>ERZ761609.1076-NODE-1076-length-26425-cov-54.326394_pt1 | contig 26425 bp, 21 predicted proteins | sample MGYA00511163_ERZ761609 | MGnify/ENA primary metagenome ERZ761609 (study PRJEB28899, sample SAMN02445070) | bioreactor sludge metagenome | biome: EBPR sludge | place: Australia: Brisbane, Thorneside Wastewater Treatment Plant | collected 2011-12-16 ... | reverse complement strand
CGACCACCGAGATCTACACTCTTTCCCTACACGACGCTCTTCCGATCTGGGTGGGTGGCGCGGTGGCTGTCGCGGCCGGCCTCGGACCGGGCGGCACGGCCTCGGGTGGTCCGGTTGGAGCGGGGGTTGTGGGCGGCGGTGAACGGGACGCGGTTGCGGCTGTTCCGGCCGGGCGAGAGGCCGGCGGAGTATCAGAGTCCGGGGCAGACGCGGGAGCGGATCGCGGAGCTTCGACCGGAATTGAAGGCCAGGGGGTTGAGCACCGGGCAGATTGCGCCGAATGGCGAAATCGGCCCCATGGCGGCCGGGAATCGGTCGGTCTGGTTTCTGCACACGTTCTACGATGGCGAAGGGCAGAGCGGGGCCGGATTCGTGGGACGGATCCGGGTGGGAGAGCCGACGATTGAGTCATTCTATCTCCCTGAGATTACATGTTGTTCCGGGTCATCGCTTCATGTAGTACGTGAGCCTGTGGAGACCGTGTTTGCGGGACTGATGCAGCGGCCAGAGGGGGCATTGCGGAGCCAGGGACTGCTCCGGCATGTGCCCTCGACGGGAGAGACCCGGGTGTTTGCGGTCCCGGATGTGATCCGGGACATCCGCGGGGCCGGGGCGTCGCTGGCGCTGGCGACGGACCATGGCCTGTATCTTCTGGAGGACGAGAAGCTGATGCAATACCGGCTGGAGCCTTCGCCGGGGGGCGGACTGGAAGTTGTCACGATGTCGATTCCATAGCACAAGCAGTCTCTTTTGAGCGGGATGCATCCAATAAACTCAGGTGATACCGGAAGTGATTTTGCGGGGGATGAGTGAATTTTGAACGGTGATGCTGAGCAACCACAAGATATAGTGGCGCACGCTTGAGCGCTACTACATATCTCATACGACTCCCTTGACCTGGATTCCATTTCCCGTTATGATCTGAAGTACCCCCCCGAGATGGCCGCCGCCTGGCAGGCGCGGCTGGTATTCCCCTGTCAACCATCATTTTGCGAGGTGAATGCATTGCTCATTCTCAAACGCGTGGAAATCCAGGGCTTCAAGTCATTCTGCGACCGGACGGAGATGCGCTTTTCAGGGCGCGGGCTGGCGGCGATCGTGGGACCGAACGGGTGCGGGAAGTCGAACCTGTCGGACGCGATCTCGTGGGTATTGGGCGAGCAGTCGGCGAAGTCCTTGCGTGGCAGCAAGATGGAGGATGTTATCTTCACCGGTACCGACGCCCGGAAACCGCTGGGGATGGCGCAGGTTTCGCTGGTGATGCTGGACCCGACGGGGGAAGTGGTGATTCCCGGGGCGCGTCCGGACGGGGTGAAAGAGTATCTGAAGGCGGTGAAGGCGCGGGCGGAAGCGGCGGAAGGCGGGGAAGCGGTTCAGGCGAACGGGGAAGCGAACGGGCAAGCCAACGGCCATGCCAACGGGCACACGAACGGGCACACGGTGGAGGCAGTGAATCCGACACAGATGAACATCCCGTCGGCGCCGGCGCCGGGCAAAGAGCGGGAGATCATCATCACGCGCCGGCTATTCCGGTCGGGGGAATCGGAGTACCTGATCAACGGGAAGCAGTCGCGGTTGCGGGACATTCAGGAGTTGTTCATGGGCACGGGTCTCGGACCCGAGTCCTACGCGATCATCGAGCAGGGGCGAATCGGGCAGATTCTGTCGTCGAAGCCTCTGGACCGGCGGGCGATCATCGAGGAAGCGGCAGGGATCTCGAAGTTCAAGACGAAGCGGAGGTTGGCGGAGGCGAAGCTGGAGGGGGCGAAGCAGAATCTGACGCGGGTGTTCGACATCCTCGAGGAGGTGTCGCGCCAGGTGAATTCGCTGAAGCGGCAGGCGGCGAAGGCGCGGCGCTTCGAGGAGTTGAAGGGAGAGTTGGACACGCATCTGAGGGCGGCGCTGACCGGGCGGTATGTGTTGCTGGAGCGGGACGCGGCGCGGGTGGCGGTGGAGTTGTCGCAGGCGGTGCACCTGTTCACGGAGTTGACGGGGACGGTGAAGGCGGGCGATGAAGCGCTGAAGCAGGCGCGGGAGCGGTTTTATCAGACGGAAGCGAGTCTGACGGCGGCGCGGAAGCGGCTGTCGGAGACCGAACTCGAAGCGGAGCGGACGCGGGGGCAGATCGAGGCGCAGGCACGGCAGATTGGGGGCTTCGAGAACCGGCTGAACCAGGGCGAGGCGGAATCGGCGCAGTTGGGCGAGCGTTTGACCCGGCTGGAGCAGGAGAAATCGCAGTTGGCGGAGGCGCTGACGGGGTTGCAGGAGCAGGCCGAGCAGGCGCGGCAGCGGCTGAACGAGAAGAATGCCGAGCGCGAGCAGGTGCAGAACCAGTTGCGCGAGCAGGAGCGGGCGCTGGAAGCGTCGCGGCAGGCAGCGGTGCGGCTGCTGGGGGAGGCGTCGTCGCTGCGGAACCAGTTGGCGCAGATCGACTCGCACCTGGCGGCACTGGACCGGGACGCGGCGCGGCTATCGAACGATCAGGAAACGGCGGCGGGAGACCTGGAAAAGCTGAACACGGCGAAGGCGGGACTGGAAGAGTCGCTGTCGACGCGGCAGCAGGAAGCCGAAGCGCTGACGGGGCGGCGGCGGAGCGCGGAGACGGCGTTGCAGGAGCAGCGGGGATCGCTGAGCGAGACGCGGCGGCAGTTGGAGGCGTTGCGGACGGAGGCGTCGCGGCTGCGGGCGCGGCGGGACTCGCTGGAAGAGATTCTGTCGCATCGCGCGTACACGACGGAGTCGGTGAAGCGGTTGTTCACGGCGGTGGAGCAGAAGCAGGCGTCGGGACTGGCGCCGGCGGGGGTGCTGGCGGACTTTGTCGAGCTGACCGATCCGCGGTTCGAGAAGGCGGCGGAGGAGTTCCTGCACGAGGAACTGGAGTATGTGGTGGTCCGGGACTGGGAGCAGGCCCGGCAGGGATTGGACTTCCTGCGAGGGGATCTGGACGGGCGGGCGACGTTTCTGGTGGAGCCGGGACTGGACCCGGACCCGAACGTTTTCGCGCCGACGCCCCAGCCGGAGCCGGCGATTGGTCCGGAGACGGGGATCGCGGGGCGGCTGTCGGACGGAATCCGGTTCACGAACGGGCTGACCCACGCTCCGGCGGCGCTGCTGCCGCGGCTGGCGCGGTGCTATCTGGCGGAATCGCGGGAGGCAGCGCAGCGGCTGTCGCTGCAGTATCCGGGCGTGTATTTCCTGCTGCCGGACGGGGTTTGTTATCACGGGCACGCGATCACGGGCGGGCGGCGGACGGGGTCCGGCCCGCTGGCACTGAAGCGGGAATTGCGGGAGTTGACGGCGCTGTGCAATGACCGGCAGAACGCGCTGGCGGCGGCGCAGGGGCGGGTGGAAGAGTTGGAGACGTCGATCGCGGCGTTGACGGAGGCTCTGGACCAGCTTCGCGGCGAACAGCAGCGGCAGGAGAAGGAGACGCTGCTTCTCGACCAGGAACTGCGGAAAGTGAACGAAGACCGGAACCGGGCGACGCAGCGGCTGAATGTGAGCCGGAACGACCTGGAGCGGATCGCGCGAGATCAGGCGCAGAGCCGGGAACAGCAGACGGCCAAACTGGCGCTGGTGGAAGAGAAGGAAGCGCAGCGGGCGCAGTTCGAGGCATCGCTGGAGACGGCGCGGGCGGGCATCGAGCAGTTGCGGGCCACGGCGGCGCACCTGGGCGAGGAGCACTCGGTGCTGCGCGTGGAACTGGCCGGGCTGGAAGAGCGGCGGCGGGGGTCGGAGGCGGCAGCGCAGCGCTTGCAGCACCAGATGGGCGAAGTGCAGCGGCGGCAGGCAGAGCTTTCGGCCGAGATGGAGCGGATCGGCGTGCAGAGGGCGCGGCTGCTCGAGTTGAACATGGAATTGGACCAGAAAGCGGGCGTCTTCACGGCCGAAATCGAAGGTTTGAAGGCAAAAGTCGCCGAACTGGCGGCCTCCGAGCACGAACAGCGGGAGAACCTGCAGGCGGCCGACGATGAACTGGCGAAGCTGCGGGTGGACGCGACGGCGGCGCAGGAGAAGCGGACGACGGTGGAATTGGAGCTGGTCCGGCGGCAGTCGGAACTGAAGTTCCTGGACGAGACGTGCCGGAAGGATCTGAACGTGCCGGTGGCGGAACTGGCGGCGGCGCGCGGGGAGCAGGACGCGGAGCCGGACGAGTTGACGGTGGCGGACGAGGAAGAGAAGGCATCGGAGTTGCGGCGGCGGATCGAGGCGCTGGGTCCGGTGAATCCGGAGGCGCTGGCGGAGTACCAGGAGTCGCAGCAGCGCTACGACTTCCTGAACACGCAGCGGCAGGACTTGCTGGATTCGATCCGGGACACGGAGAAGGCGATCCACGAGATCGACACGGAGTCGCGGCGGCGGTTCACCGAGGCGTTCCACGCGATCAACCACAATTTCAAGAAGATGTTCGCGACGCTGTTTGGCGGCGGAGCGGGCGAAATGCGGCTGACGGGCGAAGGCGATGCGCTGGATCAGGGGATCGAGATCGCCGCGCAGCCGCCGGGCAAGCGCTTGCAGAATGTGCTGCTGCTGTCCGGCGGAGAGAAGGCGCTGACGGCGACGGCGCTGCTCATGGCGATTTTCGAGTACCAACCGTCGCCGTTCTGCATCCTGGACGAAGTGGATGCTCCGCTGGACGAAGCGAACGTGGTCCGGCTGATCAATCTGTTGAAGGAGATGTCCGCGAACACGCAATTTATTGTGATAACTCACGCGAAAAAGAGCATGGAAGCGGCCCAGGAGCTGTACGGGGTCACGATGCAGGAGCGTGGGGTTTCGAAACTGGTCTCTGTCCGACTGCAACCGCCGCCCGTGCCGCCGGCCAATCTACAGCCGATGGGAGCGCGCGTATGAAGCCATTTCTTGCCGGGATCGCCGGCCCGAGTTGCTCTGGGAAGACGGAGCTTGCCTTTTGGCTCGCCCACCGGACGGGCGCGCCGATTCTGAATCTGGATCACTATTATCGCGACCTGCATGGTCTCCCATTCGAAGAGCGGGCAAAGGCGAATTTTGATGAGCCGGCGGCGCTGGATCACGAGGAGATTCTTCGGGATGCCCGGATTCTGGCGGAAGGCGGCAGCGTGGCGGCGCCGCGCTACGACTATTCGATCCACGCCCGGGTGGAGGGCGAGCAGGTGATCGAGGCGTCGCCAGTGATCATTCTGGAGGGGCTTTTCGCGCTGTACTGGCCCGGATTGCGAGACCTGCTGCAGTTAAAGATCTATGTGGATGCCCCGGACAGCCTGTGCCTGGAGCGGCGGTTGCGCCGCGACGTGCAGGAGCGCGGGCGGACGCCGGAATCGGTGCGCACGCAGTATGCCGCGACGGTCCGGCCGATGGCGCAATTGCACATTCTGCCGACACGGGATTACGCGGATCTGGTGGTGAACGGCGCGGAGGCGCTGGACAACTCGGGTCCCCAGGTGCTGGCGCGGATGCCGCAGCCGGCTTGAACGATCTACTCCCCCGCCTCCCCCGGCCCCCGCAGGGCGCTTCCGGCTAACCGGCCTGGAGCGCCCTTACTGTTTCCGGGTCAGCCCATGACTTCGGCGAAGGCGCGTTTGAAGGCTTCCATCTCTTCGGCGGTGCCGATGGAAACGCGGACTTTGGTGGGCCAGGAGGGCCAGACCCGGCCGATGTAGATGCCTTTGGCGGCCATGAGGCGGCCCACTTCCCCGCCCGGGCGGCCGGTTTCGACCATGAATTTGTTCGAAACGGAGGGGATGAAGGCGTAGTTGCGGCTTTTCATCCATTTGAAGAGGTCTTCGCGGATGTCGCGGACGAGTTGGCGGCGCTGTTCGGCGACGCCTTTGGCTTTGAGGCTGGCGTGAGCGCCGGCCATGCCGGTGACGGGGAGGGGACCGGAGCCGAAGGCGGCGATGCGGTCGAGCAGGTCCGGGCGGGCGATGGCGGAACCGGCGCGGAGTCCGGCCATGCCATAGAGCTTGGAGAAGGTCCGGAGGACGACGACATCGCGGCCCTGCTGGACAAAATCGATGGAAGCGGGTTCATCGCAGTAGTGGATGTAGGCCTCGTCGATGACGACGACAGAGCCGGGAGGTTTGTTGGCGACGAGCCATTCGAGGCTGGCGCGGGGGGTAATGGTGCCGGTGGGGTTATTGGGGTTGCAGATATAGAACATGCCGGCGTTGGGGGCGGCGGCGACCATGGCGCGAACATCGTGGGCGTGGGTTTGGTCGAGGGGGATGGTGACGGTTTCGGCGCGGGCGTGAGGGGCGGCGCGTCCGGCGGCCTCGTAGCCTGGGTCGGCGACGACGAGGGGACGGCCGGGTCCGGTGAAGGCGAGGACGGAGCGGTGGAGGGGGTCGCTGGATCCGGCAAAGACGCGGACGTGGGAGCGGTCAACGCCCACGGCAAGGGCCTGCACCCGGAGGAATTCGGCGGCCTCTTCGTAGAGATAGCGGCCGCCGTCGCGAACGACACGGGCGATTTCGGCGGCGGCTTCGGCGCAAGGGCCAAGGGGGTTCTCGTTGGCGTTGATCTTGACCGCTCCGGGAGGAAGGCGGCCGATGTTGGAGAGTTGGGCCAGGGCGAATTCGTTGTGGAAGGGCAGGGCGGCGAGCCAGGCGAGGCTGCGGCGGGTCAGGCGGGCCGGCTGTGCAATCTGCGGTTTGATCCCCATGCGACATATAATCGCACGCGGCGCGGGCGGGAGCGAAAATGGCGAGAGCCGCCCGACGGGGGGCGGCTCCCGATCAAATTGGCCTGCGAACAGAAGGCTGGGATTACGCCAGGATGACGTTCTCCGCCTGAAGTCCTTTCGGACCGGTCTTCACTTCGAACTCGACTTCGGAGCCCTCTTCGAGGGTCCGGTAGCCCGAAGCCTGAATCGCGCTGAAGTGAACGAATACATCTTCCCCCGTTTGCCGCTGAATGAAGCCGTAGCCCTTGGCGGCGTTAAACCACTTCACAACACCTTTTTCTTTCACTACTCAATCTCCTGTTTAACACGGTTGTAAAGGCATACTTCTGGCGCGACGCGGGGGACAACCCTGTGAGAACAAATGAAGTCTTGCGAAGATCACCGAAGGAGGGATTACAACCCGTTATTCCCGTCCCTTACAGTATGCCAGAAGCGGGTCAGACTGCCAAGAGTTTTCGCGCGACCCGACATTATATTTTAGTCAGGATTTCAAAAACCGGAGGGGATTCAGCGACACCCAAATGGGTGAGAGGAGCGGGCGGGGTGCCGTACACTGAAGGAGAGATGCCGTCATTACTGATACGTCACGAGGAGCGGGTGCTGCGCCTGACGCTGAACCGTCCTGAGCACAAAAACGCGCTGGATGAGGGTCTTTGCCGCGATTTGCTGGAGGTGCTTGCGGATGCGGGCAAAGACCGCTCAGTGGGAGCCGTGCTGCTGGATGCGGAGGGCCCGGTCTTCTGCGCGGGCCTGGACCTGGGCAACGCACTGTTACCGGAGGCACTGGATGCCGAACTTATTCATGAAAAACTATTCACATTCGGGCTGCATTATCACAAGCCAATTGTCGCGGCGGTGGAGGGGCCATGCATGGGGGCGGGTTTGGGGCTGCTGGCGAATGCCCATGTGGTGTTGGCGGCGCAGGGATCGCAATTTGGGTTGACGGAGATCCGGTACGGATCGTTTCCGTTCGTGACATTCCGGCCGCTGGCGCTGGCGATGGGGGAGAGGCGGACGGCGGAACTGGCCATGACGGGGCGGCTGTTTTCGGCGCCGCAGGCGCGAGAGTACGGACTGATCCACGAAGTGTGTCCGGCATTCGAACTGGAGGACAGGGCGACGCACACGGCGCAGCATCTGGCGACGGTGGCGCAGGAGTCACTGCGGCGGGGGTTGGATTTTGTGCAGAAGTCGCGGGAGATGTCGTGGCAGACGGCGGGGATTTTGGCGGCGGAGATGATGACGAAGACCCACCGTTCGGGCGATTACGCGGAAGGGATCCGGGCAATGCGGGAGAGCCGGCCCGCGCACTGGCCATCGCTGGACCTCAAGTAGAAGCGGAGCGGAGCACCTTGATGGTGACGATCAACTGGCCGAGGTGGCGTTGGGTGTGTTCGGCGAGGTGGAGAAGCAATCCGCCGACGGTGGTGGGCAACTGGCGGCGTCCGACACCCCGGAATTCGGTGTAGGATGCGGGGTTTGTGGCGCGGACGAGGGATTCGGCGTCCTCGAGGGCCTGGTGGACGGCGGTGAGGAGGTCGGCAAGGGTGGCGGAGGGGTTCATTTCGTCGCGGAGTGCGGCGAGTTGGGCCTGGGTGAGTTGTTCGCCGCGGAGATAGGTGCAGAGGCGGTCGAGGCTGCCGGCGATGTGGCGGAGGTGGAACCCGGCAGGGGCGAGGCCGGCGGGAGAGGCCCAGAGGGCGGCGTGGTCGAGGCCGGCGGTCCAGTGGAGGATTTCGTCACGGACCTGCATGAAGGAGTAGCAGACGCCGGCGCGGAGGGGGTCGAGGTGGGGCAGTGAACCGCTGAGCCAAGGTTCCATGATTTCAGTCTGTGCGATACTTGAAGTGGAAGTCCAGTTCGTCTCCCCGCCTGAGAACTCCTGTCCCCCGATGGCCGTGCCGGCCCGTCATGACTTTGTCACGCGTCCGAAACGCGTGTTTGTTGCAGGTTCCCGACAATACAGATTGGAGGGCGAAAGCCCCGAAAGGAGCGGCTGAACGAAATGAGAACCGATCCGGCCCGAAATGAAAAGCGGTATCTGCTGGCGAGTGATTTCGACCAAACCCTGAGCTTTAACGACTCCGGGATCGTGTTATCCGATTTATTGGGTGTGACGAATTTCCACGAGAAGGTAGCGGGCGTCTCCGAGACGCGGCTGGTGCAACAGGGCGGCGAACTGGCCTATCTGCTGCTGCACGACCCGGATTACCGGCATGTGCGGCGGGAGCATTTGTGGGAGACGGGCAAGCAGATCCGGCTGAAGCGGAATCTGCCGGCGTTGACGAAGTTGCTGGCGAATCTGTCCGGATATCGCTTCAGTTTTTACGTGCTCTCGGCGGCGCCGGAGCAGGTGATTCAATCGGCGCTGGAGGGGATCGTCCCGGCGGACCACATCATCGGGACACGGTTCCGGTGGGATGAAGGGAGCGGGGCGATCACGGGGATCGAGCAGGTGACGGCGGGCTACGGGAAAGTGGCGGCGCTGGAGGAACTGCGGATGCAGTTACAGGTGTCGCCCGACCGGATTGTGTACGTGGGCGACGGATCGTCGGACGTTCATGTGATGCTGCACGTACACCGGCGGGAGGGACTGACCATCGCGGTGTCGGAGTCACCATTCGTGACGCAGATCGCCAGGCGGACAATGTTGTCCGATGACGCGCTGTCGGTGGTGGTGCCGATTCTGGAGGAGGTGCTGGGGTGGGAGGCGGCGCAGGTCCGGGCTCAGTTCGAATCGCACGGCTTCACGCTGCAGGAATGGACGAAGGTCCGGACGGATTCGCTGACCATCGCGGGCAGCGGAGTGGCGGAACGGAGCGTGACGGTTTGAGCCGGGTGGCGCTGGATCTGATCGGGTGGGCGGCGACGGCGATGTTCGCGGCGTCGTATTTTGTGAAGGATGCCGCGCTGCTGCGGCGGGTGCAGGCGGCGGCGGCGGTGGTTTGGATCGGCTATGGGGTGGCGATTGGCTCGGCGCCGCTGATCGGGTCGAATGTGCTGGTGGCAGGGCTGGCGCTGTACTCGTCGCGGCGGCAGGCGCGGGTTCGCTAACCGGACGCGGCAGTGTGCTACCTTGTCGAATAAATCGAGCAGGGAGGATTGCGATGTCTTGTGCGGAAACAAGCCGGCGGCGGTTTCTGACCGGCGCCGCGGCGGCGATTGCGGCAGCGGCGATGCCGGCATCGGCGGCCCGGCGGAGCGCGACGGATCTGGTTCCACTGGGGCGCTCCGGGGTGAAGGTGACGCGATTGGCCTTCGGCACGGGGACGTTCGGCGGCCGGATTCAACGCGAGTTGGGGCAGGAACAGTTCACGCGGCTGGTCCGGTACGCGTATGAGCGGGGAATCCGCTTTTTCGAGACGGCGGATTCGTACCGGGGCATGCCGCAGATGCTGGCAGCGGCGCTGAAAGGGATTCCGCGGGACTCGTACCAGTTGATGACGAAGATGCGCTGGCGGGACGAGGCGAATCCACGAGCGACGATCGACCGGTTCCGCAAGGATCTGAATTCGGAGTATTTCGACGTGCTGCTGATGCATTGCGTGCGGACGCCGGCGTGGCGCGAAGAACTGGCGCACATCCAGGACGAGTTCAGCGAGGCGAAGCAGCGGAAGATTCTCAAGGCGCATGGGGCCTCATGCCATGGTTTGCTGCCATTGCGGGCGTTTCCGGACAACCAGTGGCTGGATGTGGCGCTGTTGCGCGTGAATCATGACGGGACACGGATGGACACGATTCAGAGCGAGTCGAACGAAAAGGGAGACGTGCCGCGGGTGACGGAGACGATCCGGCGGGTCCATGGGCAGGGGACCGGTGTGATCGGAATGAAGTTGATCGGCGAGGGCCGCTTCACAAAACCGGAACAGCGGGACGCGGCGCTGCGTTACGTCATGGGGTTGGGGACAGTGGACGCGGTCACGATCGGGTTCAAGTCGACGGCGGAGATTGACGAGGCAATCGGCCGGATCAACACCCATCTGAACGCGTGAGCGAGGCGGATGCGGAGCAGGCCCAGCGGGTGAGCGCCTGATTGAGCGCCTGAAGGTCGAGGGGTTTGGTGAGGTAGTCGTCCATGCCGGCGGCGAGGCACTTCTCGCGGTCCCCGTCGAGGGCGGCGGCGGTCATGGCAACGACGGGCGTGCGGCGGGCTCCGTTCTCGCGCTTGCGGATGGTTTCGGTGAGTTGGTAGCCATCCATGCCGGGCAGGCCACAATCCATGAAGACAACGTCATAGAGATTGTGATCGAGAAGGGCGAGAGCCTCTTTGGCGTCGGGTGCGATTTCGACCTGGCAGCCGAGGCGGATGAGCATTCGCTGGGCGACATACTGGTTCACACGGTTGTCCTCGACGACGAGGACACGGCGCGGCTTGACGGGAAGGCTGAAGTGGTCCGGATCAGGCAATGGCGCGACGCCTTCGGCGGAAGCGGGACGCAGCGGCAACCTGACGGCGAAGGTGGCGCCTTTGCCGGGTTCGGATTCGAAGGCGATGGAGCCGCCCATCCGTTCGGCGAGCGAACGGGTGATGGCCAGGCCGAGGCCCGTCCCCTGGAGTCCGGTGGCGAAGGAGTGTTCGCCCTGGACGAACTTCTGGAACAGGTGGCGGCGGAGTTCGTCGCTGATGCCGGGGCCGGTGTCGTTGACGGTGATGCACAAGTGCTCACCGGAGCGTCCGAAGCGGAGGGTGACGGAGCCTTGCTTGGTGAACTTGAGGGCATTACCGACGAGATTGAGGATGATCTGCCGGATGCGGGCGCCATCGCCGGTCCAGTGGGTGGCAAGGCCGGGTTCCCATTCAAGCCGCCAGCCGAGACCCTTCTGGCGGGCCTGGGGTTCCGAAAGGTGAGAGACCTGGGCGGCGATATCGTGGAGGTTGAAAGGCGCTTCGACGAGGCGGAACTGCCCGGACTCCATCTTCGCGGCATCGAGAATGTCGTTGAGCAGACGCAGGAGGGCTGAGGAGGACTGACGGATGGTGCGGGCGTACTCGAGTTGTTCGTCGTTGAGACCGGAGTGTTCCAGGAGGGAGGCGAGCCCGAGGACGCCGTTCATGGGGGTCCGGATCTCGTGACTCATGTTGGCGAGGAAGGTCTGCTTGGCTTCGGCAGCGGCCTGGGCGGCGACCTGGGCGCGGCGCCAGCGGAGGGTTTGCCAGACAGCGATGGCAAAAGCGAGAAGCAGCAGTGCGGCGAGCGCAAGGAGCATCCGGTTGTAGCGCTGCGTCGAGAGGTAATCGGCCAGCATCCGGGTCTCGGTGACGATGAGACCCCAGCGGAGCCAAATGGCGGCCATCTGGCCGTCGTCGAAGAGTTCGACGAGCGAGTCCTTCAAATCCGCGGCGGCCCGTTCGGCAGGACGGTTGCCACGGCGGGCGCCAATGCCGTAGTCGAGGCGCACTCCGGGCAGGGCGACGACCTGCATCATTCCGACATCACACCCCTGGTCGCTCAGCAGGATATGGTCGCCAGTCCCCTGGGCAACGAGCGCAGATTCGGCTTCGCCCCGGCAGACGCGGCCCAAGGCGTCGACAATGTTGGCAGCCTCCTCGGCGCGCGCATGCGACAGATAGCGTCGAGCGAGGGATTTGGCCAGCAAGCCCGGCATGCGCAGGACCTGACGGCCACGGAGATCCTCGACAGACCGGATACCACTCTCCTCGCGGGAGACGAGCCACCAGCGGGTTCGCAGATAGGGACCGGTGATGGTGACGATACCGCGGCGTTCGGGGATGTCGGCCATTAAGGGCCATAAATCGACCTTTCCCGAGGCGAGCGCGCGGTCTGGCCCTTCTGGTGCGTGCACCCATTCGAGTTGAATGCCACGGCGGGCGGCGGCCTCGGAAAGGACTTCATGGACGGGACCCCGGATCTGGCCATCCGAGTCCACCAGTTGGACCGGGGGCGAGTGCTCATAGCCCATCCGGAATACGCGACTCGCAGAGGCGGGCATCGCCACCAGCAGGACAAGCAGGACAACACTCCGGATCCCGGCATGGGGCGGGAAGTACATCTTCACTTGTTCTTTCGGCAGACTCCGGGCAAAACTTGAGGCGGCCAGCTGGATTCACCGCAATATACTGATACAGAAAGGAAAACCGAGTATTGATGAACAGACGCAGCTTCGTTCAGACCAGTCTGGCAGCGGGGACGGCGGCCCAGGCGGCGCCCCGGGAGGGCGCACTGGCTCCCGGATTCACTCCGGTGGATCAGCCGAACGTAATCTGGCTGTTCAGCGACCAGCACCGGGCGCAGGCGATCGCCTCGAACGGCGATCCGAACGTCTCGACGCCCAACATGGACCGGATGGCCGTGGACGGGGTGACTTTCAGAAACGCGATCTCGGGATTTCCGCTGTGCTGTCCGTTCCGGGGGTCGCTGTTAACAGGACTCTATGCACACAAGGCGGTGCCGGGACACGAGCACCCGTTGCCCAAAGGCCAGCCGACGATCGCACAGCCGTTCAAGGAGGCCGGGTATCACACGGCCTGGTTCGGCAAGTGGCACCTGGGCGGCTTCCACGAGCGCAACGGGCGGGCGGCCCACTACATCATGCCGCAGGAGATGCGTGGCGGGTTTGACACATGGGTGGGTTACGAGAACAACAATTCGCAGTGGGATTGCTGGGTCCACGGCGGCCAGGGCAGGGACGCATTCCATTACCGGCTGCCGGGCTATGAAACCGACGAGTTGACCAACCTGTTCATCCGGCACCTGAAGGAGCGCGCGGCGGCGAAGAAGGCGGGCAAGCGGCAGCCGTTCTTCGCGGCTCTCTCGGTGCAGCCACCGCATGACCCCTACCAGGCTCCGGAAGAATACATGCACCGGTACCGGGCCGGGGCACTGGAATTGCGCCCAAACGTGCCGCGCTCGCGGGAGATCGAGTTGCGGGCACGCCGGGAGTTGTGCGGCTACTACGCCATGGTCGACAACTGGGACCACAACATCGGACGGATCCGGAGGGCGCTGGACGAACTCGGGCTCGCGTTCGAGACGCACATTGTTCATCTGTCGGACCACGGCGACATGCTGGGCTCGCACGGGCAATTCCGGAAGATGAATCCGTACGAGGAATCGATCCGGGTTCCGTTCCAGATTTGCGGGGAGCAGCCGCGCTATCAACAGCGGGCGGTGGGATACAACGATGTCTTCATCAATGCGCCGGACATCGCGCCGACAACGCTGGGGCTGTGCGGGATCAGGAAGCCGGACTGGATGCAGGGGCAGGACCTGTCGGGATGGCGGCGGCTGGACCGGCCGCGTCCGGCCAAGCCGGATTCGGCCTATCTGCAGACGGTGATTCCGACGGGGCATGGCGAAAGCGTGAATAAGCCGTACCGGGGGGTGGTGACCGCAGATGGGTGGAAGTACGCCTGTTTCGAGGGGATGTCGTATGTGATGTACAACCTCAACGAGGACCCGTACGAGCAGGTGAATGTGGCGCACAACAACCGGTACGCGGCGGAGCGGAAGAAGCTGATCGCGCGGGTCCGGCAATGGGCGGCGGATACGGGAGACCGCTTCACCTTCCCTGACAACTGAGGATGTGGGCGGCGAAGGCTTTGTCGGACTTCTGGATGTGGTCGCGAAGCCAGGCTTTGAGGAAGCCGAGGAGTTGAACAGAGAGAGCGACGCGGCCCGCCGCAAGATCTTGCTGGAAGCGCAGGACGGTCGAGGTCAATTCGGCGTGTTCCCGGCGATGCTCGGGGAGGCGAGGGTAGCCGGCCTTTTCCATCTCGCGTTCTTCCTCGCGAAAGTGCGATTGGGTGTAAGCAATCAGGTCATCGAGAATCCGGTGGAGCGCAGCGGCGGGCGCGCCCTGGAGCATGGCGTCGTGAAGCTGATTCAGGATCTCGACGAGGCGCCGGTGCTGGCGGTCGATGGCGGGCAGGTCGAGATCGAAGTCGTGTTTCCATTCCAGGAAAGCCATGCAGCACGTATCGGCCGGGCGGCGGCCGGCTTGAGACTATCTGGGCCGGACACTGGCCAGGCCACCATCCACGCCGAGAACCTGGCCGGTAATCCACGAGTTGGCCGGATCAAGCAGGAAAGCGATGGCGGCGGCGACATCGCCGGGTTGGCCGACGCGGCCGAGCGCGTGCATGGCCGTGGAGGCTTTCAGGCTGGCCTCATTGCCGGTGATCCGCGCAGTGAGCGGGGTGGCGACGAGGCCCGGGGCGACCACATTGACACGGATGCCACGGGGAGCGTAGCTGGCGGCCGCCGAGAGCGCCAGTCCAATTACGCCGGCCTTGGCTGCGGCGATGGCCTCGTGGTTGGCGAGGCCGGTCCGGGCCGCGGCGGAGGACATCAGCACGATCGACCCGCCGGTCTGCATCATCACCCTGGCGGCGGCGCGAACGGTGTTGAAGGCGGTGGTCAGGTTGGTGTTCAGGGTGTCCATCCACTCGGCTTCAGCGGTCAGGTGGGCGGGTTTCAGCAGGAGGGAGCCGGCGAGGTTGACGGCGCCGTCGAGTCGGCCATGGTCTGAGGCGGCCAGGTCGAGGGCCTGCTGGACGGCCGGGGCGCTGGTGGCGTCGAGGCCAAGCGAGCGCGAAAGGCGGACGACGCGCGCTCCTTCATTCTCGAGGAATTCACAGAGTGCCTGGCCGGTGCCCCCGGCGGCGCCAATGACGGCATAAACGCGTGATTCGTGGCTCATTGGTCAGCTGATTCCTTTTCTTCTGTCAAGATTTCGCAGCTGCAATTCCATGCGTGGAACGCGCCGGAGAACGGGTTCGTTTCGCTCAAGGAAGTCCCAGTAGGCGATGGTGAAGGGACAGTCGGAGGCTGGATCGTAGCGGCAGCCGGAACAGTAGTTCGACATCCGGTTGAGGTAGTTTCCCGTGGCGCAGTAGGGCTTCGAGGCCATCAGCCCGCCGTCGGCGAACTGGCTCATCCCGATCGTATTGGGTAGTTCGACCCACTCGACGGCATCCACATACATGGAGAGGTACCATTCGTGGATCTGGCGGGGTTCGACGCCGGTCAGCAGGGCATAGAGGCCGGTCACCATCAGCCGCTGGATGTGATGGGCGTAGCCGAATTCTAGGGTCTGGCCGATGGCTTCCCGGAGGCAGTTCATGTCGGTGTCGCCGGTCCAGTAGAACCCGGGGAGAGGCGCGTGGGCATTGAGGGCGTTGCCTTCGGCGTAGCCGGGCATGAAGGTCCAGTAGATGCCCCGGACGTATTCGCGCCAGCCGAGGATCTGGCGGATGAAGCCCTCGGCGGCGGCGATGGGTACTCGTTCCTCACGCCAGGCGCGTTCGGCGGCGGCGACGGCTTCGCGGGGATTGAGGAGTTTGAGGTTGAGGGCGGCGGAGAGGCGGGAGTGGTAGAGCCAGGGTTCGCCGGTCCACATGGCGTCCTGGTGCAGGCCGAAATGGGGTAGCCGGTGCTGGATGAAGTCATCGAGCGCGGCGAGGGCCTGGGCGCGGGTGACGGGCCAGTCGAAGTGCTCGAGGCGGCCGGGGTGGTGGGCGTACTGCTGTTCGACGAAGGCGAGGACGTCGCGCGTGAGGGGGTCCGGGTCGAAGCGGACGGGTGCGGGCAGGGGGCCGGGGCCGGACCGGGGGAAGGCCTCGCGGTTGCTGGCATCGAAGTTCCAGGCTCCGCCGGCGGGCTGGGGTCCATCCATCAGAACGTTATGGCGGCGGCGGAGTTCGCGGTAGAAGTACTCAAGCCGGAGCTGTTTTCGTCCGCTGGCCCAGGAGCGGAAGAAGTCCGGGGATTCGTAGAAGTGAGGGTCTTCGACCACTTCGATGTCAGGGATCGCCTGACGGAGAGATTCGAGAACGCGGAAATCCCCGGGTTGAACGACGGAAACACGGGAGGGCCGCAAGCGGGCGACATCGGCCGCCAGCAGCGTGGCGAGTTCGCCCGACGCCTGTTCGTGATAGAGCACTTCCCTGCCCCGAACGAGGAGTTCGTCCCGGAAGTGACGCATCGCCGAGAGGAACAGGGCAATCCGGGCCTTGTGGGAGGGCACATGGGTGGATTCGCCGGAAGCTTCGGCCATCCAGACCAGGTTGCCGCCGTGGAGGACCGGAGAGGCGTGGTCGAGTTGATCCCCAAGAATGACGGCAATTTCCACAACTGTATGGATGCAGCCGCGAGCCGGACCGGTGGACGAATGGATGGGCGGGGTCGGATGGGTTGCGGATGCATGCGCAATTCGTTAGTCTTCGGGATTGATCCTGGAAACCGAACATCAGACGTGGGAAGAACTGGGCAGCCGGGAGCGGCCGTCCTGGTACCTTCATCCACTCGTGGCGGGACAGAAGCGCGCCATTCATCTGGATTTGATCCGGCGTTGGACGACGGGATTGCGGCCGTTGCGGGTGTTGAAGACGGACCTGTTTGAAGAGGCCTTCGGGGGCGACCGGGTGCTCGCGGACGTCGCGCCCAATGCCGGGATGATTCTCGGCATGGACGCCGCATTCACCACGGCTCGCGCCGCCGCGCGCCGGAACCCGGGACTCGCGCGGGGTCTGGTGGCCATGGACATCCGCAGGCCGGGCTTCGCGGACGGGTGCCTGGATCTGGTGATCTCGACTTCGACGCTCGACCATTTCGCCACCCGGGAGGATTTCGTCGAATCGTTGAAGGCCCTGGCCCGGATGCTGCGGCCTGGCGGAAGGCTGGTGCTGACGCTGGACAACCCCTGGAACCCATTGTTTCACCCGCTGCGCTGGCTGACACAACGGCCGGGCGCCCCATTTCCCATCGGGTACAGTCCCCTGATCGGGCGGTTGTGCCGGGACCTGGAGGAAGCGGGGTTGCACGTGGAAGATCGCGACTGGATCATCCACAATCCGCGGTTGGTTTCGACAGCTCTGTTCGTGGCGATCGACCGCACTCTGGGGCGGAGCGGCGACCCGCTGGTCCGGGCGCTGTTATGGATGTTTTCGCTCCTGGGCCGGCTGCCAACGCGGCGGTTCACGGCCTGTTTTCAGGCCGTGAAGGCGACAAAACGGGCGGTTTAATCGCCACCATAGTTGATTTCGAGCCGTTTGACAGCCTGTGCGGCGAGGTAGAGGATCGCGGCGGTGAGCGAACACAGACCCAGCACAGCGAGCGGCCACGATGTGGCGGGTGCGGGCGCGAGGAACATCCGGACCAGCGCCGGTGTACCCTCCTCCACCGGCGCGGGCATCGGGCACAGCGACTGGACATAGTGCAATACGCTGAGCTTCTGCAGCACCGCGGGCAGAAAACCGTTGGCGCTCTCCCACATCAACAGGACGACCGCCGGAATGATCGGATTGCGGACCAGCAGACCTGCGGCGAGGAACACGCTGCCATAACCGAGGCAGGCCAGCAGCGCGGCGGCCGAGTAGCGCAGCATCTGCTCGAGGGCGGGACCGGCGAAGAAGGTCCGAACCTCGGCCGATTCCACGGGCCAGAGCATGGCTCCGTAGGTGAGCGCGGCGCCGGTGCCGAAGATCACCGAGGCAGCCAGCAGACCGGCCAGATACTTGCCCGCCAGCAGCACGTCGCGGCGGGCCGGAGCCAGCAGCCAGAAGTGCAGCGTCTTGTCGAGCATCTCACCGCGGAACAGATTCATGAAGATGCCGAGACAGCCGAAGAAGATGGCGAGTTTCAGGTAATAGTAGTGGAACACGCCGTTGTACATGAGGCGCTGGAGATCGATTGAGACGAGTTGGCGAATGTGGATGTTCTGCAACACCCCTTCCTGAAAAATGAGGTTGGCGCGGCGCTGGCCGTCCCAGTAGTGAAGTTGCCGGTTGTGGATCCTCACCTCCTCTTCCCCGTCGCGCTCGCGCCGGCGGAAGGAATATTCGCGATCCCGGGAGGGCTTGCCAAGACGTTCAAGAACGGCTTCAACGCGCTCGCCCTCGCGGACCGAGTCCATCAGGGCTGGCGAAATGGTGTTGACCGCCGAGAGCGTGCGCTTCTGGTATTCGACGGCAATCGTCTGCATGACAAAAATCAAGAGAGGGAACAGCGCGAGCCCATAGACCCAGAATGAGCGCCTGGAAAAAAAGACCCGGCGCAGTTCGAGGCGCGCGATCGTCCAGATTTGGCGGGAGCGGAAGTTGAGGGTCATCGCTGGGCTCCGATCAGGTATTCGTAGAGTGCGTCCACGTTCTCGTCGGCGGGAAGAACGCTTTCGATGGTATGCCCGGCGAGCGCGATGGCATTCAGGGCGGCGGCGAATTCGTTGCGGTCGCGGGTCATCACCAGCAGGCCCTGGCGGTCGTCCACGACCTTGATTTCCGAGACATGGTCGCGCTCGAACAGCAGCGAAGCCACGCGCGAAGCGCCGGAACAGCGGATCAGGAACTGCGAGGGATGCTCCTCGATTTCGTCGCGGACATTGCGGATCCGGCCTTCGGCCACCACCATGCCGTTGGCGATCAACACCACCTGGTCGCTGATCACGTCCACTTCCTGCAGGACGTGGGAGGAGAGCAGGACATGGCGGCCGCGTGCCGCGAAATCGCGGAAAAGGGCGATGGTTTCGGCGCGGACCACGGGGTCGAGACCGTTCAGCGGCTCATCGAGGACCAGCACCTCGGGGTCGTGGGCCACGGCCTGCGCAAGCCGGACGCGCTGGCGCATTCCCTTCGAGTAGGCGGCGACCTTGCGGTGGCCGGCCTCGGTCAGTCCGACCCGTTCGAGTGCTTCGGCGGCGCGCTGGCGGGCTTCGCGCGGTTCGTAACCCCACAGCAGCAGACTGGTGGCGACAAAATCGAAGCCGGTGGCGCCGCGCGGGGCAGCGTCGTACTGGGTAGCATAGCCGGTGAGGCGCATCAGGCGCTCAGGATCGCGGGGCGACAGGCCGCGAACAGTGATCGAACCGCGATCCGGGTGGACGAGGCCGGTCATCAGGTTCATCAGCGTGGTCTTGCCGGACCCGTTGGGGCCCACGAGCGAGGTGATGCCCGGAGGGATTCTGAGCGACACGCGATTGACGCCCAGAACCTCGCCATAGAACTTCGAGACCTCGTCAAAGACGATTTCGGGGGCGCTCACGAGATCACCTCCACCGGACGGAGTTTCTTTTCGAGGACCACGCCGAGAAGGGCGCTGAGAACGGCCAACCCGGCCACACAGGCCCACGCACCGGGGCCTTCTCCCGCGTCCACGCCCAGCATGGCGCTCCAGACGGTGTAGAGCGATTGCGCCGGGTTGAGCAGAATCCCCCAGGTGACTTCGAGTACGTTGTTCAACATCTCCGCGACGCCCGCCAGGATGAAGAAAAATCCGACGACGAGCGCACCGGCGATGGTTCGCCACTTCACCCACGCCGAACAGGCGAGCGCCACGAGCGAAACCAGCAGAATATGAAGCGTAAATCCGGTAAACACGCCAAAAGGCAAGCGCCAATTCTGGGTCAACCAGCCCATGCCCGCCAATCCGCCCTGCATGGCGAAAAGAAGAAACGCGGGGAACAGGGTGACCATCGCCAGCAGGGCCACCAGCGTGAACAGGCGCGCCAGAACGTAGTCCAGCCGCGAGAGCGGGCGTGAGAAATAGAGCGGTAGACCGTTGTGCGCCAGATCCGGCGCGATCAGGCCGGGACCGGCTAGCGCGGCCAGAATCACCGCCATCACGGCCTGGGTGTCCATAAAGTAGCGGAAGAATTTGCCGTCGATCTGAAGGAATTTTCCAAGATCGCCGCCAAGTCCGGACCACAGTTCGGAGTGATTCGAGACATAAATGAAGCCAATGCAGGCCAGCGGCCAGAACAGCGAAACGATCAGCACAATCAGGATCATCCGCTGCTCGATCAACCGCGGCCACACGAAGCGCGGCAGGGCCAGCAGGCGGGTGTAGCGACCGGTGAGTTCGCCGCGGTAGCGTTGATATCCGCGTTTATAGACGGCCATCGGCGGCCACCTCCTCGGGTTGCTCCGGTGCCGCCGCGGCGCCGGAGGGCAGATGGCCGACGGCCTTCAGGAAGATCTCTTCGAGCGTGTCGCGCCGGTGGGTCAGCTTATGCACCCGCAAATCGAGCGCGGCGATGATCCGCCAGAGCGCGTCGATCTCGACGCCCGGCGGCAGCACCATCCGCCAGCGGCCATCACCCTCGCGAATGGATTCGACACCCATTTCCCGCAGCGCGGCGGCCAGTCCGCTGTCATCGCCGGCCACTTCCAACTCAACAAACCGCTTGTTCGACTGCCGCTCCGCTTCGAGGTCGGCGTGATGGACGATCTGGCCGTCCTTCAGAATCACGGCCTCGTCGCAGACCTCTTCGACATCGCGCAGCAGATGCGAACAGAGCACGATGTTCATCCCGTGGTCCTGCTTCATCTCGCGAATCAGCGTCAGCATCCGGCGCCGGGCGGCCGGGTCAAGGCCATTGGTTGGTTCATCCAGGATCACCAGTTCCGGACCGTGGATAATAGCCTGCGCGAGCTTCGCCATCTGTTTCATGCCGAGCGAGTAGGTACCCAGAGGCCGGTACCGCGCTTCGCCGAGGCCGACATGGAAGAGCGTCTCGTGCGCCTTTTCCAGCGCCGCCTCCGCGGGCAGGCCCGAAAGTTCGCCCATCAGCCGCAGGAACGACACGGCGGTCACGTTGGCAATGAGTGTCTCGTTTTCCGGCATGTAGCCGATGCGCGCTTTCACTTCACGAGGCTGGGTCCGGCAGTCGAATCCCAGCACCCGCGCGCCGCCGCCCGAAGGCTTGTGGAAGCCGAGCAGCGCCTGAATGAGCGTCGATTTGCCCGCTCCGTTGGGCCCGAGCAGGCCGATCGCCTTCCCTGAGCCTGAGACGCCGAGGCGGCAGGAGAGCCCCTTCAGGATCTCCCGCCGCCCGAGGCGGACTCGCAATTGATCGAGTTCAATGACTGGTGGCATTTGTGTGAGTATGGGCGGTCATCGTCAGTCCGAGAACCAGGTTCATCAATCGAGTACGGCTCGCGGCGCGAATTCGTTCCGTTTCCCCGTCCAATGTGATCAAAACCGGCTCGGAATTCTGCAACAGCGCCTTGAGCGTGCCGTCCGAGAGCAGTTGCGCGACGTCGGCGATCGGCCCTTCGGGATTCACCCAGATGAATGCCGAATGGTGCATCGACCCGGTCGCCGGCAGTTGCTGCACGAAGCGGGCGGAGCGGACCAGCGCCAGGCCGCCGTCGCGGGTCTGGATCGCCTGAGCGGCGAGCGCACGGTCCTGACTCACGATCAGGTACCCCCGGTCGTGTGTCCAATACAGCGTGTGCGGAGAAGCGGCGGACTTGACCGTGGTCCAGACCCGGCCGCCCTCCTGCTGTTCAGCAAGTGTGAGCCGGAACTGTACCTTGTCCGCGGGCAGTTCGCGGTTAAAGCTGTCCACCAGCCGACGCAGCGAGAGATCGAGCAGGGCCGGTTGCGGGACTTCAAACGCGCCCACCCAGCCGGGAACAGGGAGTGACGGGCGCTCGATCGCAACCGTGAAGTCGGTGCCGAGGGCCGCCGCGAGGTCCTGCGAGACGCTGACCCCGGCCTTCTCCTCAAACTTCCGCAATTCCTCGGGAATGTTCGAGGAGACGCGGCCGAGCGCGGCGATCAGTTCGTCAAAGGCCTGCCTCGGATTGCGGGTCGAAGCCGACATGACGAGAATCGCATTGGCCGTGGCGTATTCCGCCGACCCGGAAGCCGCGGGCGCGGCGAGCCAGGAGGCGATGCCCGTCCGCGCGCCGGCGAACGAGATCGAGGCCTCGTTTTCGGTCCGCCCGCCGGGCGCCCGCTGCTCGAAGAACAGGTGCTTCATGCCACTGAAACCCATCGCTTCGGCTTCGGCGCCGACGTTGAGATCCGTGGCGGCAAGGTTCATCGCGAGCAGCCATCCGGCGCCGCGCTGGTAGTGAGTGGCGATGTCGGCGGCAAACGGGGTCGTGGCGCCCGCGCCGAGCGGCGTGCGCAGCGCGGCGGCGGAATCGGCCAGCACCACCCGGCCGTTCGAGATGTCGAACGCCCCCTGTCCGCCACTGGCGGCGAACAGATCCGTCAACGCCTGGCGCAGTTCAGCTTCGCGGCCGGATTTGACCTCGGCGAGCATCAGGGGCCGGGCGAAGCCCTTCCCATCGGCAGTGCGGGTGACGACGAAAGCGATCTCCTCGCCGAGCAGCGGCGTCACCGTCTGCACCCGGTCGAGTTCCTTGCGCAATTCGACGGCGGAAGCCGAACCCCACCACTCCTTCAACGCCGCGTTCTCGTTCGAGCGTTGTTCGATCAGCCGGACTGTCTCGTCAATCGCCCGGCCGATGTTCGGCACCGCGACATAGATGAAGGGGTCCGCCGGCAGCAGCGGCAGCAGGCGCGACTCCGTCCGGACGCCCTCGTGCAGCACTCCGGCAATCTGGCGTTCAATCAGCAGGAACTCTGCCAGCAGGCTGAAGTACTTCTCCGACTCCGCGCTCCACGCCACCGACTGGCGCACGGGAACCGCCGCCAGCGCGGGCGAGGACGCCGCCAGTTCGCCGGGCTTCAGCACACGGTCGGTGCCCGGCTGACGGACTTCCACCGCTCCTTCCACCACGGACACCAGCGATCCGGCGGTCCCGGTCGAAACCGCGAAAATGGTGCCCTTGACCAGCGCTTCCGAGTCGCGGGTCCGGACACGGAGATGCCCGCGGCGCTGTTTCGCGGCTTCCAGAATCACATCGCCGCGTTCCAGCCGGACAGTCGCCCCCGACCACGCGCCTTCAAACGCGAGTTCGGTCCGCTCATTCATCTCGAGCCGCGAACCGTCAGCCAGCCGCAGCACCGCGCGCGCACCCAGGCCCGTTCGGATGAATTCGCCGTCCCCCAGCGCCGCGCCGGCCTGCAACGGCCCGCCCGCCAACTGGTACAGCGGTCCCGACAGCGATTCGACCGTCGCCCGCGGGCCTGATGGCGCCAGCGCCCGGTCGATCGGTCCCCGGCCCAGCGCCAGCATCACCAGCGCCACACCTGCCGCCATGGCATACTTCATCCACGCCGGACGGGGCTTCCGCGCCGCCACGACGGGCATCGCCATCACTTTGCGCGCGCCCCGGGCCTCGTTGTAGGCCTTCCGGCAACCCGCGCAGCGGCTCAAATGGTCCTCGAAGAGCAACGCGCGCGCCGCGGCGAGTTCGCCGGCCAGATAGGCCGCCAACTCACCGCGAAACTCGGCGCACAACGGGGACTCGCCGCTCAGCAACTTCTCCCACACGCGGCCCCGGGCCGCTTCCATCTCCGCGGGATCGGCTTGTTCCGCCCGCATTGCATTCAAGGCCTGTTCCAGACGATCGTCGGGCATGGCGGGTCTCCCTTTCATTGCTCTACTTCCTTCTGCAACACCTGGCGGATCCGGAACAGCCGGCTGGCGACGGTCCCGGGCTCGATGTTGAACTCCACGGCCAGATCCTTGTTCGCGTGCCCTTCGACATAGCGGAGCACAAACAGCGAGGCGTCCTCCGGATCCAGCTTGGCGAGGGCGCGGCGCAGGCTTTCCTTCAACAAATAGGTGTTTTCGCGCGTGGCGTGATCGCGATTCTCCTCCAGCGGCGCCTCGGCCTTCGAGGCCCGGCGGCGGAGGATGTCGATGGACGCGTTCGTCGCCGCCCGCCGGAAGTAGGCCGGCGAGGCCGACGTCGCGTCAAACCGGTCGTGTTGGTTCAACAGCCGGAGAAATACGGTCTGCAGTACGTCCTCCGCCTCCTCCGGCCGCCCTGTCACCCGCAGCGCCGTCCGGTACACCGTGTCGGCGTACTGACGGAAAATCTGCTCGAGTTCGGGCGGCGGGGGTGTCGGCATCGGCGTCTGGTGAATTGCTTGGAGCGGCGTTGCCATCATTATCTACCCACTTGGCTTAACGCAGCACCCGCCCGGAATCTTCCCGGACTCCCGGATTCGATGTAACAATTTGAGTGAAGAACGAAGTCAGGCCCGGACTACAGCCGGACCGCCGCCCGCGCCCGTTCCACCAGCCCCAGCGGGTCCGGTCGCGCCCCCGTGAAGCGCAGGAACTGCTCGTAATACCGCCGCGCCTGATCCCCCTGACTCGCCTCCGCCGCCGCCGCGCCGCGCACGCACAGCAGATTCGGGTACACCAGGAAATCAAACAGAATCGCCTGATCCGGCGTCAACAGTGGCCATCCCGCGCGCACCAGTTCCGCCGCCGCCTGCCCCTCCCCCCGCGCCACCAGCACCTGCGCCAGCATCTCGCGCACGAACGGCGCCTGTTCCGGCGACGCCAGCTTCAGCGCATCCCGCCACCCGGACTCGGCCGCCGTCAACTCCCCCCGGAGCGTCAGCCGCAATGCCTCCCAAACCGCCGCGCTCCCCGGATTCCGGACGTCCTTCGGCGCTTCGACTCCCCCCAGAACCGTCGCCACTGTCGCGGCATGGATCGACAGGGCATCCCGCGCAGTCTGACGGGCCTGCGCTGCAAAATTCGCCGCCTCCTCCCGCCGCCCACCCTGCAACGCATACAGGCTCAACGACGACCACGCCAGCGACGACGCCGGCGACTCCGCCCTCCCCGCCATCTGCCGCAAATTCGCCAGCGCTTCCGCCGTCTGTCCCATCACGTATTGCCACCGCGCCCGCCGGAGCCCGGCCAGCGCATCCCGGTCCTCCGCCCGCTGCTTCAGGAACTTCTCCAAATGCACGCCCGCCGCCTGCGCATCGCCCGCCAGCCAGCGCACCAGAGCCGCTTTCTCGAGCGCCGCCCCTCCGTTGAACCGTGGACTGGCCTCATGCGATTCCAAAAACGCCTGCTCCGCCTCCTCAAATCGCCCCGCCATCATCAGCACTTCACCCCGCGAATCGGCCGGGTTCGGCGAATTCGGCGCCGCCGCCGCATACCGCTTCATCCACCCCAGAGCGTCGTCGAAGCGGCCTGCCCACGCCAGCGCATATCCGATGCTGTTCAACAATTCACCGCGGCCCGGATCCATCCGGTACGCCCGCTCGTACAGTTCCACCGCCTCCGCGAACCGGCTCGCCTGAACCAGCGCCTCCGCCAGTGGAGCCAGCACCTCCGGATCGCCCGGTGTCAAAACCGCCAGCCGCTCCAGCGCCTCCCGCCGCGCCCCGGCCTCGCCCGTCAGATTGGCCGACAACAGCCGCAACCGCGCTGTGGAAATCTCCGGCAGCGGCGCGCCGCTCTCCTTCTGCTCAGCCAGCACGGCGAGGGCGGCCTCGCGCCCCTTCGCCCGCGCAGTCAACCCCGCCAGTTCCTCCCAGCACCAGCCGCAATCCGGCTCCAGCCCGGCCGCCGCCCGCCAGTGCTGCAACCTCTCCTCCGGATCCACTGACCGCAGCGCCGCACCCGCCTCTTTCCACGCCCCTGCCTGCTTCATGCCCACCGGCAACCATGATCCTTCGCGCTGCAGCAGTTTGCCGGCCGCTTGCGCCAGTGCAACACCCGCCGCCTCCGCGTCTTCGACTCGCATCGGCACCACCCCGCGCCCCAGGAGCGTGTTCGCGCCCGCCCGCAGCGTATAATGCACCTCGACCCCATCCACACCGCCCGTCAGATACCCTTCCAGGATATGCGTCGCCCCCAGCGCCGCCGCTTCATTGGCATTACCCGCGAAGAATGCCCGCAGCCGGGGCAATCCCTGCCCCTGCCGCACCGCCGCCGCCGGCAGCACCGCTCCGGCCCAGTCCCATTCCGCCTCCCCCGTCAGATTCGTGAAGGGCGCCGCACCCAGCCGGATCACACCCGCGCCCGCATCCGCCGGCCGGCTCCGCTGCCACGCAAACCAACCCCCCGCCCCCAAAAGAGATCGGAAGAGCGTCGTGTAGGGACAGAGTGTAGATCTCGGTGGTCGCCGTA
>ERZ761609.1075-NODE-1075-length-26429-cov-1009.664897_pt1 | contig 26429 bp, 18 predicted proteins | sample MGYA00511163_ERZ761609 | MGnify/ENA primary metagenome ERZ761609 (study PRJEB28899, sample SAMN02445070) | bioreactor sludge metagenome | biome: EBPR sludge | place: Australia: Brisbane, Thorneside Wastewater Treatment Plant | collected 2011-12-16 ... | reverse complement strand
AGGCGGAGCTCAAGGCGGAGCTCAAGGCGGAGCTCAAGGCGGAGCTCAAGGCGGAGCTCAAGGCGGAACTCAAGACGGAACTCAAGGCAGATTTGCTAGAACTCGTCAGGTTGCTCAATGAGCTGCCGAGGAGGGTCGATGCGTTTTGTGCCGGCGTCGAAGCAGAACGACGGGCGGAATTCCCGAGTATCGATGGACATGACCGCGAACTGCGCCGCTTGGTCCGCTCGAGCGCCGGCCTTGCGGCGGCTCCCTCCGACCCGCCGTCCGCGGACGACTTGCTGGCAGAGATTGCCTTTCTCCATGCCAGTGCGCACATCCTTAAGCCGGCCTTCGATGCCCTGACATCTCCGAGAGTGCTCTTCTGCGGCCAGTCCTACTACAACGTCTGGTATCTGTCGCGCGCCTTGCGTCCGCTCGGGTGGAAGGCCGATGTCTACAATTGGGACACCAATCCCACAACCTGGATTTACTACCACGGTGAAGATTTCCACCTCGGTCATGATATTGCAATGAGTCTCGAGGGCGAGTTGGGTTTCTACCTCTCCTCCCTTTACGGCTACGACGTTTTTCATTTCTCCAACGCTCATGGCATCGCCTTCGGCTGGGGTATCCAGTCGGCTGTGGCGCAGCGCTTGGGGATTCACGGAGAAATCCATCTCCTCAAAGCTCTCGGAAAGAAGGTGGTTTATTCGCACAACGGTTGCCTGGACGGTGTTTCGCAGACAGCCTTTTCGAAATGGGGTCCAGAGTCGGTTTGCTCGATCTGCCGCTGGCAGCATGAACCCGCTGTTTGCAGTGATGATCGCAACCTCGCCTGGGGGCAGTTCAGAAACTCCGTGGCTGATTACCAGTGTACTCTGGGTGGAAACCGTGTTGATTTCAACGACGATCCGCGGGTCCACGAAGCCCCCGAGTTCTACTGCCTCGATCCCGAGCTCTGGCAGCCGGAAATCGCAATTCCCGAGCAGCAGCTTCTGCCGCGGCTACCTGAAGGCGGGGTGCGCCTCTATCACTCGGTGGGACACCGTGACGAGCGAACCCGCAGCGATGGAGTGAATATCAAGTCTTCCCACTTGTATCTTCCCCTGATCGAGCGCCTCCGTGGCGAAGGCATGGTCCTGGAATTGATCGAGCCGACCGGCATTCCGAACAAGGAAGTTCGTTTCCTGCAGGTGCAGGCTGACATCTTTCTCGATATGCTGACCTATGGCTGGTTCGGCGCGAATATCCGCGAAGCGATGATGCTCGGCAAGCCGGTCATCTGCTTCATCCGTCCTGAATGGCTGGAGAGCGTCCGTGAGGAACTCCCCGATTATGCCGAGGAGCTACCAGTCGTCAGCGCGACGCCGCAAACGGTGGAGTCCGTCTTGCGCGACCTGATTGCCCATCCTCAGAAGCGTCGGGAGATCGGTCGGCGGAGCAGGGAATTTGCGCTGAAATGGCACTCCGCTTCGGCTGGTGGAAAGCGGTTCGACGCGATCTATCGTGCCTTGCTCGCGGGCGATCCCCTTCTCCGCCATCGGAACTGAATTCAACGTGGTGCAGCCATCCCCCAGTTTTGCTTTGCGCTGTGCGAACGTCAGCAAGACGTTTGCCGTCCGCCGTGAGCAGCGTGTCTGGCGAATACTTCTCGGGACGGATAGTGGCGGCAGCGGCCCCGTGGTCCAGGCTTTGCGGGATATTTCCCTGACTGTCCCACGTGGGAAGATCGTCGGTATCCTCGGTCGGAATGGAGCGGGAAAGAGTACCCTGCTACGCCTCCTCGGCCAGGTTTACACGCCAACTACCGGTCGCATCGAGGTCAATGGGCAGATTGCCGGGCTGTTCGAGTTGGGGGGCATGGGGAATCCCAATCTCACCGGTCGCGAGTATGCCACCCGGTATTTGCGGTTCATGGGTGTCGCCACCGATTCCGTCCCGGCGGTTCTGGAAGAGATCGCCGACTTTTCCGAACTGGGTGATGCCTTCGATCAACGCATTCGAACCTATTCTTCGGGGATGGCGGCGCGTCTTTACTTCGCTGTGGCCACAGCGTACCAGCACGAAATCTACCTGATCGACGAATTGCTGTCGGTAGGAGACGAACACTTCCAGGCCAAGTGCTGGCGCCGGATGCGCGAGCGTCTGCTGCGTGGCGCGTCGGGCGTGCTCGTCACCCACGACTGGACGGCGATCGTCAAGCTGTGCGAGCAGGCATGCGTCATCGACGAGGGCCGCTTCTCTTTCGTCGGCTCGAGTGATTCGGCGGTTGTCAGTTATCTCAAGTTGCCAGTTCCGAAGCCCGGCGTTGCACGATTTCCGGCTTCGACTCCGCCAGAGTTCCTCCTGGAATCCGGGAAAGACTCGCGCATCCGGCTCCCGGTTGAAATCCTGGAAGACACGGCGGTTGATTGCGCCATTTCGATAGAGATGTTGCGCATCGGCCTTGGCTGGGAAATCGTAATTCTTTCCGAATACCACCCGATAGGTGACAGGGCTGGAACCTACAGCGCCGACTTCCACATTGCGGCATTGCCGCTTGCGCCTGGCAGGTATTCCCTGAATCTCTTCTTGACCCGGCGACCAGTGGAGGGAGAACGCCAGCGGGTGGGTCTGGACTGCAGATCGTGGACCTATGGCAATGGCTTGACATTGCGCGTCGAAGGCAAGGCGTTGCCGTCGGCAGTCACTCTACCTTTTGCTTCGCGGTCGATCCCGCCGGAGGTTGCGTGAGCCTCTACGTGGAGCTGCATGAGGTATCCAAGGTTTTCCCTGTAGGCAGCTCGGCAACAGGCGAGCTGGTCGCCGCGATGGCCGGCGATGGTGGCCAAGGACCCAACGCCGGCGGGAAGGTGGCTGTTGACAGGCTCACCCTTTCCATAACTGAGGGCGAGCGTCTCGGCATAGTTGGACGCAATGGTGCCGGCAAGTCCACTCTCCTCCACATGATCGCTGGTATTTCGGAGCCAACAGCCGGCAGCATTCGCATCACGGGGACGGTCACCTCGATCATGACGCTCGGCGTCGGCTTGCGCGACGACTTGAGCGGCCGGGAGAATATATACGTCGATGGCGAGATCCAGGGGAAGTCGCGCACTGACGTGGACCGGGTAATCGATCAGGTCATCGAGTTTGCCGAACTGGGCCAGTTCATCGACTATCCGGTGCGCACATATTCGACCGGGATGAAGGCCCGCTTGGCATTCGCCATGATCACACACGTAGACCCAGAAATATTGATCATTGACGAGGCGCTCTCCGTGGGTGACGCGTCATTCTCGCTCAAGGCAACGGCACGCATCCTTGAAATCTGCGCTCGCGGCAAGATCGTCATTCTCGTCTCTCACGGCATGCAATCGGTGCGGGAGATCTGCAATCGCTGCATCTACATGAAGGATGGGCGGATCGTCATGGACGGTTCGCCGCAGGATGTGACGACGGCCTATATCGAGGAGGTTCGTGCTGAGGACGAGGCAGCATTGCTGCAACGATTCCGCGCACACGTCGGCAACCGCTCGCGGCGACCGGGAAGCCAGATTCGACGAGTGTGCTTGCTCTCGGGAAGCGACGAAGTTGGATCGCTGCGCGTCGAGGCACGGGCGAGACTTCGTATTCGGGTCTTTGGCAGCCACGACAGTGCCTCAGGATCCGCTGTCTGCCGTGTACGAATCGTACGGCTGGATGATTTGCTGGTCTTTCAACAGGATTTTCGGTTGGCGGACTTTTCCCTTCGCAATGGCGAGATCCGCATCGAGATCGACTTCGATCCCCTTGTACTCGGCGCAGCGATTTATCGATTGGATGCCATCTTCCTTGAGTGTGCAGCTGAGGACTCCGAACCATGCAGCGAGCACTCGACGGTCTTCGAAGTCTTCACGCTGACCCCACCCGTGGGCGGAAAGCCGATGCTCTATTACCCTGTCACGGCCGTAGTGCAAACCTGACTCCAGGAGACGTTCCCCTTGTTTGGATTCAATCGATACGACCTCCGGCTGCTCATAAACCTTTTCAAGATGAATGTGCGCGACCGCTACCTCGGATCTTCGTTGGGCAGCTTTTGGGCTATATCCAATCCGCTCTTCATGCTTGCCCTCTACACGTACATCTTCGGATTCGTATTCAAGGTGAAGCTCCCCGGCGCCGAAACCACCTTGGCTTACGTCATTTGGCTTATCAGCGGTTACGGCCCCTGGATTGCAACCACCGAGGCGATCATGGGGGCTGCCAATTCCGTGGTTGGCGCATCCGGCCTCGTCAAGAACATGGCGTTCAAGACAGAGCTCCTGCCGATTGCCGGCGCTCTGGTGGGGGCCATCAATCTGGCAGTCAGTTTCGTGTTTTTGCTGGTGCTGTTGGCCTGGGCCGGGACGCCAATTACCGTCCACGTGATTTTTCTGCCCGTAGTGATGCTCCTGCAGTTTTTCTGGATCATCGCTGTCGGGATGTGGCTCTCGGCCATTGCTGTATTCGTGCGCGACATCCTGCAGATTCTTCCCACCTTGCTCACTGCGATCATGTTCATGACCCCGATCTTCTACCCCTTCCAAAGCATGCCGGCGATCATCCAGAAATGCTCACTGGCGAATCCTTTCTATCAGATTGCCGAGGCATACCGGTCCATTTTGATTGGCAGCGAGTTTCCAAGTTGGCCCGGCCTCCTCTACGTTGCGACCATTTCCTGGTTGATATTGCATTTTGGCCTCGCGGCATTTCGACGTGCGAAGGGCTCTTTTGATTCTGCGATATAAGAATGAATACGCTAGATTCCAACGCCACGACTTCGCTCATTGAGTTCGATGCCGTACTGTTCCTGACGTGGTCGGATTGGCAGACCGAGCCTAGAAGCAATCGCTATCACTACGCATCGCGGTTTGCGCGGCATGTTCCCGTATTGTTCATTCAGAATCAACGTGAGGTTTCGAAGAATATCATTGTCACTGCCTCTGAGCTCGATCATGTTGATCTGGTCAGTGTCAGCGCGCCAGTTCAGTCAAACCAGACGCAAGCGATTCTGGAACTCCTGCGACATAGAGGAATCAAGTGCCCGCTGCTATGGATCTACGATTCAATAAACTACGACGACTTGATTGCCGCTATGCCGAGGTCTCTTCGTGTCTATCATGCCACTGAAGACTACTTCACGCCGTCTGCGGCAATGCGCACCACTCCAGTTGTGCCCGAGTCCATCCGACGCCTGACCGGGAAGCTTGACCTGATCGTTGCGGTAACTGAGCTTGTCTTGAGTGAGATCCGCAGGAACTGCGGGTATAAGGGGCCGGCCTTGGTCGCGCCGAACGGTTGTGACTTTGAGTTCTTTGCGGGACTGGGCGACCCAGCCAACACCCTTCCTCCTGAGAGGGGGCGCGTGGTGATCTACCAAGGAGCGGTGAATGCGCGCCTGGACTATGATCTCCTTCATGCGATTGCCTTGTTGTTGCCAGACTACGAGTTGCGTTTCGTTGGCAGGTGCGTGGAATCCCCGGGAACGGGCAGGCTGCGCCAGCTGAAGAACGTACGAATCCTCGGCTCGATGGCCCCCGAGGATTTCGGCAGCGAGATGTACCGGGCGTCTGTTGGCATCATCCCGTTCATTCAAGATGCGTGGATCCGCAATTCGCTTCCTCTCAAGACCTTCGAGTACGTGGCCTGTGGCTTGCCGGTTGTCTCTGTCCCTATTGAAGCTCTTGCCCAGCATGCGGCTGACGAACGTATCGTCAAGTTTGCGTGCACTGCGGCGGAGTTTGCCGACGCCATACGGAGCGTGAGTGTGAGCCGGCATGATCCTGCCTTGGTTCGCAAGCGTAGCGAGTTGGCCCGGGAGAATTCCTATGATAGACGCTTTGAGTGTGTCATTGATGAACTGAAATCGGTTTCCCGGCGGGCTTGCGACTCGGTGGTGCCATTGAACGTTGCCCTGCTGTTTGATCCCGCATCCTGTCACGTTGGGACAGTTGGAGAGCATCTCCGGGCATTTCAGCGTTATTCAGCGCATGATGTAACATTCCTGCCGGCGACGAATCTTTGGGGCGTGACTTCCGCAATCGGAACCGTTGGCGCCATCGACTTGTCAGTGTTCGACGTCGTCATCGTCCATTATTCCATTCGCGTTTCCAGACCGCATCATCTGGTCGAGAATTTTGCCGCCGCATTGGAGTCGTTCCGTGGCCTCAAGGTGCTTTTCATCCAGGACGAGTATGAGTCGGTTGAGTGTGCCAGGTCGTGGATGGATCGGTTGAGCTTCGATCTCGTCTACACGTGTGTTCCCTTGAGCCAGCGGGAAGACGTCTATCCCGCCTACAGATTTCCTGGAACCGAGTTTCGTCCGACGCTGACCGGCTATGTTCCCGAAGCGAGGGGCATTGAGCAATTCGTAACTCCTCTCGCCGGACGGCGCACAACGATCGCTTATCGCGGCCGCAAGCTGCCGGAGATTTATGGTCAGCTGGGTCACGAGAAGTATCTGATCGGTACTGAGATCAAGCGTCTCGCGGATTCTATCGGGCTGCCGGTCGACATCTCGTGCGAGGCCGAGGCGCGCATCTACGGCGACGACTGGTACCGGTTTCTTGGTTCGGCCAGGGCAACCTTGGGTACGGAAAGCGGTTCGAACGTGTTCGATTTTGACGGCTCGCTCAGTGCAGAGATTGACCGTCTCAAGGCTCGGGATCCGGCGATGCCGTTTGCTGAGATCTGGGAAGCCGTGCTGGTGGAGCATGACGGCAAGATTCGCATGAACCAGATTTCGCCGAAGATCTTCGAGGCCATCCGCCTCCGTACGGCGCTGATTCTGTTCGAGGGCGAGTACTCGGGGGTTGTGAAGCCCGACCTGCACTATATTCCCCTCAGGAAGGACTTCGCCAACTTTGATGAGGTCGTCACCAAGGTGATGAACGACAGTCTCGTCCGGGAGATGACAGACAGGGCCTATGCCGATGTGATTGTTTCCGGGAGATATTCCTATCGGCAGTTCATGGAAGGGGTCGATGAAGATCTGCGACTGCGTTGTCTTCGTAGAGTGCCAAGGAGATTCATGTACGGGGCTGTTCATGCGATGAATGATGCCGGCGAACTGCGGCCATGTCTGCCCGCGCTCCCCTTGGGTCTGGCATGCGCTGCTGACGTGCTGGGGGGGGAGGAGTCTTTTCAGCGGATTCAGGAGAGAGTGGCGTTGGCGGCGGCAAACACGGGGGGTCTTGACGCGGAAGACGAAAGGGGGGTAGCCACGCCGAGACAGGGGGGAAAGGACTACGTTGTCAGGATGGGGAAGAGGCTGGTATTGCGATACGGAGCCCCGCCGCTCCAAAGGCTGCACGCCGCACTGGCGCAGCAGCCTACAGCGAACCACTTGGCACGACTCATCTATTCGAGGATGCCCTCGAGCATCAAGTCGAAGATCAAGAAGGTCGTCAAGGGTGGCTAGCATGCGGAGCGAGATGGCGAAGCACGGTTGCGCGTTTCAGCGATTCATTGCCCATAGGCCGGAAAGAGTATTGTTGGTGGGCTACTTCGACCCGCGGGGGATCTCGACGGTGCCGGAGACGCTTGCCGCGATTCAGTGGCTCTCCTCGTTGACGGTAACCTGCCTGAACCTGTTTCACCACCGCTTTGATACCGGCAATCTCAGGTTGAATCCCGAGGTTGATCTCGATGCCTACGATGCCGTCATTGTGCACAACTCGGTTTCCTATAACCCCGCCAACGTCGCTTCACTGGATTCGCTGCTCGCCAGGAAGTTCGCTGATTTCGGTGGGGCTCGAGTTCTCTTCAAGCAGGACGAAAACTATCGGTTCCGAGATACCGCCGAGGTGATTGGCCGGATGCACTTCGATGTTGTGCTGACTTGTCTGCCTGAGGGCGAACTGTCGAAGATCTATCCAAGAGACGTGGTGGGCGATGGGGTGCGGTTCGTGCGGATGCTTACAGGCTATGTGACGCCATCATTGCGGACGCGTTTCCCAGCCCTGGGTGGGACGGTCGGGCGGCCAATCGATATCGGCTATCGTGGCTCCACACAGCCCTTGGACTTTGGACGGTTGTGCTACGAGAAGAGGCAGATTGGAGACGAGGTAAAGAGGAGGCTCGAGGGCAGGGGCTTTTCGATGGATATCTCCAGTCGCTGGGAGGACCGATTCGGCGGCGAGGCGTGGTTCGACTTTCTCACCCGCTGCACCTGCATTCTCGGGGTCGAGTCCGGCGCCAGCATCTTCGATCTGGACGGCGATCTCGACCGAAGAGTTCAAGGCATTGTCCAGCGTCTTGGGCCAATCCGAGAGGACTCGGCCTACAGCGAGTCTTTTTTGGATGCACTTCGTGATCTCGAAGGCAACGTGGCCTACAACCAGGTGTCGCCACGCCATTTCGAGGCGGCGGCCTGCGGTGCGCTGCAAATCATGTACCCGGGCGAGTACTCCGGGATTTTCCTCGCCGATCGTCATTATCTGAGCTTGGCGCGGGATTTTTCGGATCTCGACGACGTGTCGGAACGGGCTCGGGATCCTGTCTTCCGGAGAAGGATTGTTGAGTGCGCTTTTGACGAGATCGTGATGAACCGGGACTACTGGATCGAGTCCTTTGTTGCCCGGCTTGATGAGGTGATACTTCAGTGCCTTGAAGAGAAGGGCGGGAAACGAAAGGAACGCGTTCTGGTGAAAGAGGATGCGCACCATGGCTTGTTGCTCGCGCCGCACCGTGCCCACCTTGACCCGCGGTTGCGATGGATCCTCGAAGGGGCAGTCGGTGGAATGACAATCTCCCTCATGGGTCTGGAACTCGGGGGCGCGCAGGAGGTGTCCCCTCTCGCCGGTTTGGACGGATTCCTCGGCGACCAGCCACTGGTTGCGGCGGAGGCATTCTGGTTGACCCTGATCTCATCGATGGTGGGATCCGATCCCGCGGGGAATGCCGCACTGCGGGAACTTCTCGAACTCGAGCGCTCGCGTGCGCTGCACCCTGTCTCGCTTTGCGAGCGTTATGGGGCGTCGACTTCCAGCGCGCGCCTGGACGATTTTAGGTGGTATCTGACGTACCTTCTGGACGTCACGAGAAGTCTCGTGATGCCGGCGCTGGCACTGCGCGGGCTGCAGTTCGTCGTGGCGGCGGACCTGCCTGCGCTACCGGCGGCCCTGATCCTCAAGGCAGTCCTTGGTACCAAGGTACTCTATGATGCTCATGAGTACTGGGCGGAGAACGATGGTCGGGCCGAGCCTTTTGAGATCGCCTTTTGGCAGGGAGTCGAGCGGCGACTGGTGCCGCATGCCGACCTGTGCCAAGTTGTGTCTCCAGGTTTGGCAGAACTGCTGAGCAACGAGACCGGGTGTCCGTTTGACTCGGTTCCGAATTGCACCCCCAAGGGGGCGCTCGGGTGCCGGTCGGATTCGCCGCGGGCTGCGGTAGCGAAGCCCGGCACATCCAAGGTCAGGTTCCTCTTTCAGGGGCTGTTGACCCCGGGGCGTGGACTCGAAGAGCTTCTGCAGGTGTGGAAGATGGTGCCGGATAATGCACAGCTTTGCTTGCGAGGACCGGATGGAGAGTTCAAGAAGTCGCTGCGCAGGAAGGCTTCTGACTTGGGTCTCTCGAGAGATGCTGTTGTGTTCTTGCCGGCGGTCAGCGAGGACGAACTGGTCAGCGAAGCGATGGGGTTCGATGTGGGACTGATTCCTTATCCTCCTTCCAACACCAACAATGCCAATTGCTGCCCAAACAAGATGTCTCAGTACATGGCGGCGGGGCTGGCACTACTGGCGAACGATACGAGTTACGTTCGCGAGATCGTGACGGCTGCGCAATGCGGCGTTGTCGTTGATTTCGGCAGGACAGATCGGCTGGTCGAAGCGATAGAGTCCCTTGCTTCCCATGATGCCGAGCGTACGGCGATGGCTGCGTCTGCTCAAAGGTACTTCCTGACTGTCTTCAATTGGGAGTCCGTGAGCAGCGCCATGTATCGGAGGTTGCTCCAACTCGTCGCGGACAAGCCGACGACGGATCTGTCGAGCTGGCCGCTGGGTCCGTTCGCAGTTTATCGGCAACCAGTGGCCACAACTGATGCCGCTGGGCGTCGTACGCAGACCAGCGAGCTGTCGCCGTTTTCGGAGAGTCGAACTGATCGGCGGGCGAACGGCGACTTCCAACATCTCATCAATCGGATTTCCCGGGCCATCTGGCGGCGGCTGCCGGAGATTCTTCGCAAGAGGCTGCGGCCGCTGAAGTCCTGGGCCACAGGCGGTGGGGAGGGCTGAGATGTGCGGCTTTGTGGGCGTGATTTCTCCGGCGGTGCCCATCCGCGACGACCTCTTGTCTGCGATGCGAGACCGACTGGTTCACCGGGGCCCCGACAACGGATCGAACTGGATTCGGAACGGGGGGCGGGTTGGGCTCGCGCATCGGCGTTTGTCGATCATCGATGTTTCGCACTCGGCAGATCAACCCATGGCGACGGCCGACGGTGCGTTGCGAATTGCCTTCAACGGGGAAATATACAATTACCTTGAATTGAAAAGTGAGCTCATAGGGCTTGGCCATGTCTTCCAGACACGCAGCGACACGGAGGTCCTGCTTGCCGCCTTCAGACAATGGGGCGAAGCAGCTCTCCTGCGGTTGAACGGAATGTTCGCTTTTGCCGTTTGGGATGAACGGTCTCGCCGTATGTTCGTGGCGCGCGACCGGTTTGGCGAAAAGCCGCTGTTTGTCGGCCAAGGGCGATTCAATACCGTCCTCTTTGCCTCCGAGATGAAGGCGATTCTGGTCCATCCGCTGATCCGCTGCGTCGTTAGCGAGCGGGCTCTGGATCGCTTCGGATCGGCAACGTGGTACGAGGACGATGAGCTGACGTTCTTCGACGGTGTCGAGCGTTTTCCTCCTGCCAGCGCTGCATGGTTCCTTGAGGACGGAACCGAAGAGCGCCGCTGGCGCTATTGGACGCCTGATTACACTTCCGTCAACGGCGATCTGACACCGCGCGAGGCCGTAGAGAGATTTTCGGAGCTGATGCAGCGAAGCGTCAGCCTCAGGCTGCGGGCCGATGTTCCAATCGGGTCGAGTCTTTCCGGTGGTCTGGATTCCTCCGTGATCGTCGGTTATCTGTCGCGCGCACGCGGTACAGCAGGTTTTTCGCAGAATACCTTTTCCGCGGTTTTCCCTGATGATCCGACAATGTCGGAAGGCAAGGAGGTCGACGCCGTCGTCGCGCACACCGGTGTCAATTCGTTTCAGGTGGCGCCGGACCCTTTGCGTCTCGCGCAGGAGTCCGCTCTGCTTCACTGGCACCAGGAGGAGCCATTCCTGTCTGCCTCCATCTACCTGCAATGGTGCGTGGCGCGACTCGCGCGTCAGCACGATACGACGGTTCTTCTCGACGGGCAGGGTGCCGACGAGCTGCTCGCCGGCTACCAGTTCTATTTCCGGCAACGGCAACTTGATTTGCTTGATCAAGGGCGTCTTGCTCTGGCGATGCGGGAGTCGTCCAAGTTCAACCGCCGTCTGCGCATCGCGAGTGAACAGTATGAGGGATCGCAGCGACGGTTCAATGCATCGGTCGCATATTCTGCCGAGGAGCTGCGCAAGATGGGGCGGCCTTCGTCATCGGTTTTTCACCAACCTTACTCGGTGGGCACTGCGCCGGCGAGACCTGGTTGCCGATTGCGCCGGACGATTTCGGAAGCTTTGTTGTACAACAGTCTGCCCATGCTTCTCCGGTACGCTGACAGGAACTCGATGGCCTTTTCTCGTGAGGGCAGGCTGCCGTTTCTCGACTATGACATGGTGGACTTCTGCATTTCCCTCCCGGACGATTTTTATGTGAGGAACGGTTGGCAGAAGTGGGTATTGCGGGTGGCTGCCGGAAATACCATTCCTCGATCGATCCGCTGGCGTGCCGACAAGGTCGGTTACGCGGCACCACTGGACCATTGGTTGCGCGGCAAGTTGCGTGACTGGGCGCACGAGAGAGTCATGGATAGCGCACTGAAGGTCGTACCAGGATACGACAGCCCAAGGGTAACGACACTTTGGGAGGAACATCAGGCAGGACGTTGCAACCATTCCTGGGAGCTCTGGCGCTGGATCAGTCTTTCCGAATGGTTCAGCATATACCGCGCCGGTTGGTGGCGTGCTGGCACGGCTTCCAGACCCAGCACGCAGTAATGAAATTGAAGAGAAGGTAATCACTGTGTGTGGAATTTTCGGATTTTTGGCGACGCAGCCGCGCCCCCTGCCGCAATCGGACGTCGAACTTGATATTGGCTTGGAGAGACTTCGTCACCGCGGGCCAGATGGTATGGGCAAGTGGGTATCGGCGAATGGTCAAGTCGGGCTTGGCCATGTAAGGCTTTCCATCATCGACCTGGAATCAGGCGCGCAACCGATGCACAGCGATGATGGGCGGTACAGCATAATTTACAATGGAGAAATCTACAACTATATCGAGTTGCGGGCAGAGTTCGGTGAGGCCTCTTTCCGTACTCATTCCGATACCGAGGTGGTCTTGCGAGCTTTCCAGGAATGGGGGCCGGACTCCATATCGCGGCTGCGGGGGATGTTTGCCATCGCGATCTGGGACTCCGCGAAGCAACAGTTGTTCGTCAGCAGGGACCGTTTCGGCATCAAGCCATTTTACTGGGCTCAAACCGCGAACGGGTTCTACTTCGCATCGGAGATCAAGGCGCTACTGCCATTCTTGAAGGATCGCGCGGTCAACCGCGCCGCACTGACGGATTATTTCACTTTCCAGTTTTGCCTCGGCGAAAAGACTCTCGTCGAGTCGGTATGGCAGTTGCCTGCCGCCCATTTTGCGGTCGTCTCGGCCGGGCAGCTTCCGAAGCCGCAGCGCTATTGGGAGGTTCATTACGACGTTGATTACGATCATACCGAGCGTTGGTTTACCCAACGCTTGCGCGACCTGCTCGAGGACTCGGTACGCGTTCACCTGCGCGCCGACGTAGAGGTCGGCAGTTATGTCAGTGGGGGCGTCGACTCCAGCCTGCTCGCTGCGCTTGCTCGCGAAGTGAGGCCCGATGGGCCATTCAAGGCCTTCAACGGCCGCTTCATGGATGGGGACGAGTTCGATGAGTCGCGCTATGCGAAGGCGTTGGCGAATGAGCGCCGCATGGATCTGCATGTAACCGATATTGGCGAGCAGGATTTTGTCGATCACATTGCCAAGGTGATCTGGCACCTCGATCAGCCAACAGCGGGACCCGGATCTTTCCCGCAGTACATGGTTTCGAAGCGAGTCGGTGAGCACATCAAGGTGGTCCTCGGTGGGCAAGGGGGGGACGAAATCTTCGGCGGCTATGCACGTTACCTCGTGGCTTACTTCGAACAGTGCATCAAGGGGGCGATCGAAGGGACGCTCCACAACGGAAACTACGTGGTGACCTACGAGTCGATCATTCCGAATCTGCAGACACTGCGCCAGTACAAGCCGATGCTGCGCGAGTTCTGGGCAAGCGGCGTGTTTGGGGAGCGCGATGAGCGTTATTGGCGCCTGGTCAACCGGGCGAACACCTACGGGAACATCCTTGCGCCCGGGGTCCTTGAGCAGCGGGCTGCCTTCGACGAGTTCAAGAGCATTTTCTGGGGCAGCAACGTCGGCAAGGAATCCTACTTCGATTCCATGACGCACTTCGATTTCAAGACCTTGCTGCCGGCACTTCTACAGGTCGAGGATCGGATGAGCATGGCGCATGGGGTCGAGGCACGGGTGCCGTTTCTTGATCACCCACTGGTCGAATTTGCTGCCACCATCCCTGCTGACATCAAGTTCCGCAACGGCGAGCTGAAGCGTTTGCTCAAGGCGGTCTTCTCCCATCATTTGCCGGTCGCGATCCGCGAGCGGAAGGACAAGATGGGTTTCCCGGTTCCGCTCAATCTCTGGCTCAAGCGACCTGGCCCGACACGCAACCTGATTGGCGATCTGTTCGGATCGGAAGCCGCCCGTTCACGTCCGTATCTGAACAGTCCGGTTTCGATCGATGCCGTTCTGGATTCACAAAGCACCCATGGCCGGAATCTGTGGGCACTGTTGAGCCTGGAGTTGTGGCACCAGCAGTTCATCGATTGAAGCGGGATGAACCGCCTGAACATCTTGGTGCTGCATCGGCTGGGAAACCCTCGCCTGGCCCCGAGCTTCCTCTGCCACCATGTATTCGCGTTGCGCGACGCGTTCCCCGAGCACAACTACCTCTATCACGATGCGGAGTTGCCGCTGCCCGACTACATTCGGGATGTTGCCTTCGATGCCATTGTTCTCGATGTCACCTTTTTGTGCATTCGCTGGCTACCAGCGGTGATGTTCCAGCACATCATGGAGAACTACGGCTTCGTCCGCAAAAGTGGCGCGCTGAAGCTCGCTTTTCCGCAGGACGAGTACGACTGCAACGAACTGCTCGACGATTGGATGTGCGACTGGCAGGTGGACCACGTGTTTTCGGTGATCCCCTCGCATTGGGATGTCCTCTATCCGCGCTACCATCGCCAGGGCTCGATAAGTCTGGCCTACACGGGGTACGTCGACCAGACCCTCCTCGCCAGGGAACCAAGGCCCTTCGCGGACAGGCGGATTGACATCGGCTACAGGGCGCGCCGACTACCACCGTACTTTGGCAGGATCGGGGAGACGAAGTGGGCAATTGGCGAACTGGTGAAGGTACCCGCGAGCCGTGCCGGCTTGACGACTGACATCGTTCTCGGCGACCATGGCGCACTGCTTGGTGCGCAGTGGCTCGACTTCTTGGGCGATTGCCGTTTCACCCTTGGTGCCAACAGCGGTAGCAGCCTTCTCGATCCGCGGGGGGATATTCAGCGAAGGGTCCGGGCCTATCTCAAGGCCCATCCGGCAGCGTCTTTCGAGGAAGTGGAGGCGAACTGCTTCCCTGGCCTCGACGGGCGCCACTCATTTACCGCGATTTCGCCTCGCGTCCTCGAAGCGGGGTTGCTCGGCAGTTGCCAGGTGCTGGTAGAGGGCGACTATAGCGGCATCGTCAGGCCATGGGAGCACTACATTCCCATCCGCGCCGATGCCACCGATTTTCCGCAGGTTCTTGAGGCGATGCGCGACCGCCAACTCGTGGAGCGACTGATCAGGAACTGCCGGGAAACGATCCTAGACAGCCAACAGTTGCATTATGGGTACAAGGCCGCGACCGTGATCGGCCTCATCGAGTCGCATCGGGCGAAGGGCGGGGCGACCACAGATGGCGAAGCGGTGCAACGGACCATTCGACGTTACGAAGAAGCCATGCAGCAGCAGTACGCCAAGCATTGGCGCCGGCAGTCGTTCAGGCGCAACCTGAGCCGCTTCGTCGATCGTTCGCCGACGGTGTCACGCCTGGCCAGAAGTGTCTGGTCAAGGCTGCGAGGGTGAAGTGATGGACGCTGCGGCAGCACGCCAGGACCGCGATGCGAAATCGATACTGATGCTGACGGCAGACCGGCAGATCGACAGGAGAATCCTCCTGCAGGCCGACAGCCTCGAGAAGGTGGGCTGGCAGGTGACGATTCTCGCGATGAAGGACGAAGACGCTGACAGGCGAGACGACTCGAGAGTGGTCCGCGTTGGTGGCGGCACCGAGGTCGGCGGGCTCGAAGAGCGGGTGGCGGATGGGTATCGCCAGCTCGCCAGACGGCTGCCGATGAATGGCCCCGTCATGCGGCTGCTGAAAGGACTCGCGTGGCGGTTCCTTGTCGATCAGGAGACATTTCACGCCAGGCTGTACAGCGGTGTGGCCTCGCGCTTTGCGCCGCAGGTCGTCGTTGCTCACGATCTGCCGATGTTGCCCGTCTCCTGCCAGGTCGCGCGCGCCTGCGGCGCACGCTTGGTCTATGACAGCCACGAGCTCTACAGCGAACAGGAATTTCCCGGCCGCGAGAAGAAGCGCTGGGCAGAGATCGAGGCGCGATACATTAGAAACTGCGACGCCGTGATGACCATCAACGAGTCGATCGCCGGCGAACTCGCTCGTCGCTATGGGCTCCACCAAGTGCATGTCGTCAGCAATGCCGAGCGCGCGTCCGATCCTCCGCCGATATCCCGCCGTCTTCATGAACTGTTCGGACTGCCCGCGACGCGGAAGCTGCTACTCTTCCAGGGCGGACTCTCGGCAAACAGAAACCTGCAGGCGCTGGTTGAAGCCATGCGCCATGTGACGAACCCGGACGTGGTTCTGGTGATCCTTGGTGACGGAGCCTTGCAGCAGAATCTGATGCGCGAGGCCCGATCGCAGCCGGGCGCGCAACGAGTCTTCTTTCATCATGCAGTTCCTCAGCACGAGTTGCTGCTCCATACCGCCGCGGCTGACGCTGGCGTGATCCCGTACCAGGCGACCTGTCTCAACAACTACTTCTGCACGCCAAACAAGCTGTTCGAGTTCATCGCCGCCGGCATCCCAATACTTGGCAGCGACCTGCCGGAGATCAGCAGCATGGTCGCCGGGCGTTGCATCGGTCTCGTCGGTGACATGACCGGCGCCCAGGCGGTAGCTGGACTGATCGATCAGATGTTCGCCGACGAAGCGCGCTTCGCAGTTTGGCAGGAGAATTTGCAGGAAGCGCGCAAGGCTGTCAGCTGGGAGGCAGAGGAAGGCAAGCTCGTGGCTATCTACAGGGCCCTGCAATGAAGATCGCGATCGTCTATCAGTACTATCAGGGGACGGGCGCGCCAGGCCATTCGCTGATCTACGAATTGGCGCACTTCCTTGCCGGGCGCAATCACGAGGTGACCGTCGTCACTGGTGAAACCGGGTACATGCAGCGCGACACCCCGACCTTGCGGTGGTACCGTCGCCTCCGGCGGGAAGAATGGGATGGTCAAGTGCGGGTGCTGCGCACCTTCACCTACTCGGAACTGCATCGCAGCTACCTGGGGCGTCTGCTCAGCTTCGCATCCTTCTCGCTTTCCGGTGCAGGCGGGTTGCTCACCGTCGACAAGCCGGACCTCGTACTCGCTTCGACACCGCCAATCTTCCCGATCTTTGCGGCTGCCCTCGTTTGCCGCATGCGGCGAACGCCGCTGGTGGTCGAGGTCCGCGACCTCTGGCCAGCATCGGCAGTGCAGATGGGAATACTGAAGAACCGGCTCCTGATTGGCATCATGGCATGGATGGAGCGGCGGCTTTACAATCAGTCGGCACGCATCGTGGCTCTGACCGAAGGCATTCGCGACGACATCTGCGCGCGTGGCTGGCCGGAAGATAGGGTCGAGGTAGTTACCTGCGGCGTCGACTTCGACCGGCTCTACCCTGATCGCCCGGGAGCTGAGCTGACGCGCAGCGCCCTCGGGTGGAAAGACAAGAAGGTCGTCATGTACTTCGGGGCCCTCGGCGAAGCGAACAACATCCCCGTGATCCTGAGAGCGGCACAGTCCTTGCGCGCGCGCAGCGATCTCCTGTTCGTCCTCGTCGGCGACGGGCTCAGGCGCCCGGGAATCGAAGCCGAGGTCGCCGAAAGCCGGCTCGGAAACGTCGTCATCCTGCCGCCAGTAGCCAAGGATCAGGCGCGTTTCTATCTCGGCGCCGCTGACGTCTGCTTGGTCACGCTGAAGGACATACCCTTGTTCGACGGCGCGATACCGACCAAGCTGATCGATTACATGGCATGTGCGCGGCCGGTGCTATGTGGGATCCGCGGAGAGGCGAAACGGATTCTCGAAACGGCGCAAGCGGGACTGTGCTTTGAACCGGACGACGACAAGCAGCTTGGCACGTTGATCGGGGCATTGCTTGATGACGAGGGCCTGCGTGAGCGCATGGGCAGCAACGGGCTGGCCTTTGTTCGATCCCACTTCTCGGCCGAACGGATGCGAGAGAAGATGGAACGTATCCTGCGCACGGCCGCCGAGACGGCGGGTGCCAGGAAGGTCCCCGGCGATGGCGTTGACTGAACGGCGCCTGGCGATGCCCCGGGAGCGCCTTCGACAAAGCGTGATTCCACCGGCAGCACGCGCACCGGTTTCCGGCCGACGAGCGTCGAGGGAAAAGGGATGAAGTACCGGCGGCTCGGGAAAACCGATCTTGAGGTTTCCGAGGTGGCGCTTGGATGCGCCGGCTTCTGGGGTGACCGAAAGTTCCCGGAGAAGCATGCGGCTGCCGTGCTCATGGGGGCGATCGAGCGCGGAGTCAATTTCTTCGATACGGGCCACAACTATTCGGCGTTCAATGCCGAACCGCGCCTCGGCCGGCTGCTCGCCGGCATCCTGTCGCACGACCGTACGCGCCTGGTTCTTTCTTCGAAGGCTGGAACCGTCGTGCCGGCCGGCTCCGTGTTCCGGCGTCCTGGCAGCAGGGTCAAGAACTTCACGCCGGAGCACGTCGAGTGGTCCTGTGCGAGGTCGATCGCCAACCTGCGCTGCGGCTACCTCGACATACTGCAGCTGCACGGAATCACCCCGGAAGAGATCAGTCAGCCGCTGCTTGAAACGCTGTACGCGATGAAGCAGAGGGGCATGTATCGTTACCTCGGGATCAACACGCACAGCGAGCCTGACATGGGCTTCGTTGCCCGCCACCCGGGGATCTTCGACATGGCGCTGATCGACTACAGCGTTCTCCAGCTCGACCGCGAACCGGTCATCGACCAACTGGCGGCAGCGGGCACAGGAGTCGTCGCCGGAACGGTCCTCGGCCAGGGACACCTCATCAAGGGCAAGATCGGTACCATCAGAACTCCGGCCGACCTGTGGTACCTGGCGCGAGCATGGCTGCGGCCAAGCGGCCGTCAGTTGCGGAGGATCTCCGCGGAGATGCGGGAAACGCTGTCGGCGGTCGCCGAAATGTCGCCGGCGCAGGCGGCCGTTGCCTATGTCCTGGCCAATCCGGGCATATCGAGTTGCGTGTTTGGTACGACACGGGTCGCCAACCTGCACGAAATCGTCGATGCTGTGGACAAGAGGCTCGCGATTGACAGCGTACAGGCCATCCGGCGCAGCTTCGAGATTGTTCGGCACAGGCAGGGCGCGTGTTAGACCGCGTACGCCGGTGGCGAAAGAGCTGCCGATACGGCGTGCCCGGCGGGCGGATGCGCCAGCTGCCTGCTGTCAGCAACCACAGCCAGCTGGCAGCCTGGCGGTTCGTTTGCGCACCCCGCTAGTGGCTGACGCCTTCCCGGAACAGGACCTTGGCGACCGTAAGCCAGAGTATGTGCAGATCGAACCAAGTGGATTGATTACGCAGGTACTCGACGTCGTACTCGACCTTGTCGGGGATCGGCAGCTCGTCACGCCCGTTAACCTGCGCCCAGCCCGTCAGACCGGGAAGCAGGCGATGAACCCCGCGCTCCGTTCGCAGATCAATGAGTTCGTGCTGGTTGTACAGAGCAGGACGGGGCCCGACGAGGCTCATGTTGCCGACGAGAACGCTCCACAGCTGGGGCAGTTCGTCAAGACTTGATCGGCGCAGGAACGATCCGACAGGGGTCAGGCACGCCTGCGGATGCTCCAGCAGGTGGGTCGCCACCGCCGGTGTTCCAAGCCGCATGCTGCGGAACTTGGGCATCCGGAACACCCGGTTGTGTTGGCCGATACGGTCAGACCAGTAGAGAACGGGGCCGCGGGATGTCAGCTTGACGAGCAGGGCGATAGCGGCGGCAGGCAGGAGAAACAGCAACGCTGCCAAGCCTGCAAGGAGCAGGTCGAGTATGCGCTTCATCGGAAAACGGCTGCCCGACAACGTCCGGCCATCAGCCACCCGCAGCGGCCCTTCGCGGGCGGGCTCGGCTGCAGTCTGCGTCTGCGCCAGCCACCCGGGGTGAGAGCCCCCAAGCGCGGACGGGCTGCGCTCCCCGACCGGCAACCACCGCTTTCCCGTGTGCCAAGAACAACACTTCGCCGGCCCATACTACGATACGGCCCAACTCGAGTCACTCAAGCGCCATCGCCGCCGGCGCTAACCCGCAGGAAGCAAGGCACGCCGAATGCATCGGTCAGTGTCCGCTAGCTGTTGCCATTGTCGAGAAAGCTGCGCAGCTTGTCAGAACGCGAGGGGTGGCGCAGCTTCCTGAGCGCCTTGGCCTCGATCTGACGGATGCGCTCGCGGGTCACGTCGAACTGCTTGCCAACTTCCTCGAGCGTATGGTCGGTGTTCATTTCGATACCAAAACGCATACGCAACACCTTGGCTTCGCGAGGCGTCAAGGTATCAAGCACATCCTTGGTGATGAAACGAAGGCTGGAATACAGAGCCGCCTCCGTCGGTGCCAGCGTGGCCTGATCCTCGATGAAGTCGCCAAGATGCGAGTCGTCGTCGTCACCGATCGGCGTCTCCATCGAGATCGGCTCCTTGCTGATCTTCAGGATCTTGCGGATCTTCTCTTCCGGCATCTCCATCTTCTTGGCCAGGGTTGCCGGATCTGCTTCCAGTCCGGTCTCCTGGAGAATCTGCCGGGAGATGCGATTCATCTTGTTGATCGTCTCGATCATGTGCACCGGGATGCGGATGGTCCGCGCCTGGTCGGCGATCGAACGAGTGATCGCCTGGCGAATCCACCAAGTCGCATAGGTCGAGAACTTGTATCCGCGCCGATATTCGAACTTGTCCACGGCCTTCATCAGGCCAATGTTGCCCTCCTGGATCAGATCAAGGAACTGCAGCCCGCGGTTGGTGTACTTCTTCGCGATCGAGATCACCAGCCGCAGGTTGGCCTCGGTCATTTCACGCTTGGCACGGCGTGCCTTGGCCTCGCCGGTAGACATCTGCTTGTTGATGTCCTTCAGCTCGCGCAGAGGAATTCCGATCCGCTCCTGCAGGGCGAGCAGTTTCCGCTGCTCCTCCTTGATGTTGGGCGCATTGCGCGTGAGCACCGCGGCATAGGTCTTGCTGGCGGCAGCAATCTCGGCATCAACCCAGTCGATGTTCAGTTCGTTGCCGGGGAAAACCTTGATGAAATGAAGGCGCGGCATGCGCACGGTGTCAACGCAGATCCGCTGGATCTTGCGCTCGCAGGCACGCGCTTCCTCCACCATGGCACGCACCGAATCGCAAAGCCGCTCGATGGTTTTCGAGGTGAAACGAATCCCCATCATCTCTTCCGAGATCTGTTGCTGCAGCTTGAGGTACATCCGGTCCTGCGATCCACGCCGGGGCAGTATCGCGTGCGCCTTGCTGTAGTGGGCCCGGATCAGCTCCAGCCGCTCCAGCCCCTCGGTCTTGAGCTTGAGCAGCGAAGCGGCTGCCGCGGCGCCCTCGATCGCTTCCGCGCTGTCCTCGTCGTCTTCCTCCTCAACGGCGACCGCCTCGGTCAGTTCCTCGAGTGATCCATCCGCCTCGGGATCGATCAGGCCGTCGATCAGCTCGTCGATGCGCATTTCGTCACGCGCGATCCTGTCGGCACAGCTGATGATCTCCGCGATCGTCGTCGGGCAGGCGGAAATGGCCTGAATCATGTGCTTCAGGCCATCCTCGATGCGCTTGGCGATCTCGATCTCGCCCTCGCGCGTGAGCAGCTCGACCGATCCCATCTCGCGCATGTACATGCGCACCGGATCCGTGGTCCGACCAAACTCGGAGTCGACCGTCGACAACGCCTGCTCGGCCTGTTCTTCGACATCGGCATCGTCGGCAGCGGCAGCCGGCGTGGCGTCGGACATCAAAAGTGTTTCGGCATCGGGCGCCTCGTCGTAGACCTGGATGCCCATGTCGTTGAAGGTGCTGATGATGCTCTCGATCTGCTCGGCATCGACCACGTCATCTGGGAGATGGTCATTGATCTCGGCGTAGGTCAGAAAACCCCGCTCCTTGCCGAGCTTGATCAGCGTCTTCAGACGCGTTTTCCTCGTCTCATCGTCGACCGGCGCCGGCTGCGTTCCCACCTGTGCCAGAAGATCTGCCGTCGCCTTGGCCTTAGCCGCCTTCGTCGTTACCGCCTTTTCCCTAACCATGACCAATTCCCGAATAGCGTTAGACTGGAAAAACTCTACATTTTATCACATCCTACTCGTCACCGTCGGCCTTCCCGCGGACACCAATGGCTGCGAGGTAGCGTTGTTTTTCCTCGCTCGACAACCCGCCGACGCCGAGCCTGTGCACCTTCTCCTGCAGCAGCCGGAAGGCGCGCCTGTCACTGCCTTCCCGGAGCTTGCCGACGGCTCCCGCGAACACGGCGTCAACCTCGTCTTCGGCAAAGGGCTGTTGCATTAGTTCAGCGGCTGCGGCGCGCAGAACCTCCTCGCATTCGCTTCCCCGAAACCGCTCCAGCAACGCCGAATAGGGGAGATCTCCGTCCCCCGCCGACCCGATGCTCGCACACAGCATGCGTACGGCGTTGGCCTCAGCCGAACTGTCCGGCAGCAGGTCCACCGGCAACTCGGCCGCCAGCTTCGGCTTCTGCAACAGCAGACGCAGCAGTGGTCGCAGCAGGGAGGGCGCCTGGCGCCGTGCGCGCCCGGGGGCCGACCGACCCGCGGCGCGCAGCTCACACAGATGCTCGACCTCCTCCTGCGAGAAGGCACTCAGTTCCGCCAGACGCTTCACCAGCTGCAGGCGAAGCATGGTGGACTGAAGACGACTGAGAAGCGGCTTGGCCTCGGCGATCAACCTGCCGCGGCCTTCTGCGCTCGCAAGATCACACCGCCCAGCCAGTTCGCGCAGGAGAAACTCCGACAGCGGGGTCGCCTGAGCCGTCAGCGCTCGAAACGCCTCGGCGCCCTTTTGCCGAACCAGACTGTCCGGATCATCGCCCTCCGGCAGGAAGACAAAGGCGATGCTCTTGGGCTCAGCGAGTACTTCGAGGCTGCCCTCCAGAGCGCGCCAAGCGGCCTTGCGCCCGGCGGCATCGCCGTCGAAGCAGAAGACGATGCGGTCGGCCTGGCGCAGCAGCTTCTGTACCTGCGTGACCGTGGTCGCAGTCCCGAGCGTCGCAACCGAGTTCTCCACGCCGTGCTGAGCGAGCGCCACGACATCGAGGTAGCCTTCGACGACGATTACCGTAGCCGTTTCGCGAATCGCAACGCGCGCCTGCGGTAAGCCAAAGAGCTCGCGGCCCTTTTCGAACAGCGGCGTTTCTGGCGAATTCAGGTACTTCGGCTCTCCCGGGCCAAGCACCCGACCGCCGAACGCAATCACCTCGCCCTTCTGGTTGCAGATCGGAAACATCACGCGATCACGGAAGCGGTCATACAGACGACCGCGGTCGTCCTTGATCACCAGCCCGGCCAACTGCAGTTCGACGTTGGCATGGTCGTCGAAGACCCGTGCCAGATTCTGGCCGCCTTCCGCCGCGTATCCGATACCAAAACGGCGCGCCATTTCGCCGCTGACACCACGGTCCCTGAGATAGCTGATCGCTCGCTCGGAACCCTTGAGCTGCTCGTAGTAGAAGCGCGCGGCACGCCCCATGAGCTCCGTCAGGATCCGCAGTCGGGGACCGTGCCCGGTCGCTGTCCCGGGCACGTCGGGAACCTGCATTCCGGCGCGGCCGGCAAGCTCTCGAACCGCGTCCAGGAAGCCGACGCCGGAATACTCGATCAGGAATCCAATCGCGTTGCCGTGCGCACCGCAACCAAAGCAGTGGTAGAACTGCTTGCTCGGGCTGACGGTAAACGAGGGTGACTTCTCGTTGTGAAACGGGCAGCACGCGACATAGTTGCCGCCCGCCTTCTTCAGCGGCACGTGCTCGTCAATCAGGTCAACCACGTCGACCCGGTACAGCAGTTCCTGAATGAAGGACTTAGGAATCAACAGGCCTTCCCCATGCTCCGTCAGCCACCACGCAGCCAGAAGCGCACAGACCCGACCCTCACCGGCAATGCCCTCCGCAAGCGCTGATGCCGACAGGAGTGTTCGTCGCCAGGCCGCGATTCGTCTGCCATGCCCTTCTTGGCCGCGCCGCGGTCTTCGCCCCGCTCAGACGCCACGGCTCGGGCGCTCCCAACGCATCATCCAGGGCGCCATGGCGGCCCAACGCGGCACACGCGGATGCACAGCTCAGGTCGGCCGCCCTCTGGAAACGGCGAAAGCCGCCCGTCTCAAGAAGGGCGGCTCTGCATGCCAGGAAACTCGGGATCAGTACAGCTTGGGCGGCAGGGTTTGGCTGCGCATCCGCTTGTGGTGACGCTTGACCGCTGCCGCAAGCTTCCGCTTGCGTTCGGCGGTGGGCTTCTCGTAGAACTCGCGAGCCCTCAATTCGGTCAGAAGACCGGTTTTCTCAACGGTACGTTTGAAACGGCGGATCGCAACTTCGAACGGTTCATTTTCCTTGACGCGAATGGCTGGCATCGACTCTTCCCAAGTTCAAAAAAAATCACAGACCACAATCTGGTCTGCCATTATAAGCATACTTGGCTCCAAGTTCCAAGCGGTCCAAACGGTTTGCGAGGACCCCGCAATCCGGTTCAGAAGCCATGCAGCTTGGTGATGCCTGCTGCCCGGACTGGCTGTGTGCTGGCCAGCAGCGCAGCGCCCACGTACCTTTCCGCTCGCAGCGACTGAACCGGCAGCGAGCAATGTTGTCCACCAAAGCCAGAGTGCGTGCGTCTGTGCGTGCTGACGGCAAGGGGCGTGAGGCGCCGGAATTTGCGGGCGCCCGTACCGCTCGCCGTTTTGCCAGACACCCGGCTCCGCGTCATCCTTTCCCGGAGGGCTCCATGCAAAGCGACGAGAGCATCATCAGGCTGTTGAACGACCTCCTCGCCGGCGAACTGTCCGCCGTCGACCAGTACCTCATCCACGGCGAGATGTATGCCGACATGGGTTTGCAGCGGCTGGCCGACAAGGCGCTGCATGAATCCGAGCACGAACGTCAGCATGCGCAGGCGATCATGCAGCGGATTCTGTTTCTCGAAGGAACCCCCGACATGAGCAGGCGGAGTGCGCTGACGATCGGCAAGACGGTCCCGGAAATGCTGCAGGCGGATCTGGACTACGAGTTCCACGTCGTCGCCGAGTTGAAGAAGGCCGTCGCCATCTGCGAAAAGGCGCAGGACTACGTGACGCGCGACATGCTTGCCGTGCAGCTCGACGACACCGAGATGGACCACGCCTACTACCTCGAAAAGCAGTTGCGACTGATCGAACTGGTCGGTCTGCAAAACTATCAACAGAGCCAGATCGACTCTGGCAGGGCCGCCTGACGAGGTGCCGCGATGAAAACGGACAAGAGAATCGTCGCTGCCTTGAACAAGGTGCTGAAGAACGAACTGACGGCGATCAACCAGTACTTCCTGCACGCCCGCCTGTTCCGCCACTGGGGCCTCGAGAAACTCAACGACTACCACTACCGGCAGTCGCTGCGCGTCATGAAGGAAGCCGACCGGTTGATCGATCGCATCCTCTTCCTCGAGGGGCTGCCCAACCTGCAAAACCTGGGCAAGCTGCTGATCGGCGAGAACGCCGTCGAGTGCCTGCAGGGCGACCTGCGGTACGAACGCGAAGTCCACCATCCCCTGCTGGTCGAAAGCATCGCCCTGTGCGAAGAACTGCAGGACTTCGTCAGCCGCGACCTGCTCGAAGAACTGCTGGAACACTGCGAGGAAGCCATCGACTGGCTGGAAACGCAGCACGCACTGATTGACCGGGTCAGCCTGCCGAATTACCTGCAGGCCTGCATGGGGCTGGAAGGCGACTGAACAGTCTGCGGCCGACCGCAATCGCGGCGGCCCAAGGCGCCCCCGCCGTTCTTCCTGGAGAGAACCCGTGTACATCTGCGTCTGCATGGCGGTCACCGAGCAACAGATACATCAAGCCGCCCGGCGAGGCGCACGGACGTTGCACGACCTGCGGCGCGATCTGGGTGTCGCCAGCGAATGCGGCACCTGCGCCGCATTCGCGCGACAGTGCCTGAAGGATGCCCCGGAGGCGCGGCAGAAAGTCGCGAAAGCAAAGCGGCCGGCGGCCTGAACGGCAGGAAGGGGAGCGAGCCCGGCGGCGGGTCCGCCGCCGGAGCATGGATGCAGCGGCCGGCGATGAAGGAGAGCAGCCCGTTCGCGCCACCACGCTCCAGAGGGCAGGTCACACCAGCGCCAGTTCGCCGTGGACATTCTTCATCGCTTGGCGACCGGCAAGACCAGCATCGCCGCAACCATGCGCCGTGTCGATCGCAACCCCGCAGCGTCGTCGACCATCCGCCCATGACCAGGAACTCGATGGGCCGTGTCCCGGCTTGATTCCAGTGCGAGAGCCGAATTGCCGTGGCGGCGGCACGTCGATATCTTGCGGCACACGCTGACCGGTGCTACGCTCCCCTTACCCCCTTTGGCGACCTCAATATGTGGAACAAGACCGAAAAGCCCGTTCCCATTCACCCCTCGCAGGTTGTCGTCGGGTTGTATGTCTGGCTCGACGTGCCGTGGACCGAGCATCCATGTCTCTGCAACCGATTCAAGGTCAGCAACGTCCAGCAGGTTGCCGCCGTTCAGGTCTGTCAGGTTCAGGGAAAGCTCTATTACTTCCCGGAGAAGAGCGCCGCCCCCCCCTCAGGGCCTCCGCACTCGGTTGTCATAGCGGTCTGAGGCCAAGAATCCTGAGCCG
>ERZ761609.1072-NODE-1072-length-26488-cov-31.908145_pt1 | contig 26488 bp, 26 predicted proteins | sample MGYA00511163_ERZ761609 | MGnify/ENA primary metagenome ERZ761609 (study PRJEB28899, sample SAMN02445070) | bioreactor sludge metagenome | biome: EBPR sludge | place: Australia: Brisbane, Thorneside Wastewater Treatment Plant | collected 2011-12-16 ... | reverse complement strand
CCTGCATGTCCTGCTCGCCCGCGCCGTGCAGCCGGAGCCCGCCAGCGTGCTGCGCGAGGGCGGCGTGATTGCCGATGGCTACGACGCCGACCTCGACGAGCTGCGCGCGCTGACGCGCGACGCCGGTGCCTTCCTGCTGGAACTGGAAAAACGCGAGCGCGAACGCTCGGGGATCGGCACCCTCAAGGTCGAATACAACAAGGTGCACGGCTTCTACATCGAAGTCAGCCGCGCGCAGTCGGACAAGGTTCCCGACGACTACCGCCGCCGCCAGACGCTGAAAAACGCTGAGCGCTACATCACGCCGGAACTGAAAGCCTTCGAGGACAAGGCGCTGTCGGCGCAGGATCGCGCGCTGGCGCGCGAAAAGGCGCTGTTCGACGCGCTGCTGGAATCGCTGACGCCGCACATGCCGGACCTGCTTGCGATTGCCGCGGCGCTCGCCGAAGTCGACGTGCTGGCAAGCCAGGCCGAGCGCGCCGGTTCGCTCAGGCTATGCGCGCCCGAGTACACCGGCGAACCCGGCATCGTCATCCGCGGCGGCCGTCATCCGGTGGTCGAGGCGCAGGTCGACCACTTCATCCCCAACGATGCCGCGCTCAACCGCAGCCGTCAGATGCTGCTGATCACCGGCCCCAACATGGGCGGCAAATCGACCTACATGCGGCAGGTGGCGCTGGTGACGCTGCTGGCCTGCTGCGGCCTGTGGGTGCCCGCCAGCTCAGCGAAAATCGGCGACATCGACCAGATCTTCACCCGCATCGGCGCGTCCGACGATCTCGCCGGCGGCCGTTCGACCTTCATGGTCGAGATGACCGAGACCGCGCACATCCTGCACAACGCCAGCGCCAACAGCCTGGTGCTGCTGGACGAGATCGGCCGCGGCACCTCAACCTTCGACGGCCTCGCGCTGGCGTGGGCGGTGGCGCGCCACCTGGTCGCCGCCACCCGCGCCTTCACCCTGTTCGCCACCCATTATTTCGAGCTGACCCAGCTCGCCAACGAGTTCAAGCAGCTCGCCAACGTGCACCTCGACGCCAAGGAGCACGGCGCCGGCCTGGTGTTCCTGCACGCGGTGGAGGAAGGGCCGGCCTCGCAGAGCTACGGCATCCAGGTCGCGCGTCTGGCGGGGGTGCCGAGCCCGGTGATCCACGCGGCGCGGCGCCACCTGCGCGAACTCGAGGACGCGCAGCTGCAGCCCGGCCCGCAGGGCGACCTGTTCGCCGCCCACCTGCCCAACGACGCACCGCCGCCGCATCCCGCGCTCGACCAGCTGCGCGAGCTCGACCCCGACACCTTGACGCCGAAGGCGGCGCTCGACATGCTCTACGCCCTGAAAGCGCTAACCAGCTCCACGCCATGAAAACGCTGCGCCTGGATACCGCCGAACTCGGCCTCGATTTCAACGCATCCCTGAAATTGGCAACGACCATCGCCCAGCGGCTGTTGGGCGACGACGCCATGCTGTTGAGCTGGTACGACCGCGAACGCGATCTCGAATCCCCTGCCGGGGTGAGCGAATGCCACGAGGGCTGCGCGACCAAGGGGTCGTGGGACTATGCGAAGAACCGCGGGGCGCGGCTGGCGGTGGAATTCGATTCCGGACGCTGCTTCTTCTGTTTTCTTTAGGCACGTATCCGACGTTCGGCCGGCCAAGGCCAATGTCCCTTGATCGGTCTGAAGGGACTGTCACGGGAAGATCGCGACAGTCTGGATTGCGCTTTGGAGCTGACTCCGGCTATAAGTACGAGGATCAGTACGGAGTAGATATGCTGTTTTGCAAAACCCGACCCTGTTGTTTTTGACCCGGTTGTTTGTGTTCAGTAGCTTAAATTAGTCTCCAGCTGTGACGTTGGGCGCTACTGCCTTTGCATATCAGATTGCCAACAAGAAGCGCTTTTACTTCAGCGTCCAGGCATTCAGCAAGTTATAAAGAGAGGAGATCAACATGCCTTACCAACGCCCGTGCCAGCGGCGCGCCGCACATGCCCCCCGTCCGATAATCAAGCCTCACATGGCTTGGCTTGCTGCGCTGAGCATTTCACCTGCCTGGGCGACAGACAATTGCGACGGCAATTCGGGTACAGGCGCAGCGATCGGAGACGGTTCCGTCGTCTGCGGCATCAATAACAATGCTTCCGGTAGCTTCAGCAGCTCATTAGGCCGGTCGAACAATGCCAATGCAAACGAAAGCAGTGCAGTGGGCTTCGCCAACACCACCGACGGCTTATTCAGCAGCGCGATGGGCTACTTTAATAGCACAGGCTTTAATGGCACAGGCGGTTACCTTGCCAACGCATTCGGCTCTCACAACTCAGCCAACGGTGACCGTAGCAGCGCGGTGGGCTTAGGCAATAGCACAGGCGGTACTTATGCCAACGCATTCGGCTCTTTCAACATAGTCAACGGTAACCGTAGCAGTGCGCTGGGTTACGCCAACACCACCACCGGCGCAAACAGCAGCGCGATGGGCAGCTATTCTCGGAGCCTGGCCGATTTGTCCGTCGCTCTAGGAGCGGGAGACCAGCCCTTCAGCGGTGCGACGGTGGAGGCCGGCGCTACGGGCTCTGTAGCCATCGGCCAGGGCGCCACGGTGAATGCAAATGTCACTGGTGCGGTCGCTCTGGGGCAAGGATCTGTGGCGGATGCCAATAACACCGTTTCGGTCGGCGCGTCCGGCGCCGAAAGGCGGATCACCAACGTGGCTGCCGGCACAGCCGCCACCGATGCTGCCAACGTTGGCCAGGTGCAAGCGGTGCAAACGACCGCCGACGCGGCGCTGAGCAATCTGCAAACCGCGGTCAATCAATTGCTTGCTTCGGGCGTGTGCGGTTTATCAGGTGGGAGCATCACGTGTGGTAACAACCTTGCTCTAGGCAGCGGGCAAAGCATCGACGCCAATGCCTCGAACGCGGTGGTGTTGGGAACCAACGCGCAGATCGTCAACCCAAGCAATGCAACGGGCGCCGCGGCTTCCGGCGCAGTGGCCATCGGCTACGGGGCAAAGGCCAACGTCGATCCGTCGGTGGCGATCGGAAATTTCGCCGATGCATCAGGAGCGGATGCGGTGGCGGTAGGTGACCAGTCTTCGGCCACGGGCAATCGTACAGTGGCACTCGGATTCCAGGCGACGGCCAGTCACACCGGCAGCGTGGCGCTGGGCGCCGGCAGCGTGACTTCCGCAGACAACACCGTAAGCGTGGGCAGTGCCGGTGCCGAGCGGCGCATCACGAATGTCGCCACGCCCATCGACCCGACCGACGCCTCCAACAAGGCCTACGTGGATGCCTTGATCGGCGGCGGCAGCGCCCATGCGCTGCAACAGGCGAATGTCTATACCGACCGTCGCTTCGATCAAGTCAAACGCTACGCCGCGCGTGGCGTGGCGGCGAGCATGGCCACCACCCCCCAAATCGCGCCTGCCCTGGGCGAGAGCGGTTTTGGTATCGGCATGGGCTACTACGATGGACAGAGCGCCATTGGCGCAAGCTTCGCACACCTGACACGGGGAGAGGTTCAACTCAACCTGGGCGCGGCTTATACCAGCGGTGGTAAGCCTGCCCTGCGCGGTGGCTTCGGGTGGAAGTGGTAAAGACAGCCTAAAACTGCCGCCAAGCGGCCGCATCTGTGGGCGGATTCACTTTCCAACCGCATCACCGCTTCGGGGTCAGGTCTCGCTTCGGGGTTAGATCTTGCAAAACAACATTACCCGTCTGTGCCGATTCCCCCTGTGTTTATCGCTGGGAGACAGTTTCAAATCGAAAACCAGACAGTCACAGTTGGCTCCATGAAGGAATGTTCTGGCCGATCAAGCCACCGTCATCGCAGCCTTTGGAACGTCCGCTCGATGTGACCGGATTTCGGCTGGAAACTCTGGCAGGTTTGGATCTGAATCGCCGGCCGCTTTAACCGCAACCCTGACTAGGCGCCCGCCACCACCCGAACCGTCTGACCGAGGCAACTCACCGTTTGTCCGGACCGGATCTTGGCCGTCTTGCGGCTCTCCGGCTGGCCATCGACCGTGACGTCGCCATTGGCGATCATGAGCTTGCCCTGGCCGCCGCTGTCGGCGATGCCGGCGAGCTTGAGCAGGTCGCACAGCGCGACGTACTCGCCGCGCAGTTGGAATTCCCGAGCGCCCATTTACGCCCCGCGCCGCCGCCACAGATAGCGGTAGACGAATCCCGGGTAGGCGAACACCACGAACAGCGAGGCATTGACCGCATAGAACTCCCAGTTCTGCTTGTGGACGTCGCCGAGCTTGCCTTCCAGCAGCAGCGCGATGCCGCCGACCACGAAGAACAGTACGAGCAGTTCCAGCAGTTGCCAGGAAAAGGCCTTGCTGCCGGACTTGGGCTGAACGACGAAAAAAATACGCTTGGCAAGAAACGGCAGGTTGGCCGCGACAAAGGCCAGGATCAGCAGCAGAGAAGTGGAAAAGTTCACGATGGTTCCGAAAACGGGTGATGCCGGAGCACAGACCTGCTCCGGCGTGATTTAGTTCAGAAAGACGCGCCAATGGCATGCACGCATATCGCCATCAGCGGTTGCGGCAGGATGCCGAGCGCCAGCACGGCCAGGCCGTTGGCCGACATGATGAGACGGGCATCATAGCTGGCAATGATCGGTGCGGTATCGTGCGGCGCATCGAAATACATCAGCTTGACGATGCGCAGGTAGTAGAACGCACCGACCAGCGAGAACAGGACGGCCACCACAGCCAGCCACACGTAGCCGATTTCAACGACCGCCTGCAGCACGGCGAGCTTGGCATAGAAACCCACCGCGGGCGGAATGCCGGCCATTGAGAACATCAGTAGCAGCATCAGGAAAGCCAGCCACGGGCTGCGGCGGTTGAGCCCCCTGAAATCGTCGAGCTGGTCGGCCTCGAAGCCGGCACGCGACAGCAGCAGGATCATGCCGAAGCCGCCCAGGCTCATCAGCGCGTACACCAGCACGTAGAACATCGCGCTGCCGTAGCCGCTCTGCGACCCCGCCAGGATGCCCAGCAGCATGAACCCCATGTGCGAGATCGTCGAATAAGCGAACATGCGCTTGAGGTTGCTTTGCGCGATGGCGGCGATGTTGCCCACGGCCATCGACAGCACCGCCAGGATCACCAGCATGTCGCGCCATTCCGCCACCTGCGACTCCAATCCCTGGCCGAGGATGCGCACCGCGAAGGCGAATGCGGCGATCTTGGGCGCGGAGCCGATGAACAGCGTCATTGCGGTCGGTGCACCGTGATAGACGTCGGGTACCCACATGTGGAACGGCACCGCGCCGAGCTTGAACGCCAGACCGGCGACGATGAAGACGATGCCGAATACCAGCGGAATGCGCAGGTCGGTGCCGTCAGAAAGCATCTGCGCCATGTCGCCCAGCGCCAGCGAGCCGGTGACGCCGTAGACCATCGACATGCCGTAGAGCAGCATGCCCGACGCCAGCGCGCCCAGCACGAAATATTTCATCGCTGCCTCGGTCGCCCTGCTGGAATCGCGCTGCAGCGCGACCATGGCGTACAGCGACAGCGACAGCAGTTCGAGGCCGAGATACAGGGTGAGGAAATGGCTGGCCGACACCATCACCATCATGCCCAGTAGCGCGAACAGCGACAGCACGAAGAACTCGCCCTTATAGAGTCCACGCTCGCGCAGATAGTCGCGCGAATATACCAGCACCGCCGCGACGGTCAGGTAGAGGAACAGCTTCAGCACGTCGGCCAGCGGGTCGTCGATGAAGAGGCCACCGAGCGCCAGCACCGGCATGGTCGAGAAATCGCGCACGCTGAGGAAAGCCGCACCCGCCAGCGTGACGAGCGACAACACATAGGCGATGGCGCGCTTGCCGTCATCGACCGCGGCATCGACCACCAGGATCAGCGAGACCATTGCCAGCACGAAGATCTCGGGCAGCGCGGGCGCAAATTGAATGAGGGAATCGCGCATTTCGGAACCTTAAGGCAGTTTGCTTTGGGCGACGTGCGCCAACAGATCGATCACCGACACGTGCATCACATCGGTGAAAGGCTTGGGATACAGGCCCATGCCCAATACGCAGACGGCGAGCACGCCCAGCAACAGGATCTCGCGTGCATCGATGTCGCGCATCGCCTCGACCTTAGGGTTGGTGACATTGCCGAACACCACCCGCTTGTACATCCACAGCGTGTAGGCCGCGCCGGTGATCAGCGTGGTGGCGGCGATGAGGGCATACCAGAAGTTGACCTGAGTGGCCGCCATGATGACCATGAACTCGCCGACGAAACCGCTGGTGGCAGGCAGCCCCGCATTGGCCATGGCGAACAGCATGAAGAAGGCGGCAAATACCGGCATCTTGCTGGCCAGGCCGCCGTAGTCCTTGATCTGGCGCGAGTGCAGGCGGTCATACATCACCCCGATGCAGAGGAACAGCGCCGCCGACACGAAGCCGTGCGAGATCATCTGCACCAGCCCGCCTTCCCAGCCAAGCGGATTGAACAGGAAAAAACCGAGGGTGACGAAGCCCATGTGCGCGATCGACGAGTAGGCAATGAGTTTTTTCATGTCGGCCTGCACCAGCGCGACCAGGCCGATATAGACGACCGCGATCAGCGACAACATGATGACGAACCAGGCGAGCTCGTGGCTGGCGTCCGGCAGGATCGGCAGGATGAAGCGCAGGAAGCCGTAGGCGCCGACCTTCAGCGTGATCGCCGCCAGCACCACCGAGCCGCCGGTGGGCGCCTCGACGTGGGCGTCGGGCAGCCAGGTATGCACCGGCCACATCGGCACCTTGACCCCGAACGCCAGCAGGAAGGCGAAGAACATCAGCGTCTGCGCGGTCATCCCGAGCGTGGTTGCGTGCCAGGTCTGGATGTCGAAGCTGCCGCCGGACTGGAAATAGAGATAGATCATCGACACCAGCATCAGCAGCGAGCCGAGCAGGGTGTAGAGGAAGAACTTGATCGCGGCATACACGCGGTTCGGCCCGCCCCATACGCCGATGATCAGATACAGCGGGATCAGCATGCCTTCGAAGAAGACATAGAACAGGATGCCGTCGAGCGCCGCGAAGACACCGTTGATGAGGCCGGACATGATCAGGAAGGCCGCCATGTACTGTGCCACCTTGTCCTCGATCACCCGCCAGCCGGCGATCACCACCAGCACCGTGATGAAGCTGTTCAACAGGATCAGCGGCATCGAAATGCCGTCGACGCCGAGATGGTAGAAGGCGTTGATCGCGGGAATCCATTCCCGCTTTTCGACGAACTGCATCGCCGAGGTGCCGGTGTCGAATCCGCTGACCAGCGGAAACGCCACGATCAGTCCCAGCAGCGCACCGGCCAGCGCGATCCAGCGTGCCAGCGGCGCGTTGCGATCGGAACCCGTGGCAAGCACCACCGCCCCGGCCAGAATCGGCACCCAGATGACGAGAGTAAGAATCGATTGTCCGAACATGGGCATGGGATTTTAATTAGGCACGGCTAGTTGAGCCGCGCGAACCAGGTCACCAGGGCAAACACCCCGATCAGCATGGCAAACGCGTAGTGGTAGATGTAACCGGACTGGAAGGTCTTGACCAGGCGCGAGAAGCGTTCGACCAGATGCGCCGCGCCGTTGACGAAGAAACCGTCGATCAGATTCTGGTCGCCGCGCCGCCACAGGCCGCCGCCGAGCGCGCGGGCGCCCTTGGCGAACAGCCAGCCGTAGAGTTCGTCGAACCAGTACTTGTTGAGCAGCATCCGATACAGGAACTTGAAGCGCTGCGCAATGGCCGCCGGGATATCCGGGCGCTTGAGATAGAAGAACGCCGACAGCCCCACCCCCGCCGCCGCCAGCCAGAACGGCAGCGTCATCACCGCGTGCAGCCCCATCGCCAGCGCACCATGAAAATGCTGGTTGAGTTCGTTCATCACCGGGTGGCGGTCAGCGACATAGATCGCATTGCCGAAAAAGTCGCCATACAGCATCGGTCCGATGGTCATGTAGCCGATTGCCAGCGAGGGCAGCGCCAGTGCAAGCAAGGGCCCGGTGACCACCCACGGGGTTTCGTGCGGCGTCCCGCCGTGATGCCCGGCATGCTGCGTGTCGGGTTCGTTGCCGTGGGCGTGGCCCTGATGGAAACGTTCCTTGCCATGGAACACCATGAAATACATGCGGAAGGAATAGAAGGCAGTGACGAACACGCCGATCAGCACCGCCCAGTAGGCAAAATCAGCCACCGGAAGGTTCGACAGCCTGGTCGCCTCGATGATGGTTTCCTTGGAATAGAAGCCCGACAGGAAAGGGGTGCCGATCAGCGCCAGCGATCCGATCAGCGAAGTGACCCAGGTGATCGGCATGTATTTTTTCAGGCCGCCCATATAGCGGATGTCCTGGTTGTGGTGCATGGCGATGATCACCGAACCGGCGGCGAGGAACAGCAGCGCCTTGAAGAAGGCATGTGTCATCAGGTGGAACACCGCCACCGAGTAGGCCGAAGCGCCGAGCGCCACCGTCATGTAGCCGAGTTGCGACAGTGTCGAATAGGCGATCACGCGCTTGATGTCGTTCTGTACGATGCCGAGGAAACCCATGAACAGCGCGGTGATGGCGCCAATCACCATGATGAAGGAGAGCGCCACGTCGGACAGTTCGTACAGCGGCGACATGCGCGCGACCATGAAGATGCCGGCGGTCACCATGGTCGCGGCATGGATCAGCGCGGAAATCGGCGTCGGGCCTTCCATCGAGTCGGGCAGCCAGACGTGCAGCGGGAACTGCGCCGATTTGCCCATTGCGCCGATGAACAGCAGGATGCCGATGACGGTCATCAGCATCCACGGCGTGTCGGGCCACAGGGTGACGGTCTCGCTGGCTAGCGACGGCGCCCTGGCGAACACCGTGGCGTAATCGAGCGAACCGAAATGCGCCAGCACCAGACCGATGCCTAGGATGAAGCCGAAGTCGCCGACGCGATTGACCAGGAAGGCCTTGAGGTTGGCGTAGACCGCGGTCTCCTTGGTGTACCAGAAGCCGATCAGCAGGTAGGACACCAGGCCGACGGCTTCCCAGCCGAAGAACAGCTGCAGGAAGTTGTTGCTCATCACCAGCATCAGCATCGAGAAGGTGAACAGCGAGATGTAGCTGAAGAAGCGCTGATAGCCCGGATCGTCGTGCATGTAGCCGATGGTGTAGATGTGCACCATCAGCGAGACGAAGGTGACGACCAGCATCATCATCGCGGTGAGCGCATCGATCAGGAAGCCGACCTCGAAGCGCAGGTCGCCCAGCACCATCCAGGTGTAGACCGTGCCGTTGAAGGTGTGCCCGGCCAGCACGTCCTGGAACACCAGTACAGAGGCGATCAGCGACACCGTGACGCCGGCGATGGCGGCCAGGTGCGCGCCGGCGCGGCCGACCCATTTGCCGAACAGGCCGGCGATGATGGCCCCGGCGAGGGGCGCCAGCGGCACGATCAGGTAGAGCGTCTGCATGTCCATCCGATCAGCCTTTCAGTTGGTCAAGGTCATCGACGTTGATCGTGTGCAGATTGCGGAACAGCAGCACCAGGATCGCCAGTCCGATGGCCGATTCGGCCGCGGCGACAGTGAGGATGAAGAAGACGAAGATCTGGCCGTGGATATCGCCGAGGTAATGCGAAAACGCAATGAAGTTCATATTCACCGCCAGCAGCATCAACTCGATCGCCATCAGCAGAATGATGACATTCTTGCGGTTGAGGAAGATGCCCAGCACGCTGATGGCGAACAGCATGCCGCCCAGCACCAGGTAATGCGACAAGGAAATCACGCGCCCCCCTCCCCTGACCCCTGGCTCCTGGCCCCTGGCCCCTTTTCTGCCTGCATTTTTACGATGCGCAGACGGTCGCTGCGCTTGACCTTCGACTGCACGGCGGGATCGATGTACTTGCTGTCCTTGCGGCGACGCAGCGTCAGCGCAATCGCGGCGACGATCGCCACCAGCAGAATCACCGCGGCAAGCTCGAATGCATAGACATAGTCGGTGTACAGCAGCCGCCCGAGTTCCTTGGTATTGCTGTAATCGGCTGGATGCGGCGCCGGCGTGCCCATCACCTCCAGGCCGAAATGGCGGCTGCCCAGTATCAGTGCCATTTCGATCACCAGCAGCACCGAGACGAAACCGGCGAGCGGCAGGTAATCCCAGAAACCCTCGCGCAACTTGTCGAGGTTGATGTCGAGCATCATCACCACGAACAGGAACAGCACCATCACCGCACCGACGTAGACCAGCACCAGGGTGATGGCGAGGAACTCGGCTTCCAGCAGCATCCACAACCCGGCTGCGGTAAAAAACGCCAGCACCAGAAACAGCGCTGCATGCACCGGGTTGCGCGCGGTAACGACGCGCATTCCGGCAAACACCAGGATGGCGGCGAAAAAATAAAAGATCGCGGTCGTGTAAGTCATATCGATTGGTCAGCGGAATTTCGCATCGGCCGCGCGGTCTTTCGCGATCTGTTCCTCATGCTGGTCGCCGATGGCAAGTAGCATGGACTTGGTATAAATGAGGTCGCCGCGTTTCTCGCCATGGTATTCGAGAATGCGGGTTTCGACGATGGAATCGACCGGGCAGGATTCCTCGCAGAAGCCACAGAAGATGCACTTGGTGAGGTCGATATCGTAGCGCGTGGTGCGGCGTGTGCCGTCGGCGCGCTGTTCTGATTCGATGGTGATGGCAAGCGCCGGGCAGACCGCCTCGCACAGCTTGCAGGCAATGCAGCGTTCCTCGCCGTTGGGATAGCGGCGCAGCGCATGCAGGCCGCGAAAACGCGGTGACTGCGGCGTTTTCTCTTCGGGGAACTGCACCGTGATCTTGCGCGCGAACAGGTTCCGCCCGGTGAGCATCATGCCGCGCAGCAGTTCGATCAGGAGCAGGCTGCCGAAGAAATGGGCCACTCGTTTCATGATAGGGATAGCCGTTTCATGGCGCGCTCAGTGGAAGAAATGACCATACGGCGTCTGCATCATGCCGCCGACGACGACGATCCAGACGAGGGTGATGGGAATGAACACCTTCCAGCCCAGACGCATGATCTGGTCGTAGCGATAACGCGGGAAAGTGGCGCGGAACCACAGGAACAGGAACAGCACGAAGCCGGTCTTCAGCAGCCACCAGACGATGCCGTCGGGCAGGAAAGTCACCGGCGACAGCCAGCCGCCGAGGAACATCAGTGTGGTGAGCGCCGAGACCAGGATCATGTTGGCGTATTCGGCGAGGAAGAACACGGCGAACGCCATGCCTGAATACTCGACGTGGAAGCCTGCGACGATTTCGGATTCGCCCTCGGCGACGTCGAACGGCGCGCGGTTGGTCTCGGCGACACCGGCGACCAGATAGACGACGAACAGGGGAAATAGCGGCCAGATATACCACTGATGCAGCCCGCCCGACTGGCCCTGCACGATGTCGACAAGATTAAGCGACTGCGCCGCCATCAGCACGCCCACCAGTGCGAAGCCCATGGCGATTTCATACGATATGATCTGCGCCGCCGATCGCATCGCGCCGAGGAAGGCGTATTTGGAATTGGACGCCCAGCCCGCGATGATGACGCCGTAGACGCCCATCGAGGTGATCGCCATCACATACAGCAGGCCGGCGTTGATGTTGGCGAGCACCAGCGTATCGGTGAACGGGATCACTGCCCACGCCGCCAGCGCAGGCGCGATGACGAGAATCGGGCCGAGGATGAACAATCCCCGGCTGGCGCCGGAAGGAATGATGATTTCCTTCATCAGCAGTTTTACCGCATCGGCAATCGGCTGCAGCAGTCCCTGGAAACCGACGCGGTTGGGGCCGATGCGCACCTGCATCCAGCCGATGATTTTTCTTTCCGCGTAGGTAAGGTAGGCCACGCCCAGCATCAGCGGCACCACCAGCGCCAGAATCTTGACCAGCGTCCAGGCGACGGTTTGAATGGCAGCCCAGTCCACGCCCACGCTCGCCATGAGTCCGGCCTCCATCAGACCGGCTCCGCCGTGATCGGACCGAACATCGGCCCGAGTCCCGCCGTCAGCGGATGACCGCTGGGAATACGCACGCAGGTATCGGGCAACAGGTCGTCGCGCTGCACTTTCAGGGTCAGGGCACTTGCGGTCTGGCGCACCGAGACGCGGCCGTTTTCCTGCAGTCCCAGCCTGGCGATCAGGCGGCTATGCATGCGCGCCACCGGCAGGGCCGCATCCAGCGTCATCTGCAGCGATGGCGAGCGGCGCACCACGGCGTCGGTTTGATAAATCGGCACCTCGGCAACGCGTTCCAGTCCGCCGCCAAGCGGCGACGGCGCTATCGCCACACCGCTGACTTCATTGTTGAGGAAAGCCTGTACCGAGCCCGTGGGCGTCTCGCCCAGCGCGTCGCGCAGCACCTCTTTCGAATTGTTGTGGTCGAACCCGGCCAGCCCCAGCAGGTTACCCAGCACACGCAGCACCTTCCAAGCTGGACGGGTTTCGCCGAGCGGCTTCACCACCGCACTGAAGCTCTGAACCCTTCCTTCGGTGTTGACGAAGGTTCCCGAGGTTTCGGTCCACGGTGCAATCGGCAGCAGCACATCGGCGTAGTCGAGCGATTTGCCCTTGTAGGGCGACATCACCACGACGAATTCCGCCGCATCGATGCTGGCCATCGCGGATACCGGGTCGTGGGTATCGAGCTCGGCTTCCACGCTCAGCAGCAGATAGGCACGCAGTGGTTGGGCCAGCATCTGCTGGGCATTCAAGCCTTTGACGGCAGGCTGTCCGAGCGGCCCCCATCCGGGAATCGCGCCGACCGCCACCGCACCTACGCTGTTGGCCGCTTCGCCCAGTACGCCGAAACTGGCGCCCGCGAGTCGGGATACTTCTTGTGCCAGCGCATGAATCTGCGAATAGCCGGGATGATGCTGTGCCATGTTGCCGAGGAACACGGCACGGGTTTCGCCGCCTGACAGGCTGTCGGCCATCTTGCGCGCGGTGTCGTCGGCCACGCCATGGGCTGCGATGTCCGGAACTGGCAGTGCCTTCTGTTCGGCCAGGGCACGGCACACGCCCGCCAGCGCCGTAGCAAGCTGCGACGGCGCGACGATGCGCTTGGCGTGCACCTTGCCGAGAAATTCGTCCTCGTGCGCGTTGATCATATTGAGCTGGCCATGCCAACGAACCGACTCGCGGATGCGATGCGCCATCAAGGGATGATCCTTGCGCAGGTTGGAGCCCACCACCAGCATGCGGTCGAGACGCGACATGTAGGTCACTGGCATGCCCAGCCAGAAGCCGCCGTGCGCCTTGTCGTCGAGCGAGAAATCCGACTGCCGCAGACGATGATCGACGTTGCCGCTGCCAAGGCCGCGCATCAGCTTCTGCAGCAGGAAAAGCTCTTCCGACGGACGATACGGCGTCGACAGCGCGCCGATCTGTCCGGCTGGGATCGCTTTCATTTTGTCCGCGACGAATTCCAGCGCGGCCTGCCAGGTGGTTTCCACCCATTGCCCGCCCTGCTTGACCATCGGCTGGGTCAGGCGCTCGGGCGTATTGAGGCCTTCATAGGAAAAACGGTCACGGTCGGCTAGCCAGCATTCGTTGACGTCTTCGTTCTCGCGCGGCAGCACCCGCATTACCTTATTGTCCTTGACGTGGACTTCGAGATTGGAACCCAGGCTGTCGTGCGGGCTGATCGAGGCACGGCGCGACAGTTCCCAGGTGCGGGCGGTGTAGCGGAAGGGTTTGCTGGTCAGCGCGCCGACCGGGCACAGATCGATGACGTTACCCGACAGTTCGGATACCACCTGGTTTTCGAGAAACGGCATCACTTCGACATGCTCACCGCGCCCCGGCATGCCGAGTTCCATCACGCCGGCGATTTCCTGGCCGAAGCGCACGCAGCGGCTGCAGTGGATGCAGCGCGTCATGTCGGTGGCAATGAGGGGGCCGAGATTCTTCTCGCGCACCACACGCTTGATTTCCTGGTAACGCGACGACGACCCGCCGTAGCCCACCGCCAGATCCTGCAGGGTGCATTCGCCGCCCTGGTCGCAGATCGGGCAGTCGAGCGGATGGTTGATCAGCAGGAACTCCATCACGCTTTTTTGCGCATCAATCGCGTATTCCGAACGCGTGTGCACTTTCATTCCGTCGGTCACCGGCGTGGCGCAGGCCGGCAGCGGCTTCGGCGCCTTCTCCACCTGGACCAGGCACATGCGGCAGTTGGCGGCGATCGAGAGCTTCTTGTGATAACAGAAATGCGGAATCGTGATGCCGGCCTGATTTGCCGCATCCATGATGGTATCGCCGCTTTCGACCTGCAGCGCGCGTCCGTCAATTTCGATATTAAGCGTAGCCATCGTTCTATTCCGTTCAGACCATGCAGCGCTTGTGCTCGATGTGGTGCTCGAACTCGTGGCCAAAATGTTTGAGGAAGCTTTGCACCGGCATCGCCGCCGCGTCGCCCAGCGCGCAGATCGTATGGCCGCCTATGTGCCCCGCCACGCTGTTGAGCAGGTCCATGTCTTCCGGCCGTCCCTGGCCGTGTTCGATGCGGTGGATCACCCGGTACATCCAGCCGGTGCCCTCGCGACACGGCGTGCACTGGCCGCACGATTCCTCGAAGTAGAAATACGACAGCCGCTCCAGCGCGCGTACCATGCACACGGTTTCGTCCATCACGATGACCGCGCCCGATCCCAGCATGGAGCCTGCCTTGGCGATGGAATCGAAATCCATGGTGCAATCCATCATGATGCCGGCCGGCAGCACCGGCGCGGACGATCCGCCCGGGATCACCGCTTTCAATTGGTGGCCGTTGCGCACCCCGCCCGCCATCTGCAGCAGCTCGGAAAACGGCGTGCCGAGCGGCACTTCGTAATTGCCGGGTTTGTTGACATGTCCCGAAACCGAGAACAGCTTGGCGCCGCCGTTGTTGGGTTTGCCCAGTTCCAGGAAGGCCTGGCCGCCGTGCTGCATGATCCACGGCACCGAGGCGAGCGTCTCGGTATTGTTGATGGTGGTCGGCTTGCCGTACAGGCCGAAGCTGGCCGGAAATGGCGGCTTGAAGCGCGGCTGGCCTTTTTTCCCTTCGATCGATTCCAGCAGCGCGGTTTCCTCGCCGCAGATGTAGGCGCCGTAGCCGTGGTGCGCATGCAACTGGAAGCAGAAATCGGTGCCGAACAGATGGTCGCCGAGATAGCCGGCCTCGCGCGCTTCCTTCAACGCGCGCTCGAAGATGTCGTAGATCTCGAAGATTTCGCCATGGATGTAGTTGTAGCCCACGCGCGCGCCGAGCACGTAGCCGGCGATCGCCATGCCTTCGATCAGCTGGTGCGGGTTGTAGCGCAGGATGTCGCGATCCTTGAAAGTGCCCGGCTCGCCCTCGTCGCTGTTGCAGACGATGTACTTGTCGCCCGGAAACGCGCGCGGCATGAAGCTCCACTTCAGCCCGGTGGGAAAGCCTGCGCCGCCACGGCCGCGCAGCGCGCTGGTCTTGAGCTCGGCGATGATGGCGTCACCCGGCATCTGCTCGGTCACCACGCGGCGCAGCGCCTGATAACCGCCATTGGCGACATAGGTCGCGAGCGATGCCGGGTTGTCGAGCGCCTGGGTCCAGCTGCAGACCTGGGAAGTGGGAGCGAGCAGACTCATTTCAGCTTGTCCAGCAACTCGTCGATCTTCTCGGGGGTCAGGTGCGTGTGCATCGCATGGTTATTGTGCAGGCACATCGGCGCATCGCCGCACGCCCCCATGCATTCGCCCTCTTTCAGGGTGAAGCGGCCGTCCTCGGTGGTTTCGCCAAAGCCGATGCCGAGCTTCTGCCTGAGATGCTCGGCAATCTCGTTCGCCCCCATCAGCGCGCACGGCAGATTGGTGCACACGGTGATCTTGTGGCGCCCCACCGGCTGGGTGTCGTACATGTTGTAAAACGTGGCGACCTCGTATGCAGCGATCGACGGCATCTCGAGATAGTCCGCAACATACTCGATCAATTCCGGCTTGAGCCAACCGCATTCGGTTTGCGCGATGCGCAACGCAGCCATTACCGCCGACTGCTTCTGCTCCGGCGGGTATTTGGCGACTTCGGTATCGATCAGCGCAAGGGATTCGGCACTCAGCCGAAAGCTGTTCAAGTCAGGATTGGCCATCAGCGGTCGATCTCTCCGAAAACGATATCCTGTGTGCCGATGATGGCGACGACGTCGGCGATCATGTGCCCACGGCTCATTTCATCGAGCGCGGCCAGATGCGCGTAGCCCGGGGCACGGATTTTCAGGCGGTAGGGTTTGTTGGCGCCATCCGACACCAGATAGATGCCGAACTCGCCCTTGGGATGCTCCACCGCGGCATAAGCTTCGCCTTCCGGCACGTGCATCCCTTCGGTAAAGAGCTTGAAGTGATGGATCAGCTCTTCCATGTTCTGCTTCATGTCGATCCGCGACGGCGACGCAACCTTGTGATTGTCGACGATGACCGCGCCGGGGTTCTTGCGCAGCCAGTCGACGCACTGCTTGATGATGCGATTGGACTGGCGCATTTCCTCGATGCGCACCAGATAGCGGTCGTAGCAATCTCCGTTGGTGCCGACCGGGATGTCGAAATCCATGCGGTCGTAGACTTCGTAGGGCTGTTTCTTGCGCAGATCCCATTCGACGCCGGAACCGCGCAGCATGGGGCCGGTAAAACCCAGCGCCAGCGCGCGCTCGGGCGACACCACCCCGATGCCTACGGTGCGCTGCTTCCAGATACGATTGTCGGTCAGCAGGGTTTCATATTCGTCGATATAGGTCGGGAAGCGCCGGGTGAAATCCTCGATGAAGTCGAGCAGCGACCCCTGACGATTGGCGTTCATCGACTTCAGCGTCGCCTCGCTGCGGGTGTGCTGCGCCTGGTATTGCGGCATGCTGTCGGGCAGATCGCGGTAGACCCCGCCGGGACGGTAGTAGGCCGCATGCAGGCGCGCGCCGGACACCGCCTCGTAGCAGTCCATCAGGTCTTCGCGTTCACGGAAGGCATACAGGAACACCGTCATCGCACCGACGTCGAGCGCATGCGCGCCCAGCCACAGCAGATGGTTCAGCACGCGGGTGATCTCGTCGAACATCACGCGGATGTATTGCGCGCGCTCGGGGACGTCGATCTGCAGTAGTTTTTCGATCGCCATCACGTAGGCGTGCTCGTTGACCATCATCGACACATAGTCGAGGCGGTCCATGTAGGGCACCGACTGCAGGAAGGTCTTGTGTTCGGCCAGCTTCTCGGTGGCACGGTGCAGCAGGCCGATGTGCGGATCGGCGCGCTGGACCACCTCGCCGTCAAGCTCCAGCACCAGGCGCAGCACGCCGTGCGCGGCCGGATGCTGCGGGCCGAAGTTCATGGTGTAGTTGCGGATTTCAGCCATTAGCGCCCCGCCCCGTAGCTTTCGTCGCGCACGATGCGCGGCACGATTTCGCGCGGCTCGATCGACACCGGCTGGTAAATCACCCGCTGCTGGGTCGGGTCGTAACGCATCTCGACGTTACCCGACAAGGGGAAATCCTTGCGGAACGGATGGCCGATGAAGCCATAGTCGGTAAGGATGCGGCGCAAGTCGGGGTGGCCTTCGAACACGATACCGTACAAGTCGAAGGCTTCGCGCTCGAACCAGTTGGCGGCCGGCCAGGTATCGACCATCGACGCCACCACCGGCAGATCGTCGTCGGGGCAGAACACGCGCACCCGCACGCGCCGGTTGTTGGCCACCGACAGCAGATGCGCCACCACGGCAAAGCGCGAACCATCCCATGCGCCGTCGCCGTAATCCGAATAATCCATGCCGCACAGATCGATCAACTGCTCGAAGCGGCAGTCGGGATGATCGCGCAGTGCGAGCATGGCGGACGCATACGCCTGCGGCCTGACGACAAGCGTCAGCTCCCCCAGCCGTTCGGTGATCTGGGCGAGCGCATCACCAAGAACGTTTTGCAGGCAAACAGAATATGATTCCAGCGTCGTGGCCATAAGTGAGGTTTAACGGGCGATGGTGTTGGTGCGGCGGATCTTGTTCTGCAGCTGGATGATGCCGAACAACAATGCCTCCGCCGTGGGCGGGCAGCCGGGAACATAGATGTCCACCGGCACGATGCGATCGCAGCCGCGCACCACCGAGTAAGAATAATGGTAATAGCCCCCGCCGTTGGCGCACGAGCCCATGGAAATCACCCAGCGGGGTTCGGCCATCTGGTCGTAGACCTTGCGCAACGCGGGCGCCATCTTGTTGCAAAGCGTCCCTGCCACGATCATCACGTCGGACTGCCGCGGGCTGGGGCGAAACACGATGCCGAAGCGATCGAGATCGTAGCGTGCGGCACCGGCGTGCATCATCTCCACCGCGCAGCACGCCAGCCCAAAGGTCATCGGCCACATCGAGCCGGTGCGCATGTAGTTGATCAGCTGGTCGGCCTTGGTGGTGACGAAGCCCTGCTCGAGGACGCCTTCGATACCCATAATCAGATCATTCCCACTCTAAGGCGCCCTTCATCCATTCATAGATGAAGCCGACCACCAGGATGCCAAGGAACACCATCATGGCGACAAAACCTGCCACACCGATTTCCTCCAGCACGATGGCCCAGGGAAAAAGAAAGGCGATTTCCAGGTCGAACAGGATGAAAAGAATGGCAACCAGGTAGTAACGCACATCGAATTTCATGCGCGCGTCTTCGAACGCCTCGAAGCCGCATTCGTAGGGAGAAAGTTTTTCGCTGTCAGGACGGTGCGGTGCCAGCAGGCCACCTGCAATGATGGGGCCGATGCCGAAGGCCAGCCCGACCAGAATGAACAACAGAATGGGGAGGTAATTCTCCAGCACCGTGGTCCTCCGACTATGCCCGAGTGCGAGCTGTTGAGTGATTATGACCGCAGTGTATTAGCGCCACGCGCCCACTGTCAAGCTGAAAAAATACTGGTTTCTCCTGATTAATCAAAAGCTTACCACATAGCAACGGCTGATGAATCAATCAGGAAATTTGATGGTGCCGACGGCGAGACTCGAACTCGCACGACCAAGGTCACTACCCCCTCAAGATAGCGTGTCTACCAATTCCACCACGTCGGCCAAAGGGCATGCGCCCGGATTTGCAACTGCTGATTTATTGCGGGATGGCACCCGCTTTCGAGCCGGCATTCTCGCCCGCCGGAGCCGTCGGAGCCGGTTGCGTCGCGGGTGCCGGCACCGCCGTCCGATCCAGCACGCTAGCCGGCTTGTGCTGCTGCAACCCGAAATAGGCCAGACCCAGGCTGGTCAGAAAGAAAAAGGTTGCCACAACGGCCGTGCTGCGGCTCAGAAAATTGGCCGAACCGGTGGCACCGAAGAGGCTGCCGGCAGATCCGCTGCCGAATGCGGCGCCCATGTCCGCGCCCTTGCCGTGCTGCAGCAACACCAGCGCAATGACGGCAAGCGCTACGATGACATGAACGACCCAGACCAGTGTTTCCATAAATTTTGATTCTTACCTGGTGGCTGCTTGGCAAATCGCGGTGAACTCGTCGGCAACCAGAGAAGCACCGCCAATCAGGCCGCCGTCGATATCCGGCTTAGCCATCAATTCTGCCGCATTCGCAGCTTTTACGCTACCCCCATACTGGATTACCAGACCTTCTGCCACGCCGGCATCGAGGGCGGCAATCTTGCCGCGGATGAAGGCGTGCACGGCCTGGGCCTGCTCCGGCGTGGCGGTTTTTCCGGTGCCGATCGCCCACACGGGTTCATAGGCAACCACTGCCCCGGCCAAAGACGCCACGCCGGCAGCCTGGATCACGGCATCGAGCTGGCGTGCGACGACCGCCTCGGTCACGCCCGACTCGCGCTCGGTCAGCGATTCGCCCACGCATAGGATGGGCGTCAGGCCGGCCGCCTGTGCGGCCATGTATTTGCTAGCCACCAGCTCGTCGGTTTCACCATATAGGCTACGCCGCTCGGAATGGCCGACGATCACATAGCGGCAGCCGAAATCGAGCAGCATGGCAGCAGATACTTCGCCGGTAAACGCACCCTTGGCCTGCTCAGATACGTTTTGCGCGCCCCAGGCAATCGATGACCCGGCAAGTGCGGCCTGCGCTTGCGCCAGATACGGGAAAGGGACGCAAACGACCGCCTCGATGTCGGCCAGTGCCGGCTTGAGCGCAGACAGCAACGCGGCATTCTCGGCCAGGCTGCCGTGCATTTTCCAGTTACCGGCTACGAGCTTCTTGCGCATGGGAATCCGCCAAACAAAAGTGCGCGATGGTAAGCGCAACGCGCCCACAGGTCAACCGGCGGGCGCGTTGCCATGGGAAGAGCAATCAGCCGAATCGACCGGTAATGTAGTCTTCGGTCTGCTTTTTGCCCGGCCGCATGAAGATGGTGCCGGTTTCGTTGAACTCGACGAGTTCGCCCAGGTACATGAAGGCGGTGTAGTCGGAAATCCGCGCGGCCTGTTGCATGTTGTGGGTGACGATGGCGATGGTGTAATCGTTTTTCAACTCGTTGATGAGTTCCTCGATTTTCGCGGTGGAAATCGGATCCAGTGCCGAGGTCGGCTCGTCCAGCAGCACGATTTCCGGTTTCACCGCGACCGCACGTGCAATGCACAGACGCTGCTGCTGGCCGCCCGAAAGCGACAGACCGCTTTTCTGCAGTTTATCCTTCACCTCGCCCCACAGGGCAGCCTTGTTCAGTGCCCATTCGACGCGATCGTCCATTGCGCTTTTGGACATGCGCTCATACAGCCGCACGCCGAATGCGATGTTTTCGTAGATCGTCATGGGAAAAGGTGTCGGCTTCTGGAACACCATGCCGATCTTGGCACGCACCAGATTCACGTCCTGGCTCTTGTCGAGCAGATTTTTACCATGCACCAGGATCTGCCCTTCGGCGCGCTGCCCCGGGTACAAGTCATACATACGATTGAAGGTACGCAACAGGGTGGACTTACCACAACCGGATGGGCCGATGAAAGCCGTCACCTTCTTGCTGGCAATGTCCAGATTGATATTGCTGAGGCCTTTGAAATCGCCATAGAAGAAATCCAGGTTACGGACCTGCAAGGCAATATTTTCGCCGGTAGACATGGCTTGATCGGGCATCGGAAAGCTCCGGAGAAATTAACGTTTGTCTTTGTTGCGGAACGCCACGCGCACGCCGATGTTGACCACCAACACCAGCATGGCGATCAACAACGCCCCGCCCCAGGCCAGGTTCACCCAATTGTCATACGGGCTCAGCGCGAACTGATAGATCACCACCGGCAGGTTGCCCATGGGTTCCGCCATATTGGTGCTGAAAAACTGGTTGTTCAGCGCAGTGAACAACAGCGGCGCGGTCTCGCCGGTGATACGCGCCATCGCCAGCAATACGCCTGTCACCACGCCCGACTTGACCGCAGGCAGCGTTACCCTGAGCGAAACCTGCCAGCGCGGCGCGCCCACCGCAAATGCCGCTTCACGCAGGCTGGTCGGCACCAGCTTCAACATGTTTTCGGTAGTGCGCACGACCACCGGGATAGCAATCAGCGCCAGCGCCAGCGACCCGGCCCAGCCGGAAAAACCGCCGGTGGTCGCCACAAAAAGCGCATAGACGAACAGGCCGATGACGATGGAGGGCGCCGACAGCATGATGTCGGTCATGAAGCGGGTCAACGAGGCGAACCTCGAAATGCGTCCGAATTCGGCCAGATAGATGCCCGCCAGAATGCCGATCGGCGTCGAGATCAGCATGGAAAACAGCAGGATCAGGCCGCTGCCGACAATGGCGTTGCGCAAGCCGCCGCCTTCGGAGCCTGGCGCCGGCGTGTCTTGGGTAAACAAATCCCAGCTCAACGCGGCAAAGCCTTTGGAAAACAAGGTCCACAAAATCCACAGCAGCGCGATCAGCCCCAGGCTCATCGCCACCATGGACAGGGTGATGCCGATGCGGTTGATCCAGATACGGCGGGTATACAGGCTCATCATGATGGCTTTCCTCACAGACCTTCCGAGCCCATGCTGCGGCTGATGAGCCAGCGTGAAATCGCCAGCACGACAAAGGTGATGATGAACAGCACCAGACCCAGCGCAAACAGGGAGGCAATGTGCAGGCCGGGGTCCGCCTCACCAAATTCGTTGGCCAGCGTGGAAGCAATCGAGGTACCGGGTGCAAACAGGCTGCCGTTGATGCGGTTGGCGTTGCCGATCACGAAGGTGACGGCCATCGTCTCGCCCAGTGCGCGCCCCAGCCCCAGCATGATGCCCCCGATGACGCCGACACGCGTGTAGGGCAACACGACGTTGCGCACCACTTCCCAGGTGGTGCAGCCGATGCCGTAGGCCGACTCCTTCAGCACATGCGGCACGGTTTCGAACACGTCGCGCATCACCGAAGCAATAAAAGGGATGACCATCAGCGCCAGCACGATACTGGCAGTGAGAATGCCGACCCCGATGGGAGGACCGGAGAACCAGCCGCCGATGACCGGAACATCGCCCAGCAATTCCTGCAACGGGGGCTGGATGTATTCGGCAAACAGGGGGGCGAACACGAACAACCCCCAAATGCCGTAGACGATGGAGGGAATGCCTGCCAGCAATTCGATCGCGGTGCCCAGCGGGCGGCGCAGCCAGACCGGGCAGGTTTCGGTCAGGAACAAGGCGATACCGAAACTGATCGGCACGGCAATCAACAGCGCCAGCACAGACGTCACCACCGTGCCGTAAATGGCTGCCAGCGCGCCGTACTGGTCGTCCGGCACGCTCCAGATGTTGGTCCAAAGGAAAGCCGGGCCGAATGCCTGAAGGGTAGGCCAGGCTTCGAGGGTAAGCGACACCAGAATACCCACCAGCGCCGCCAGAACGATAAAGGCGAAAAACTGGGTGGAATAATGGAAAAACTTGTCCTGTAACCGGAATCGGCTGACCTGCCGGGCATGCAGGTCGATTCCGGCGGGTGCGCTGGGCTCGCTCACGGTGGGGGTGCCTATCGGTTCGATTTTTATCTGCGAAAGCAGCCGCCTTGCGGCGGCTGCTTTCGCAGAGCGCCGGGAGCAGCGCGCCACTCCCGGCCAATCATCAAATCAGTCAATCCAGATGTCTTATTTGATGTTTTTCATTTCTGCTTCGACCATCTTCACGACATTGGGCGGCAACGCCACAAAACCGAGGTCGGCGGCCATTTTCTGGCCATTGTTCAAGGACCAGGCGAAGAAGTCGACTACACCTTTCTGCTTGGCGGCATCGCCGCCTTTTTCATACGCCAGCACATACGTAGCCGTGGTGATGGGCCAGGCATTCTTGTGCGACTGATCAAGCAGGTCAGGCGCCATGCCCTTCACCTTGAAGTCGGCACCGGCGGCCGCATCGGCAACCGATTGCTGGCTCGGCATAATGTAGTTGCCTGCCTTGTTCTTCAGGGCAGCGAAGGTCATGTTGTTCTTCATTGCATCGGCGATATCCACGTAGCCGATCGCGCCCTTGATCTTCTGCACGTTGGCAGCGACCCCCGGGTTGCCCTTGCCGCCGACGGCGTTGGCAGGCCAGTTCACCGTGTTGCCGGCGCCGACGTCACGCATGAAGGCCATCGACTGCTTGGCCAGATAGTGGGTGAACGCGTAGGTGGTGCCCGAACCGTCGGAACGGTGCGAGACGGTGATGGCCAGATTCGGCAGCGAGACGCCCGGGTTCAGCTTGGCGATGGCAGGGGCGTTCCACTTGGTGATGGCACCACGGAAGATGTCGGCGGCGGTGACGCCGTCCAGTTTCAGCTTGCCGGACTCGAGGCCAGGAACGTTCACGACGATGGTGACGCCACCCATCACGGTCGGCACCTGAACCAGCTTGGCTGCGTCCAGGTCGGATTCCTTGAGCGGCGCATCGGTACCGCCGAAATCAACGGTCTTGGCCTTGATCTGTTTGACGCCGCCGGAGGAGCCGATACCCTGGTAATTGACCCGGTTGCCCGTCGCAGCCTTGTATGCTTCAGCCCACTTCGTGTAAACAGCGTAGGGGAAGGTTGCGCCTGCGCCGGTAATGTCGGCAGCCAGGGCACTCACACTGAAAGCCAGACTCATGGCCGCAGCCAGCGTCCCGTGAGCCAGTTTATTGAGTGTACGCATATGTGTAATATCTCCAGTGGTAGTTGACGTTGCCGCATGGGCGACTCAGCCATACTAACGGGCGAATATTACAGATATATTTCAAGGCGGGAAATCATCTGGCCGCTGCAGCGGCTCTCACGACAGCGGCGATGGTTTCGGCCGTATGTCTGACCAAGTCGGCATCCCGCCCTTCCACCATCACGCGGATCAGGGGCTCGGTACCGGACGCGCGCAGAACGACCCGGCCATTGCCCCCCAGGGCAGCCTCTGCCTCCGCGATCGACACACCGACCGCAGGAACGGCATCCAGTTTGAAACCTTTGGCTACCGGCACGTTGATCATCACCTGGGGGTAGGTTTCCAGGTCCGTGGTGAACGCATCCAGCGTCACGCCCGTCTCGCGCATCGCACGCAGCACCTGCAGTGCCGAAACGATACCGTCGCCCGTGGTGTGTTTATCCAGGCAAAGGATATGCCCCGAGGTCTCGCCACCCAGCGTCCAGCCGTTCGCCTGCAGGCGTTCCAGCACATAGCGGTCACCCACCTTGGCGCGCTCGAACGGAATCTGGATGCGGGCCAACGCATGTTCGGTGCCGAGATTGGTCATCAACGTGCCCACCACGCCGCCCTTCATATAGCCGGTCTGGATACGATGGCGCGCGATGACGTAAACCAGCTGGTCGCCATCGTATATCCGCCCTTTCGCGTCGGCCATCATCAGGCGGTCGCCATCGCCGTCGAGCGCAATACCAAGATCGGCGCCTTGCGCACGCACCGCGTCCGCCAGCGCCGAAGTGTGCGTGGCACCGCACTTTTCGTTAATGTTGTAGCCGTTCGGCTCGTTGCCGATGGCGATCACTTCGGCGCCCAGTTCGTGCAGCACATGCGGCGCAATATGATAGGTCGCACCGTGCGCACAGTCGACCACGATACGCATCCCGCGCAGATCGAGGTGATTGGGAAAGGTACTCTTGCAAAACTCGATATAACGCGCCGCGGCATCCTCGATCCGGCGAGCACGCCCCAACTGGCGCGCCTCGACCGTGTTGAGGGGAAAATCCAGCCGCGCCTCGATCGCTTTCTCCACGCTGTCCGGCAGTTTCTGCCCGCTGGCGGAAAAGAACTTGATGCCGTTGTCTTCGAACGGATTGTGCGATGCCGAGATCACCACCCCGGCCTGCAGACGCAGCGCGCGCGTCAGATAGGCCACAGCAGGCGTCGGCATCGGCCCGGTCATCAGCACATTCACGCCGGCAGCGGTCAAGCCGGCTTCCAGTGCGGCTTCCAGCATGTAGCCGGAAATGCGGGTGTCCTTGCCAATCAGCACGGTCGGGTGCTGATTCGGCGGCAGGCTGCCGCGGTCGGCCACCAGCACCTGTCCGGCAGCGTAGCCCAGATGCATGACAAACTCCGGCGTAATGGGCGGCTCGCCCACCTTGCCGCGCACGCCGTCGGTGCCGAAATATTTACGCCCCATCCTGTTGTTCCTCCACTGCATTCCATACCGCCAGCGCATCCCGCATGGCGGCCACATCGTGTACCCGGAGCAAGCGCGCACCACGTGCCACGGCAGCCAGATGCGCCGCCACTCCGGCGAATTCGCGCGCCTCGACGGCACGCCCGGTCAATGTACCCAGCATGGATTTGCGCGACATCCCAGCCAGCACGGGCACGCCCGTTTCCACCAGGCAGTGCAGGTGCTTGAGCAGGGCCACATTGTGTTCCAGCATTTTGCCAAATCCGAAGCCCGGATCGATCACCAGTCTCTCACGGCTCATGCCCGCTGCTTCGCAAACCCGTATCCTGTCCTGCAAAAACCGCTTCACGTCCTCGACCACATCGGCATAATGGGGCGCATGCTGCATGCTCTGCGGCTCACCCTGCATATGCATCAGGCACACCGCCGCATCGGATACCCTCACTGCCTCCAGCGCGCCGGGCGCACGCAAGGCCATCACGTCGTTCACCATGGCCGCACCTGCGTCGAGCGCAGCGCGCATCACTTCGGGTTTCGTGGTATCGATCGACACCACACAGCCGCACCTGGCAAGCGCCTCGATCACTGGCCGCACCCGGCGGATTTCCTCATCGGCCGGCACAGCAGCCGCGCCCGGACGGGTGGACTCCCCGCCGACATCGAGGATATCGGCGCCATCTTCCCGCAGCTTGAGGGCATGCTCGATCGCGGCCTGGGCGTTGCCCAGCCGCCCTCCGTCCGAAAACGAATCAGGCGTGATATTGACGATACCCATGACAAGGGGGTGTGCCAGGGAGAGGCGGTGCAAACCGGCGTGGAGTACGGACATAAAAAAAGAGGGGCCAAAGCCCCCCTATTGTAGTGCGTGATGCCGAATCTACGTTCAGGCTTCCTGCGCGGGTTGCGTAGTCGGCGCCGGCGCACTCGGCTTGTCGCCGCCGCTTGCCGGCGGCGGCG
>ERZ761609.1070-NODE-1070-length-26540-cov-28.217406_pt1 | contig 26540 bp, 21 predicted proteins | sample MGYA00511163_ERZ761609 | MGnify/ENA primary metagenome ERZ761609 (study PRJEB28899, sample SAMN02445070) | bioreactor sludge metagenome | biome: EBPR sludge | place: Australia: Brisbane, Thorneside Wastewater Treatment Plant | collected 2011-12-16 ... | reverse complement strand
ATAGCCTGAACCACAGAATAATCCTATTCCTGGATGCCCTTGAAAAATCAAAGAATCCCAAAAAGGATGACGAATTCAGTTATTAAAATTATTCAAATTTCATTTTTAAAAGAAAGGGATGATATTTTTTTCATCCCTTTTTATGTTTACATTTGCTGTAGCAATTACAACTCAATCTTGGTTTGCGATACCCATATTGGCAAATCGTGGTCAACCCTGCCGAGCATCATGTTCAACTGTCCGGTATGGTGCTGAATGTGCCGCATACTGTGGAGCAAGTGTTCTATCATACTGTAATTTCTCCTCTGATTGTTCCATCTCATTATGCTCAATTCCTCAATTGGTCGAGCCAGAAGTTTGCGTGCTTTTTCCCTCGAATGTCTTAAGTAAGAAATCAGCTCTTCCTTAGAATATGTCCTTTCCGGCATTATCCCCGATGGGTCCATTTCGGACATTGTGTACGGCTCTGGCGGATGAAAATTTTCCGGATCGGTTGAAAGGTCATAATCAGTGAAGAATAAACAATGGTAAGCATTATACCAGAATTTATCTTCTCCATCCCAAAGTGTATCGGGACACTTAACAAGCGCGTTTTCCAGCATATCCAATGACGCGCCATACTGCTTCCACAATTCTGCTTTTAAAGTATTATTCATAGCTTAAAGATATTTTTGAAATTTAGATTAACTGCTAAATCAACTAAGAGTTCATTCAAGAGACTCCATACACACTCAACACACTCAACACACTCCATACACACTCAACACACTCAATACACTCACAATTCTGCCTTCGTCTGAGAAACCCATACCGGCAGATCGTGGTTAATTCTTCCCAGCATCATATTCATCTGACCCGTATGATGCATCACATGCCGCATATTGTACATTGTAATTTCAAGCATGCTGTAATCTTTCCAGGGATTCTTCCACCTGTATGCCGCTTTGGTTTCATCCATATCCTGCAGCAAATTTCGCAATTTGCTGCGGCAATGTGAAACATATACCAGCAATTCATCTTTACTGTAAATTTTCTCCGGTAATACTTCATCAATTTCCTCTTCCTTAATTGTAAATGGAGCGGGCATTTTAAAGTTATCGGGATCCATATCCAGATAATAATCAGTAAAAAATAGCGTATGGAAAGCTATATACCAGTAACTGCTGCGTACTTCGTCAATATGCTTCGCATCAGAAGTATCATTGTAGGTTGAGTAGTTGTAAGTCCATAAGTCCTGCGGCGACTTACTTATCGCGTTCTCAAACATATCAAGCGCCGCGCCGAATTGTTTCCATAATTCTGTTTTGATCGTTTCTATCATTTTTTTTTGGTGTTTAAATTTACTTTTTTGAACAAGGGGTTGCAACCCCTTGTTTGAGCTGTGTTGTGTTGTCGGGACTTACGTCCCGACACTATTCTTAATCCGTCAGTTTGTAAGAAATGTCGCGATTGTATGAGATCAGTCTCCGGCTCGTGGTGTCGGGACTTTCGTCCCGGCACAAATATTTATCCAGATTCTTCCGGAACAAAGGGGTACAACCGTTTATTTTTTTACGCGTCAGGTCGTAAGACCTGACGCCACATTGTGAGACTTGGGCTCGCCTCGTGCTGCCGGGACCTTCGTCCCGGCGCTAAAAGAAATTATCTTTAAACTTATCCATCGCGTAATACAAAATCTCAAAGTTTTCGATCTCATCGGGAAAGTGGAGGAAAAAATAAACTTCCGGCAATCCCTTGCTGCGCCATTTTTTTATCATTTCTACCCATACGTCAATCCTTCTCTTATCAATTTCATATCCGTATGTATCAAATCTAACAAACGCAGTATGATTTGTCAGCTTAAGTTTATTCAGATACTTTATGGTCTCGAATTTATCCACTATAACCAACCCCGCATTGTTTGCCTTTAAGATGGAATACGCCTCTTCCAGTATATTATCATACTCCAGCCAGAATGGCCGCAGCTCCACGCTGACCTTAAAATCCGCAGGCAGAGCTTTTAGATAACTATCCAGTACATCAAAATTTTCCGGTGAAAAATCAGGGTGCAGCTGCAGGAATGATATACCCAGGTTTTCCCCGAAAAAACTTACCCGTTTCAAAAAATCATCGGTCAGTTCCGCTGCGCCAATGAGCTGTTTATCGTGCGTTATCAGCTTTGGGAATTTCGGGCAGAACCTGAAGTTCGTTCCAACCTCATCGCGCCAGCGTTCGATCCGTTCCACATCCACAAAATCGTGGTAGGTGGAATTCACCTCAACACAGTTAAACTGCTGACTGTAATGCGCCAGGTATTTACCCGGCTTAGCGTGGGAGGGATATATCTTACCAACCCATTTACTGTAACCCCATTGCGAGCAGCCAAAATATACCATATTGTTTATTGAACTAAATTGCTGCCTTTTCTGATTTCATTTTTACTTCGTCATCAAGCGGTTCAGCCATTTTGCCTGCAACTTCATCTGCCGCCGTTAGGAATTCACCCGCGCTTTTGGTCTTCATCAGCACCGGCATTCTTGTATGGATAGCTTTCATAAATGTATTGGGTTCGCAGGTTATTATACTCGCGCTATCGCGCTTATCTATTCCGGTTTTCATAACGCCGCCGGCAAAAAATATCGGTGTCCTTTGTACTGATATCCGCTGCGGCACTTTTTTCCCCTTTTCTCCCGTCCATTCGTAAAATGCCGTCATGGGGAAAATACACCTGCCTTCATCAAATATCTTTTTCCACTTGCTCCCTTTTTTGAGTATGGTCTCTATCTTTGAATTGAAAATATCCTTTTCTATCATCGGGTCCTTGCCCTTTGCTGCGCGGGAGGGATCAAACACCTGCGACTTTATTCCCCATTTCCTGAGCTCCAGCTTAAATACATTCGTGCTCTTATCAAAGGTAATGACTTTCACAATGTTTGTGGGGGCTATGTTTTCCGTCTTAAGGGAATCAGTCTTAAGGTCGCTTAATACTTCATCCAGATCGTATGCAATATTCAGCTCACCGATGTGTTTTTCAAATTCTGCCTGCAAGGCGGCGTCATCCGCCGCGTTTTCATATCTGCCGCACATAATAATTTAAGTTAGATTTACAGTTAACAGTTCGTTCCAGTTAGTTGTGTAGCGTTGTGATATATGCTGACGCTTCATAGCCCAGTCCTGTGCTATTCCGCTTGATGCTACTTTAAGGGAATCCCTGCCAAAGGTTTTATTTATGTTGTCCATCGCTTTCATTATCCTGTTTCTTTTATCATGGTCACGGTTTACCAAAAAAGCATTCAATTGAACAGGTGTTTCAGGTACTATATTTCCCAGCAGCACCCCTGCTTTTATATAATTATACCCGGGTTTGTAGATCTTCCTCAGCAGGTACACTGCATACTTAATCAGTTCGGGTGTGTAGTTTGCCGGCTCCGGCAGCGTGATTGTTTTATTTTCCGCATGCTGTTTGTCGGTAAGTTTGTAGTGATTTGTCATCACAAACACATTAATGCTGTTGCAGCAGCTTTGCTGCTGCCGCAGTTTTTCCGCTGCCCTAATTGTGTATTGGCTTATCGCCTCAGAAAGTTCACTCAACTCACTTACATACATGCCAAAACTGCGGGAGCTCATTATCGCTTTCTTAGGCTCAAGCACCTCATCAAGCGAAACCGCGCTCAATCCCTGCAGCTCATATTTTGTCCTGAGACCAATGATTCCCATCTTATCCTTTATGAAAAATTCCGATGCGTCCCTGAAATCCTTAGCGCTCAAAATTTTACGGTTCATCAGCATTCTGCCAAACGCTCCGCCGATTCCCCATACCTCATGTATCGGCACATGTGCCAGCAGCTTATCCATTTTTGGGAAGTCCACTATATCAAATACTCCGTTTAACCGTGGATTATGCTTAACATACTCATTGGCTATTTTGCTCAGCGTTTTTGTGCGTGCTATTCCAACGCTCACTGGAATCCCCGTATTCTTAAATATCGTTTTCCGTATCTCTTTGCCGTAGGCTGTGTAATCATTGACCGAAATATCTTTCATATCCAGAAACGCCTCATCAATTGAATAAAGCTCAATGTTTGGCGTAAATTTGGCAAGCAGATTCATAACGCGCTCAGACATATCGCCATACAATACATAATTACTGCTAAGTACTCTTATGTTATTCGATTCAATTATTCCCTTTACCTTAAAGTAGGGGATACCCATAGTAATTCCCAAAGCTTTCGCTTCTTCGCTGCGCGCGACAACGCATCCATCGTTGTTTGAAAGCACCACGACCGGCACATTGTTAAGCTTCGGATTGAACACACGCTCGCAGCTGACATAAAAGTTGTTGCAGTCAACCAGCGCGAAAATTTTATTTTTCAGTATTTCGGATTCAGTACCCAGGTTACAATTCCCCAAATTAATAATTCAGTTTCTTCGTTAATTTCTATTGGCGCAAAATTTTTGTTGGCTGATTTCAGGTAATATTTACCCTTAACCTTTTCAATTCGTTTAACGGTAAAATCACCGTTTATACAGACTATACAAATACTGTTCGGTTTGTAATCAAGGCTCTTATCAACTATCAGCAGACTTTTATCATTAATCCCTTCATCAATCATACTTTCACCTTTTACCTTTATGAAAAAAGTCGATGAGGGATGCTTTATCAGGTGTTCGTTCAAATCCAGCTTCTGCTCAGCGTAATCCTGTGCGGGCGATGGAAAACCCGCATTCACCTTGCTGTCAATAAACGGGATCAGAACCTTCTTCGAAGGTTCATAAGTATATATCTCAATTTTCGGCATGGCTAAATATACTTGATTCCATAATAAATATAAATGAATTTTAAACTGTAAGGGTATCATTTGATGATATTAATGAAAGTATATCTATCTTACCTCAGAACAAGGGGCTGCAGCCCCTTGTTGTTGGTATATGGTCTCAATATTTGACAAATGTTGTTTGAACCTTCCTTCACACAAATATGATAATATTTTGTAATATGTTGTGTATTTTATCTGTTTTAAAAAATCACTATATTTGTAAATTATAGCAATTTTTTCACATAACCGTGATTCATTCACGCCCACGCCTGACTTATCGAACGTTGTTAGAGAAGTTAGCTCAGTAGGATATAGAAACGAAATTTTTCACACTCCCGCGCAAATCACGATAAAATCGTGATGCAGTCACGCCCTCGTAGCTCAGTAGGATAGAGCGACGGTTTCCTAAACCGCAGGCCACAGGTTCGACTCCTGTCGTGGGTACGAATTTTGAAGGTTTTTTTTGGTTGGTTATAGAAGTGGTCATAAAATTGGTCATATCACAACTAAATTTATTTTGTACTCTCCTAATAACACAAAACCCATCAAAGCAACTTCAGGTCAGCTATAACCTTTTAGAACTTTAACAGGCTTGTGTAAATAAAATTTTCTTTTTTCAATTAGCTGATTGAAGTTTGCATCTATACAAAAATAATTTATAAATGCTGTTTTATCAATAGCTACAATCAGTAAATTGTCTAACTTTATTTACTGCTTCTCTCAAATCATCAGTTACTATATGTATGTAGTTCATCGTAGTAGAAAGCTCTGAATGTCCCGCGAGTAACCTCACGTAATTAATATTTACACCTGCCTTAATTAGATTAGTAATATAAGTATGTCTTAAACAATGAAAGTGAAACTTCTCAGGCATCTTAAAAGCTCTTAAATACTTTTTGAATCTCTTCGAAACATAATCTCTTTCATACTTCAAACCTTTTGGATTAGTAAATAGATACCTTTCAGGTTCAACAAGCCTGTAAACGTTTCTATGGAGCTTTAAAATGGATTCTAAAAGGCTGTAGAGGTGATCTGAGATAGGGGACTGTCTTAATTTACCTGATTTTGTTCTGAAGCCTGGTTTGTTTCTTATGTAAATAATCTTTTCACCAAGGTTAATATCTTTAATCTGTATATTTAATATTTCATTTAAGCGGCAGCCGGTATATAAGCCGAATAAAACAATATTTTTAATATCACCGACAGGTAATTTAGAAAGCAAGTATTTTAATTCAACATCATTAAAGCATAAAATTTCTTTTTGTTCAATTCTGAATTTTTGCACGTATTGGGCTGGACTTACATTCAATAAATTCCACCTTAAAGCAAGGTTGAATATAGCTTTTATACAGGTTAATTCAATGTTTACAGTTGATTTTGCTATACTTTCAGCTCTGTAGCTTTTATAATCGTCAATGTTTTTGGAAGTTATCAGCTTAATAGGTTTGTTGCCTAGGAAAGCAATAAGGTTTTTAAATGCGGTAACATAAAGCTTATGCGTAGTATATGCTAAATTTGACTGAGTGTATTTTAATACATCTTCCTTTAGATCCTCTAAATAAATTACAATACCTCTTGACATGATACAAATATAGAAAATGGCTTAACTACAAAGTGATAGGGAAGTCTTTTGGTATTATTTGCGGCGTAATCTTGGAGGTATTAACCCTTCTGATACTTTAAATCTATGTAACGCTAATTCAACAGCTTTGTAATTAACATTCTTTTTCCCTGCAATATTTCTTATATGTTCAATTACTTTTCTATCGAAGATTGATTTATTTGTTTTGTAATAACTGAATTGCTTTGCAATATAAACATAATAGGGGAGTAACCTGTGCCATTCTTTCGGGCTTTGCTTTACAAGTTCAGTATCTTTTTCAAATGTATCTTTATTTATTAGGAAGTTATTCCAGTGATATAGCCAATTATAAAATCGTTCTAAATAAATTACATAGTTATCACTGTTAAAGCATCTAAACTGATCTAATAATTTTCTGATTTCCCTTACTTTTTCAATATCTGTTATATCAATATCCCTATTGTAAGTACAGGTAGTTCTTAGTTTGACTAGTAAGATATATTCAATCTCATTTTCAAGCTTTTTCTTATCAGAGCGGTTTAAGCTTTTGTAATACTGATAAAAGCTGGTTTTTCCAGTAAACTTTTTCATAATTATTGTTTTATTGCGAATAATGTTTTTACTTAACGACTTATGCGAAAAATACAGAAGATATTTAACCTTTTAAAATTCAAATATTTACATTATTTTTAATGTATTGTAATTTAACCCGTTAATCAATTTACAAATTTAGTTATGTCACGCACAGACCCTAAAGAAATTCTTTATAAGAAAAGTTCAGCTTTTGACGAGTATCATTATATTGATAGCAAAAATAAAATCAAAATAGTATCAAAACATGTCTATAAAAAGTTAAATAGAGAAGTACATTTTCCTTTCAGAAAAATTACAGGAATACCAAAGTATAATTTAGTTAAAAAAATAACTTATAATGGATTTAAAAAGTTACCTAGGGGTATATTAAAAGATGTAAATACTGGATATGGTCTCACTAGGGTTTTTAATCCAATATTGTATTTTCTTGAGGAAAATTTTCAAATCAAAGAAGTAATAATTAATAACAGTGGTAAAAGTAGTTTAGCGAGAAACAGAAATGTTATATTTTCATTTTCAGACTTAGATCGTGTTTATCCTGTAATAAGTAACTTATTGCAAAATCAAAAACAGGATAAGAATATCCTTATTAGTAATGTCTTAAGTTCAATTTTTCCATCAAGAGTTAAAGTAACACCTAGGAAATATACAAAACATTCTCTTTACAGCATTATTGAAAAATATAAAGACTTCTCTAATGAATTTTCAAAAGAAGATATAGAAAGTATATCTAATTTATTTTCAAAAGTAAATAATGAAGTTGGTTTCAAAGAACGGTCCATAATTCTAAAAACAAAGGAGAAAATCGAAGAGATATTTATAGAGGATGTTATCCAAGTATTTCAAAAGAATTTGATGCAAAAAACTGAGACCAAATATTTAGAACGTAAATGGCAATCTTTTATAAAATTAAATAATTGGATATTATCACAATTATTTTCATATCCAGTAATTCTGCATCAGGATGAAGCATATGTTGGAGGCAAGAATATTGAAAATCAGGGTGGTAAACTTACTGATTTTCTTATAAGAAATAAGCTTACAAACAATGTAGCTTTTTTGGAGATTAAAACCCATAAATCTAATTTATTAAAGAAAGGTAAACCGTATAGAGGGAATGATGTTTTCCCGATGAGTGATGATTTAAGTGGTGCAGTGACTCAAGTTCTTGACCAAAGAGATAATTTTCAAAAAGAGTTTTACAAACTGGGTTACAAAAGCAGTGGTCCAATTGAAACTTTCAATTCGAAATGTATTGTTTTAGTTGGTTCATTAAGTGATTTATCCCCGGCTGAAGTAAAATCTTTTGAATTATTGAGAAGTAATAGTAAAGACGTTGAAATTATTACATTTGATGAATTATTTGAAAGAATAAAATTATTATATCAATTGATGACAGATAAAGCGAGTTTCTAATTATATGCCTGAATATACAAAATATAAAAGAGGTTCAGAATGGAGAAAATGGGATTTACATATCCATACACCTGAAACAAAAAAGAATGACCAATTTGCAGGTTCAACAATTGCAGAGAAATGGGATAACTTTATAAAGGCAATAAACTCTTCTTCTGAAGAAATCTCTGTCATTGGAATTACTGATTATTTCTGTATTGATAATTATTTTAAAGTTAAACAATTAGTTGCTGAAAATACGATTACTAAAAAGTTCGATTTAATAATACCGAATATAGAAATAAGAGTATTGCCTGTAGGTGGTTCTGGAACACCGATTAACCTTCATTGTATATTTAATCCGAATATTGATACAGAAATAGAAACACGTTTTCTATCAAAACTAAAATTTAATTATTCAGATGCAGATTATTCTGCAAAAAAAGAAGAATTGATAAGATTAGGTAGAGATTTCACGGGTAATAGTTCACTCAATAATTCAGACGCTTTAAAAGCAGGCATTGGACAATACGTGATAAGTATGGATGTTCTTAGAGAAGTATTTGAGAAAGACATAAAATTAAGGGAAAATACAATAATTATTGTTTCAAATAAAAGTACAGATGGAGTAACAGGTATTGTCAAACATTCCGATTTCTTTATTGATAAAAATGTATCACAACTAGAAGCTACTAGGAGAAGCATATATCAATTTTCAGATGCTATATTCTCATCAAATCCAAGTGACATATTATACTTTTCTGGATTGGGAGTGGACAGTAAAAAAACGGTTATTGAAAAATGCGCCTCATTAATGCCATGTTTTCACGGTAGTGACGCACATAAAAATGAAAATATATTTAATCCTGCTGAAAGCAGATTTTGTTGGATAAAAGCTGACCCTACATTTGAAGGTCTAAAGCAGACTCTTTACGAACCAAATGATAGAGTTAAAATACAAGCATTGAAACCAGATGTGAAAAATGAGCGATATATAATTTCAGAATTAGAATTTATTGATACTGGCAATTTATTTGGTAATCAAAAAATATTATTAAATGAAAATTTAAATGCTATAATTGGCGGCAAATCTTCTGGGAAAAGTTTGTTATTGTATTCAACAGCCAGGAGTATTGACCCAGAACAGGTAGATAAAGCAGACAAACGTTTAGATTTTGATGGTTATAAATTTAAATCAGAATATGACTTTAAAGTTACTTGGAAGAATGGAGATGTTGACAGGCTTAATGACAATCAGCCAAGCCATAAATTGCATAAGATAACATACATCCCTCAACTTTATATCAATTATTTAGTAGAGAAAAACAACAAAGAAGACCTAAATTCTTTAATTAAAAACATAATACTACAAGACTCAGCCTTCAAAAAATTCTTCGAATCAAGAACAGATTCGATTTTAGAAACAACTTCTGAAATAGAGAGACTTTTGAATGAGTTTTTGCAAGTGAGGCAAAAAGGTAATGAAACCTTCCAAAAGTCGAAACAGCTAGGAACTTCCGAAAATATAAAAAAAGGATTAACAAAAATAGAAAATGATATTGAACTAGGCCGGAAATCATCTAACCTTACTGAAGAAGAATTTAGAGAATTTAATAGATTACAACTCGAAAAAAGTGAACTAGAGAAATCACTTAGAGAAATAGATCTGAAAGATAAAGCTCTAAGCAAAATCCTTGATGAACTTATAAAAACTAAAGCAAATTTATTAGGAAATGAAGACGAAGAAGGAGAAATTGATAAAGTTTTGCTGAAAGGGCAAATTGATAGAATCCTACAGGAATCATCTGTCATAACACCTGACCTAGTTCTAATTCGTGACAAAATAGGTAGCGATTTCAATACAATGATTGCAAATTTAGTTTCTGAAATTAAAAAGTTAAATCTTGAAACAGTTGAAAAGCAAATTATTGAAAAAATTGGTGTAAATAAGATAGCAATAAATCCATATTTAATAAAATTAGAAGGTCAAAAAGAACTTCAAAAACTAACATCAAGCCTAGAAGTTGAGAAATTAAAGCACCAACAATCTCAAGAATTAGAAAGGCAAATTGAAAGTTTCAAAAAAGAGCATGAAAATATACGAAAGCAAATTTCAATACTGTTGAATAAGAGATATAAATTATATAAGGAAATTGAGAAAGAAGTTAATGATACAAAGAATGATATTGGATCTGAGATTCTACTTTCTTGTACTTTAATTTACAAGGAAATTGATTTTCCTTTTTTTGAGCAAGTTAATAAGGCATCGATAAGTAGCGACCACTACTTCAATACTCTTTTTTCTAAGGGAAATGTTAATTATGGGCTTATACCAATTTTATTTGAAAAACCACTAAAAGTAATTGATGACAAATTATATTTTGAAACTAATAAATATTTTCCTATAAAACTAAAGACAGATTTTGAGGATATACTTAGAGGATTGATAAAAGATTCATTTAATTTAGACTATTCTGTCACATATAAAGGTGATGATTTATTATCAATGTCACCGGGTAAAAAAGGTACTGTGTTACTAATTCTGTTTCTGCATATTAGTTCGTTTGAGTATCCAATACTAATTGATCAACCTGAGGATAATCTTGATAATAGAACAATCTATGATTTGTTATGTCAAATGATTAAAGAGAAGAAAAAAGATAGGCAAATTATTATAGTTTCTCACAATGCAAATTTAGTAGTAGCGACAGATACAGAAAATATTATAGTAGCTAATCAAGAAGGTGAGGGAGTAGTAGTTAGAGCTGGAAGATATAAGTTTGAATATATAAATGGTTCAATTGAGCACTCATTTGCAAAAAATGATGGTATTGCTGAAATTTTGTTAAGCCAAGGCATTAAAGAACACGTATGTGATATCCTAGAAGGTGGCAACGAAGCGTTTAAACAGAGAGAACGTAAATATTCTATAAAATAGTAAATAATGTCTGCTGAGCTAACAAGACCAAAGGTATTTATTTCGTATTCATGGAAACCTGAAGAACATAAAGAATTAGTCAAAGATATTGCAGATAGATTAGTTCAGGAAAGTGGAATTGATGTAATGTTAGATAGATATGATTTAAATCCGGGTGATGATAAATATGCTTATATGGAAAGAATGGTAACAGATAAAACAATTTCAAAAGTTTTGATATTTTCAAATCAAGAATATACTAATAAAGCGAATAATAGAGAGGGAGGAGTGGGTACAGAATCTACAATAATTTCACAGGAGGTTTATCAAAAGGTTACTCAAAATAAATTTATACCAATTTTGTTAGAAAAGAATCATAATGGTGAGCCATGTTTGCCAACTTTTATAAAGTCAAGAATTCATTTTGACTTTAGTGATGCGGTCAAATTTGAGGATGAGTATGAAAAGTTAGTAAGGTTTTTATATAATAAACCAATTGATAAAAAACCCGAATTGGGTGCAATACCTTCTTTTATATTAGAAAATGATCCTGTGAGAATTAAATTTCATCACAGGCTAGAAAGATTTAAGAACGCAGTTTTAGAAGGTAAAAAAAACACCCATGTATTAGTGGAGGAATATCTAAATGGATTTATTGAAGATATATCGCAATTAAGGATTGAAGATGATAATAGGGAGGTACCAGAAGATGAAAAAATATATGACATGATTCTAAAAACTAAAGCATTCCGTGATGATTTCTTAGAATTTTTTGAATGGATGATTAAATTAGAAACTAAAGAATATATTGAAATTTTACACAAACATATTGAATCTTGGTCAGAATTAGTAAGCTTGGAAGAAAGAGATAGCTATGATTCTAAAAAAGTATTAAGAAACTCACAACATTATAAATTTCTTCTTAAGGAACTATTCCTATATATAATTACCATAGCGCTGCAAAAAGAAAAGTTTGAGGTGGTTGATTATATTCTAAATATTCCATTTTGGGTAAAGGACCACTACGGGGAAGAAAAAAGTATGGATTTTACGTTTTTGTATAATACAATTGATTCCTTGGATAGGGAAAGAAAAAGTAGAATGAATAGTAATAGATTATCAATTTCTACAGATTTATTGATTGATGAGGGTAGAATGGATTACAAGAGAATAAACTTAAATCATTTACAAGAAACAGATAGGATTTTACATTATGTTTCATATTTACATGGTGATTATAGTTTTTGGTTTCCGTATTTAACAATGTACCGTGTAAAAGATTTGAGTCTTATGAAAAAAGCAGAATCCAAAAGGTTTTTTGAAAAGATAAAATGTATTTTCCAGATTAATGATATAGAGGAATTAAAATCTAAGATAAATGAAATACCTGAAAGTAAAAGAAATTATTATGATTTTTATTATAAGTTGGTAGATATAAATTCAGGCTTGAACGTAAGTAATTTAGCAACAAAATATTAACCATAAATACTTTGAAAAGTCCGAACACGCAATAGAGGGCTTTAATGCTTGCCGTTCATTTTTCTTCTTATCAAAAGCCATACGCCCGCGCTCACTCTGTTCGCTTTTTATTTATTCCCGCCCTTGCGAACCCAGCCAAGTGTCATTGTTTATCTTATCAGTGCGGCACAATATTTATATTGTTGCTGTGCCTGCCTTACTCCCGGTTATTGAAAAGCATTTTGAATATTCTTTAACTTTTATTTTCCATATATTATGTCGTTGAAAGGATTTATAATTTTAAGTATCTTTATGTTCAAATTACAAGTAAAATATATATGAAATTTTTATTTTTGTTTGCCTTCTTTATTGGAATCTCATTTTCTCAAGATAATGGGCTTCCGCGCTACATGACAGATGACGAAAAAAAAATTGGCAATAACTATGAATCAATTCCACAGGTAAGTTTCACTCCTCCATCAACGCCTTTTCGAATATTATCTGAGTGGCAAGAAATTGAAGGAATAGTAATAACATGGACATCATATCTACCTGTTTTAAGGCAAATTGTTGACGCAGCACAGGAACAAGGAACTGTTTGGATAATTTGCTCTGATTCCACTTCAGTAAGAAGTTATCTACAATCAGGTGGTGTACCTTTAGTTAATATACAATGTATAGTTAACCCGTTTAATTCCGTTTGGTCAAGAGATTACGGTCCCTGGAGCATCTATACGCTTGCAGGAGATACGTTAGGAATTGTCGACTTAAAATACAACAGACCTAGACCACTTGACGATAATGTTCCGGTTGTTCTTGCTAACAGGTGGTCACTGCCACTTTATCAAGCAATTTCAGGGCAGGATAGTTTAGCTCATCCTGGTGGTAACTTTATTATTGATGGTCTGGGTACAGGCTTTGCTTCTAATTTAATTCTTATGGAAAACCCCTGGCATACTTCACAGCATATTGATACGATTTTAATGAGATATTGCGGAATAAATCCCGGACGAATGATCAAAATGACTGTACTTCCTTATGACGGCATTCACCATATTGATATGCACATGAAACTGCTTGATGAAGAAACACTACTTGTTGGACAATATCCCACAGGTGTAGCTGACGGACCCCAGATAGAAACAAATCTTCAGTTTATTCAAAATAATTATCTTAATGGTTATGGTAAGCCTTACAAAATTGTAAGAATCCCTATGCCTCCAAGTTCCGGTGGGCAATATCCGCCTAATTCAAATTATTACACCTATACAAATTCATTAATTGTAAATAAAACTGTTTTAGTACCTATTTACAATTTTCCTCAGGATACGACTGCAATTAGAATATATAGAGAAAATATGCCGGGGTATAATGTTATTGGTATTGACTGTAATTCAATGATATCAGCTGGAGGTGCACTCCACTGCATTGCAAAAGAAATTGGTGTACGGGATCCGGTATTTATATCACACTCAGGTGTAAGAAACACTAACAATACTTCTCAGCCTTATGAAATAAAAGCATATATAAAAACTAGATCAGGTGTTGCAAATGCACGGATGTTCTGGTCAATTGATACTTCCCTGGGTTTCACTCAGGTAAATATGTCAAACATTGGTGACACATTTAGGGCTAATATCCCTCCAAGACCGTTAGGGACTAAAGTGTATTATTATATCTCTGCAACTTCAAATAGCAATAGAACGGTTAATAAACCATTAACAGCACCCCTAGGAAATTATCAGTTTTTGATTACTAATATTACAGGAGTTACCCAGATAAATAATAATATGCCGGAAAAATTTGTTCTTTATCAAAATTACCCAAACCCATTCAATCCTTCTACAAAAATTAAGTTTGATATTCCATCACAAAGCTCAGTTACTCTCAAAATATACGATATCAATGGGAAAGAAATATTGATACCAATAAAACAAATAATGCAGCCAGGAAGCTACAGCCTCGAGTTAAACTGGTCTGAATTTGCAAGTGGTGTATATTTTTATAAGCTTAGTGCAAGCAATTTTAATAGTGTAAAAAAAATGGTGATTGTAAAATAATCATATTAAAAAGCACGAAGTTCTGTTTTTCTTTCCTGCATAAGTATGCTCATCTTTTAAATTTACAGCCAGCATAATAAAATAAGAACAATACCTATATAAGAATGGCTTTCATAAACCTAAAAATTATTTCAACGATTCATTTAATAACTTATTGACAAGAGTCATACCCTCTATCAATTTTTCGAGTGATTCATCATTGTTTTTAACCGCTTTAATAAATTTGAGATTATCCGGGAAGTCAACTTCCAGATTTTCTAACGTCAGCTCATGTATCCTGCTTTTAGTAGAAAGGCTGTAGTAATACTTTAAATAGCTGCCATATCTTGGATGACGTTTCTTTTGGGAATAAACAATAAGCTTGCTTGTATCAATTATTTTAAAATATCCATATGGAGACTCACCATTTGGAGCTTCGTAAAATCTCATTGTAGTTGTATCTTTAACGTCCTTGTGTATATTAGTACAGTAAACCGAGCTAATAAGCAAAATAGATAATATACTAAAACTTAATAATGTTTTCATTTATTTTCTATAGTTAAAATGTTTTTATTGTCATTTTCTAGTTTTACCTCATCACCATCCATAAAGCCCGTATACGTTTTTACAATATTTCCGTTCCTGTCCATAAAAAATGATAATGGCAGATTCTGGCCGCCAAATTTCTCAAATACTAAGGATGCTGGATCGAGAAGCACATCAAAATCAAAGTTTTTTGTAATAACAAATGATTTTGCCTTCGATGAACTCTTAGGGTTGTCTATATTGATAGCTATCAAAACAAAGCCTGAATCTTTATATTTATCATTAAGATTTTCCAATATCTTTAATTCATCCTTACAAGAACTGCACCACATGGCCCAAAAATGAATAAGTACGGGTCCCTTTTTAAGTGCATCGCTAAGTTTTACTGTATTACCCTGAATATCATCAAGCTCAAAAATCATATTGAGAGTAAAGAATATTAGTGAAGTTAATTATTAGTAGAATTATTATAACTGAGAATGCTTTCATTATATCGCAAAATTTAAGTTTAATAAAAAATTAATCGTCATCTTCGCCAAGTTCATCCTTTTTTAGTTCTGACTTTAAATAGAACGTTCCTTTTACAACTATCTCTTCACCTTCTTTTAGTTCATCAATTGGAAAAACCTGTACAAATTTATCATCCGATATTCCTGTATTAACTCTTATCTTTTTAAAAACTATACCTTTTTTATGTTCTTCTTTATTTTCACCTTCTTTTTCTTCATCCTTCTTGTGCTCATCTTCTTTATCTTCGCCTTCCTTATGCTCACCTTCTTCATGTTCAGCATGGTCTTCAATTTCCTTTACTTCGTCGGTCTTAACGAAAATGTATTTGTTCTCACCCTCAGATTCAACCGCTGAAATAGGCACGGCAAGAACGCTTTCCTGTTTAATATATATCTTAGCTGATATAAACATATTCGGCAGCAGCTTTTCCCTCTTGTTGTTAATGGCTACCCTTACCTTTACAGTTCTTTTTTCATCGTCAAAAACTTTATTTACATAGGTTACAGTTCCCTCATATACTTCGTATGGATTTACAGAAACTTCAAGCGATACCTTCTGACCTGCGGAAACATAAGGCAAATCTTTTTCAAATACATTCAAATCAACAAAAACGGTAGAGGTGTTAACAATATGGAACATATCCGTTGTAGGCTCAACAAACTGTCCAACCGTTGCCAGCCTTGAAACTATATTACCTGAAATAGGGGCTGTAATCGGATAATACCTTTGCAGCTGCTTATGATCAGTTGTATCTTCATAGTTTTCCAATCCATTTTTTGAAATCCTGTAGCTGATTAATTTTTGTTCAGCAGACTTCATTCCAATGATAGCATGCTCATAATCAGCCTTGAGCTTTTGAAGTTCCTTTTTTGAGCCAATATTGTCATTAGCAAGCTTAGATTGTCTCTCATATTCTAACTTGGTATGTTCATACTCATGCTTTGCCTCTAAATAGTCAACCTGAGCGTTAACCAGATCAAGATTTTCAATTGATGCAAGAACCTGCCCGGCTTTTACAAATGAGCCTTCCTTAACGTATATTTTCTTAATTCTCCCGGGTATTATACTTCCTACCTTGGATTCCTGGTCTGGGTTAATTGATACTTCGCCGTTTACTTTTATGTAACCTGATATGTTTTGCAGATCCAGCTTTATGGTTTCTATACCCATTAATTTTATCTGTTCCTCTGTTAAGGCTACTTCGCTGGAATGTTCATCTTCATGATGTTCTTCTTCCTTTTTCTCAGCCTCTACTTTTTCATTTGTTTTTTCATTATTGCATCCTATAAGCAGGAGGGCAAGTATCATTAATAACAATTTCATGTGTTTTAGTTTTAGGTTCATTTTAATTCTCCTGCTATGATATTCTCTAATTTTATTATGGATATGTTATAACCATAAATTGAATTTAAATATTGTGTTTTCGTTTCATATACAATCTGTAATGCCTGTTGATATTCAACATAGCTTATAGCTCCTTCTTCATAGCTGATCTTAGCCTGCCTCAATATTTCATTTACTTCTGATATAGCCTCATCATGAAAGAACAAGTATTGCCGAAGGCTGTTTTGGTATTCTTCAAATATCCGGTTAACATCATTTTCAATAGATTTCTTTGCGCCAATTTCATCGCTTGTCGCTATTTCAAGTTCATAGCTTGCCTCTTTAATATTTCCAGTAGGCTCCCACCAAAACCATAAAGGTATGCCTATGCCGAACTCAACACCCCAGAAATCCCCATCATTACCAATTTTCTGCCTGAAATATCTAAGTGACAAATTCGGGAGCAATTCGGATTTTGATAAAGAAACTTTGTTGGAAAATTTCTCTTTTTGATAGTTTATTATCTTTAGATCAGGATTGTTTATTAATGCAGCCTTCATTATTTCATCTTTAGATAAAACCAATCCTCTAAAATTTAATTCATCTGTTGGCTCTATATCGAAATATTTTACACCCATTAACTTCTGCAGCTCTGATTTGGCTGTAATTATTTCCGATTCAAAGTTTTTAACCTGATTTTCAAATTTTATCTTATTGACCTTAGCCCCTAAGACTTCCAGATTTGATGTTGAACCTGCATCATATTTCTTTTCAGCCACAAACAGGAAATCATTATATATTTTCAGGTTTTCCCTGGCAATTTCAAGGAGCTTATAGCTTAGAAGAAGCTTTAAATATGCGTTCTGAACTTCATATTTAATATTATAAGCCCGTTTATTTAACTCCTGCTTTGCAATATTAACCTGCGAGCCCTGCACATCTGACCGTAGGAAGTAACTTGTAGGAAACTCAAACTCCTGAGCAATCCCGATCTTTCTTGATTCAAAGTTTTTAAGGCTTCCCTTTACGCCCTCGTATTCTAAAAACAATTCAGGGCGGGGGATGTTAAAAGCTTTGAGCTTTACCGCTTCCTCTTTTTCAATGTTTAATTTTGCTGATTTAATTTCCTGATTATTTTCTATAGCTATTTTGACAACTTCATCCATACTTAAATTCTGTGAATAAGATGAATGTTCGTTTATTGCGAACATTAGTAAAGCCAACATTAATATATTTACTGGTTTCATGATGAATAATTATTTATAATTCAATAGTCTTAAGCTATTTATGATTACTAAAATCGTAACGCCTACATCTGCAAAGATTGCCATTACCAGGCTGCTTAACCCCATTACTGCAAGTATGATAAAGATGAACTTAGTGGTAATTGCGAATATTGTATTAATTTTGATGGTCTTAATAGTCTTCCGGCTTAATCGTATTAAAAAAGGAATTAAATTGAGGTTATCATTCATTAAAGCTATATCGGCCGTTTCTATAGCAATATCCGAACCAGCTGAACCCATTGCTATCCCTATGTTAGCAAGCGCAAGCGCAGGTGCGTCGTTTACACCATCACCTACCATAGCCACATTTTCATACTGAAAGATAAGCTTACTTATTTCATTTGATTTCCCTTCTGGTAATAACTGGCTCCTTATATCAGAAATTCCCACTAATGAACCGACAAAATTAGCTGCCTTATAATTATCGCCTGTCATCATTACCGGTACTACTTTCAGCGCCTTAATTTCTTCTATTGCATTCTTACTGTCGTTTTTTATTTCGTCTGAAACTGCAATAATTCCCTCTACGGTCTTATCTGTACTTAATACAAGGGCTGTTTTTCCCTGCTCCTGCAGCCTCTCTACTTCCTTAACAATATCCTGCTTTACATTGTGCTCTTCTGTTACAAATCTCAGGCTTCCTAATACGTGATGTGTATCTGAACAGACAATGCAATCTCCTTTAACACCTTTTCCTAATACAGCCTCAAAATTTTTAACTTTATGATAATCGATGTTCTCTTCCTTTGCCTTTTCAATAATACTATGGGCAATAGGATGCTCTGAAAAAACTTCAAAACCGGCGGCGCATGCAATTAATTCTTCTTTTGAAAAGCCATTAAGCGGGATGATGTCACTTACTATAGGTTTACCATGTGTAATTGTACGTGTTTTATCCAGTGCAATAGCCTTAATCTTCCCTATATCTTCAAGATACTTTCCGCCCTTAACTAATATTCCTTTCGAAGAAGCATTTCCTATGGCAGAATATATTGAAACAGGGGTTGAAATAACTAAGGCGCAGGGACAGGAAATAACCAGCAGAGTTAAACTCATTAACAGCCACTCATTAAAATTACCGTTAAGGAATAAAACGGGAATGAGTATTAATAATGCGGCAATAACTAATATTGTGGGGGTATAATAAGCTGAAAACGTATTTATAAATCTCTGTGTATCAGACCGGGCTTTTGAAGCTTGGAAGGTAAGCTCGATTATTTTTGATAGGGTGGAGTCTTTAGATCCTTTAGTTACTTCTATCTCGATATACCCCTGTTTATTAATTGAGCCTGCAAATACGATATCATCAACGCGTTTATCAACCGGTATAGGTTCGCCTGTAATCATAGACTCATCAACAAATGAAGTGCCTTCACTAACTTTACCGTCCAGAGGAATTTGATCGCCCGGCTTAATGATAACAATTTCTCCAACCGTAACTTCCTGAATTGGCCTATCGCCTTTGGACTTTATATTGGCGGTTTTTGGTGAGTTGTCTATCAAAGACTGAATAGCGGATTTACTTTTTATAATCCCATATCTTTCCATGTATTCACCCAATGTAAACAGTACAATTACAATAGCAGCCTCAGGATATTGTTTTAAATAAAATGCACCGCAAATTGCTATAAACATGAGTGTATTAATGCTGCGGAAATTAAATTTGACCAAATTCCTTATTCCGCTCCAAATCGTCCTGTATCCTATTGCTATGCTGATTAATCCAAATAATGCAGCTTCAACAATGTCATTGAAATGAATGTCCATTAGTGACATTATCTCAAAAATCAGGACAAAGAATAAAGCCACTAACAGCATTTTGAATTTCTTATCTTTTAATAATTCTTTCATTTCTTATCAAAAGTATACTTAGGGTTAACATGCTTATTGAAGATGCCGTATAATACAGGTAAGACAAGTAAAGTAAGCAGAGTAGAGGAAAATAAGCCTCCTATGACGACCGTCGCCAATGGTCTTTGCACTTCCGCACCTGCACCCTGTGATATTGCCATAGGAATAAAACCCAATGAGGCAACAAGCGCTGTCATTAAGATGGGCCTTAGCCTTGCGGACGTACCTTTAATTATACGATCATGAACATTAGTTACACCTTCTTCTTCAAGCTTATTGAAATATGCTATCATAACAATTCCGTTTAATACTGCTACTCCAAATAAAGCGATAAATCCCACACCTGCAGAAATACTGAAGGGCATACCTCTTACGAGTAATGATACTATTCCGCCAACTATAGCGAACGGGATACCTGAAAATACAAGTAACCCCTGCTTAATTGAATTAAATGCTACAAACAATAAAGCAAAGATGAACAGCAGAGCCACAGGCACAGCTATAAGAAGCCTGTTAGATGCGCTCTCAAGGTTTTTAAACTGTCCGCCGTATTCTACTATATAACCTGAAGGCATTTGAACATTTGAGCTAACTTTACTCTTTAATTCTTCCACGAAGCTCCCTATATCCCTGCCTCTAACATTACTCTGGATTACAATTCTTCGTTTGCCGTTATCCCTTGTAATTTCGGCGGGTCCTTCTTTAACATCAATATCAGCAAGTTCTGAAAGTGGTATCTTCATTCCAGAAGGTGCGGCTACAAGAATATTCTTCACAGAGTTCAGATCTCTTTTGTATTCATCATCATATTTGACGATAATATCAAATTTTCTGTCGCCTTCAAATACAACTCCTGCACCTTTACCGGCAAGAGCCGTTTCTATAACATCATTAACATCATCCACGCTGATACCGTATAAAGCGATCTTATCCCTGTTAATCTTAATGTAAAGCTGCGGCAAGCCCTCTAACTGTTGAACGGATAGATCTTCGGCCCCTTCTATAGAAGACATAACCTTTAAGATTTCATTACCCTTGGCAGTAAGAACACTTAAATCGTCTCCAAATACCTTTACAGCAATATCTCCTCTTGCACCGGATAATAACTCATTGAACTTTAATTCTATTGGCTGTGTAAAAGATAATCCTATTCCTGGAATAACAATTAGTTCTTTTTGAATTTTTTCTACAAGTTCCTCTTTTGTTTTAGCTGAAGTCCATTCCTCAATTGGTTTAAGTATTACAAATACATCGCTTATTTCAGGACCCATAGGATCAGTAGCAAGCTCAGGAGCCCCTGTTCTGGTAACAATGGTTTTAATTTCAGGAAATTTTGCTTTTAATATCTGTTCGCATTTTGTGCCGATGTTAACGGACTCTGTTAGAGATACTCCCGGTAATCTTATTATCTGATAGGCTAAATCCCCCTCATCCAGCTTAGGTATAAATTCGGTTCCAAGCCTTGTGAAAATAAATAGACTGATAACTAACATAACAACAGCTATACCTATAATTACAACTTTAGTTCTTAATGCAAATTCAAGAAGGGGAGTGTAAATCCTCTTAATTGAATTAATAATTTTATCTGCAATATTTTCCTTTTCGCTTAAATTGCGTTTTAAGATCAAAGCGCACATCATTGGAACCCATGTAAGAGAGAGTATCAATGCCCCGATGAGAGCAAACCCCACAGTGAATGCCATAGGCTTGAACATTTTTCCTTCAATACCGCCTAAAGCAAATATCGGTAGGTAAACAATTAGAATAATCAACACCCCGAAAATAGCTGATTTAATTATGCCAGTGGAGGCATTAAAAACCGTTTCGTTCATTTCAGCTTTATCAAGGGGCTTTTTATTCATATGAATTTTAGCCGCAATAACCACTATAACCGATTCAACAATAATTACAGCACCATCAACAATTAAACCAAAATCAATCGCACCTAGTGACATTAGGTTACCTGACACATTAAATGCGTTCATCATAATTAATGCGAATAACATAGAAAGGGGAATAACAGAAGCCACAATAAAACCCGCTCTCAGGTTTCCCAAAAGCAGGAGTAAAACTAAAATCACAATTATACCGCCTTCAATCAGGTTTTGTTCAACGGTACCAATAGTTTTGTTAATTAGGTTCTCCCTGTTATAAAACTCATCTATAGTTATGCCTTTTGGCAGTGAGGGTTTTATTTCTTGAATCTTTTCATGTACTCTTTGAGCAACTTCTCTTGAATTAGCTCCCTTTAACATCATTACAATACCCGTTACAACTTCACCTTTCCCGTCCTGTGTAACCGCCCCGACCCTTAATCCTTCTCCGTATTCAACATCTGCTAATTGTTTTAAATAGATAGGCGAGCCATGGATTGACTTAACCACAACATTTTGTAAGTCTTCCATATTCTCAATCAGCCCTATTCCTCTTATAGAATACTGGTCTGACTGTTTTTCAATATAACCGCCGCCTACATTGGCGTTATTCTTAACAACGGCCTCATATACTTCGCTCAAAGTAATTTCATAATTGGTCAATGCGTTAGGCTGGATATGCACATGGTATTGTTTTTCAAAACCACCAAAAGTGTTAATTTCAGCTACTCCTTTTGTTCCGAGTAGTTGCCGTTTCACTATCCAGTCCTGAATTTCCCTAAGCTCGGAATAGCTGAATGAGGTGTCACCCGGATTCTCAGGCCTCACAACATATTGGTATATTTCGCCAAGTCCTGTACTTACAGGTGCCATTTCAGGCTTGCCGAGACCTTCGGGTATATTTTCCTCAGCTTCCTGCAGCTTCTGGAACACCTGGTTCCTTGCAAAGTAAATATCAACCTTATCATCAAAAACAATAGTAACAACTGATATCCCGAATTTTGAAATTGAACGAAGCTCAACCACATCAGGAATACTTTTCATTGAAATTTCGATAGGGTATGTAATGAATCGCTCAACTTCCGAAGCTGAGAGAGTTGGGCTTGACGTAATTACCTGTATCTGGTTATTTGTAATGTCAGGAACGGCATCAATTGGCAATTTAATTGCTGAATATATTCCCGCTAAAATTAATAGAAGGACACAAAAACCCACGATCATTTTCTGCTTAATGGAAAAAGCTATAATTTTATCTATCATATAATATAAACTAAGCTTAGTGACTAAGTAAATAAATTAATGCGCTCCGCATAAATTGCGTGCACAGTAAATAAGAGAATCTTTAAGTTAGTTTATGCTTTTGGAGGTGGAGAGGTTGGTTTAAGTGAAAACGGGATTAAATTCTTTGAAGGTGAAATCTCTATATTTGTAGTTTTGAATGAGAATTGTAGCGAATAGTTATCAGAAATTGAAACGATTGAAGTGCAGCAAAGACAGTTGCAGAGAGGGGAGCACTCATTATGAACGTCATTATCTTGAACGTCATTATCCTGTTCTTCGAGCTGCTTGGAAGAAGCAGATTGACAAGATTGGGTACCACAATTATCAATACACGGCATAACCGTTAAAATTGTGATATAAATGAGAAATATATTAGTAATTAATTTTAACACATCTAAATATATTTTAAAGAGGTGAATTAATCAATGCAAAATTATTTAAATCTATAAGCAGAAATATACGCTCCATTTTATATTTTGTCTTTCTTTTTAGAAACTTGCTGGCAAAAGATGTTCGGCTTCGCCTCACAGCCGTTTCCTTCACAGCGTGGGACATTTTAAGGTGTCCCACGTTCCTGTGAATTAACGGCAAAAAGCACGGTTTGATAACAAACCAGCCAGCTTCAGACAGCCTAAAAATTCATTTACAAAACAGTAAAATGTAGCTTTAGATAACGCCGTTAGCGTTCACGTTCGTGAGAATTTTTTACATGTTCAGTGAACATTTTATTATAACGCCAATATCCCTTTATCGGTTTAAACTTATCAAAATCTAATCTCATTCCTAAAGCCAGTTCTTTAACACATTCCTTATCCGCCGACCATTCAAAATAAATTCCTGATGATGTTACACAGTCAGGCATGAAATTTTTCCCTGTAACAAGAAACGAATCATTAAATTTTTCAATACTTATAATTACAGCATCCCATGTTCCGCACTCATTTTTATTTTCCTGAGAATATGATAATTGATAGAGTAGGGCAGAAGCAAGAATAAGTATTTTTAATGATTTCATATTTTTATCGGATTTTGATTATTCCAACATACTTAACTTATTTTTAATAACGGTATCATTGAATGATATTTTTAACACTTTTGAATTAGCTTTTACAAGCATTGAAAGATATAGATAGAAAAAATAATAGCGGTAACAAATAAAGTAATTTAGCTGCAAAAAATGGAGGAGCCGGGGTTCTTTTCTTTTATACATCATATAAAATCAAAATCAACAGCAAATCGGTAATTAAAGTTTCAGACCATGTAAATTATATTGTAAATGCGTCAAACCTCCTGCTCACTTTCCAGACCCACCCCCGTACCCATTGAACTCGTACCCCCACCCCTCGGCTGCCGCCTCTGTTGGCTCTCATTTGTTCTGTCGTTTCTTGGCTACTTCTTCTCACTACAAGAATAAAAGCATACACGCATGAGCCAGTATTAAATGTTGTTTCCTGTTTGTTCTTGCGATAAACTGTCTCATAATCTGTTATTAAAATAAATAAGGGTATACCTAAAAGCACAAATAACCCCTAAAAGTGGGGTATAAACTAGTGTAATACTTAGGGTTTGTAAATCACTACAAATAGACCAGACGGGGTCCCTTTTATGGAGGAAAAGGCATATTTGCCCACCCCCCTTTCCCCCCTCCCAACAGGGGGTAAACTCAATACAAAGATACAACATCACTTTTCAATTTCAAAGCTTTTCATCTATTATACCGTTATTGCGGAAGGACAACGCCTAAATTTGCCGCGAGTAAAAAATTTACACCGAACAAAAATAAACCTGTCCGTTAAAAATAAACTTGTCCGTTATGGTTTTAATCTTCCAGTTGTTACAGTTTTTAGTAACTAGGTAAAGGCGCACCGCAATTAAAAAAGGGGCAGGTATTAACCGCCCCTTGTAAAGCTCATTTCAATCCGTATTAAAAATTTATACTTACCTTATTTACTGCATTCCTTAAATCTTCAACGCCAATATGTATATAATTCTCTGTAGTCTTAAGGTCAGAATGTCCCGCAATCTGTTTAATGTAGTTCATATTCGTGCCTGCTTTAACTAAGTTGGTTATGTAAGTATGCCTTAAGCAATGGAAGTGAAACTTCTCAGGCATATTGCAGGCTCTTAAATATCTTTTAAACCGCCTTGATATGTAATCCTTATTGTATCTAAATCCGTTCTTATTAGCAAACAAATAACTTTCAGGGTTATTTAGCTCATATACGTTGCTATCGTGCCCTAATAAGCCCCTTAAAAGCGTTTCTAGGCTGTCTGAAATAGGTATCCGTCTTATTCTCCCGGACTTGGTTTTAAAATCATGTTTGTTTCTAATAGTAATAATTCCTTGGTTTAAATCAATATCCTTTTGTTGCACGTTTAATATTTCATTTAATCGGCAGCCTGTACTTAAAGCAAATTTTACAACATTCTTTATTAATCCATTTGGCATCCTTGTAAATATTATCTGCAATTCTGTATCTGTAAAATTTAAAATATCCTTTTGTTCAATTTTAAATTTCTTTACTTCTTTGGCTGGGTTATCGGTAATAAAATCCCACTTTAAAGCTAAATTAAAAACCGCTTTAATGCATGTAAGCTCAATATTAACCGTAGCCTTTTTAATCTCATCCGCTCTTTTGTTCTTGTAATTATCTAGCTGTTTGGTTGTAACCTGTTTTATTGGCTTATTTCCTACAAAGGCAAGCAGGTTTTTTAAGGCGGTAATATAAAGCCTATGGGTAGCAGAGGATAGGTTTGATAGTGTATATTTCAAAACTTCAAACCTAAGTGTTTCTAAGTAAATTATTTGCGGTTTCATTGGTTTTGTTTCAGTTTTAAAATCTCTCAAAAATTTAGTAGCATCTGCTTTTAACTTTGTTTTGGTGGATACCTTTCGCATCTGTTGAGTAAATTCATCTTTAAAATGCAGGTAGTAAATACCGTTTAATCTTTTTGATAGAAACATTGTTTAAATTCCTTTTCGAACACAAGCAAAAAATAGTGGTCATATAACTGGTCATACAAGTGGTCATACTTAGTACACGACACAAAAGGACGCTATAGGTAAAAGAAAATCTGGTTCTTAAGA
>ERZ761609.1069-NODE-1069-length-26542-cov-85.214256_pt1 | contig 26542 bp, 25 predicted proteins | sample MGYA00511163_ERZ761609 | MGnify/ENA primary metagenome ERZ761609 (study PRJEB28899, sample SAMN02445070) | bioreactor sludge metagenome | biome: EBPR sludge | place: Australia: Brisbane, Thorneside Wastewater Treatment Plant | collected 2011-12-16 ... | reverse complement strand
GCCGCGCCCAATGCCACGCCCTCGCCGGTCGCGCCCCTTCGTCGCGCTCACGGCTCTGCCCGCGGCGGCGGATGAGTAACGCGGCTCGTTTCCAGGCCTTACGGCCTTCGCTATGAGATGTCGGCCCTTCAGGCCTCCCCAATCTCTGAACCCGAACCCCCGGACCCCCGAACCCCAAGGTCTGGGGACGTTGAAACCGGACTCAATTCGAGAGGTATATATACGTATCGAGCGACGGGCAGGGCGACGGCCCGGCTCCGAGCGACCCGCCGAAAGGAGTGCTTTTTGTTGTGGACTTAGTTGAAATGCTGCCGCTAACGATCCCGATCTTGATCTTCATGATCCCGATCATCGCCATCTTGACCAATCACCAACGGAAGATGGCCGAGCTGATGCAACAGCGAGGCGCGTTCCAACAGCAACCCAACCCCGAAATCGCGGCCCTCCGGCAAGAAGTTACTGAACTCAAGTACCTGGTGCAGCAACAAATCATCGCCAGCGACCACCTCAGCCGGATGGTGGCCCCGGCGCCCCCTGACCTTCCCGAACGGCTTGACCAAAAGTAAACCCGACCTCTTGAGTTCGGCGGGTTCTTCCTGGTAGAATGGACGTTCGCGCGAATTTCTCCCGGAGGCGTTGATGAGAGTTATCCAGCCCACGCACAAGCGTATCGGGCGTCACCTTGAGGTCCCCAACCTGATCGAATTACAATTGAATAGCTATCGATGGTTCATCGAAGAGGGCTTGCCCGAGCTATTCAATACCTTTTCTCCTATTTGGGACTTCACCCAAACGAACTACATCGAGTTCGTTGATTTTATTCTCGGCGAGCCTAAATACTCGCTACAGGAATGTCGCGACCGCGACCTCACCTTTGAAGCCCCGATCAAGGCGACCGTTCGCCTGGGTGGAAAGGACCGAGAAGAGATCGAATCCGAGGTCTATCTGGGCGATTTGCCACTGATGACCGACAAAGGGACGTTCATTATCAACGGTCGGGAGCGGGTCATTGTCTCCCAGCTCAGCCGTTCGCCCGGCCTCTACTTCGAAGAAGGGGTCGACTCGGCGATGCAAGTCATCGTCTCGGCTCGGGTGATCCCGATGGAGGGCCCCTGGCTTGAAATCGAGTCCGATTCGAACATGGCGGTCTACACCCAGATTAGCCAGACGAAGAAGCTTCCGATCACCCAATTAATCAAGGTCCTGCACTGCTTCTTCGACTCGACGAGCCCGGACCGACTTCGAGGGCGGACCCGATACACCAAGCCCCTCAAAGACGCCTTGCATATGAAGGTCGCTGAGCCGGTCGCCGACCCTTCCACAGGCGAGGTCCTCGTGGAGAAAGGCACGATTCTCACGAAGAGCGATCTGGCGCGGCTGGCCGAGCACGGCGATTTGGAAGCGAAGGTTGAGTTGCCTCTGGGCACCAATGAAGAGATGCTCTGGCATTTTGGTGAGGAGCGAACTCTTGAGAACCCCACCGCTGATGACCTGACCGGAAAGCGATTGCTTCAGGATCTGAAGGAAGGGAACAAGATTGTCCTTCGAAAGCTGGAGCGCATCGAGCGCGAAACCGCCAAGAAGATCGAGTCGATGGGCCTGGCGACGGTCGAAGTGCTCGACGTCCCCCCGCACGTCGAGGCGACGATCGAACAAGACAAAACCACGAACATGCGAGAGGCCATTTTGGACCTCTACAAGCGACTGCGACCCGGCGAAGCCGCGACCGAAGACGCCGCCAAGCAGCTTCTTTACAACCAGTTCTTCGACGTCAAGCGCTACGATCTCGGCAAGGTGGGCCGCCGGTTCTTAAACCAGCGACTCAAGATCAACGTCCCGCCAAATGTGCGGCACTTGACGAGCGATGACCTCGCCGCGAGCCTCATCGCGATGATCCCCTACCTGATGAAGGAGGCGGATCGCGACGACATCGACGACTTGCGCAATAAGCGGGTTCGAAGCGTCGGAGAGCTGCTCCAAAGCCAGCTCCGGCTCGGGTTTGTTCGGATGGAAAAGGTCGCTCGCGAGCGGATGACCAGCGCCGACCAAGACAACCTGCTCCCCGGCATTATCTTGAGCGTCAAGCCGGTCAGCGCCTCGATCAAGAGCTTCTTCAGCAGCAACCAGCTCAGCACGTTTATGGATCAAACAAATCCTCTGAGCGAGCTGACCAACAAACGGCGACTGTCCAGCCTCGGACCGGGCGGCCTTCAGCGAACGAGCGCCAAGCTCGAAGTTCGCGACGTCCACCGGTCTCACTACGGCCGGATCTGCCCGATCGAGACGCCTGAAGGTCCGAACATCGGCCTCATCAGCCAGCTGACGACCCATGCCCGGGTCGATGAGTTCGGGTTCATCATGACGCCGTACCGGCGGATCATCGACGGCGTCGTCCAAGAGGAGATCGTCTATCTGACCGCGCAAGAAGACTTTAACGTGCGCGTGGCTCCGGCCGACATTGAACTCGATTCCGAAGGTCGGATCGTCAACGAGCGGGTTCAAGTGCGGTGCCCGGGGGGCGACCGCGAGTTTGGTGGCGCGAGCTATCCGACCGTCCCGAAAGAGTCGGTCGATTTGATGGACATCTCGCCGGTGCAGATCATCTCCGTCGCGACCGCGCTCATCCCCTTCCTTGAAAACGACGACGCCAACCGGGCCTTGATGGGCGCGAACATGCAACGCCAGGCGGTGCCTTGCTTGCGCAGCGACGCACCGGTGGTCGGAACGGGCTACGAGCGAATCGCCGCCGTCGACTCGGGAGCGGCGGTTGTGGCTCATCGAGCCGGCTATGTCGAGAAGGTCGAAGCGAATGAGATCACCGTCCGAGCCGACGATGGGACGCTCGACCACTATGAGCTGATGCACATGGTGCAGAGCAACAAATCGACGTGCTTTACCCATCGCCCCGTCGTGTTCCCCGGAGATCGGGTCCTCAAAGGCGACCCGTTGGCGGACGGCCCCACCTGCGACAACGGCCGGCTTGCGCTGGGCCAGAACGTCTTGGTGGCGTTTATGCCGTGGGGCGGCTACAACTACGAAGACGCGATCCTGATTTCCGAGCGATTGGTGAAAGACGACGTCTTTACGTCCATCCACATCGAACGACACGAAACGGAGGCCGTCGACACGAAGCTCGGACCCGAAGAAATCACTCGGGACATCCCGAACGTCGGCGAAGAAGCGCTCAAAGATCTCGACGAAAACGGCATCATTCGAGTCGGCGCCGAAGTCCGGCCCGAAGACATTCTCGTCGGAAAGGTCGCGCCGAAGGGCCAAACCGAAATGACCGCCGAAGAGCGGTTGGTCATTGCGATTTTTGGCAAAAAGGCCGAAGAGACCCGTGACGTCAGTTTGCGAGTCCCCCATGGCGAGCGAGGAACGGTCGTCGATGTCAAGGTCTTTAGCCGGTTCAAGTACTTGAGCCCGTCGATCAACTACGTCTACAAGGAGTCGAAGAAGCGCGACCGGTTGATCTGTGATCGGACCGACGAGCCGCTCCTGCAGATTCCTGGCGACGAACTTCCCGCCGGAACGAACATGACGGTCCAGGTCTACACCGCCCAAAAGCGCAAGCTCATGGTCGGAGACAAGATGGCCGGGCGACACGGCAACAAGGGCGTCATCTCGAAGATTCTGCCGGTCGAAGACATGCCGATGCTCGCTGACGGGACGCCGGTCGATGTCGTTCTGAATCCGCTCGGTGTTCCGAGCCGGATGAACATCGGTCAGATCATGGAGACTCACCTCGGCTATGCCGGAAGAAGGCTCGGAGTTCGCTACGAGTGCTCGGCCTTTGAAGGGGCGACCGAAGAGGAGATCCTCGACGAGGTCCGCCGCATGGGCGACATGATGCGCCGCCATGTCTTGGGGGCGTATGTCAACAGCGAGCTGCAACTCAACCTGCAGTTCGAAAAGGACGCGACCCTTGATTCGATGATGACCGCGATCGGTGCTCGCCTTCGCGAACTGGATCAGCCTCACCTCGAACGGATCAGCCGCATCGTCGCCGCCAAGCCGACTCTGACCGCGGCTCAGTTGCTGGAATACGACATCCACAACTGGGAGCCCGAGGAGCTTAACGAAATGGGGTCTCCGTTCAAGGCGCCGGCCGAGGTCTACGCCGACATCCTCGAAAAGATTCAGGCGAATACCTTCAGCCGAGCGGGAATCGACCCCGAGACCTGCAAGTCGTACATCCGGGACGGCTTGACGGGCGACCTGTTGCCTAACCCGATTACGGTCGGAGTGATGTACATCCTGAAGCTGGAGCACTTGGCGGACGAGAAAATCCACGCTCGAAGCATCGGCCCCTACTCGCTCGTCACCCAGCAGCCGCTCGGTGGAAAGGCGCAGTTCGGCGGCCAGCGCTTTGGCGAAATGGAAGTCTGGGCCCTCGAAGCCTACGGCGCCGCCTACACGTTGCAGGAGCTCTTGACGATCAAGTCCGACGACGTGACCGGACGGGTCAAGGCGTACGAGAGCATCGTCAAAGGCGAGACGCTTGCCGAGCCGGGAATTCCCGAGTCGTTCAAGATTCTCGTCAATGAGCTTCGGTCGCTGTGTCTGAAGGTCTCGGTCGAAGACGCTGCGAACAAGGAACTCACGCTGAAGGATCTCGACGAACTGACGGGAGGCGACGACGTTCGGCTCGCCCGAAGCGTCGGCTTCTTTAACTAAGCGCGGCTCCAATCCAATCCCGCCCTCCGGATCGTTGTTCGATTCGGAGGGCTTCGTTTTGCGCCCCATTCTTCCGATATTTTGAGTCAGCAGTTCTTGGGAATCAGGCCCATCCGAACCCAGAACATCGCCCCCGAGCGGTAAACTCCAGTTTCCGCCGGAAGAGCATCCGCTCACGCCCGGCAAAAAACCAGCAGGAACTCTATCGAAATGAATGTGCCAACTGATCTCAAGTACACCAAGAGCCATGAATGGGTCCGCGTCGAGGGCGACATCGCCACCATCGGCATCACGGATCACGCCCAAAGCGAACTCGGAGACATCGTCTTCGTCGATCTGCCCAATGTTGGACGCGCCCTGAATGCGGAAGAGAGTTTCGGCACTGTCGAAAGCGTCAAGACCGCCAGCGATCTGTACTCTCCCGTCAGCGGGGAAGTCGTTGAAGCCAACCCGGCGCTGAGCACCCAAAGCGAGCTCGTGAACACCGATCCTTACCTGGGCGGCTGGATGATCAAGGTGCGCATGTCACAGCCCGACCAAGTCGCAGCGCTGATGGACCCGGCAAGTTACCAGGCTTCGCTGGACTGATCTGCACTTTCAAAGAGAGATTACGAAGAGATTACGTAGAAGAAGCCGATGCCGTATATCCCCCACACCGAAGCCGACGTCGAGGCGATGCTCCAAACCATCGGAGTGAACAGGATCGAGGACCTCTTTTCTGAGGTGCCCGAGAACCTTCGATTCAGCCGGGAACTCAATATCCCCGATGCGATGGACGAATCGAAGCTCTACGCGCACCTCAAAGGGCTCAGCGATCAGAACGTGGATGCGACCAAGGTCAGCTGGTTTTTGGGAGCCGGGCTCTACGACCGGTTTGTCCCGGCTTCGGTGGGGGCCGTGATCTCTCGAGGCGAGTATCTCACGAGCTACACGCCGTACCAGCCCGAATTCAGCCAGGGCTACCTCCAAACGATCTACGAATTCCAGTCGATGATCGCCGAGCTCTACGGGATGGAAGTCGCGAATGCGTCGATGTACGACGGTTCGACTTCGATGGCCGAAGCCGCGGTCTTGGCTCATGGCCTGACCGGGCGACGCAAAATCGTGGTTTCGGCTTCGGTTCATCCCCACTACCGGCAGGTTCTGGAGACCTATTTGTGGGCCCAGTCGCTCGATCTCGTCACGATCTCGACCCCGCAAGCGCTCACTGAGGACTATTCGGTCGTGGACGATCAAACCGCCTGCGTGATCATTCAGCATCCGAACTTCTTCGGCTCGTTGGAAGACCTCGGCAAGGCGCACGATGCGGCTCGGAAGGCCGGTGCGATGTTTATCGTCGTTAGCGACCCAACCTCGATGGCGCTTCTGAAGCCGCCCGGGGAGTTTGATGCCGATATTGTGGTTGGTGAAGGTCAACCTCTCGGCGTCGCGATGGGCTTTGGTGGACCTCTTGTCGGGCTCTTTGCATGTAAGCGCGAGCTCGTGCGAAGAATTCCGGGTCGGATCGTGGGGCGAACTCAAGATCACGAAGGTCGTCCCGGCTACGTCATGACCCTTCGCACCCGCGAACAAGACATCCGCCGCGAAAAAGCCACCTCAAACATCTGTACGAACGAGGCTCTGATGGCCTTGGCGGCCACGGTCTACATGAGCGCGCTCGGCAAGAACGGCCTGCGCAAGGTCGCGGAAGGGACCGTCCGGAACACGCAGTACGCTCGCCAAGCGCTTGCGGTCCAGGGCGCCCGACCTAAATTTGAACATAAGGTGTTCGGCGAGTTCGTCCTCGAACTGCCGCGCGACGCGTCTGAGGTCCAAAAGGAGCTCATCCCGCGCGGAATCATGGCCGGACTGCCGCTCGGTCCCTACTATGGGGATGCCTGGAAAAATAGCCTGCTCGTGGCCTGCACCGAAACGCGCACCCGAGCCCAAATCGACCACTATGCCGCCATGCTCAAGGAGGTGCTCTGATGCCGATGAAGCAAGTCCCGCAACCGATTTCTATCTTCGAAAAAGGATCGCCCGGAAGGATGGGCGCGAATCTGCCCGAAACGGACGCCCCCGAGGTCGACCTTCAAGCCGCGCTCGGGGACCTTCGCGACGATCTGCATCTGCCTGAGCTCGGCGAGCTCGAAGTCTTGCGCCACTTTACGAATCTGAGCCATATCAATTACGGCATCGAGACCGGCTTCTATCCGCTCGGCTCGTGCACGATGAAGTACAACCCCAAGATCAACGAGGCGACCGCGGGACTTCCCGGATTCCGAGCCATCCACCCGATGCAGCCGGTCGAGACGGCCCCTGGTGCCTTTGAAGTGCTTGCCCAGGTCCAAGAGATTCTGTGTGAGGTCGCTGGTTTCGACGAGATCACGCTGCAACCTTTGGCAGGAGCCCATGGCGAGCTGACCTGCCTGATGCTGATCAAGGCCTATCACGACTCTCGGGGAGAAGGCGCGCAGCGCAAGTACGTCTTGATTCCGGACTCCGCCCACGGGACCAATCCCGCTTCGGCCGCCGCGTGTGGCTACGAGGTGAAGTCCGTGCCGACCGACGCGCACGGCAACACCGATCTTGAAGCCCTGCGCGGCATGGTCAACAACGAAGTGGCCGCCCTCATGATCACAAACCCCTCGACACTTGGCCTCTTTGAGCCGAATATCAAGGAGATTTGCGATCTGCTCCACTCAGTGGGTGCTCAGGTTTTCTGCGACGGAGCGAACATGAACGCGATGGTCGGAACCACTCGCCCCGGCGATCATGGGTTCGATTGCATGCACTTTAACCTGCACAAAACGTTCAGCACTCCGCACGGCGGAGGCGGTCCGGGATGCGGGGCCATTGGTCTGATGAAGCACCTCGAACCGTTCTTGCCGATCCCGGTGATTCGTCGGGCCAGCAACGGAAAGGTCCAACTGGAGACGGCTCGACCGCTCTCGATCGGTCGGGTCAGCGCATTTTACGGTCAGTTCTTGATGGAAGTCCGCGCATTGACCTACCTTCTGGCGTACGGCCGACAAAAAATGCGCAACATCAGCCGGTTTGCCGTCTTGAACGCCAACTACGTGAAGGCTCGCCTTCGCGACGTGCTCCCGGCGGCGCATGACCGGCACTGTATGCACGAATGTGTGCTCACCGCCACGCGATACAAGAAAGGAGGCGTTCGGGCCCTGGACATCAGCAAGCGGCTGATCGATTACGGTTTCCACCCGCCCACGAACTACTTCCCGCTGATCGTGCCCGAAGCGATCATGATCGAGCCGACCGAGACCGAGACCAAGGAGACCTTGGATGCCTTCTGTGACGCCATGATCGCGATTTGCAAGGAGGCCGAGGAGTCGCCCGAACTCTTGCACGGGGCGCCCTCGACCCAGATCGTGGGTCGACTCGATGAGGCCGCCGCCGTGAAGAACCTCGACGTGCGCTGGATTCATCCGAGTCGGCGCGAAAAAGCGCCGGTCTCAGGCTAGGAACCGAGTCATGGCCAGCCCGCAGCCGTTCGCTCGTCGAGTGCTGTTGGTCGAGCCCGCGTCCTTCGGGTCCAACCCCGAAACGGCCGCGTCGAACGAGTTTCAACGTGCCGAAGGGGAAGGGCATGAGCTGAATGCCCTGGCCCTCGGGGAGATCCGCGCCTTGGTGAAGCTCCTTGAAGGCGCGGGAGTCGAGTGTTGCGTCGTCCAAGATCGCCCCGCACCCCGCAAGCCCGACGCCGTCTTCCCGAACAACATCTTTGCCACCTGGCCGGACGGCCGAGCGACGTGGTTTCCGATGTTCTCTCCCTTGCGTCGGGCGGAGAGAGAGTCGCTGCGCTCGGCGCTGGAATCATACGCCTGGGACGACTCGTGGCTGGGCTATGAATCGGCGGGCCGTTACTTGGAAGGGACGGGCTCGCTCGTTTTGGATCAGGGCGCCCGAATCGCCTACGCGGTTCGCTCGCCCCGGACGGACGAAAATCTCGTCCGAGACTGGTGCAACCAAGAGCACTTTGAACCCGTGATCTTTGATGCCGTAGGGCCGGCGGGCCTGGAGATCTATCACACCAACGTCGTCATGGGCGTTGGGCCGGGGTTCATTGGAGTCGGACTCGACTGCATCCCCAGCCTCGATCAGCGCGCTCACGTCCGCCAGGCTATTCAGGACTCCGGGCGTGAAATCTTCGAGTTCACGCCCGAACAGATCGCGAGCTTCGCGGGAAATTTTCTGACTCTCCGAAACAGTCGAGACGAGATCGTCATCGTCATGTCCTACACTGGCTGGCAGAGCCTGCGGCCCGATCAACACGTCTTTCTTCAGGCACGCGCCCGAGTCTTGACCCCCGATCTCCCGACGATCGAGGCCTATGGCGGAGGATCGGCCCGGTGCTGCCTAGCCGAGTTGTGGGCGAGCTCTGCTTAGCTGTTCACAAGTTTGCGCCGACTGCAGATCGCCTGATAATCATCCCGAAATCCAAGAGCTAAGTTCAACTCGCGCATCGGGTTGTTCTCTTCGTTGTCGGTGTAAACCCGTTGAATGCCCGCCTCTTTGGCCAGGGTGAGGGCTTTGGCTTTCAGCGCCGTGGCAAGACCTTTTCGTCGGTGCTCTCGGCGGCTGCCGGTGAGCCCGGTGTGGGCTAAGGTCGGATCGCCATAGTTTGGAAACAACGCCGACATCGCCACCGGGACGCCTTCCCACAAGGCAAAAAACTGGAACTCGCGCCGCTGGGGATTCGCGTCCAAGCCTTTCACAAAGTCCTCGTAAGGCTCTTCGACGAACGGCTCAGGCAAGGGAACATCCGCCAGAAGGTCCATCTCCATGCGCCAAAGGTCGTGCTTCCACGTCTCTGGATGTTGCTGGCCATACGATTCTAGGTCGATGATCTCATACCCCGCTTCGAGCACTGCATCCACCTTGGATGCCCAAGGCTCGGGGTTGAAAGGTCCCAGGTCCAACCGAATGACCGGGTTCACTTGACCGAGCGTGTAACCTCGGCCCACGAGCAGCTCTTGCATGTACGGTCGATCGCTCCGGAACCACACCATCGACTCGGATCCACCGAACTCCAGAACCTGTTGCTCCGCCACATCGAGCGCCGGAGCTGCGTATTCGGCTTCCGGCACATCGAGATCGCAAATGTAGAGGCCCGGGTCTGGGAACCAGAACGCCTGAAGCACCACCACAAATGCCCGGTCTTGGCCTCCGTCGACCAAGAGCATCCGGCGGATCGGCTTGTCGTCCGGATGAGATCGGGCATAGTTTTTGGCCCGCTCGGGCACTTGAACTTGGTCCGGCGCATAGGCGCGAAGCACCTTGACTGCTCGCTCCCACTGAGCCAGCGAAACGACATCTTCGAGTTGGAGCGTTTTCATCGCGCTCCGTTGTACCTCGGGGTCACGCCGAGGCTGTAGGACTGCTTGGGTCTCCTTAGGCGAAGGAGAGAGTCTTGAGGTCCGGGCTCACCGTGAATTGAGCTTCGGTCTTGCTTTGGACCTCCTCGACGGTCACTTCGGGGGCCAGCTCGATCAGCTCCAAATGGTCGCCCTTGACCTCAAACACACATAGATCGGTGATGATCAGATTGACGCACGCCTTGCCCGTCAGCGGGAGTTTGCATTCGCGAAGAACTTTGCTCTCGCCGGCTTTGTTGGTGTGCTCCATGACCACGACCACGCGCTTGACGCCTGCAACGAGGTCCATTGCCCCGCCCATGCCCTTCACCATCTTGCCCGGGATCATCCAGTTCGCCAGGTCGCCTTGCTCGCTGACTTCCATCGCCCCGAGGATCGTCAGGTCAATGTGCCCACCCCGGATCATGGCAAAGCTGTCGGCGCTGGAAAAATAGGACGTGCCAGGAACATCGGTGATCGTCTGCTTCCCGGCGTTGATGAGGTCGGGGTCAGCTTCGCCCTCGAAGGGGAAGGGCCCCATGCCGAGCATCCCGTTCTCGCTCTGTAGCACGACGTTGATTCCGGGCGGGATGAAGTTGGCGACCAGCGTCGGAATGCCGATGCCGAGGTTGACATAGTCGCCATCTCGAAGTTCGCGGGCCGCGCGCTGGGCAAGTTGGTCACGGGTCAAAGGCATACATTCATTTTGACGCTTGCTCGGCAAACTTTGCCGGGTCTGGGTTGTAGAATAGGTTGATGAAGCGAGCAGTTTGGCTCGGGGTTGGTTTGAGCCTGGTCGTCGTGGCGGTCGCCGTACCGGCTGTTGTTCGAAACTGCTCGAACATCACCGACAAGCACTTCCTTTCGCCGCAAGAGCGCGTGGCCAAGGCGCGCGAACTGAAAGACTCGTCCATCCGGGCTCAGATCAAAAATCTCGACGTCCCCTATCCCCCGGGAGAGCTGTATCTGCGTGCCTTCAAACAAGAGCGGATTTTGGAAATCTGGGTGGGGAAGTTGGATCAGCCGTTGAAGCTCTTTCGAACATATCCCATCGCCGGAATGAGTGGCACTTTGGGCCCCAAGCGAAAAGAAGGCGATCAGCAAGTCCCCGAAGGGTTTTACCAAATCGACCGGTTCAACCCAGCGAGCAAGTTTCACCTTTCGCTGGGGCTGAACTATCCGAACGAAAGCGATCGGATACGAAGCGACCGTAAGAAGCCGGGAAGCGACATCTTCATTCACGGCGATACGCGCAGCATCGGATGCCTGGCGATGACTGACGAGCTGATTCGCGAGATCTATCTGATCGCGCTCGACTTTCGCACTTCCCGAAAGGCTCCGATCCCCGTCCACATCTTTCCGTTTCGAATGACCCCACGCGCTTCAAGAGCCTTTGCCGAGACCTTCCCTCAACATGCCAGACTTTGGGCGGAACTCCAACCCGCCTTCCAAAACTTTGAAGTCCGTCGCCTCGTACCGAAGGTCCGAGTGGAATCCGACGGACGTTATACTCTGGTGCCCTCGTCGGAGCGTGCTAGGATGAAAGGAATCTATGCAGATCGTCCTCATCGTGGTTCCTATCCTCCTCGTGGTCGGGCTGGTGCTGATCTATAACGGCCTGGTCCAGATGCGACTTCTGACCCGGAACGCCTGGGCCGACGTGGAGACCATGCTCCAGCGGCGAGCGGAGCTCGTTCCGAACCTCGTCGAGACTGTGAAGGGGTTTGCGACCTACGAGCAAAGCACGCTGGACCGCGTCCTCCAGGCTCGAAACCAGGCCGCGGAAGCGTCGTCGATCACGAGCCGGGCGTCAGCCGAGCGCCAGGTCGGAGCGGGCGTGGTGAGCATTCTGGCGTTGGCGGAGGCTTACCCAGACCTCAAAGCAGGGCAGGCCTTCCTCAAGCTCCAAGAGGAGCTTAGCCAGACCGAAAAGCTGATTGCGAATGCCCGGCAGTACTACAACGCCTGCGTTCGGGATTACAATATCCGCCGCGAAAAGTTTCCGAACTCGCTGGTGGCGGGGCCGCTTGGCTTCGCTCCGGCCGAGTTTTTTGAGCTCGACGATCCGGGTCAAGCGACCGCTCCCAGCCTTAAGGGCTTGCCTTGAGCGGGTAACCTCCCGGGTGGAGGGATGGCAGAGTGGTCGATTGCGGCGGTCTTGAAAACCGTTAGGCGGCAACGTCTCAGGGGTTCGAATCCCCTTCCCTCCTCCAGTTAGCCCCGAAGGGGCGACATCACCCAGCGAAGGGCGTGAGCCCTGGCGTCCGAGGCCAAGGGCCCAGACCCAGAAAAATCCGCCCCCACTAGCGCAGGGTGGCCATGTCGATGACGAAGCGGTAGCGGACGTCGCTCCGGAGCATGCGCTCATAAGCTTCGTTGATCTGGTCCATCCGGATGAGTTCGATGTCGCAAGTGATGTTCTTCTCACCACAGAAATTAAGCATTTCTTGGGTTTCCCGAATCCCGCCGATCAGCGAGCCGCTCAACGACCGGCGGCGGAAAATCAACGGAAACGCGCTCAACGGACTCGGATCGGGCAGCCCCACTAACACCATCCGGCCGTCGGGCTTCAGAAGCGAGAGGTACGGCCCCAGATCGTGAGCCGCTGAGACTGTGTCCAACAAAAAATCGAACCGATTTGCATGGGCCTCGAACGCTTCGGGTTCTGAGGTCACCACGAAGTCATGAGTTCCCAGCCGCTCGGCGTCCGCTTGCTTGCTGGGCGAATGACTCAAGACCGTCACGTGGGTCCCCATGGCCCGGGCAAACTTCACGCCCATATGGCCGAGTCCACCCAACCCGATGATGCCGACCGACTGCCCTTCACGCACCCCAAAGTGCCGCAGCGGGGAATAGGTCGTGATCCCGGCGCAAAGGAGCGGGGCCGCCGCGTCGAGAGGCAGAGAGTCGGGGACACGAACGACATAGTTTTCGTCCACGACGATCTGGGTTGAATACCCCCCGAAGGTCAAGCCTCCCATCACCTTGTCGGGGCCGTTGTAGGTATAGATCGCTTGATCGCAATACTGCTCTTCGCCCGATAAGCACATCGGGCACGACCGGCACGAATCCACAAAGCACCCGACCCCGACCTGGTCGCCTTCGCGAAATCGAGTGACCCTGCTCCCAACGGCTCGAACGACGCCGACGATCTCATGCCCAGGCACCATCGGGTATTGCGACATCCCCCATTCGTTGCGGGCAAAATGCAGGTCCGAATGGCAGACCCCGCAATACAAGATCTCAATCAGAACATCAAATTCCAGCGGATCGCGACGTTCGAAACTGAAGGGCTGGAGGGATTCTGTCGGTCCGTGGGTGGCGTAGGCAGCAGTCGGCAAGCTCATGGTGTCCAGACGCTACCCGAAAGAGCCTCTGGATTACAAAAGGTCTTCCAAGGCGGCGCGGAGCTTGGGGAACTCGAATTGAAATCCAAGGCCGGTCGCTCTCGCGGGAACGATTCGCTGACTCCGAAGGACTAACTCGGGGTCCATCCCAGTGACCTTCATCGCCAGGCGAATCGCGGCCTCCGGAGCGGGCGGGGACCAGATCGCACGCACCGCCCGTCGAACTTCAGCCATAAAGACTTCGTTGGTGACCGGGCTGGGAGCGGTCCCGTTGAAGACACCCTCGACCGGATTTTCGATCGCCCATCGCATCATGCGGGCGAGGTCGCTTTGGTGAATCCAGCTCATGTACTGCTCGCCACTCCCGGCTCGGCCGCCGAGCCCCGAGCGGGCGAGCTTGACCATTTTTTCTAGCAAGCCACCTTCGGGCCCAAGCACCAAGCCGATCCGGAGAATGACTCGGCGGGTCTGTGGTAGCGATCGGATCTGCACTGCCTCTTCCCAAGCCTTACAAATCCGGGTCAGGTAGTGTCCGGCCGGCCCCAAAGCTCCGCCCTCGGACGTCTCGCGATCGCCCGTTTCGCCATAGATCCCGATGGCGCTCGCATTGACCCAGACCGGCGGCGGATTCTGGGTCTTCTCCAGAGCGTCGGCCAAAACGACGGTGCTGTCGACGCGGCTCGAAAGGAGCCGGGCCATGACGTCGTCGTTCAGGCGTTGGGCGATCGGCTCGCCCGTCAAATTGATGACGGCCGCCGCTCCTTCAAGCTCCTCGGCCCATGGCCCAAGGTTTCTAGCGTCCCAGACCACCGACCGGGCGTGCCGAAGGTTCTTCGAACTTCGCCCGAGAATGACGATCTCGAACTCCTTCTTGAACTCACGGATCAAGGCCTGACCCACGAATCCGCTTCCGCCGGCAATCACAATTTTTTTCATTCCGCCATCCATGGTTTCATCAGGTCGTGCTTTTGTCCCAGATTCTGCAGGATTCTGGCGACGACCGTGTCGGCCAGCTCTTCGAGGCTCTTCGGCTTTTGGTACCAGGCCGGACACGCGGGTAGGACGGTCGCTCCAGCTTCCGCGAGGGTCGTGAGGTTGCGGAGCATGATGACGTTCCAAGGCATCTCTCGGGGGACGACGATGAGCTTTCGCCCTTCCTTCAGACAGACATCGGCGGCCCGGCTTAAGAGGTCGTTGCTGATTCCATGGGCGATCCGGCCGGCGGTCCCCATCGAACAAGGCACGATCACCATCCCGTCGTGCTGAAAAGAGCCGCTTGCGGGTGGGGTGAAATAGTCCCGCTCGTTCAGCAACCGGATGTTGGGGAACTCCTCGCCAAGCCAGGCCAGAGTTGAAAACTGAGATCGCTGAGGGGCGACGCCGAGCTCGGTCAAGGCGACGTCGATGGCCTGATCGCTCAGGGTCAAGAACACCTGGTCATATCGCCGGGCTGCTTGAATCAAGAACCGCTGAGCATAGATTGCTCCGCTTGCGCCCGTCACGCCGACGACCAGTTTTCCTGTGCTCATCCGCCCCAGTCTACGGGTCCGCGAGCCCGCATGTCAGCCCTAGCCTTGCTGAGTGGTGAATTCGGTGAAGTAGACCTTCAGCACGGGTCCAGTGTCGGAATCCCAATCGGGGTGCTCGGGTTCAGAGGGCTCTTCGACTTCGTTAGACTCTTTGGACTCCTTTTTGTCGTCTTTCTGCGACTTCTTGTCGTCCTTGTCTTTCTCTTCTTCCTTTTTCGGGTCGAGCATCAACAGTGCGGCATTGACCTTGGCTGCGATCTCTCTCTTCAGTAGGGCCCGGCCGACTTCGGTGTTCACCTGGCTCATTCGCTTGCTGCCGACGACGGCAATGATCGCATCTCGAACCGCGGCGAGGTTTTTTTCGAACCCCTTTTTGTCGAACCCTTCCTTGGTCTGAAGCGAAATTTTGGTGTGGACGTAGTCCGACGGGTTGCTGAGGTTCACCAAGAACGGCTCAAGTTCGTGAATCTCGCCGAGCTTGATCTCCGGCTCTTTCTTTTCACCGCCCCCCTTCATCTTCATGCCAAAAAAGCCGCCGGCCAACAGGACGACAAGCATGACGACGATCATGGGCAGTTTGCCTTTTTTCTTAGGAGCTTCTGCGGCCTCCGACATTGCTGTTCCTCAGGCACCCTTTTTGGGGAAACCTGGGACAATTGTCGGCAAGACCCGCTCGATTCGTCAGGTCTGGATGCTGGGAGGGCTCGGGGCTTCGGCGAGGATTTTCTGGCCCGTCGATCTTTGTTAATCGGTTCTTAACAATGCTCCAATACAGTACGGCTATGGTGCAGACGGTTCTGTCTGAGACTGACGAGCGCTTCGAATTGCCGAAGATTCGGGCTGAGAAAGTAGACTTTCATTACGGCTCGTTCCACGCGCTCAAAGACGTCAATATCGCCATGCCGAGCCATCGGGTGACGGCGCTCATCGGTCCGTCAGGCTGTGGAAAGTCCACCTTCCTCCGCTGCATCAACCGGATGAACGACCTGATCGATGGGAGCAAGCTGACCGGAAAGCTCCTCGTCGACGGAAGCGACATTTATGCCCCGGGCGTGGATCCAGTTGCTCTGCGCAAGCACATCGGCATGGTCTTTCAGAAGCCCAATCCGTTCCCGATGTCGATCTACGACAACATCGCCTACGGCCCCCGAATTCACGGGATCCGAAAAAAAGCCGAGCTCGACATCATCGTGGAGCGGTGTCTCAGTAAGAGCTTCCTTTGGAACGAAGTCAAAGACAAACTCTCTCAGAGCGCCTTAGCCCTGTCAGGCGGCCAGCAACAGCGGCTCTGCATTGCCCGGACGATGGCCGTCGATCCTCAAGTCATCCTGATGGATGAGCCTTGCTCGGCGCTGGACCCGGTCGCTACAATGCGGATCGAGGACTTGATCGCCGAGCTCAAGACCCAATTCACCATCGTCATCGTCACCCACAATATGCAGCAAGCCCAGCGGGCAGCGGACTACACGGCCTTCTTCATGTTGGGTGAACTCGTCGAATTTAATACCACCCGCGAGATGTTCCTGAACCCGCAAGAAAAGCGAACGATGGACTATATCTCGGGCCGCTTCGGCTAAGCCGAGATTGGATTCTTCTTGATCTTTGCCCATGGCCGTGGATACGGCTGGGGTGTTCGGGTCTGCTTGCGAAAAGTGGGGAAGTACCTCACCACGTCGGTGCCGCTCAGGCGAACCAGGACGTTGGACTCCAAGTACAGCCCGAGTTTTTCCGCGGGAAATGCTTGGGCCAAAGGCTGCTCGATCGGCGTGCGAAAGGGAACGATTGCGCCTCCGACTCGACATGCCCGCGAAGCGACTTCGAGCATCACCGCCAACGGGGCAAAGGCCCGGCCCGTGATCAAATCGAACTCTTGGCTCCAACGTTGTTCTTCGATGCGCACCGCTGCCACGATCAAATTGGGGAGCGGAAACTGGCGCAAGAAATCGGTCATCTTGTGGGCGCTATCGGCGGCGACGACCGTCAAATCGGGCCGCGCCAGGGCCAGCGGCCAAGCCGGAAATCCAGGGCCAGTTCCTATATCCAACACGTGGACCCCAATCGGAATCAGCGAGCTCACCAGCAGGGAGTCCAAAAAATGCCGTTGCCAACACTCCTCCCGAGGCACCCGGGTCAAGTTGGTCTGTTGATTGACCACGTACAGAGCCTCCTCGAACTGCTCAAGTTGGTGCAACGCCTCGTCGGAGAGATCGAGTCCTAACTCCTGGGCACCGTGGTGCAGAGCCGCTCGGTTCACGAAGCGCTCGGGATCAGGGCTAACAGTCGGCCCAGGTAATCGAGGTCGTATCGATCCATCTTCTTGGCTCGAACCAACTCTTGGTCAGCCTCCAGCTCCTTGCCGTCGGCCCGGAGCAAGCGATAGAGCAGCCCGTGGTAAAGATGTCGATCCGGGTTCAAATCGCTCGCCAGTCGGGCGGCTTTGATCGCCTGGTCGAGCTTGCCGTCGCCCCAGAAAGCGATGGAGGCGAGGAGGTAGAGATGGTCGTCGCCCGGCGAAAGCTCAATCGCGGACCGAGCCGATTCGATCGCGGCGGGAAACAGGCCCATCTCGACGAGCAGATCGGTCTGCCAGTAGTGATAGAAAGGGTCGTCGGGCGCGAACACAATGGCATTCTGGATGGCCGCATAAGCCCCCTGATAAAGCTTGAGATTTCGGCACGCCTCTGCCATTTTGTAGTGCAAAAAAGAGGCTGCGGGCTGAGCTTCAATCGCCAGGCGAAGCTCCTCGATGGCTTTGCGGGTCCGCCCTTCGCGCCGATAGATTTCCGCGACCGCCACCTGAATCTGCGCGTCGTCGTGCGCGCGTCGCGCTCGGCGATAGAGCCGCAAGGCTTGGGCCGAACGGCCCATCGCCTCATGACTCGCCGCCATCTCCAGCGAAACCGTCGCCGGGTCGAGGCCTTGCTCGTCGATGGCTCGCTGAAAGTGTTGGAGGGCCGTCTCAAAGTCTCCATCTTGGAGGGCCGCTTGGCCGAGCTCTCGGCTCTCTTCGGCATCGACCCCAACGGCGGTCGTCGCCTCCGCGGATTCAGCATCCGCCCCCAAGTCGAACAGCTCGGCAATCTTCAGGTCTTGTGGATTCATCGCCCGGGGCCTCCCATCGTGTCGATCGGCCGAACCGCCAGGGTCGCTGGATAGCTACTCCCGGATAATGGGATCGTCTGGATCGTCACGCTCCTCGATTCTCCTGGTTCTAATCGAATCCGGCAAATCCGCTCTTCGCCTTGCGGCTGCAAGAGCTTTGTCCGGATGTACTGCCCGTTGACGAGGAACAAGCCCCCCGAGTAGCCGGCGCTCGCGACAAAAACAACTTCAACCTGGGCCGGAGTCAGAAGGGGGTTCTTCAGGTCCACCCGAACGGTGTAGTGCACCCCAAAGTTGCCGCTCAAAAACCGATCCGGGACCTGCGAGGGGATCGCCCGCTCGCCAATTCGGATGAACGTAAACCTTCCGCCGACCTCGAACTTGACCTCCTCCGTCCGAAATGGGTTCGGATAGATGTGCACTGGGTCCGGCTGGAAGCCTCGAAAAATCGACTCGGGCGAAAGTGGCGGCACATAGGCCCAGGGCTGGCCCGTCGTGGAGGCTGTTCGGATCTGGGGGCTCAGCGAGAGGGTGTAGGCGGAGAAGGCCTTGACGTCGAGCTGCTCGGGTCCGCCTGGCAACAATCGAAGATAGCCCAGACCCGACATCGTCGCGCCCGAAGCCAGGGGCCGGGCGACAATCGGCACCCAGCTTTGCGGTGGAATCGTCAGCACGACCCCGCTCTGGTTTTCGTACTCGGTCCAGAAGCGGTCGGCGGCTTGATATCCAACTAGAACCGGATTGAGATGCGGCTCGCCATCGCCCAGGATCTGAAATATCTGTGCGGGTTTGTCGCTGCGATTCGCCACCCCGACCAAGATCGTCATCGGCTGTCGCATCGCGTTCAGGTGGTGATACAAAATCCGTGCCGGTCGTTCGGCGCGCAAGTTCGCCATAAACAGGCTTTGGAACTGGGTCACGTTCTCGGGGTCGTTGCAATACCAAAGCTCTTGCTCGGGTTGAAAGAGGCTGCCTAAGTTCCTCACTCGGATGGACATTGTCGCCGACTGTTCGAAGGCGTTCGGCGCCGTTGCCCGGACCGTCACCGGGACGGTCCTCACCTGCCCTCGCTCGACCGGGGAGAGACTCCCTAAGCTATAGCTGAGCTGAGCGCCGGGCTCTCGGACCACCCCGAGTTCGATGGCGCGAGTCACAGCGACCCTCACGCTCTGGGCCGATGCCGGCGCACCTGCAACATCCACGGCCAAGGTTGCGGGGATTTGGGCCGCGTAGGGCAGAACCGTCAGCGTCATCGACAGCTCGGTGCTGCCCCATCGGATCTGGATCGGATACTGCCCGACCTTGCTCGCGGTCGCTTGGGGCCCAGCTTCTCCGAGCGAAAACCTGATCCCAGAATCAGGGGGAGCTTGTAAAGCTGCCACTCGGACTTGCGAGCCGATCAGGCCAAGCGAGACGGCCCGCCCGACCGGCAAGACGACTGTGTCCAAGGTCTTGGCGACCGGTGCAAGAGTGCGGGCTCTCTCCAATCGATCCACGGTCTGCTTGGCGAGGTCACTCAGACTCGTCTCGGCAGCTCGGGCGTCGAGTTGAGTCCAGGTCCAAAGGACACGGGTGCCCATCAAGATTTGTCGATTTTCACCCCGAGCTTTGACCGATGGCTTGGCGTCGCTGGCCACTCGCCGAAGCTGTGCCGCCGCCTGCTGAGCCCGCTGGTCGGGCCGGAGCCCTTCGCTCGCCGCTCGGAACTCTGCCACCAGGACCTCGTTCAAAAAAAGCTTGGTGTCGCTGGTGCGGACGGTCATGGCCGAAGCCAGGCAGCCCAAAAGTACGGCCAAGCCGAGAGAAAAGGTTCGGAGCATCTCCCTTATTATGGTGCGTCCGGCCAAGCTAGGTAGAATCCGGCCTATGCCCCAAGGTGAGTACTTGCAATATGGCGGCCAAGCCATTGTCGAAGGCGTCATGATGCGGTCTCCCAAGTACTTTGCCGTCGCTTGTCGAGCGCCGAATGGAGCGATTGTGGTTCAGACCGAAGCTCTCGAAAAAACCTGGATTGGGCGGCAGAATTGGCTCAAGCTCCCGTTCTTGAGAGGGACGTTTGCCCTCCTCGACTCGATGGCGCTGGGAATTCGCAGCATGCGATTTGCGGCGAACGTTCAACTCGACCCGGTTTATGCAAAGCCTCAGGAGCCCGCGGAGAAACTGCCGAGCAAGTCCATTCAGAACGTGACCGTTGCCGGCGCAATGATTGTCGGACTCGGAATGGGAATCCTCATTTTTCAGTATCTGCCCAATCTGGTGGCCGAAATGTCCCGCAAGGCGGGGGTCACGAATCCGACGGCGATCAATTACATCGCCGAGGTGCTGAAGGTCATCTTCTTCCTCGGCTACATCGGATTGATCGGCTTGATGAAGGAGGTCAAGACCCTCTTTCAGTATCACGGGGCCGAGCATAAAGCGATCAACGTCCTAGAGGCCGACGAGCCTCTGACTTCAGAGAACTGTCGCGCGCAGACGCGGCTGCATCCTCGGTGTGGGACGAGCTTTGCGATGATCGTTCTCATTGTCGGCTTCATCTTGATGCCGCTTGTTCCTCGCTATCCCGTCACCGGCGGGCCTGGCAACCCGTTTGTGGATGTCTCGGTCCGCGTTCTGGTCGAGCTGATGATTTTGCCCCTGGTCGCTGGGATCAGCTACGAGGCGCTTCGGGTGGCGGGGAAGTTCCGAAACGAGCGGTGGGTCAAGGCCGCATTCGCCCCCGGCCTGGCTTCGCAGTACCTGACGACCCGCGAGCCGACGGACGACCAGATCGAAGTGGCCCGAGTCTCGCTGGAGGCTGTGGTCCGAGCCGAAGCCTCCGGCGAGCTCACGAACACCGTTGTCAGCGGACCTAGCCTCCCCGAGCCACAAACGGGCTGATGAACTGGCCAAAGCCCATCGGCGTCCGGGTCTGGGTATAAACCGTGCCCGGTCCGGTGAAGCAAAAGACGAATCCCTCGCCGCTCGTTAACGAGCCGAGAAGCCCGCGAGAAGCGCGGCGGACTTCCATCTGCATCCCCTCGTTATAGGCGACGACGTGACCGGAGTCGATGATGTAGGGCTGGCCGGGCTGAAGCTGGATCGGATGGATCGCCCCAAACGCGCTGAGCAGCAGGAGGCCCGTGCCCGCGATTCGGATCACGAACAAGCCCTCTCCGCCAAAGAACCCGCGCATATTGGCCTGGGTCTGAAAGTCGAGGGCGGTGTCCCCGGCGAGATAACACCCGCTCGTGACCATGATGCTCTGGTTCTGGAGCGGCATGGGCAGAATATCGCCTGGCCCGGCGGGAACCAGAAGCACTTCGCCGGGGCCGCCGGTGGCGGTGTAAGTGGACTGAAAAAGGCTCTCGCCGCCCATCATCCGTCCCAGCATCTTGCCCAGGCCGCCGCCTGCTTTAGACTGAAGCTCGACGTTGGCCGACATCGTCATCATTGCGCCCGGCTCGGCCCGAATGGACTCGCCATTCTCCAGCATGATTCGAGCGACGGAGAACACAGGTTGATACATCAATTCGTACCGCATGGTCCGTCGGTTTTACCTGGCTGGCAAAGGTCCCAGTTTTGCGCGGGGAGGGCCGATCGCGATCACTTGTGTGGAAAAATCGTAGATTGCGTGGGCCTTCGGGCCTTTTTGGGTCGTGATGCTGTCTTCTAAACCTTCCGCTGAGAGCGAGATCGCGTCGTCCTCCACGGGCCTTTTGCCTGGGGAGAAGGCGTCGGCGATTGTCTGGAAGTTGGCTTGGCCGGCCGTCGCCTTGAATTCGCTGCAGGTTATCAACACGCTGATCGACCGGTGGTTCATCGGCCATTTGCCGAAGGAGGCCCTCGCCGCGCACGGGACCGCCCTGACGGTCATGTTCCTGATGTTCTCGCTGGCGATGGCGATCGGAACTGGCGCGACCGCGCTCGTCAGCCGCGCCTTCGGCGCCGGGAAGACCCACGAGCTCAAGATGTCTGCCAAGCAAGCCTTGAGCTTGGCGATCATCATCGGGATTGTTTTTACCGGCCTCGGCTTGCTGGGTGCCGCTCCATCGGCGAGGTTCTTCGTGCCGCCGGGCCAAACGGAGACGGCGCGGCTGATGACGGAGTTCCTAGTGGCCTATGGCTTAGGTCTCCCCGCCATCTATGTCGTCCAGACGCTTGCGGGTTCGCTTCGCGGGATCGGCGACACGAAGAGCCCGATGTATATCAGTGGGATTCAGATCTTGGTCCACATCCTTCTGAACGTCGTGCTCATCCCGGGGCCGCGAGAACTCGCGATCGGGTTGACGATCCCTGGATTCAATCTTGGCCTCAAGGGAGCCGGAATCGCGTTAAGCCTAAGTGCATGGGTCGCCGCGCTGATCTATTTGGCGTATGCGGTCCGGACCCCACTCGGGTCGCAATGGGCGATTCAGAAACCGAGATGGTCTTGGGTCGTTCGCATCTTGCGCATTGCGATTCCTGCGGCAGGAATGGCGATCTTGCGAGTGGGATCTTTCATGGCCTTTGCTTTGATCCTGACCCGAATCCCGGACGGCGACAAGGCCGAAGTGGCCATTGCCGCAATGAGCGTTGGGTTAGCGATCGAATCGATCATGTTTATGCCCGCATTCGGGCTGAGCATGGCCGCCGCGTCGTTAGTCGGCCAAAGCCTCGGCATGAAGCGGCCCGAGCGGGCAGAGCGGCTGGCTTGGACCGCGGGGCACCATGGCGCTGTGGTCACCGCGATCATTGCAATCCCGGTCTTTGTGCTGGCCCACCCGATCGCCCTGGCGATGGTCGGGGCGAAGCCCGATATTGCCGCCGAGGCAGCGCTTCTGATTCAAGCACTGGCGGTAACCGAGATCTTCTTTGCTTACGGGATGGTGATGACGGGCGCGATGCAGGGTGCAGGCGACACCGTCCGGCCGATGTGGATCACGATTACGACGACTTGGCTCATGCGGGTCCCCGCGACCTTTGTGTTCGTCATCATGATGGGTTATGGCGCGGCCGCGGCCTGGATCGTCATGAGCATCACCCAGGCGATTCATGGGGCCCTCAGCATGGAGGTCTTTCGCCGCGGCCGCTGGAAGACAAAGAAGGTCTGATCCCTCATGTGTGCTCGCTACAGCCTTCGAGCAACGAACGCCTTGATTGCTGACCTGTTTGACCTCATGTGGGTCCCGGCGGAGGTTTCTCCGAGATACAACATCGCCCCGACGCAGAACGCTTGGGTCGTCCGACCCGGTCCGGACGGCCCGATCTTAGATTCGCGATCCTGGGGGCTCATCCCGAACTGGGCCCGCGATCCTTCGGTCCGGACCAAGCTCATCAACGCCCGAAGTGAGACGGTGATGGAGAAACCTTCTTTTCGCGAAGCCTGGCGACATCGGCGATGCCTGGTTCCGGCCGATGGGTTTTTCGAGTGGCGAATCGAGCGCGATGGCAAACAGCCTTTTCACATCCGGTTTCGCGACCAACATGTCTTTGCCATAGCCGGGCTTTATGAGAGCTGGACGGGGCCTGATGGCTCGGTCGAAGAGACCTTTACCATCCTCACAACCGACGCGAGCCCCTGGATGGCGGATCTGCATGATCGCATGCCCGTGATATTGCCTCCAGAAGCCCATCGTGATTGGCTCTATGCCGACGATCCGAACCCGCTCCGGGCGCTCTTCGCACCCTTCGAAAGTCCTGAGTTGGAGAAAGTGCCGGTGACACGCAAGATGAGCCGGTCCAACTTCGAAGACCTGAGCTGCGTCGAGCGGATCGCGATCCAAGAACCGCTCTTTTAGCTTTCGGTCCAGCGGCGCAGAATCAAGCTGACGTTATGCCCGCCAAACCCGAAACTGTTGCTCAGCGCGTGCTGAATGACGACCGGACGCGCTTGGTTCGGCACATAGTCTAGATCGCAATCCGGGTCGGGAACTTCGTAGTTAATCGTCGGAGGGGCCATCTGGTGCTGCATGGCCAGAAGGCAGATCACCGCTTCGATCGCCCCGGCCGCGCCCAAGGTGTGACCAATCGCCGATTTGGTGCTACTCACGAGGACTTGACGAGCCGCTTCCTCTCCGAAGGCACGCTTAATGGCCAGCGTCTCTAATCGGTCGTTATAGGCTGTGCTGGTCCCGTGGGCGTTGATGTACTGAATGTCCGAAGGTGTCAGACCAGCCGTGCGTAAGGCCATGCGCATCGAACGATACGCCCCATCGCCGTTCGGGTCGGGTTGGGTCATGTGGAATGCGTCGCCCGACATGCCGTAGCCGACGATTTCGCCGTAGATCTTGGCTCCCCGCGCCTGGGCGAAGTCGAGATCCTCTAAGATCACCGAGGCGGCTCCTTCGGCAATCACAAAGCCATCGCGTTCGGCATCAAAAGGCCGCGAGGCGCGAGCGGGGTCATCGTTCCGCGTGCTCATCGCCCGGGCGGCGCAAAATCCCGCCATGCCGATTTCGTTGATCGGGGCCTCGGTCCCCCCAGCGACCATCGCCACGGCATCTCCGCGCTTGATGATGTGATACGCATCGCCAATCGAATTGGCCCCGGTCGAACATGCGGTGACCACACACGTGTTTGGGCCCTTCAGTCCATGGACGATGCTGACATAGCCGCTCGCCATGTCGGGGATCATAAACGGCACGAGGAACGGAGAGACGCGCCCCGGGCCGGACTCAATCTGCCGGCGGTGTTGCTCTCCCAAGAAGGTCAAGCCGCCGATGCCGGAACCCATCAGGACTCCAATCTCCTCCTTCTGGTCTTCAGTCGGCTGGAGGCCAGAGTCCTGGAGGGCCATCGTCGCCGCGCCGACGGCAAACGCAATGAAGCGATCGACCTTGCGGGCGTCTTTCTTTTCGAGCCAATCTTCGGCGTTAAAGTCCCGGACTTCAGCGGCGATCTGAGTGGTGAAGGGAGTCGGATCCAGGTGTGTGATCCGGTCCACGGCCCCTTCGCCAGCGATCAGCCTCGGCCAGAACTTATCGATCCCTGAGCCGAGCGGGGTGATCGCACCGATGCCGGTGACCACAACTCGGCCCGACGGCTTGTAACCTTCGGGCATCCGTTAGGCAGGCGCGCCGGATCGAGCGCCGATGTACTGAACGGCGTCTCCGACGGTCTTGAGATTCGCGACATCATCGTCCGGAATCTCGACGCCGAACTCTTCTTCAAACGCCATCACGAGCTCCACGACGTCGAGCGAATCGGCACCGAGATCGTCGATGAACGAGGAAGATTCAGTCACTTCTTCGGGCTTGACGCTGAGCTGCTCGACGGTGACTTTGACTACGCGATTAAGAATGTCAGACATAGATTGACCTTACCTGAAACGGTCTTCCTGATCGAAAGGCGTCCCGCCCCGAGTTCTACTCCAAAACTCGTCCGGGTATTCGATCAAGAGGTCTTTATTGTTCCTGATTTTCGTGGTCAATGTCGATTCGGCCCCGGACTTTTTGCGAGCACTTAGACGTAAGATGGGGAAGGCCTTGAACAACGATTCTCATCAGCCGCAAACGTCGGTGATTCTGAACCTTCAGTCCCGAAGAGGGGAGGAGTGGTATCCCCACGTCGAGCCCGAACTCAAAAAGCGAGGCGTCCGAATGGATTCGTTCTCGGCTCTGCGCGATCCGGTGCATCTTGAAAACGCGGTCGAAGAGGCCCTCGCTCGGGGAGATGGCCGAGTGATCGTGGGCGGAGGCGATGGGACCTTTAGCGCCGTCGCGCGGCAGATTGCTCGAACCCCGGTGGAGCTCGGAGTTTTGCCGACCGGCACCGGGAATCAGTTCGCCCGAGACTTGGGCATCGCTCCGCAGCTGGATCACGCTGCCGATGTCATCGCCCAAAACCGGGTGGCGGAAGTCGATGTTGGGGTGGTCAATGGCCACCCCTTCCTCAATGTCGCGAGCCTCGGACTGACGACCCAGCTGGTTGAGTCTCTGACTGTCGTCGGAAAGCGCCGCTGGGGCAGACTCGTTTACGTGCCAGCCTTCTTGCGAGCCTGGCGAAAGACCAAGCCTCTCAAAGTCCGTTGGCAAACGGCCGAGCTCGACGAGACTTTTGAGGCGATGCAAGTCGTGCTGGGGAATGGTCGCTTTCACGTCGGTCGGGCGCCGCTGGCGCCCGAGGCTCATTTGGACGACGGCAAGCTCGACATCTATGCCCTCGAAGGGCATTCTCGCTGGCGATTCATTCGCTATCTTGCCCACATTCAGCGAGGTCTTCATGGCCAGCTCGGGTTTGTTCGGACATTGGAAGCCGCCCAAGGGACTCTCACGACGGACCGCCCCGAGAAGGTGGTGGTGGATGGAGAAATCGTCACGTCGACGCCGCTGGAGTTTGAGGTGTGGGTGTCGGCGCTCCGAGTCTTGGTGCCTGCCGAAGTCCCCGGGACCCGCCCCTCATCCTCCAATCCCCCTTCCCCTATCGAGGTTCGAGACTTGCTGGAAGACCCCAAAGCCGACCCTGGGTAGAGATGCTCCCCTTCTCCTTTCGAGGTTCGAGACTTGCTGGAAGAAGCTGAGGCCGACCTTGCAGCAGGATGCCCGCCTTCTCCTTTCGATGTTTGTGACTTGCT
>ERZ761609.1066-NODE-1066-length-26589-cov-7.799691_pt1 | contig 26589 bp, 26 predicted proteins | sample MGYA00511163_ERZ761609 | MGnify/ENA primary metagenome ERZ761609 (study PRJEB28899, sample SAMN02445070) | bioreactor sludge metagenome | biome: EBPR sludge | place: Australia: Brisbane, Thorneside Wastewater Treatment Plant | collected 2011-12-16 ... | reverse complement strand
CGCTGGATCGAAACCGAATTTCGCGCCGATCTGGCGGGCCATGCCCGGGTGGCTGCCGTGCCGGACCCCGGCCTCTGGCGTGGAGAGATCGAGATCGACGGGCGGCGACACCGTGTGGCCCTGCCGCTGGCTCTGTTTGGCGGGGTGCCCGCCTCCCAAATTGCACCGCAGCAAGCCCCGGAAACACCCGGCACCATCACAGCGCCGGTTTCCGGTAGCCTTATGCGCTGGCTTGTGCCGGAAGGGCATGTGGTCAACGCAGGCGAAGCCGTTGCCGTGATGGAGGCCATGAAGATGGAGACCCGCATCGAAGCTCCGCTGGATGGTCGTTTGTCGCAACTGGCAAACGAGGGCGATACGCTGGCTTTCGGGGCCCCGTTGGCGCGGATCATTGTCTGATCGCGGGCCGGGGCGCATTCCCGCTGGACGCGCCCCGCCCTCTGGCGCTATTCTGCCGCAAACAAAGGCCAGAACGGCCATAGCAGCAGTGCGGGCAGCAAGCCCGGTTACAGGAGCCAGTCCATGCGTTTTACCGCTTTCAAAGGCGCAGCCGCGCTTTGCAGCCTTGCCATCATCGCCCAGCCCACCATCGCGCAGGCAGAATTTGCAGGGGGACGCGTCGGCGTCAGCCACTCCCTGCTCACCTCGGACAGTGATTATGCCAAATCCTCGATTGACGGTCAGGTGCAATGGAACTTTGGCAGCCGCTTCCTGATGCAGACCGATCTGGGCTATTCGGGCCTGCATGCGCTCGATGAAAACGCGCTGACCATGACCAACCACCTCGGCATGACCTTCAATGATGGCAGCGCCGCGGGCATCTTCTATGGCTGGGACCGCATTGACGGCTCGGAAGATTTCTGGGGAGCCGAATATGCCCGCAGCATCGGCGCAGCGCAGATGGATGCCTATATCGCCGTCGTGGACGAACCCGGCAGCAATGGCACCATGGCCGGGATCGCCGCGCGCATGCCGGTGGCGGATGCCGTAAGCATGGGCATTTCCGTCGATCACATCTCGTCGAATGGTGTCGCGGATGCCACCCGCTTTGGCATCGGGGCTGACTACATGCTGGGCAGCGCGACGATGCTGAAGGGCGAGATTGGCCGCGTAAGCGCCGATGACAGCGCAGCCTCGATCGACGAGACCTATCTGAAACTGGGGGTGGATTTCAAATTCGGCCCCAATGGCGGCGCAACCTTCGGGTCGCGCTCGCTGCTGAACGCCCTGCCCGGTCTTTGATTGGGGTCACGGATTCGACAAAAGCCGGGCCTTGCGCCCGGTTTTTGTGCCCGCTTTTTCCGTTTCCTCAGCGCTTGCGGCGCAGCCGGATGACCACATCCACCCGCGCCACCTCGGTGCCGTCCGGGGCATCGGGCAGGCGCGCGATCTCCAACTGATCCGCAGGTGCATCGGTCAATGTCGCGCTATCTTCCCAGAAGAAATGCGGGTGATCGTCCATACGGGTATCGAAATAGCTTTTGGCACCATCCACCACGACCTCCTGCATGAGGCCTGCATCGCAAAAGGCGCGCAGCGTGTTGTAGACGGTGGCAAGACTGACCTTCTCAGCCCCGCTGGCCGATAGCGCATAAAGGCTTTCGGCAGTCACGTGGCGATCCACACCATCGCCGACCAGAAGCGTGGCCAGTTGCACGCGCTGTCGTGTTGGCCGCAGGTTTCCACGCGCCAACCAATCGGAAGCACGGGTCTTGGCCCGTTCCTCTTGGGCCCGTTCCGGTCGCGCCTGATCTTGAAGCTCTGCGCCCATGGCTCTGCCTGTGACTTGTTGCCCTTGCAATTTAAGCGTCATGGCGGAAAGTTTCAAACGCTTAAGCGGTCCGGCCCGGCAGATAGCGTCGTAGTGGGGCCTGCGCCACCAGCATCACCAACAAAAGGCCGCTGCCACCGATCCAGATCGGCAGGGTCAATGCCTCGGCTCGCCCGATCACGGGCGCGGCATGGCTGATGATCAGCCCGGCCAACAGAGTGCCCAACGGCAACATGCCCCAGGCCAGAAGCCGATACAGGCTGTTCACCCGGCCCAGCAGGTCAGGCGGGATCAGGCGCTGTCGTGTGCTGACCGAGACGATGTTCCAAGTGATGCCACAAAATTCCAGCACCACATAACAGCCCGCCAGCCACAGCCCCGAGGGCACAGCCGCCATGGCAACATAGGCCAGCGTTGCAAAGATACACATGAGGCGCGCGGTCAGCGACGCCCCGATGCGCCCCGGAAACCAGCCCCCAAGCAGCCCTGCCGCCATGCCACCCACGGCGGCGGCGGCCAGAATACCGCCATATTGCGGGGCAGTCAGGCCGATATTCTCCTGCGCATGCAGAACAAGGGAAAAGACCATCATCGCGTCACCAAGGTTCCATAGCCCGGTGATGCAGGCCAGCCAGAGCAGCAATGGCTGGCGGCGCATGAAGCCAAAGGCCTCGGCCAGATCGGCACGCCAATGGCTGCCTGTCTGCCGCTCTGGCGTGAAGCGCCCGGCAATCGCGGCCATCATCAGCCCGGCCAAACCATAGGCCAGCGCATTTGCCATGAAGGGTGCCGCGACAAGGGTTCCAAGCAGCACGGCACCAAGTGCCGGGCCGGTCAACTGGTTCGCCACCGCTTCGACCGTCCACAAACGGCCATTCGCCTTTTCAAGGTCTTGTGACGACACCAGCGCCGGCAACAATGTCTGGGCCGCATTGTCACGAAATACTTCTGCCACGCCCACGGTCAGGGCGGCCAGGCAAAGCCCGACAAACAGGGGGATGGAAGACACCCCCGCCAAAGGTGCGGACGGCAAGGGCGAAGCAAACCACAGGGCCAATGCCGCCCCGGCAAAGGCAAAAGCGCGGAGGAGGTCCATCGCGACAACCAGTCGCCGCCGATCTACCCGATCCGCCACAAGCCCGGCAGGGATCGCAAACAATGGCCAGGGCAGGCGCAAGGCCATCGGCACCAAAGCAATCAACCCAGGGTCGCGCGTCAACATGGATGCCACCCAAACCCAGGCCAGCAGCGCCACCCCATCCGCCAGATTGGCCAACCCCGAAGCCAGCAGAAACCGCCCAAACATCGCACTCTCCCATCGCATCCCCTACCCTTGCCACGGGGGAAGCCAGGGTGATAGAGGAAACCAACGCATATTGGGGGCAAAGGCCAAATGACCGCATATCCGACGAGTTTCACCAAGGAAGATCTGCTGAAATGCGCGCGGGGCGAATTGTTCGGGCCGGGCAATGCCCAGCTTCCGGCACCGCCAATGCTGATGATGGACCGGCTCACCGAGATTTCGGCCGATGGCGGCCTGCATGGCAAAGGCCATGTGATCGCCGAGTTCGACATCACCCCCGATCTGTGGTTCTTCGACTGTCATTTTCCCGGCAACCCGATCATGCCGGGCTGCCTGGGCCTTGACGGATTGTGGCAATTGACGGGCTTCAACCTGGGCTGGCGTGGCTGGCAGGGTCGCGGCTACGCGCTCGGTGTGGGCGAGGTGAAACTGACCGGCATGGTGCGGCCAGATCGCAAGATGCTGACCTATAAAGTCGATTTCACCAAAGCGCTCCAGACCCGCCGTTTGACCATGGGCGTTGCCAACGGCATCGTAGAGGCCGATGGTGAAGTGATCTATCAGGTCACGGACATGAAGGTTGCACTCAGCGAAAGCTGATCCCCCTTTGCAAGCGCGCCGAAGGCATGGCCTGGCAGATTTCACGCGGCCTCATCCGCCCCACGCGCTTGCAAAATCCTGGCCATATCCTTGGCCTGCCTTCTAGCCAGCGCGATCAACTCTGTCGCGCTGCCAGGCGTGATGCTTCCTGGCACCCTCAAATCCTGAGCTGTCGTGCCAGCCTCAACAAGTCCAAGTGTCAGTGCGGCACCTTTCAAGCCATGCAGCGCCTCATCTATGTCGTGCTGACAGGCCCTTTCGACAGCGCTGAGCAATGCGTCCTCTACGCCAGACAGGCTCTGTTCAAACTGTGTCAGCAGACCAAGCACCCGCACGGCCCCAAGACTGGACACGAGATCCTCCAACTGACCAGACAAGGTCAGTTGTTCCTGGGCTGAGGCGGAGGGGGCCACCGGATCACACGCTTCAACAGCACGAGTTTCAGGCGCAGCATGCGCAATCGCTTCGGCAAGGCGTTGCAAAGTCACGGGTTTCGGCAGAAAACCGGTCATGCCCGCATCTTCGCAACTGCGCCTGTCTTCGATCGACGCATTGGCTGTGACGCCGATAACAGGCAGGTCACACCCCGCCGCACGCAAACGCCGCGTCGTGTCCGGCCCACTGATCCCTGGCATCTGCATATCCATCAGCACCAGATCAATTCCCGGAGAGGCCAAGCGCTCCAACGCAGCGTAGCCAGTCTCAACCGCAACGACAGCATGCCCCAGTCGCCCCAATTGATCAGAGATGACGGCCCGATTGATCGGATTATCTTCCACGACGAGCACTTGCAACGAGCCGACTGAATAGCTCGCCCGTTTCTGCAAATCGGCGTCACCAGAAACGACCGGCGCACCGGCTGGCTCAAACGGAACCTCAAACCAGAACGTGCTCCCCAGCCCTACTGTGCTGACCACACCGATATTGCCCCCCATGCCCTGCACGATACGTTTGCTGATGGCGAGCCCAAGACCGGAACCGCCATGCGCACGGGCATAAGAGCCGTCGATCTGCTCGAAATCCCGAAACAATCGCGACAGATCTTCCTTCTTGATCCCAAACCCTGTGTCACTGACTTCGATCCTGAGTCGCCCCTCAGATATTACCGCCCCCGCCAGGCGCACCTCACCTCGTTCTGTGAATTTCAGTGCATTTCCAAGTAGGTTGACGATTACCTGCCGCAATCGGGCTGGATCACTGCGAATACGGATTTGCGGCAAACAGATCGAAAAACGCAAGTTGCTGGCAGCGGCACGATCCGAGAAAGTATTGCCAATGGTTTCAGCAATCATGCTCAGGTCGAAGTCTTCCATCTGAAGTTCCAGTCCGCGACTGTCCAGCTTGGAGTAATCAAGAATGTCGTTGATCACATCCAGCAACAACTGCCCGGAAGACTGAATGGTCTGAACACGCTTGCTTTGCACATGGCTCAACCCCTCGTGACCCAGCAACTCGGCAGAACCGATGATGGCGTTAAGCGGCGTGCGGATCTCATGGCTCATTGTGGCAAGAAAAATTGACTTGGCAGCATTGGCTGCCTTTGCCCGATTGGCCTGTTGCAAACTGCGCCGTTGCAACAGTGCCATGCGGCCATGGGCGCGGCGCAATTGTCGCAATTGAACCAGCAGCAGGATGCCGATCCCCAAAAAGGCAAGGACCAATAATCCTGCACTCCAACCAAGCCGGTCCTGAATGACCTTGCGTGCATCGCGTTCCGTAACCCTGCTGCGGCTGATTTCCTGATTGGCAGCCAGCAAGAGGTCAGACATCCCCTGCCTCAAGGCATCCACCCTGGGCTCCAGCGCCACAAGATCAGCAAAATACGTCCCGGAGGCCGGATCAAGGGCGTCAAAGGCCGTCGCGAGTTCCAGTACTTCGCCGGTGCGGGCGACACTTGCCCTTCCCAGATCGGTCCCACCTGTCAGGTCAATCGCAAAGGCCCCGCGTTCCAACAGGACAGCGCGGCTGTAAAGCATGTCATAGGCCAAACGCAGATCCTTGTGGCGCGTCCGATCCCGACTGACAAGCAATTGCCGCAGGTGGTGTTGGAGGCTGGCTGCATGGCGATCTGCCTGGAACACGGCCCAGATGGCATCCTCGCGCACGCGTGAAACCATGGTGCGATCCGCCGCGAGCAGGCGTGAGAACAACACCACCCATGCCACAAGAAGCAGTAATGCAGCGCAAGCCAGAAACATGGCGGCCACCCGCACTCGCATCGCTGCGGCAGGATGGCGCGCACTGATCATGGCAGAACCTCGATCTGTCGGACCTGCCAGACCGATCGGGAGAATGACAGCTCATTCACCAGTTCCGGCGCTTCGTCAAAAGGAAAGATGACGAAAAGCGGCCCCTTGTCGCGGATCGACATCTCCTCACCATCAAGACGTGTGGCCAGAATGACAGGGTGTGACGTCAGTTCTGCGATCGGCATCTCGACCGCATAATCATTGATGGCAGTCACCCGTAGCGTGCTGCCCTCGGCCCCGACCGCAGCGAGCAGATCTGTGAAGGTTGGACCGGAAAAGACATGCACACCATCATACCAAGGAGTATTGGTGCGAGTCTCTCTCTGGGGAAGGGCGTCCAGCAGCGGCAAGTCAAAACGCGCGACGCCATCGCCATTCGTGATGGACACCGCCCCGCCCATCTCGAGGATAACCTCTCCAGTCGGCGTCGCGAGGGGTTCTGCGACGGATGCAGACGGAAGCGCCAGCCACAGGGCCAGACAAATCGCAAGCAGGTGTTTCAAGGTATGGGTCATGGTTTTCGATCGTCCCATCAGTGTTGCGGCAAACGGGGGCCCAAAGCCCCCGAAAGAGTGCCAAGGTTCAAGGGTTTCGCGATGCAGCCATCAAAGCCTGCTGCCCTATAGGTTTCCACCTGTTCAGGACGGGCATTCGCGGTGACGGCGAAAGCAGGCACAGGAACCAGTTGCGCGCATCGCTCGCGCAACCGTATTTCAGAAATGACTTCTGTCCCGGTCAGGGCAGGCATATTGATGTCCAGCAACAGCGCATCGAACCTGTCGGGTGCCCAGGCATCAAGCGCGGCGCGCCCATCTTCGGCAAGCGTCACTTCTGCTCCCAGACGTGACAGCATCAGCGACAACAACTTGCGATTGGCCGCATTGTCATCCGCCACCAAAACCGTTGCCCCTGTGAGATCAATAGCTTTGGTCGATCCCCCAGAGGCTGCAAGGCCTGGCGGCACGCGCAACGGCAAGTCCAGTCGGAACACAGCCCCCTCGCCGAGGGCCGAGCGCAAGGAGAGCCGCCCGCCCATGGCTTCGGTCAGTTTGCGCGCGATGCTCAAACCCAGGCCGCGACCGGTATGGGTGCGCCCCATGGAGGCGTCAACTTGAAAGAACGGCAGGAAAATGCGGTCATGATCCTCGGCCTTTACCCCGATGCCGGTATCGGCGACCTCGATTGCGAGATGCGCATCATCCGCAAGATCAAGCGTCAAACGAACACTACCTGTCTCGGTAAACCGCAGGGCGTTATCGAGAAGATTGCGCAAAATCTGCCTTAACCGCCCAGCGTCCCCCAGTCGTAGCGCGCTGGCCTCCCCCTCGACCTCCAGTCGCAGATCGAGGCCGCGCGCAACCGCCTTGGGGCGATGTTCCTCCACCATGGCAGAGAGAAGATCGGCAAGCGAAACCGGAGCGCTGGCAAGTGTGAGCTGGCCGCTTTCAAGTTGCGTGTGATCCAGCACATCAGCCAGCACATCCGTCAGATCGGTGGCAGCCTGGCGGATTGTTGCCAGGTCAACGCGGCGGCTTTCGGTCCGGCAGCTGGCCTCCAGCATTTCCGACAAGCCAATGATGGCCGTCAAAGGTGTCCGCAACTCATGGCTCATCATCGCGATGAAAGCCGCTTGGGCCCGTTCTGCCCGTTGCGCGGCGTCACGCGCAGCCACCAGCGCGCTGACATCGCTGGCAAAGCCTCTAATCCCGTCGAAAGCCCCCTCAACAGTCAGAAACGGTGCGGCGCTGGCCTGCATCCAGCAAAACGAACCGTCACGGCGCTGCACGCGCAGCGACACATGCGACACCGCCTCCCTACGCTCAAAAAGCGCGCGCAAGCTGCCACTTTGCCCGGCAAGATCAACCGCGATATGGCGGCCGACAGTATCCACCGAAAGCCCCTGCACCTCCTCTGGCACCACATCAAGTGCGCGCGCCATGGCTGCGGACAGGTATGACAGCCGCAGGTCACGATCAAACTCGAAAAACCAGGCCCCGCTCAACTGCGCAATCCCTGCCAGACGAGCATCAAGCCTGTCGCGTGATTGCGAGGCCTCCACCTCTGCGGTCACATCGGTTTGCGTGGCAACGATATAACTTGCCATTGGGCCCGGCGCAGGCACCGGGTGAAGGTCGATCTGGTTCCAGAACAGCTCGCCCGAGCGGCGGCGATTGCGCAAACGGAACTTGCCGGATTGGCGCAGGGTAACCGCATCATGCAGGGCACGGCGCACCGGATGATCGGGGGCCTCTGCACTCAGGAACCGGCAATTCTGGCCGAGAACTTCGGCCCGATCATACCCCGACAACCGCTCAAAGGCGCGGTTGGCCAGAATCAGGGGCACCTCGGGGCGGGTGGCATCCCCAATCACGATGCTGGCGGTTGATGCATCAATCACAGCCGAAAGCAGGTTCTCGCGCGCGGCCACATCCTTCTGTGCTTGTCGCAAGGCCAGCAGGTTGCCAAGCCTCAGCCGCAATTCCTCGATATTGAAGGGTTTTGTCAGAAAATCCGTGGCACCAGCCCGGATCGCTTCCAACCGCAGGGCGCGATCCGAATCGGCCGTGACCATAACGACAGGGGCATGGGCAAAACGCGGATCGGCGCGCAGTTTCTGCAAGGTTTCCAGCCCGGTGAGGTCAGGCAGACGCTGATCCAGGATGAAAAGGTCGAAATCCGTGTGCTGACACGCCTCTAACGCGGGGAGAGCGGCTTCGAAGCCGCTGGCCAGGCAATCCGGCATATCCTCCAGCACGGCCAGAAGCACGCTTCGGATCATCGCATTGTCTTCGACGACGGCCAGTTTCACGTCGCTCTCCCCTGACTTCCGTCCTGAAGTTAGGGGAGAGCGCCTAACGAAGCGTTAAGGCCCAACAGTCTCTCAGCGCAGCACGACTGGCAAACGCAGGGTTTCTGCCTGACCATCCGGTGGCACGGCCAAACGCCCCAATCGACGCAATTGCGCCATCACAGCCGCATCCAGATCGGCCTTGCCACTGGAACTGGCGACAGCCGCCGAGAAGGAGCCGTCAGCGGCAACCTTGATACGCAGGGTCAATTTGGTGCCTTTGGCCTTGAAACTCTTTTTCTGCAATTGCCGCGTGAGCTGCGATTGCACCTTGGCATGCCATTTGGCACGAGCATTGGCCGTGGCCTTGCCCTTGGATGCTTTCGAGCCGACAGCCCCGGCCTGCATGCGTGTCTCAGCCTTGGCCGTTTTCTTGGGTTTGGGTTCGGCCTTGGGTTTGGCCTCCTTCTTGGCCTTGGGTTTGACCTCTGGCTTGGGCCTTGGGTCGGGCTTGCGCTCAACTTTCGGCTCTGGTTTCACCTCGGGCACCGGCACCAACGGATCGGGGGCCAAAGGATCAGGGATCGCCGCCTTGATCACAGGAGGCGGTTCAGGTGCAGGTTCGGGCTCGGGTTCGGCGGTAACCTCTTCTACTGGCGGCAATTCTGCCAGCGCCTCCACTGGAGGCAGAGCATTCAGGTCGATGATGATCGTGGTTTCCTGCGCAGATTTGGTCCCGACGCTCACATCGAGCCACAGCGCCAATGCGGTGCCTGCGGCCAGAGACAGTGCGACCATGACGGCCGCCAAGATCCAGAAAGCCGCTTCGGCCCAACGCCGGCCACGGGCAAGATGCTCGGTCCAGTCTGTCATGGTGCGGCCTCCTCAGCCATCAGGGCAACCTGTGCAAAACCGCCGTCGCGCAAGACCTGCATCACCCCCATCAGATCGCCATAAGCCACCGCCTTGTCGGCGCGCAGATAGATGCGCGGCTCGGGCGCACCGGGGGCCTGCGGCCCGGCTGCGCTTCGGATCGTGGCAACCAGCGCTTCACGGGTGACAGGAGCATTGCCGAAAGACAGCGCCAGATCGGCCTGAAGCGTCACGATCAGCGGCTGATCGGGCCGCTGCGCCGGCGGGACACCAGCCGTCGGCAGGCTGACAGGCACATCCACAGTGGACAGCGGGGCCGCCACCATGAAGATGATGAGAAGCACCAGCATAACGTCAATGAACGGCGTCACGTTGATCTCATGCGCCTCGTCGAGATCGTCGCTTTCGCGAATTCCACCTGCCATGACTTAGACCTTTTGCAAATCGAGATCGCGACTGAGATGGCGCAGCACAGCCGCGCCCGCATCGCCAAGCGCCAGGCGATAACCGGCAATCACGCGAGCGAAGTGGTTGTAGATCATCACAGCCGGGATGGCGGCAACCAGGCCGATGGCGGTGGCCAGCAGCGCCTCGGCGATACCCGGAGCAACCACGGCAAGATTGGTGGTCTTGGTTTCGGCAATGCCGATGAAGGAATTCATGATACCCCAGACCGTGCCGAACAGCCCCACAAATGGCGCGGTGGAGCCAATGGTGGCGAGAAGCCCGGTGCCACGGCGGATGCGGGCCGCGGCCTGCCCCTCGAGCCGTTCAACCAGTGAAGCTGAGCGTTCCTTCACACCCTCACCGCCTGCGCGAGGCAAGGCCGGGGTCGAACGGCCCAGCTCTTCGGCCACGGCGCGCACCATGACCGCCACCGGATCATGACGGCGGGCGAGGGTCTGCCCCGCCTCGGCCAGCCCAGGTGCTGCATGCAGCAGACGGTGACTGCGGCGCAGGCGGCGGCGCGCAAAGAGCAGCTCGACAGATTTATAGAGCAGCACCGTCCAACTGAGAAACGACGCCGCCAAGAGCCACAGCATGACCGCCTTCACCACCCAATGCGCCTGTTCATACATTCCCATCGGGGAAAGGTCGTGGGCCGGCATCGCGGTCGGGCTGGCCTCCGGCGCTGTAGGCACAACGGGCGGCACCCTCGCCGGAGCAACCGGGGCATCCGGGAGCGACCTGGGCGGAACCGACGTGGATGGAACCGACGGGGATGGAACCGACGGGGGCGGGAGCGTCACCGACGGGGGCATCGGCGCAAGTTGCGGGCTACCTTCCGCGCGTGAAAACGGCGGAACGCTTTCGGCTGGTGGAACAAGCGGTTGCGGCACCGCCCTGTCTTGCGCGGCCAGGGGCAGCGGCAACAGGGTGGCAGCGAGGAGGAGGGCTGACAGGCGCATGGCGGTCTCTTGGTCTTCCAGATGTCAAAGGGTCAGGCAGGCAATCCGGCAGGCACAGCCCCTGCCATTTGTGGCAGGAACCAGCGCCCCAGCTCGGGTGCGACATTCAGACGGATCGGGCAGCGATAGGCGGCACTCAGACGACTGTCGCTCAGCACCTCGGTCGTGGGGCCTTGCGCGACAAGGCCCCCCTCGGCGAGCAGGGCCGTCGAGGCCGCAAACTGTGCTGTCAGATTGAGATCGTGCAACACAGCCACAACGCCGCCTCCGGCTTCGGCAAAGGCGGCGGCAAGCCGCATCACCAGCAACTGATGCCCGATGTCGAGTGCGGCAACCGGCTCGTCCAGGAACAGCCAGCGCGGGCCATCAGGGCCAGTCGGGGTGCCAAGCTGAACCAGCACACGCGCCAGATGGACACGGGCCTGCTCGCCCCCCGACAGTTCAGGGAAAAGCCTTGCCTCATAACCGGCAAGCCCCACCTGGGCCAAGGCTACGCGTGGGGCGGCCTCATGGTTGGCACTGGAAGCCAGACCGAGACGCACCACCTCCAGCACGGTGAAGGCAAATCCAACAGGGGTAGATTGCGCCAGCACCGCGCGCATCGCGGCCAATTGCCAGACCGGCGTGCGAGCGATGGGCATACCATTCAGGCTGGCAGCACCGCGAAACGGCAGATCCCCGGACAGCGCCCGCAACAAGGTCGTCTTGCCCGAGCCATTGGGGCCGACGATTGCCGTCACCTCGCCGGGACGCGCAGTAAAATCAACGCCATGCAAAACCGGGCGTTGCCCCAGCGTAACCACCATGTTCTCGGCAATCAGCATCTCATGCCTCCCACCGGGCTTGCCGCAGCAGGATCCAGAGAAACACCGGGGCCCCCAGCAAGGCGGTCAGAATGCCAATCGGCAATTCCGCCGGAGCGACGACCAGACGCGCCGCAGTATCGGCCAAAATCAGCAGCGTAGCCCCCAGAAGCGCCGCATTCGGAAGTAAATGACGGTGATCAGGCCCAGAGGCGAGGCGCAGCAGATGTGGCACGACAATGCCGATAAACCCGATACCGCCCGCCGCTGCGGTGGCCGCTCCGGTCGCTGCTGCCACGGCGAGAACCGTCAGCGTCTTGAGGCGCTGTACAGGATGGCCGATGTGGCGGGCTGCCGCCTCGCCAAGCGCGAGCGCGTTCAACCCTGCCCCCAGACGTGGAGCCAACAGCAAGACAGGCAGGATGAAGGCCCCGGCCCACAGACACTTCTCCCAACTCGCCCCCGCCACAGAGCCCATGGACCAGAAGGTCAGGTCACGCAATTGCCGGTCATCCGCCAGATAGACCAGAACGCCGGTTGCGGCTCCTGCCAGCGCAGCCAAGGCGACACCCGCCAGCAACAAGACCGCGACCGAAGTCTGCCCGCCCCGTGTCGCAACGCGGTAAAGCAGAACAACGGCCCCCCACGCGCCGACAAAGGCCGCCAGCGGTACCGAAATCGCCCAGCTTGCCCCCAGAACAATCGCCAGAACCGCACCAAGCCCCGCCCCGGCCCCCACGCCCACCAGCCCTGGATCGGCCAGCGGATTGCGGAACAGCCCCTGCATCAGCGCCCCCGAGACCCCGAGCGCCGCCCCGATCAGCCCACCCATAATCAGACGAGGCAGCCGGATCTGCATCAACACCAGATGATCCTGCGGCGCCACACCGCGCCCGGCCAGCAGATCGGCCAACACCCTCGGCAAAGAGACAGAGGCCGCCCCCAGACCAAGCGCCAGCACAGTTGCGCCCATCAGTCCCGCCATCAAAACCCAGGATAACCGCAGCGCATGGGCGCTGCGATCCGCGGCGGGAGAAAGGCCAAGCCCAATCATCGCCTCAGCCCCCGTAAAGCGCCGCGCGCAACTCGGCGGCAGCCTCAGGCGTGCGAGGGCCAAAGCCCAACAGTTTCAGCCCATCCATGCGGATCACCGCCCCAGCCTGCACCGCCGGGCTGGCTGCAAGCGCGGGCAATGCCTTCACCTCCTCAAGGGCCACAGCCCCCGGCCCTGCTCGGTCCATCATCAGGATCGCATCGGGGGCGGCGGCCAGCACGGCCTCGTCGGTCATCGGCTTGTAACCTTGAAAACCCGTCGCAGCATTGACCCCACCCGCCAGCGCGATGATCGCTTCTGCGGCGGTTCCCTCGCCCCCCGCCATCACCTTGCCACCCTGCAAGGACAGGATGAACAACACCCGCTTTCTCGAAGTGGTGGCATCGGCCTTGGCACGGGCCTCGGTCAAACCCGCCTCGACCTGTGCCGCGAGCATCTTGGTAGCCTGCTCCTGACCGAGCGCCGCACCGATCACGGTGATCTTTTTCGCAATATCCTCGGGGCCAAAGCCTTCTGGTACGGTGACATAGGTAAGCCCTGACGCTTTCAGCACCTCGACAGCTTCCGCTGGTCCAGCCCCTGCCTCTGCCAGGATCATGTCGGGGCCGACTGACAACACGCCTTCGGGTGAAAGCGCGCGCAGATAACCGACATCGGGCAAGGCCGTCAGCGTTTCAGGATAGGTGCTGGTGCTGTCGCGCGCCACCAGACGATCCTGTGCGCCCAGTGCCGCCACGATCTCGGCCGTCGTGCCCCCCAATACAACCACACGCCTGGGTTCTGCCATGGCACCCGTCGTCATGAGGGTCAGCGCAAGCACCCAGCGGATCATGCGCCAAGCCCCGGCAACCCGGCGACCAAACTGTTCCAGGCCTCGCCCGTTTGATTTTTACGATAGGCGAAGATCTGAAGGATCAGGCTGCCCTCGGCATCAAAGGCTTCGACAGAGACGGCATCACCAGTGCGGGTGGGTTTGGTGACGGCCCAGACCTCGGCAATATGATCGGCGCGCAGATGCAGATTGAAGCGCGGGTCCATCACATTGATCCATGGCCCCATGGGCACCAGCTTCTCGATCAACCCGCCGTGAATCTGAATGCAGCCCATATTGCCGACGAAGATCATCACCGGCACAGCGCCTTCGGAAGCCTGTTGCAGGGCAAGATGCACAGCCTCTGGGGTCAACGCCCGCGCCCATGGCGCTCCGGCGATGCGATTGGCCCCCAAGCGGTTGAGCCCCAGTTTCTGCACAATGGGCAAAAACTGGTGGGTATCGGTCATCTTGCCCCAGGCCGCACGCAAGGCTTCGGCCTGTGCCGGGTCGCCCTTGGCGCGCATCACCGCCGCGCGGGGGGCGAAATCCGGCATCCCGGCCTCGACCCGCAAAGCCGCCACCAGCGCTGCAAAGGCGTCATGGTTTGAGGTGTCCCGCAGATGCACCTTATGGACAGCATCGCCTGCCGCATCAAAGATCTGCAAACTGCGTTTGCCGCCCTCCTCCACCGCGTAACCATGCACCCAATGCTTTGGAAACATGCGCATATCAATCTCGTCGCCGGTCACCATCGCGGCATGGATGCCATCGGTGAAAGGCTCGTAAACCCCCACCCGCTCATGCACGCAAGAGGCGTTGCGGGTCAGAGCCATCACCTCGCCCAGGGTCTCGATCAGCGGAAACAGCCGCCCCGGCGTTGCGTCGATTGCAGTCACGCCGTGGCCAAGATGTGCCGCCACCAGCGCCGCCTCGGGCAGGCCCAGAGTTTCGGCAAAATCGCGGGCGCGGGCTTTGGGGTTTTCGGCCCGGCGGGCACGAATTTCGGCTGGGGAAAGTGCGTGCAGCACCGTGGTATCAGCCATGGCATGTCCTTTCGCGGCAAGGCGACAGGCGCGGTACTGGCTGACCTTTCGCGAAACGCGAGGCTGGCGGGCTGTGCGCAAATTGTTGACTATTTTCATAGGCTACATATCAGCCTTTTCCGACAATTCAAGTCAGTATTCTTCAGCTCTATTTACCCTCGCGCCAAAAGGCCGAAGCGCATATAAGCGCGGCAATCCTGCTGCCAGAGGAATCGGATATGCCCGCAGAGCTTTCGCCCATCGACAAGGCCAAATTCGTTGCCGCCCGCCGCGCGGTGGATTTTGTGGAAGATGGCATGAAACTGGGCCTCGGCACTGGCTCCACCGCGGCCTGGATGGTGCGCTGCCTGGCCGAACGCATCCGTGAGGAAGGCCTGCGCATCAAAGGCGTGCCGACATCGACGCGCACCGCTGAACTGGCGCGCAATCTTGGCGTTCCGGTCACCTCGCTGGACGATGCCAAATGGCTGGACCTGACAATTGACGGTGCCGATGAATTCGACGCGCAATTGAACCTCATCAAGGGCGGCGGCGCGGCGCTGTTGCAGGAAAAGATCGTGGCGACGGCCAGCGATCAGATGATCGTGATTACCGATGCCGCCAAAGAGGTCGCGCAACTGGGGGCCTTCCCGCTGCCGGTGGAGGTGATTCCCTTTGGCTGGCAAACCACCAAGGCGCTGATCGAGGAAACGCTGGTCAGCATGGATGTGCTGGATCGCGACGTGACGCTGCGCATGAATGGCCAGGCCCCACTGGTGACCGATGAGGCAAACTATATCGTCGACCTGCATCTGAAACGCATCGGCAATGCGCGCCAACTGGCGCTGGTGCTGAACCAGATCCCCGGTGTGGTGGAAAACGGGCTGTTCATCGACATCTGTGACAAGGTGATCATCGGCCATGGTGATGGCCGTGTGGTGACGCGCGACATCAACTCGGGCGAAACGCTGGACGAGCAGATCGAGTTCGCCGACAGCGACAATATCTTCGCCGATTTCTGATCCGTCTGGGGGGCCTCTGCCACCAGCGGGGGCGCTTCGCCCCCCGCCCCCCCCGAGGATATTTGAGCCCCCGATAATATTTGAACCAAAGTGAAATCAGGCGCGCGGGGCTATTTTTGCCGCTGCGGCAGGAACATTACGGCATTGCCCGCAAGGGTCAGGGCAAGGCCTGCCACCGCCAGCGGCGTCCAGAGGAAGCCCTCCCAAATGGCCGAGGCCATCAGGGCGATGACCGGAAAGCACACGGTCGCATAGGCGGCCCGCCCGGTGCCAATGCGCTGCACCAGCATCAGATAGGTGGTGAATCCGATGATCGAGCCAACCACCGACAGATAGATCAGCGCCCAGAGATAGCGCCCGCCTTCCGGGGCCATCAGCGGCGTGCCGGTGGCGGTGATGATGGCCAGCAGGATCACCGCGCCATAGCCCATCCCCCAGGCATTCGCCGTCAGCGGCGGGATGCCCGCTGCCGAATTGCGCCGTGACACCATATTGCCCAGCGAGAAGAACAGCGTGCCGAGTGCTGCAAGCCCCATGCCCTTCAGGGCATCCGCATTGACCTCATGGCCGGTCAATTCCGGCGCGAACAGGCAGATCAGCCCCGCCGCGCCCAGGGCGGTGGCCAGCAGCGCGCGCGGCTTCACCCGGTCACCAAAGATCAGCCGCGCATTCACCGCATTATAGATCGTCGCCACCGAGAAGATCACCGAGACCAGCCCCGAGGGGATGAAGCGCGTGGCATTGTAAAAGCAGATGAAGTTCAGCGAGAACAGGCAGATGCCTTGCAACAGGATGAAGCGGTGCTGGCGCAGGGGCACGGGGGTCAACTGCCGCAGTAAGGCCAGCGCGGGCAGCATCAGCACAGCCGCCAGGGCAAAGCGGTGAAACACCGCCACCAGCACCGGCACCGGGCCAAGTTGAAAGGCAATCGCGATCCAGGTGGTGCCCCAGATCAGGACGGTGGCCAGGAAGAGAGACAGGTTCATCATGCCGCAGGTCTAGCCTGAGCCCGCGTAACGGGCTTGCATGATCTTGCGCTTTTCACGCGAAGGGGCGCGGCAGGTGACCCGCCGCGCCGACTCTGTTTAGCGAACCGCTTTTTTCAGCGCCTCGATCAGATCGGTCTTCTCCCACGAAAAACCGCCATCTGCCTCGGGTGCCCGGCCAAAGTGACCATAGGCCGAGGTGCGGGCATAGATCGGGCGGTTCAATTGCAGATGCTCGCGAATGCCGCGCGGCGTGAGGTCCATCACCTCTGCAACGGCGCGTTCAATCGCGGCCTCATCCACCTGGCCCGTGCCATGGGTATCGACATAGATCGACAGCGGCTTGGCCACGCCGATGGCATAGCTGACCTGAAGGGTGCAGCGATCCGCCAGACCGGCGGCCACCACGTTCTTGGCCAGATAGCGCGCGGCATAGGCGGCGGAACGGTCCACCTTGGTCGGGTCTTTCCCCGAGAAGGCCCCGCCGCCATGCGGTGCCGCGCCGCCATAGGTATCCACGATGATCTTGCGGCCCGTCAGACCCGCATCGCCATCCGGCCCCCCGATCACGAAAGTCCCCGTCGGGTTCACCCACCATTCGGTTTTGTCAGAGATCCAGCCCGAGGGCAGCACTTCGCGGATGTAAGGCTCCACGATAGCGCGGATGTCATCCGAGGTCTGGCTTTCGCTCTCATGCTGCGTGGACAGCACGATCGAAGTCACCTCGACCGGCTTGCCGCCCTCATAACGCAGGGACAGCTGTGATTTGGCATCGGGGCGCAGGGTCAGCTGTTCGCCGGATTTGCGAACCTCGGCCAGACGGCGCAGGATGGCATGGCTATACTGGATCGGCGCTGGCATCAGCTCGGGCGTCTCGCGGCAGGCATAACCGAACATGATGCCCTGATCGCCCGCGCCATCACGGTCAACCCCTTGGGCGATATGGGCGGATTGCTTGTGCAGGTGGTTCTTCACCTTCAGCGTGTTCCAATGGAACTCGTCCTGCTCATAGCCGATGTCGCGCACGCAATCGCGCACAATCTGCTCGACCCCGTCCAACATTTCTTTCAGCTTTTTCTTGTCGGACAGGCCCACTTCGCCCCCCACGACAACGCGATTGGTGGTGGCGAAAGTTTCGCAGGCCACGCGCGCATTGGGTTCGACGCTCAGGAAAGCGTCCAGCACCGCATCGGACACGCGGTCACACACCTTGTCCGGGTGCCCCTCGGAAACGGATTCCGAGGTGAAAACATAATCTTGTCTGCTCATGGGGAAGTGCTCCGTTGATGTATCCCCGTCACGCCAGGAAGCCGTTGTGACAGTTCGGTGGCAGCGATACGCCCCTTGCACTCTGCGGTCAAGCGGCGCGGAGCAGGCGGCGCAGGATCAAAACGAGAGAGAGACCGGCCAGCAACACAAGAAAAGGTTGCTCGCCCCAATGGCGATAGGGTGTCGGCGCCATGGTGCCCGGCAAGACTGCGTCCAGATAGGTCTGAACCCCAAAGGGCAACTCTGCCGTCACGCGGCCGCGTGCATCCACCATCTGCGTGACGCCGGTATTGGCCACCCGCACCAGCGGCACCCCCTGCTCCACCGCGCGCAGCCGCGCCAGAGCCGCATGCTGAAATGGCCCCGTCAGCGTTCCGAACCATGCATCATTGGTCACATGCAAGAGCCAGTCAGGGCGCTCCACGGGGGCATTCAGCGCCACCGGGAACACGGCTTCATAACAGATCAGGGGCTGCATCTTGCCCAGCGGCCCAAGGTCCAGCACGCGCGGCCCCGGCCCTGCGGCATACCCGAACCCCTGTTGTGCGGCAAAGGCGCGCAAGCCGAACCAGCGATAGAGCAGCTCGCCAAACGGCACATATTCGCCAAATGGCACCAGATGCGCCTTGTCATAAAGCGCCAACTGCACCCCATCCGTGCCCAGCACCGCAAGGCTGTTGAACGCCGCCGCTCCCTCCAGCCGTTGCACCCCCATCGCCAAAGGCACACCATCCGCCGCGCGCGCCGCGCCAAGCGCGGCATCCTGCCCCGGAGCATACAGGTACGGCAAAGAGGTTTCGGGCCAGATCACCAGATCGGGGCGGGGCAACGCCGCTGTCGCTTGCGCCAAACCTCGAAAGATCGCCTCGGCCGCATCCGGGTTCCATTTCAGATGCTGTTGCGCATTGGGCTGCACAAGCCGAAAGGTCAGCCCCGACGCAGGCGGCTCAGGCGCTGCAAGCCGCAAGGTGCCGCCCATATAGCCTGCACCCAACAGGGCGAAGGCCAGAATAGCCCCCTGCCCACGCAAGACCACTGGCAGAGCCGCCACGAGAAGTGTCAAGAGTGTCAGCCCATTGGCACCAATATAGGCAGCGCCCTGCGCCACCGGACTATCAATCCAGATATGCCCCGGCATTGCCCATGGGAAGCCAGTGAAGATCACCCCCCGCAGCGCCTCCATCCCCGCCAGCGCCGCTGCAAAGCCAAAAGCACGGTCATGCCCCCAAGCCGCGATGGCACCAGCCACGCCCCAGAACAGCGCCAGCCCTCCCGCCATCAGCAGCAGCGCAAAAGGGGCCATCCAGCCATAGACCTCCGGCTCGATCAGAAATGGTTCGACAATCCAGAACAAGGCCAGGCCAAAATGCCCGAACCCCGCCCCCCAGGCCCGCAGCATCGCCTGGCGCGCCGTGGCAGCCCGAGCAACCTGAGCGATGGTGCCGGCAAACCCGATCAGCGCCAGAGGCCAGAGCGCCAGCGGAGCCTGCCCCAAGGCCGCCAAAACCCCACAGGCGAAGGCGGGAGCCAGATCACGCAGCAGACCGGGCAAAAGTCGCGTCACGCGGGCTCGCCATCCTGCTGGGTGGGCATGCGCAGGCGCAACCTCTTGATCCGGCGGGGATCGGCATCCACCACCTCGAAAGCCACACCGCTTTCATGCGCCACGATCTCACCCCGCGCAGGCACCCGCCCCGTGCGCAGGAACACAAGGCCGCCCAAAGTGTCGATCCCCTCGTCATCCTCGCCACTGCGCAGGCGCAGGCCAATCGCGGCCTCAACGTCATCCAGCGCTGCGGTGGATTGCACCATCCAGACTCCGGGGGCTTCCTCTTTCCACAGCGCGCCCTCGGCCTCATCATGCTCATCCTCGATCTCGCCGATCACGGTCTCGATCAAGTCCTCGATGGTCACCAAACCATCCACACCACCATATTCATCAATGACCAGCGCCATATGCACCCGCTCGCGCTGCATTTTCTGCAACAGCACCTGAAGCGGCATCGAGGGTGGCACATAAAGGATCGGGCGCAGCAGTTTCTTCAGGCTGAACCGGCCACCGCTGCCAAATCCGTGCTGCAAAGCCAGATCCTTGAGCAGGACAAGACCCTGAGGATGATCCAGCGTACCCTTGTAAACCGGCAACCGCGAGAACCCCTGTGCACGAAACACCTCGACCAGTTCGTCCTTGCCAATATCCAAAGGCACAGCGGCAATCTCGACTTTGGGGATGGCGACGTCATCAACACGCAGCTTGCGGAGATTGGCCAGGCCCGGCAATTGTTGCGGCGCGGCGACGGCAAGGGCAGGCACGTCATCCTCTTGCGGCTCGCTGCCCGAAAAGGCCGATAGCAGGCGCCCGAAAAATCCGGGCCGTTCGGCCTCGGGAGAGTCCGCCTCAGGGTCTGCACCACTCGATTCGGGGTGCGGGGTGACGGTCGATCCTTCGAAACTACTGCCCATTTGTCCTTTATCCTGCGCGTTTCACTTTGCCCCCTCAAAGGGCACTTCATAAGGGTCGTCGATGCCAAGCGTCGTCAGAACCTGACGCTCGGTCGCCTCCATCAGTTCTGCATCATCATCGTCCATGTGATCATAGCCGAGAAGATGCAGAATCCCGTGTATCAGAAGATGCACGACATGATCGTTAACAGATTTCCCCTGCTCGGCGGCTTCCCGCGCACAGGTCTCCCAGGCGATGGCAATATCCCCCAATGGGAACGGATCATCTTCGGTCCCAGGCTCCGGCAAAACAGGGGCTTCGCCTGAATATTCGCTGCCACGTTCTTCCGAGGGCCAACTGAGAACATTGGTCGGCTTGGCCTTGCCACGAAAACTGCCGTTCAAAGCGGAAATGCGGGCATCATCACAGCCCATCACCACAATCTGAAAACGGACAGGGTCCAAGCCCAGATGGCCCAGAGTGGCCGTCATGGCATGACAAGCCACGGCCTCCAACCCAAAGGCGACCCAACGGTCATCCTCGATGACGATCTCGACGCAAGCGCTCATGCCCGGCTTCTACCTGCAACACAGATGCGGCGCAAATCCCTACGCGCCGCATCTTCATCTTGGTTCAAATATCCTGGGGGTGCGGGGGCAAGGCCCCCGCTGCCTCGCTTCATGCCTGCGCTTCGTCCCGGTCATAGGCGTCGATGATCCGGCCCACCAAAGGATGACGGACCACATCCTTGGCGGTGAAGTAGTTGAAGCTGACCCCCTTCACATCTTTCAGGATCCGCTCGGCATCCTGCAAGCCGCTGGTCACACCGCGTGGCAGGTCAACCTGCGTGCGGTCACCGGTGATCACCATGCGCGATCCCTCACCCAAACGGGTCAGGAACATCTTCATCTGCATGGTCGTCGCGTTCTGCGCCTCATCCAGCACGACGAAAGCATTTGAAAGCGTGCGCCCGCGCATGAAAGCCAGGGGGGCAATTTCGATCCGCTTTTCCTCCAACAGCTTCTGCACCTGTTTCGCGGGCAGAAAATCGTTCAGCGCATCATATAGCGGCTGCATGTAAGGATCGACCTTCTCCTTCATGTCGCCGGGCAGGAAGCCCAGACGCTCGCCCGCCTCCACCGCGGGGCGGCTGAGGATGATCTTCTCGACCATGCCGGAGATGAACATCGTCACACCGACGGCCACTGCCAGATAGGTCTTGCCGGTGCCCGCCGGGCCGATGCCAAAGCCAAGCTCATGGCTGAAAAGATTGGCCACATAAGCCTTCTGCGCCTCGGTGCGGGGCTCGATCGGCTTTTTGCGCGTGCGGATTTCCATCTGGCCCGCGCCGAACATCTCGATCTGCTCAGCCCCGCGCGGAATATCCGGCATCGGCACCCCCATACGAACGGCCCCTTCCACGTCGCCTGCGCTGATCGCCCGCCCCGCTTCCAGCCGGGCATAAAGGGCACGCAACACGGCAGCGGCCTGTTCGCGTGTGCCTTTATCCCCAATGACAGCCAAGCGATTGCCCCGCCGCAGAATATGCACCCCCATCTGGTGTTCGATCTGCGCCAGATTGCGGTCATATTCACCGCACAGATCAATCAGAAGCCGGTTGTCGGGAAATTCCAGCAGGGTCTCGACAACGTCATCGGCACGGGTCGGGGGGGTCAAGGCGCTGATGCCCAAGGGGAAATCCTTTGCGACTGGAGGGCTCCTGTTCCGAATCTGCGCCCCATAAGTTAAGGAAACAAGACAAAGCTGCGCGCCACCCCAATATTTCAGTGCAATTGCTCAAAGAACAGGCAAATTCGTCACATGTAGCCACCACAGGTGGTAGGCTCGTTGGGCATGAATACCAAAGATGCCAAACAGAAAGGCCGCAGAGAACTGCGGCCTTTGCTTCAACTTTTAGCGATCCGCTCAGCGGGTCCGGCGACCTGCATAAGGCACATAATCGTTGATGCCCGCTTGCTGCGTCTGATAATTGCGCAGAACGGTGCCCGGCGGGTAGTGGTTGTTGCAGACCGGCAGGCCTGACACCGGGTCGAAACGGCGGCCAGAATAGCCTTCGACGCCGTCGTCGATGATCCAGCCCTGGCAGCCATCGGGGTCATAAGCAATGGCACCGCCACCCGGCGCGAGGCCGGTATTGTCACGACCGCGATCCTGCGGCATGGCGATCACGGTATCGGGGCTTTGCACATAGGGGTTCACCCCTTCGACGCAACCTGCCAGCACGCTCACGGAAAGAAGGGCGAGGCCCGGAACGAATTTCATCATGTTCATCACCACCGATAGCAGACGACTTCGACGCGACGGTTTTTCTGCATGCCCGCCGCCGAGCTGTTCGAGGCGATTGGCTGGCGTTCGCCAAAGCCGATTTCACGCTCGACCATGGCACCGACCGAACGAGCCACATCGGCCACAGCCTTGGCGCGCCGTTGCGACAACGCCATGTTGTATTCATCCGAAGCGCGGCTATCGGTGTGGCCATAGACGGCATAACCGAAAGCACCAGCCTGCTGGAAGAACTGCTGCAAATACGCACGCCCCGAGGATGTCAGCTTGTGGCTGTCGGTCGCGAACAAGGTATCGGTGTTCTGGACAAGGCAGGTATTGCGCTTGAGACAGACCGGCTTGCCGGTTTTCGGGTTCACGCGGTCCAGCATATAGCCTTCCAGGCCGCCATCCGCCCACCAGTGCATGCAGCCGTCATCATCGACCCAAACACCCCATTCGATGCGCCCGGCGACCTCAGGGGCGGTTTGCGCGCTGGCAGCGCCCGCAAGCCCTGCCATGACGGCGAGCCCCCCGATCATCACTCGCACTGCTTTGGAAATACGTTCCACGTCGCAGCTCCCTTATCTCACCCAAGTGACTTGATATTATTCTTCTGAGCAATGACGTCACTCAAATATGATGTAAAGCAAAATATATGGGTTTCAGGGGGTTGGTCCCACCAATTGTTGCGCCTGGCCACGGGCAAAGATGCGAATCGGCCAGTTTATCCCTTTTTGGGAAACACTAGCTCAGGCGCTGATTCTCTCTGCGGCAAGTGAATTGGTGCTGCTGGCGGTGATACGGACCCGCACCAGCTCGCCCACACGGCCAGCCGGATCTGTCACATGGACAGCGTGAAGGTGATCGGATTTCCCGACCATCTGCCCCGGCAAACGACCGGATTTCTCATAAAGCACCCCAACCTCGCGCCCCACCATGGCCGCCTGCGCCGCGCGTTGCTGCTCGGTGATCAATGCCTGCAAGGCCTGAAGGCGGGCATCCGCAACTTCGGCCGGCAGCTCCGGCTTCTCTGCTGCCGGGGTGCCGGGCCGCGCGGAATATTTGAAACTGAAGGCAGCCCCAAAGCCCACAGCGCGGACAAGCGCCATCGTATCCTCGAAATCACGATCCGTCTCACCGGGGAAAGCCACAATGAAATCGCTGCTGAGCAAGATGTCAGGCCGGGCGGCGCGAATACGCTCGATCAGGCGCAGATATTGCTCGGCCGTATGCTTGCGGTTCATCGCCTTCAAAATCCGGTCACTCCCCGACTGCACAGGCAGGTGCAGGTAGGGCATCAATTGCGGCAAGTCGCCATGGGCAGCGATCAGGTCATCCTCCATGTCATTGGGGTGACTGGTGGTGTAGCGCAGCCGCTCCAACCCGTCGATGGTTGCCATCTCGCGCAGCAGCCGCGCAAGCCCCCAAGAGCCCCCCTCGCCCGCCCCGTGATAGCCATTCACATTCTGGCCCAGTAGGGTGATCTCGCGCACCCCACGGCTGACCAGATCACGCGCCTCGGTCAGCAGACGTGCCACCGGACGGCTGACCTCTGCCCCCCGCGTATAGGGCACCACGCAAAAGGCACAGAACTTGTCGCAGCCTTCCTGCACTGTCAGAAAGGCCGTCGGCCCCTTGAGGGCCTTGCGTTCAGGCAGGTGGTCAAACTTGTCTTCCTCGGGGAAATCAGTATCGACCACCTTGCCCTTGGCCTCGACCATCTCGGGCAGACGATGATAGCTTTGCGGGCCGACCACCAGATCGACCAAAGGCATACGCCGCAGGATTTCCTCACCCTCCGCCTGCGCCACGCAGCCCGCCACCCCGATTTTCAGATCAGGCTTGGCCTGTTTCAGGGGCCGCAATCGCCCCAAATCGGAATAGACCTTCTCCGCCGCCTTCTCTCGGATGTGACAGGTGTTCAGCAGAACCATGTCTGCTTCCTCTGCCACCTCGGTCGTGACATAGCCCTTTGCCCCGAGAGCTTCGGCCATACGCTCGCTGTCATAGACGTTCATCTGACAGCCATAGGTCTTGATGAACAGCTTCTTCGGCGCGTCGGTCATGGTCATGGCCCCTGATGCGGATCAGCGCGCCTTCTAGCGAATAGTCGCCTGCCCCGCAACATCACCTGCTTGCAAAGCGCCCGCCGTTCCCCAATGCTTGCGTGCAAGAGAAAGAAACGGATCGGGCAAGATGCGCTACGCTGGAATGGGCGAGTTCAAGGAAAAGGCGGCGGACGTGCTGGCCAAAGGGCCGATCGCACTGATCTTTCTGGAAGATCAGGTCGAAATTGAGTCCACCTTGCGTCACCATCTCAAGGCAGGATTCCGCGCTGTGATCGTGCTGGGCGATGACGAGTTGCGCATCGCCGAGGATCTGGAAGCGCGCGTGCACCGGATCCGGTTTGATGTCCATCAGGATGATGCCATCCCCTATGCCGTCAACCGTCTTGGCGCACTCGCCCCGGTGGGAACCTGGTTCTATTACTGCTACAATGCCGAATACCTGTTCTTTCCCTTCTGCGAGACCCGCAATGTCGTGGATCTGGTCACGTTCCAGACCGAAGAACGGCGCGCGTCGATTCTCAGTTATGTGATTGACCTCTATGCAGGAGATCTGGGCCGGTTTCCCAATGCGGTCAGCCTTGAGGATGCTCATCTGGACCGCTCAGGCTATTACGCGCTGGCGCGCAAGGATGCGGATCGCAACTGGGAGCCAAAGGAGCGGCAACTGGATTTTTACGGCGGGCTGCGCTGGCGCTTTGAAGAGCATGTGACCTGGGCCAAGCGCAAGATCGACCGCATCGCCCTGTTCCGCACGGCATCCGGGTTGGCGCTGCGTCCGGATCACACATTCAGCGATGAGGAATACAATACCTATTCCTGCCCCTGGCACCACAATATCACCGCCTGCATTTGCAGCTTCCGAACAGCCAAGGCGCTGAAATCCAACCCAGGTTCTCGCTATGACATCCACAACTTCCGGTGGCACAGCAGCACGGAATTTCTGTGGCACAGCCAACAATTGATGGATCTTGGGCTCATGGAACCCGGTCAGTGGTTCTGATCCGGGCAGGGCTCGCGGACATCACCTGAAGCCAGGCCGGCCGCAGTTGGCAAGAGCACAGTGTGCTTGCGGCCTCAGGCCCTGCAACACTATTCCCTGCTCATACGGAAATCGGGGCACAGGCAAGACCGGCTAGCCTGACGGACAAACATTGAGTGATCTTTCTTGAAAAGCGCCACATAGTTGTTCCAATGCTGCAATAAAAATCAACAAAATCAATGACTTTATCTTACATCTGAGCGGCGACTTTTTCATTTGCGCCACATATTTTGTCCGCACTGGGCATGAAGAAAGCCGCTCCGAGGGAGCGGTTTCATAACTTTAGCCGCGAACAAGCCTGCGCAAATTTTATTGTGTCATCACATCCCGTTCAACTAACATCCTGACGACGAAAGATGATCCGATTGTCGCCATCAAAATGAGCGGCTCGATTCCGTCCTTGTAGAGTTCACGGCATAGATTGGCTGTGTCGCGCCGCAGTGAACGGGCGAGGTTCGCGGCGGAAATAAACTGATCCGAGAAAGACTCGACCGATTTTTCATCGACTACCAGCCAGCGCTCAGAAGAGTTGTGAGGTTTCTGAACCTCCTGAAGATAGCCCGCTGCCACGAGATTACGGATTGTCGCGGTATTGACCCCGAGCCTTCCGGCAGCTTCCGACAAGCTTATTGCTCCGGTGGCGCTCAGGCCGATAGCTGTTTTCACGCGACCAACGGAAACCGCAAAATCACCGAATTTGAAACCTTGGTTTTTGTGACAACGCAGGGGGATGTTGGACCTGCACCGGTTTTGTTCCGGTCAGGTGCTTATGTTAGGCGGCCCTCTGTT
>ERZ761609.1064-NODE-1064-length-26615-cov-730.206325_pt1 | contig 26615 bp, 23 predicted proteins | sample MGYA00511163_ERZ761609 | MGnify/ENA primary metagenome ERZ761609 (study PRJEB28899, sample SAMN02445070) | bioreactor sludge metagenome | biome: EBPR sludge | place: Australia: Brisbane, Thorneside Wastewater Treatment Plant | collected 2011-12-16 ... | reverse complement strand
GCACGCCCCGTGCTGTCGATGTCCGCTACCTCGGGCGTCATCCAGATGCGCAGGCGCCGGCCGTGCGGCAGGCGCTCGTCGCCGGCGCGAAGACGCTGGTCAGCCGGCTCGGCGCTTCCTCATGGCACGTCGCGCTGCCGGGCGAGCAGGAGGCAAGCCTGCTGCAGGACGCGGGCCTCCTGCTCAGTCACGATGTCCAGTTTCACTGGCACGATCCCGGCTGTGGTGACTTCGACGGCTATCTGGCGAGCTTCAGTTCTGCCAAGCGGCGCAAGGTACGCGCCGAACGCCGGCGTGTGGCAGAGAGCGGGCTGACGATCGAGACGCGCCACGGCGACCAGATCGAAGCCGCCGAGTGGCCGCTCCTGCACGCCCTCTATGCCGGCACCTTCGACCGGTTCAACAACCACGCCGCCTTCTCGGTCGCCTGCTTCGCCGATCTGGCGGCGGCGCTCGGACAGCGGATGGTCGTCTTCATCGCGCGCGCGCAGCGTGTCCCGGTCGCCGTGGCGATCTGCTTTCGCAGCGATCAGGTCCTCTTCGGTCGCTACTGGGGCTGCAGCGGCGACCACCCCGGCCTCCACTTCGAGCTCTGTTTCCACCAGGGAATCGACTACTGCCTACGGCACGGACTGCGATCCTTCGAGCCGGGAGCCGGCGGCGAGCACAAGCTTGCGCGTGGCTTCGAGCCGACCCTCGTCCGTTCGGCGCACTGGATCGCCGACCCCGCGATGCGCCGCATGCTGGCCCGCCATCTGGCACAGCAAGAGGAAGCAGTTGCCGCCTACCGCGACGAGGCCGCCACCCACCTGCCGTTTCGCCGCGACGCCCCGCGGCAGCAGGACGGCTGAGCGCCGCTGCGTGGCGCCTGCGGCGGTGCAGGAAAGCCGCAGTCGATCTGCCTGCCGTCGCCATCGAGGCGGCAGCGGCTGATCGCCCGGCCGTCGGCATCGATCAGCGTGCCGTCCCAGCCATCGCCCGCACGTTCCAGCAGCAGGAAGCTGTAGCGGTTGAGGACGATGCCGCTGCTGGCGGCGATGCCATCGTGCAGCCTGGCGTCGGGCAGCGCCTGCTCCTTGCTGCCGGGCGCGGCGCCTTCGTAAAGCGGTGACTGTGGATCGAAGGCTTCGAGCTGCGTGCCGCTGGCGCCGACGATGACCTGCGCCGGCCGCCCAGCGCTGGCGGCGAAGTTGAGCGTCGCGAAGGCGTGCTCGTGGCCCGCGAAGACGAACTGCAGGCTCGCCGGTAGCCCGCTGCGAGCGAAGGTCTGCAGCGCGTTCGGCTGCGCTGCCGCTGGCAGCAGATCGTACCAGAGCGGCTTGTGGATCAGTAGCCAGAGCGGCCGCCCGGACGGCGCCGTCGTCAGCGCCCGCAGCGTACGCTGCAGGATGGCGAGATCGTCCGGCGTCTGTGCCAGCGGCAGGTAGTCGGCGAACGCGGCGTTGTCGGCGACGACCAGCGTCAGCCGCTTGCCAAGCTCGACCCGGTATGCGTCGGCAGTCAGATTGTTGCCCAGTACCGACTGGCTGGCGGTCTTGTACGCCTGGTTGCCGCATTGCCGGTAGGGCACCGGCGACAGGAAGCGCATCCACCCCTCGCCGCCGCGGTCGCAGTTCTCGTGGTTGCCGCGAACGACGATCCACGGCGCCGCCGCCAGCAGAGGCGTCGCCGGGGCAAGGAAGTCGGCCTGCCAGCCCGCCCAGCCGTAGCCGACGACGACACCCTGATCGCGCAGCGGCTGGCAGCGCGCCGGATCGTCGCAGTACTCGCGGTAGTGGTAGTCGCCGACATGAATCACCAGATCGGGCTGCGTCGCTGCCGCTGCGGCAGCGATCCGCGGCCATGGCCAGTCGCTCGTGCCGGCACAGTTCTGGATCGGGTCGGCGGGGCCGCTGGCCGGTACCTTGATGCGGCAGCCGGTGTCGCCGACGATGATGATGCGGCGCGGGTCGCTCACCGGCATCGGCAGGGGATCGCCGCCGATGCTCGCCTGCCGTGCCGTCGCCGGCAGCGTCGCCTCGCAGGTGGTGACGGCGAAGTCCGGCCGGAAAGCCGGGTTGTCCGGCGACGGCCGCGGCGCTCCGGTCACCGTGGCGGCGGCGCGCACCTGCAGCGGCACGCGGGCGCCGTCCACGACCGCCGTCGGGCAGTCGCCCACACCGTCGACGATGCTGCGCAGGCTGATGCGGCCGTCCGGTCCGAGCTGCGTCCAGCGATGGCGGGTGGCGCCTTCGTCAGCAGCCCGCGTGGCGCAGCCGGCAAGCAGGCAGAGCGCCAGCAGCAGCGTCGCGCCGCGGCAGCCCGGAGGGTTGGCGGCAAGCGGCCGCGGCAGTTTGGGGAGCTTGCGCATGCGGGGTTCTCTCGGGTGCTCGCAGTGGTGGGGTGGCAGCCGGCGTTGCGGCTATTCCAGGCAGCCGGCGATGGCGCGCAGAGCGACGAGGCCACCGGCAGCGAGCGACACGCCCCTGCCGGGCGGCAGTTGCGGCTCGCTCGGGTTGATGCGGATCAGCCTGCCGCGGCTCCGTTCGCCGAGCATGCGCACCGTCGGGATGTTGGTACCGGCACCGATCTCGATCACGACCAGGCGGTCGACTTCGCGCAGCCAGTCGCGCAGGCGCGTTTCCTGGGCGTCGGTGCGTCCGGCCAGCCATCCGCAGTCGCCGAACATGAGGATGTTCGGCCGCGCGATCGCCCGGCAGTGCGGGCAGCGCGGAAAGTCCGAGCGCAGCAGGCACTGCTCGTCGTCCACCTGCGGCCGGTAGTCGTCGGCCGGCCAGATGCCGTCGTGACAGGCGTCGAGGCATTGCAGGTGATGGATCGATCCGTGACACTCGACGATCCGCTCGGCGGCGAAGCCCGCCTTCTGGAACTGGCCGTCGACGTTGCTGGTGAACACGAAGGCACCCTGCGGCAGGCCGTCGCCGATCCGGCGCAGGATGGCGAAGCCGGCGTGCGGCACGGTGCGGCGGTAGAGGTTCAGGCGATGGCCGTAGAAACCCCAGGCGAGCGCTGGTCGGGCGGCAAAGGCGGCCGGGTTGGCGATCTGTTCGAAGCCGATGCGGGCGCGGCCGAGTGCCGGGTAGGCGCCCCAGAATCCCTGCGGCCCGCGAAAATCCGGCAGACCCGAATCGACGCCGATGCCGGCGCCGGCGGTGACCAGTAGCCCGTCGGCCTGGCGGATCAGTTCGGCACAGGCGGCAGCGGCTTCCATCTACAGCCCGCGCGCCGACGCCGGTCGCAGCGGCGCTGCCGCCGGGTCGGCGATCGCCTGCCGCAGCTGGCGCAGCAGGCGCGGCTTGTCGGCGTCGAGCGTGCCCCTGAGCGCCAGCCAGTTCGATGCGTGATCGCTGCGAAACACCGTTCGCTGCAGTTCCAGGCGCTCGAGAAAGCGCTCCATCTCGACGAACAGTTCGCGCTGGCTGAGTGGCCGCCAGTCCGGGAAGGCGCTGCGGAAGCGTTCCTCGCCGAGTGGAAAGCTGACCACCAGCGTCGCCAGGTACTCGGGCTGCGTCGTGTTCGCCAGGCGCGCCGAGTTCTCGGCGTGGCGCAGCGAGAGCTGTGGACCGGCGAGGCCGTTGAGGATCATCACCGAGCGCGTGATGCCCGCTTGGCCGAGCCGCTCGAGCGCGTCTACCGTCGAGGCGAAGGTCTCGCCCTTGTGCACGCGCTCGAGCACCTCGTCGTCACCCGACTCGGCGCCGACATAGGCGATCGACAGCCCGGCGGCAGCCAGTTCGCGCAACTCGTCGGTCGACTTGCGCCGCAGATTGCGCGGCAGGCAGTAGCTCGAGACGCGCCGGACCGCCGGCAGATGCCTGCGGATGGCCTCGAGGATGCGCAGCAGGCGACGGGTCGGCAGCACCAGCGCATCACCGTCGGCGAGGAAGACCCGCCGCACGACATCGCCGCAGCGCTCGCCGGTGAGCCGGATGCTCTCCAGGACTTCCGCCTCGGCGCGGGCGCGGAACTGCTTTTGCGGCGCGGTGTACATCTCGCAGAAGGTGCAATGGTTCCACGAGCAGCCATCGGTCACCGGCAGGATCAGCGACTCGGCTTCGCTCGGTGGCCTGTAGACGGGTTCGACGTAGCGGATCGGGATGGGCGGCAGCATGGTCGGCGGTTCCGGAAAACGCGGCAACAGGCGAATACTAGCGCGCTTTCGCTGCCTGGCGGGGTGCCGCAGCGGCTCGCCACGACGGCCGGCGATTGCCGGCCGCAGCGACGCCCGCCAGCGAATCGGGCGCTCAGTCCGCTGCCTGTGGCTTCGGCTGCGGCGCCGCCTCGGGTCCTGCACGCACCAGCGCATAGTCGGTGCTGCGAACGCCGCGCAGCAGCATGCCGGTCTCGCCCGACGAGACGCCGAGCGCTTCGAGGCTCTCAGCCGCCAGGCGCAGGCTGGCCTCGAGCGTTTCCGGATAGGCCAGGGTCACTCCCGCCTGCAGCAGCGCGTCGCAGGTGCTCAGGTCGCGTGCGCGAGCGACGATCTTCGTCGCCGGCGCATGCGCGCGGATCAGCGTTGCGGCGAGCAGGGCCGTGTGCGGGTCGTCGATCGTCAGCACGAAGAGCTCGACCTGATGCAACGAGGCGCTGGCCAGCAGTTCCGGATTGCCGATGTCGCCATAGAAGACGGGGTGACCCTCGCCGCGCCACTTGGCGACGAGTACGGCGTCGGCGTCGAAAGCGACGAAGGGGATGCCCAGCGACGACATGATCGTTCCCACCGTGTGGCCGACGCGGCCGTAGCCGGCGATCACCACTCGCGGCGGCGACTCGTACCCGCCAGTGGGGTAGTCGGGCTGCTGGTCGGCGGCGGGCGAGCGGTCGTCCATCCGCTGCGCCAGCCGGTTGCCGATCTTGACCAGCACCGGTGTCAGCAACATCGTCAGCGAAATGACCGCCACCGCCATGACGAAGACCAGGTCGTCGATGACTCCCAGAGCCTTGGCGGCGCCGAAGACGACGAAGCCGAACTCGCCACCCTGGGCGAGCATGAAGGAGACTCGCACCGCGGTGCCGCGGCCGCTGCCGAAAACCCGGCACAGTCCGTAGAGCACGACCACCTTCAGACTGACGATCGCCAGCACGTGCAGGGCAAAGGTGAATGGGTGCCGCGCGAGCGCCGCGAGGTCGACCGACATGCCGACGGCGACGAAGAAGAGGCTCATCAGCAGCCCCTTGTGCGGTTCCAGCGTCGCCTCGATCTGCAGGCTGTAGCGCGAGGTCGACAGCATCATTCCCATCAGGAAGGCGCCGAGCGCCATCGACATGCCGGCGCGGTCCATCGCCATCGCCGCCGCGAAGACCGCCGCCATGGCGGCGAGGAAGAAGGCCTCACGGTTGTTCTCCCGCGCCAGCCGGTCGAGCAGCCGGGGCACCAGGTAGCGTCCGGCGACGATCACCAGAAACACCATCGTCACCGCCACCGCGAGCTGCTTCCACAGCGCCATCTCGCCGGGCAGCGGTCCCGTGTCGGCGAGTATCGGTACCGCGGCCAGCAGCGGCACCACCGCCAGATCCTGCATCAGCAGGACGGCGAAAGCGGTCTGACCGTGGCGGCTGGCGAGCTCGCCCTGATCGCGCAGCATCTGGATGACGAAGGCGGTCGAGGAGAGGGCAAAGCTGGCGCCGAGGAGCAGCGCCACCGACCAGCTTGCCACGAACTGGCTGAAGTAGGCGGCGATCACCAGCGCCGAGACGACGATCTGCAGCGATCCGAGCCCGAACAGCGTCCGCCGCAAATCCCACAGTCGCCGCGGCTTCATTTCCAGGCCGATCAGGAAGAGCAGCAGCACCACGCCGAGTTCGGTGAAGTGACGCACATCCTCCACCTCGGTGGTGACGAATGGACCCGGCGTGTGCGGGCCGACGATGACCCCGGTGACCAGCAGCCCGAGGATCGACCCCAGACCGAAATGCCGGAAGACGGCGACGGCGATCGACGCGACGATCAGGAGAAGCACCGCGGAATAGACGAACGATTTCGGGTCCATGCTCCCGTCTCCTATAAAGTCGGCGCCGCGTCGTTCAATGCACCTCCTGTGCGACGCAGCCGCTCGTTGCTTCGACGACGATGGTCGATCCAGATCGAGGTGTCGACGACGATCACTTGCCTGGGGAACAACCCGGCTTCGCCCAAGCTCACTTCGTCGGCGGAATCGTCCTCGACATCACTGTAGCGCGGGTCATTGAGTCTGCGTTGGGCGGCGTATTCGTCCTGATAGCGAAACTGATAAAGGTGTTCGTTATCGAATTCGAAGGCCTTGAGGATGAATCGCGCGAGATCGTCGAAGCTGCTTGTCGCCGGCATGACGATGCGACGCCAGACCCTTGCGCCGAGCGAAACCTTGAACGTCACACTGCCTCGGAACGGTTCGGCGGGGGCGGGTTCGCCAAGGGAATTCTCCCACGCGGGAAAGAACGGGTTCACCAGGTCAGCCCAGGCAACGAACGGTGAGCCATCCATTTCGTCTTCGCCTCGTTCTGCCGCTGCACCCGGAGCCTGGCGCGCAGGATAGAAGATACGCGCCAGCAAGTTGGCCGAAGTGCAGCGGAATGCCTCCAGGTACGTCGCGCTGGCCGATAGGCCCCACGCGGTCGCGACCATGCGCCTGGCCTGCCAGCCTTTGCCGGGAACGGGGGGCTCCGAAGCGATGTCGAGCAGACCGAACAATTGCATGAGGGCGATCTGCTTCATGCCGAGCAAGCGGAAACTCGCCTCTTGCTGCTTGTTGTCCATCCTGTTCGAACGGTTGTCAGGGCGGTGACCCTGCAACAACTCCTGCCGGTACAGTGCCATCCTGCCGTCGAGGGCGGAACGTCCCTGCTCGATATCGGCGAAACCCCACCAGAATTCGAGCAGGCTGAAATAGCGTTCTGTCGGATTGAGCCGTTGCCACTGGAAGAGCATTTCCGTACTGTCGAAGTCAGGCACGATGGTGCCAGGGGGTGCCTCTGCGTTGGCAACGGCAGCCAATGCCGCACGGTCGGCGGCACTGAGAGCGATAGCGGTCATGTCGGTCCTTTCAGATGCGGGGAACTCGCAGCCAGGCGATCTGCCATTCTACGCATCACCCCGGAAGGAGGAAGATGATCCGCTGCCACCTCGCCAAACTCACGAGCCGAGAAAGACTTCGCATCGCGGACGTCGCGCGGCGCACGACAGACACAGGGACAGTATACTAATTTCTCCTTCGCGGCCGAGCACGCTTCGGGGAACAATGCAGCGCAAAGGGGCAGCCGGCGGCGATGCCGGCTCCTTGAGGGCGCTGTGCCCGATTTGCCACCGGCACAGCATGATGCCGGCGTGCGCGCTGGCTGGCGCGTCGGGGCTCAGCCGCGATTCGCCGCCTTCAGGCGGAATTCCTTGCGTGCGCCGTCGGTGTCGCGCATCTCGAACAGGCCGGCGGCGCTCAACGCCTCATGCAGTGTCGCATAGCCACTGTCCTTGAGCTCTCGTCCCATTGCCTTCAGCTGTTTCCCAATGGCTAGAGCGGACGACCAGCCGTCGGGTCCCTGACTCCTGCTGACCGCCTCGCTGAGTGCCTGGACGTAGTCCGCTGCCACCGCGCGGTCGAGGTGATGCGCTGCGATCGGCTGCGTCAGGCTCTTCTTCGGCCGGCAGAAATGGGTCTGCCCATTGCCTTTCGTACGGACGACGACATCGAAGACGGCGGTGGCCTCGAGCAGCCGGGAGAAGCTGCTGGCACCATGGTGGCGCGGATCGAAATCGCTTTGATTGGCCCGCACGTACTGGGCGACGCGCGCCATGAGAGCCCAGCCATCTTCCTCGGCGACATTGGCATGGGCGCGCAACAGCTGGGTCTGCAGCCGCAGAGGATCCAGCGGCGCGGCCGCGATGGCAGCGCCGGTGCCGGGCGGCCCCGCGGCAACCGCTGCTGCGGATGCCAGTCCGGCGGTCGGCAGCGGGGCAGGCTCGACTGTTTTCGAGGAGCCGCGCAGCGGACCATGCGAGCGCTGCGGGGTCGTGACGGCGATTCGCCAGCAGACGCACGAAGGGCCACGGCAGCGCCCGTCGGCGCCGGCACTTGCTCCAAGCCTGGTGACCGCGCCGATCATCGGCACCGGCACCGTCGTTGAGGATGCGCGGCAAGTGAACGCGCCGTTGCTCAGCTATGCCGTCACGGTCCGTTACGAGGATGGCACCTACGCCTTCATCGAACAGCACGACGAGCCGACGGTCCGCAAGGGCGACCGGGTGCGGGTCGTCGACGGGCGCGTCGAGTTGCGCAACGACTGACTGGCTGCGGCCGGCAGCGCTGGCGCGCCGAGTGGTGATCGAGGGTCGCCAGCCGGCTCCCCGCGCCGTGGCTGTGGCTCACCGCCAGCGGCGCGGCCGCGTCGACGAAAGCGCTTGACAGCGGTCCCGGCAAACGGCAATCATTCGCATCGATCCTGCACGAAAGCGGAGGCGCGAAGAACATGCCGGCATCGCTTGCGCACATTCATCCCGGGACGCCGATGGGCGCCAACCTGGTCGCCGACGGCGCGACGTTTCGCCTCTGGGCGCCGGGCGCGCTCGCGGTCTACGTGACCGGCGACTTCAACGACCGCCGGCGTGACGACGCGAGCCTGCTCAGTCGCGACGCGAATGGGCACTGGCGCGGCTTCATTCCCGGTGTGCGCGATCGCGACCGCTACCTCTACCACGTCGTCGGCACGGGCAGCGAGGGCCCGAAGCGGGATCCCTACGCCCGCGAGCTGGAGGTGCCGTATCCCGGCGAGTGCGTCGTCCGCAGCAGCGATTTTCCGTGGCACGAGACCGGCTACGTGACGCCGCGCTTCCACGATTTCGTCATCTACCAGTTGCACGTCGGCACCTTCCATGCGCCGCGGCTGCCGCGCCAGGGTGGCACCTTCCTCGACGTCGCGCGGCTTCTCCCCTACATCGCCGAACTCGGGGTGACGGCGATCCAGTTGCTGCCGATCCAGGAGTTCCAGACCCGATTCAGCCAAGGCTACAACGGTACCGACTACTTCTCGCCGGAGATGGATTTCGCCGTCGGCGATGCGGAGCTCGCACCGTACGTCGCTGCCCTCAACCAGTTGCTCGATGCGCGGCAGCAGCGGCCCTACCAAGTGGCGGAGCTGCGCGGCGAGATGAACCAGTTGAAGGCGCTGATCGACCTCTGTCACGTGCATGGGCTGGCGGTGATCCTGGACGTGGTCTACAACCACGCCGGTGGCGACTTCGGCGACCAGAGCATATACTTCCTCGATCGCCAGCCCGTTGGCGGCGGCCATCGCAACTCGCTCTACTTCGGCGATCGCGGACATGCGGGTGGGCTGGTGTTCGATTTCGGCAAGCCGGAGGTGCGCGATTTCCTGATCCAGAACGCCCGCTTCTTCCTCGACGAGTACCGCGTCGATGGCTTTCGCTACGATCAGGTCAGCGTCATCGATCACGACGGCGCGCCGCATGGCTGGAGCTTCTGCCAGGACCTGACGGCAACCCTCGACCACATCCGGCCGGGTGCCCTCAACCTCGCCGAATACTGGAACGTCAATCCGTGGATCGTCCGTGCGCGGCCGCAGGGCGCGGGATTCGACACCACCCTCACGGATGGGCTGCGCATCGCGCTGCGCGATGTCATCGGCAACGCCAGCCAGCCCGACGAGCGGCCGCTGCCGATGTCGCGACTGGCGGCGAGCCTCTGGCCGGAGGGCTTCGATGCCTCGTGGCAGTTCGTCCAGGGACCCGAGAACCACGACATCGTCTTCGCCGGTCGTGAGTTGCGCATCGCTCGCCTGGCGCAGCCGGACGATCCACGATCGTGGTACGCGCGCAGCCGGACGCGCGTCGCCAACGGCATCAGTCTGACCGCGCCGGGAATCCCGATGCTGTTCATGGGCCAGGAGTTTCTCGAAGACAAGCAGTGGTCCGACGACCTCGAGTCGCAGCCGCAGCTGCTGCTGCACTGGGCGGGGCTCGCCAGCGGCGACCGACAGATGCTCGACCATCTGCGCTGCATGCGCGAGCTGATCCGGCTTCGCTGGCACTTTCCCGGGCTGCGCGGCGAGGGCCTGCGGGTGGTGCATGCCAACGACGGCAACCGTGTGCTCGCCTTCCATCGCTGGGTCGTCGGGCAGGGCGACGACGTCCTCGTCGTCGCGCACCTGAGCAACTTCAACCGCTTCGGCTACCGCATCGGCTTTCCGGGTGGTGGCCGCTGGCGGGAGGTCTTCAACAGCGACGTCTACGAGAACTGGGTCAATCCCGGCGTCGCCGGCAACGGCGGCGCGGTCCATGCGGAGCCATGGGCGCTCCACGGTTTCGGTTTTTCAGCGTCCCTGCTGCTGCCGGCGAACAGCATTCTCGTCTTCGCCCGCTGAACGGGGCCCGCTGTGACGGCGGCGCGATCCTGCAGCCGAAGTGGCTGTTGATGGCGCAGGGCTCTGCTTCAACGCATCAACCCGGCAGCAGTCGGGCTGCCGGATCCAGTTTGAGGAGGGTGTCATGGTGCCAGTTCTGGCGGTCGATAGCGAGTATCTGTTCGGCCTCATCGGCAAGTTCCTGGCGCGCGACGATGCGGGACCGCGCCACGACTACGGCCACCTCGACGCTGACCCGCGCGCCGGGATCCTCGAACCCTGGCGCTTTCCCTGGGTCGATGCCGTCTTCGATCCCGACGATGCGACGCAGCCCGACAATGCGGTCACCTTCGTGCACGCGGCAGCCGACCGCCAGCCCGGGCATGTCGTGCATCTGGTCGGCAGCTTTGCCGATCTGCACACGCCGATTCCGCTGTTGCCGCTGGTCGACACCCACTACGCGACCGTGACGCTGCGCATCCGCAAGGGCGAGGTGCATCATTACCGCCTGCGCATCGACGGCGTCTGGCAGGTCGATCCGATCAATCCGCAGCGGATGCTGCTCGACAACGGCGTCGAGTGGTCGCGCTTCTTCACCTGGGGCGCGACGCGGCGGCTGGTCCTCGAGCGCTGGGAGTCGCGGCTGCTGCAGCGGCTGTGCAGCCACATCCTGCCGTTTCACACGGCCGACGGCGAGACCTTCTTCAAGCGCGTGCATGACGCGCAGGGCCCGGCGAATCGCGCGCCGCATGCCTATCGCCTCGACGAGAGCGCCGGCGCGGTCAATTTCATCGACAAGCTGCTCGCCCGCGAGGAGGCCCATCACCTGATCGATTACCAGATCTGCCTCGAGCTGATCGACCGGCTGCTGCGTCTGCGCAATCCGGTGATCGAGCCCTGGAAGCTGCCGCGCGAGGTGTTTGCCGAACTCTACCGGGAGATGGCGACGGCCAGCGTAGCCGGCTGGAACTACGGCCGCTACGGCAATCCGCGTTACTTCCTGCAGTTGCTGCGCCGGCACACGCTGACCGGGGTGTTCTCGCATCCGCGCTACGGCGGCAATGCCATGACGCTGGGCTGGAAGTACCTCGAAGAGCGCTACCGTGATGCCAGCGGCGCGACGCTGTTCGACTGGGGCCGTGCAATCGAAGCGCCGCTCGGGCGCAATTCCGCCTACAGGGGGTGAGATGGAGCGATTCGACGTAGTCATCATCGGCAGCGGTGCCGGCGGCGCACCGATCGCCGCCCGTCTGGCGCGTGCCGGGCACTCGGTTCTGGTGCTCGAAAAGGGGCCGCTGCTGCGCACGCAGGAAGAGCATCCGCTCGGCGTCTCGGACTTCAAGCGGGATGAGCTGTTCGCCACCGGCGCCGAGAAGCGGCTGACGCTGAGCGGTGTCGCCAACCGTTTTGACTCGTTCTACGGCAGCCACGTCGAGCCCGACCTCAATGACGAGCCGCACATCTACGAGGGGGCCGACGGCCTCGACCGTGCGACCATCGAAGGCTACACGGCGCAGGTGGTCGGCGGCGGCACGCAGCTCTACGGCGCGGTGTCGCTGCGTTTCTCGGAACTCGATCTGCGTCTCGGCAGCTTCAACGCCGGCCGCAATGACATCGTCGGCGACCCGAACGGCGATGTCCGGCGCGAGGCGCGCGACTGGCCGATCGACTACGCGACGCTCGAACCCTACTACTGCGAGGCGGAGCGGCTGATCGGCATCAACGGCACGCGCACCAACCAGGGCAAGCCGTTCTCGGCCGACCACTACCAGACGCCGTATGCGCCGAACCCGATCAGCGCCTACGTTGCGACCGGCATGGACGCACTCGGCCTGCCGCGCTACCGGACGCCGCTGGCGGTGATCACCGAGGATCACGCACCCTCCGGCCGCATCGTCCCGGCTGCTGCCGAAGCGGCGAAGACCGGCTACGTCAACCGTTACGGCGATCCGCTCGGCCTCAAGTCGAACACCTGGGTGGCACTGCTGCGGCCACTCTCGGGCATGGCCAACTTCACGCTGCGGGCGAACTGTGTCGTCACCCACCTCGAGATGGCGGGCGACCGCATCGGCAAGGTGGTCTATCGCGATGTCGCCGGGCGGCCGGTCGAGGTGGCGGGCAAGCTGGTCGTCGTCGCCTGTTCGGCGATCGAGTCGGTTCGCCTGCTGTTGCTCTCGGGCGAGCGCGATCCGGCGTTCACCGCGCGCCTCAACGGCAACGGCCTCCTCGGGCGTTATTTCCTGACCCACTGTTTCGGCGGTGCCGAGGCCATCATGCCGGGCCGCTTCGACAAGAGCGTCTCGCTCGATTCCGACTGGGCGACTGATGCCTGCGCCAGCGAAGACTTCATTCGCAGCCAGGGACTCTGGGCCGGCGGCGCCATCTACAACAACACCTCGGACCAGGCGCTGCCGATCTCGCTCGCGCGCACGCACGGCAGCCAGGACATGGACACCATCTGGCAGACCTTCGCCGACGATACCGCGCTCACCGGCGACGCGCTCAACGCCTTCTTCGATGCCAACTTCGGCACCCGTCTCTCGGTCAGCTTCATGGCCAACCAGGTGCCGCTGTTCGACAACCGGATCGAGCTGCACCCGAGCATCAGCGACAAGTGGGGCCGTCGCGTCGCCTACATCCGCAAGACCTGGCACAGCCACGACGTGCACCTGATGAACGTCTTCGCCGAGCAGTGCCGACGGATTCTCGCCTTCGGTGGCGACGGCGGCAAGGGGCAGTTCCCGGTCAGCGAATTCGGCGCCATCTACATGGCGGCGAACGCGCGTGCCCGCATCGCCAACCACATCCTCGGCGGCATGCGCTTCGGCAGCGACGCGGCGGATTCGGTGCTCGACCCGAACTGCCGGGCGTGGCAGTTCGACAACCTCTACGTCACCGACGGCGCGTTCATGCCGACTTCCGGCGGCGCCAACCCGACGCTCACCATCCAGGCCAACGCCCTGCGCGTCGCCGACCAGTTGCTCGCCCGCCTCTGAGGAACGACCCATGGACAGCCGCTTCAACGACATCCTCGACCTGCCGGAAAACAACATCTTCCGCGTCGTCTTCTACCCCGATCGCATCTACCACGCGCAGCACCTCGAGGCGACGCGCAGTCCGCGTTACCGCTACAACGTCATGGAGGTGCGCACGCAGGCCGACATCACGGTCATGAAGGGTGAGGTCTACCGCGACGAACTGCTGCTCGGCAACTTCCTGCGCATCGAGTACCGGGCGCATCGCCTGACCGAACTGGCGCGCGAACAGGGCCGCCTGCCGGCTGGCGAGATCCTCGCCTTCGTCAGGCTGCTGCCCGACGGCGCCGCCGCCGCCGAAGCGACGCTGCGCCTGCATCATTCGCGCCCGGTCGACGCCTACGTCGTCGAACTGTGGAGCACGCTCGAAGGCCCCGACGCCAGTCCGCACGATTTCACCGTTCTCGACCTGATGGGCTGGCAGCGCGAGATCACCCGCGTTCCCGGGTTCGCCGCCGCGCTTGCCGACATCCGTGCCATCCGCCGGGTCGAGATTGCCTGCCGCGAGAACGATCGCGACCTGCCGTTCGGCTACCGCATCGGCAACCCGCAGTGGGACAACAACTACATGCGCAGCCACCAGGTTGCCAACACCAGTGAACCAAGTTCGGCGGCGAACACCGTCGAAACCTTCAACTACCTGATCAACTTCCAGCGCGGCTGGTACTTGCGCAGCGCCGACGTCGCTCCGGTGCGCTATCGCAACCCGTTGATGGAGGACGGCGACCCCGATCGCCACGACGACAACGTGATCGAGATGCGCTGGCTGCTGCAGCGCGAACTGGGCTCGAACCTGGTCTTCTTCCACGAGGTCCTGATCCCGCCGGGCAAGGTCGAAGGCACCCACCGCCACATTGGCAGCGAAGAGCTGTACTACATCGTCGAGGGCGACGGCATCGCCTACATGGGCGAGAACGACGACCCCGCGCTGGCCGCGTATCCGGTCGTCGAGCGCTCGATCTTCGGCATCGGTGCCAAGCGCTGCCGCGAATTGCCGGTGGCGCCGGGGCACGTCATCTACACCAAGAGCGGCGGCATCCACGGCATCCGCAATCCGGGCACGAAGCCGCTGCGCTTCGTTGCCTTCCTCTACCACAGTGCGTGAGGACGGCCCATGGAACTGATCCACTCCGACCAGGTGTTTCGTGTTGCTGCTGGCAGCCAGCCCGACTACAACCGCGGCAACACCCTGATCCGCCTGCTGGGAATCCTCGAAAGGCAGCGCCTGGCCTGCGGCCGCGAACAGTACCTGAGCGAGACGCTGGAGTACCTCTTTCCCTTCGACTTCCTCGAACTCTACGGGCCGGCGGGCGCCGACGCCGACCAACTCGACGCCACCCGCCAGGACAGCAAGCTCGACTTCCAGAAGCAGAACCTGCGCGACTTTCGCCTCGGCGACGTCGTCCTCTGCCGCGGCTATGCGGCAGCGGGCGGGCAGGTCGTCCCCTTCCTGCGCATCAGCTACCGCGCCGGTCCCGATTCGCTGCTCTCCCGGCTGTCGGGTGATCGTCTCGGCAGCCATCTGAAGCTCTATCTGCGGGTCGGCACGAATCCCGTGGGGCAGGTCCTCGATGTCCCCTACGATCCAGCGAGCGAGCGCTATGCGCTCGAACTCTGGAGCTTTCCGGCGGGCAACCTGCGGCAGAATCTCGACAGCCGTGGGCGCGACGCGATCGACCGCGGCGAACTGCTCGTCCGCAACGACCTGATCCAGGGCGCGCGCGACGATTTCGCGCGCGACGGGATCGACGACCGCTACCTGGTCGAGGTGGCACCGAACCATGCGCTGCATCCGATCCTGCCGCTGCACGTCGAATGTGCCTGGGCGGATGCCGGCGGCACCTTCTGGGATTCACGCGGCGGCAGCAATTACCACTACGAGTTCAGCATGATCGTCCGCGGTTGGGAGAACTTCCTCGCCGCCGGCGTCAGCCCCAACCCGCACGGCGGTGTCGGCTTTCTCGAGTACCGCAACCTGCTCTCGAACTACGGCCGCTACGCCGGCCGCAACGAGCTCGGGCGCGATTTCGACGCCTGGAACTTCAACGCCCACGGCAACAAGAACCACCCCGCTGGCCGCGAGAACTTCTTCGCCGTCGATTACATGGACCTGCACATCCTCAAGCCCGAATGCGGCATCGGCCTGCATCGCCACCGCGACAACCAGGAGGTGTTCCTGATGATGCAGGGGCGCGCCTACATGATCATCGGCGACTGGACGCGGCGCCCCTGGCGCGAGCGCGCCTTCGAACTGCGCACCCTGCGCGCCGGCCACTTCGCGATGCTCAAGGGCGGCCAGTTGCACGGGTTGATGAACCCGGGCGAGGAGGACATCTCGCTGTTCATGTTCGGCGGCTACGACTGACCGGCGCGGCCGGGTCGGCGGCCGCCGGCCATCTCACGCCGCCGCATCCTGAATCGTGGCAGCGACCGGGGAGCAACGAATGCAGCTTGGCACCGATGCGCCTTTCGAGCGGATCAGCCGGCGCACGCGCAACCTCCTGCTGCAGGCCGGTCTGTCGACTGTCGACGAGGTGATGGCCCGTCATCGCAGCCGGGAGCTGCAGCGGCTGCCCGGCTTCGGCCGGCAGACGGTCGGGGAGATCGAGAAGTTCTTCCCGGTCAGGCGGCTGCAGCAGCCGTACGCGACCGTCCAACCCTACATCACCGCCGATGGCTCGGTGATCCGCGAGCTGATGCACCCGGCTGTTCATGGCAACTGCAGGCAGAGTCTGGCCGAGGCCACCGTTGCTGCCGGCGCTGGTACCCTGCTGCACCGGCATTTGCGGAGCGAGGAGATCTACCACGTCACGGCCGGTGAGGGCGAGATGATCCTAGGCGCAAAGTCGTTCCGCATCGGCCCCGGCGACACCGTCTGCATCGCGCCCGGAACACCGCATCGCGTCCGCGCATCGGCCAGAGCCCCGCTGGTCCTGCTGTGCTGCAGCTCGCCCGCGTACGCGCATGCCGACACCGAGCTGCTCTGATGCGCGGGCGGTGTTCGCTCTTCGGTCGGGTCGAGTCCCTAAGAGCGTGAATGACTTCAGCGTGTTGGTGCCAGGTTGCGTCGAGGCTGGCGCATGCAGCGGCAATCCGCCGGCGATGGCATTCACTTGCCAGAGCAGAGTATTGGACAGGATCGGCACGAACAGCGCCGGGATTGCGCCGAACGGGCTACCAATGACTGCCAGCGCGCGGTTGACGATCGGGTTCCCGGCCGCCGCCTCAACAACCGTCCGCGGCTCAGTGACGGGCAAACACCTTCGCCGTGCCGTCGCTGCCGATCAGCAGCACAGCGTACGCTTCCTTGCGCGCACTCTCCATGCCAGGTGAGCCACGGGGCATGCCGGGCGCAGCAAGGCCGACGGCCTGCGGCCTTTCCCGCAGCAGGCGTTTCACGTCGATGGCCGGCACATGGCCCTCGATCAGGTAGCTGCCGACCTTCGCCGTGTGGCATGAGCCGTAGCGCTCGGGCATGCCGAGCCTGGCGCGGCTGGCGGGTACATCGTCGATGTTGACCGACTTCACCCGGAAGCCGTTGTCGCGCATGTGCTTTTCCCATTCCGAGCAACAACTGCAGTACGGGTTCTTGTAGACCTCGACCTCGGGCAGGTCGGCGGCGCCGAGTGGCGCGCTTGCGAGGGTGGCGGTGGCGAGCAGGGCGGCAAGCAATGCTTTCATCGTGGACTCCCTAATGTGAAAGTCGCGTCAGCGACTCGCGAATCTCCCTTCTCCCGCGCGCGGGAGAAGGGTCGGGGATGAGGAAAACGGTCATGACTTACGTTATCCGGGGTCTCTCAACAGTCATGACCGTTAGACACTGCCCGCCGCACGCAGGCAAAGGTCTTGAAAAAACGTAACCAAACGGTTACAGTCATTTCATGTACTCGATCAAACTCGTCCCCGAGTTTTCCGCGTGGCTTTCCGGCCTCAATGACAGCATGACGCATCGTCGCCTGGCGCGGCGTTTGGAAAAAGCGCAGGGGGGTAAGCTTGGTGATGTCAAGCCGGTCGGCGAGGGCGTGTTCGAGATGCGCGAACACTTCGGGCCGGGCTGGCGCATGTACTACGTGCAGCGCGGCGCGGTGCTGATCGTGATGCTAGGCGGCGGCGACAAGTCTACGCAGGCCGCCGATATTGCAAAGGCCGTCACGTTGGCCGCTACCGTGGAGGATTGAACCATGACCAAAAAGATCAACGTTTCCGAGTTGCCGGAATTCGACATGGCAGAGCATTTGCCGGACCAGGAGGCCATTGCCGAGTACCTGACCATCGTTCTTGAAGAGAACGATCCGGCCGGGTTCGCCCATGCGCTCGGCACGATTGCGCGCGCGCGTGGCATGACCGAGATCGCGCGGGCGTCCGGTATCTCGCGCGAGGCCCTCTACCGGGCGCTGCGGCCAGATGCGCAACCGCGCTTCGACACCGTGTCCCGCGTGTGCGCGGCGCTGGGCGTCAAGCTCGTAGCCCAGGCGGTTCACGCGTAGGTTCTCATTTCTCAACGTCGTCTAACCTTCCGCTCCAGAGGCCCGCTTCGCCGGCAAGCCGGCTTCGCGCCCCTGTGCTTCCACGTTGAACTGAAGCGCTGCGCGCTGGTGCAGGCACCCCACCGCCATCCACTGCTCCTTCGGGGAGAGTAATGAGTGAGCTGCGTGAACGCATGAGCAACGCCATGTGCCTGCGGGGAATGGCGGCACGGACGCAGTAAAGGCAATAGGGGACAGACCACTGTTTCTGAACCAAGACTGAGATCATGAGAAGACGCAAAATCTACGTTGAAACCTCCGTGATCAGCTACCTTACCGCTCGTCCCAGCAAGAACGTGATCGAAGCTGGTCATCAGGAGAGCACTTTTCTCTTCTGGGATCGACGTGGCAAATTCGACTTGGTGGCATCGGAACTTGTCGTCACTGAATGCAGCCTGGGAGATGCTGTTGCAGCAAGCAAACGGCTCGACGCGCTATTGGCAATACCGTTGCTCGAGATTAACGCGCATAGCGTTGAAATCGCGAAAGGGCTGGTTGCTTCAGGTATCGTGCCGATCAAGGCGAGCGAGGATGCCTTGCATATTTCGATCGCCACAGTTCATTTCGTGGACTATCTGCTGACGTGGAACTGCCGGCATATTGCCAACCCGGAAATTCAAGCGCGAATCGCCGAGCATTTCCGACCGCTGGGTTTGTTCTTGCCTTTCATTTGTACCCCTGACGAACTCTTGGGAGACGACGATGACTGATAGCATCATCCACGAAGTACGAGCCATTCGGGAACAACACGCCGCTAGTTTTGGCTTCGACCTCGATCGCATTTTTGCCGATCTACAGGCGCGCCAAAGCAAACACGCAGTCGAGGGGTGGACGGTCATTCCTGCACCTGCCAGCCCACCACCAGAGGCGAACTTGGCATTGCAGCGGACTCGCTTCGCTCGCCGCTGAATTTCAACGTTAGGCGTCGAATGTCCACGTCCACCCGATTCACCTTGCTCCTGACTGCGCCATTTCCAGTTTGTGCTCTTTCGGCTGAGTTTCGACTTCACCCTTCTGGATTCGGCCCCGTTCGCATAGGCATGTCGGTCAATAACGCGAGCAGGCTGCTTGGCACCCCCTTGATCAAGCTAAGCGCAACGTATCAAGACGATCGCTGCGTGGTCTACCCGAAAAGCAAATTCAACGGGTTATCGTTTGGTGTTACTCCGGATGGGAGTGTTGACAGCGTTTATGTCGGTTACACGGGTAGACGCTTCAAGACAGACAAAGGGCTCCACGTCGGAAGTACGGCGAATGACCTTCGACGGTTGTACGGAAACAGAATCGAACTAAAGACCTACCAATGTGCTGATCTCTTGCACGAGTACATTTACCGCCAGCCTGGGCATTCGAATCAAGGATTTCATTACACTGTCAATGCCAAAGGGAAAATCGAGGGAATCATGTCTGGCAATCTCGGCGCAGTGATACCTCCATGCTAAAACAAGAGAAATTTCAGGTTGTGAGGCATAAGGACCACTACGTAGCCAAGAAATCGGGTCGAGAGCGAGCAGTTCATTACAGGCACATGCCTGCGGATGATGCCCAACCCTGCGGGGCGGGAGACACTACGCGATAGAGCCGCGCAGCGCTCCTGACCTTCCTTGAACGTGTGCGGCGGGCATGGCGCGTTACTTCACAGGTGCAAGTCCGATGGCCCGGTCTTGCCGCACCTGCGGTGCGTCGAACCCCGCTGCGCAGAGCCGAAGGCAAGGAGAAGGGCAAGCGCTTCGTCGTGAGGCGAGGTGCGGAGGAAGCCCAATCCAAAGCTGCCGGGCGTTGAACAAAAACCGGATACGAGGCGTGATGCATCCGGGCATCGACGGCATGACGGTCGATGCCCGGCCAGAGTACCTCCGACACCACTGGCCGGAAATCCGCGAGCAACTGGAAAGGGGCTGCTACAGCCCGCAACCGGTCAAGCGCGTGGCGATCGAGAAGGCGGACGGGAAGAAACGCCCGCTGGGCATCCCGACGGTATCGGACCGCCTCATTCAGCAAGCCATCGCGCAAGTTGTCCGCCGGCGATGGGGTTCACTTGCCAGAGTAGTGGACAGGATCGGCACGAACAGCGCCGGGATTCCGCCGAACGCAGCACCAACGACTGTCAGCGCGTTGTCGACGATCGGGTTTCCGGCCGCCTCCTCAACGACCGCGAGCGGTTCAGTGACGGGCAAACACCTTCGCCTTGCCGTCGCTGCCGATCAGCAGCACATCGTACGGTTCCTTCCGCGCGCTCTCCATGCCGGGTGAACCACCCGGCATGCCGGGCGCAGCAAGGCCGACGGCCTTCGGCTTCTCCCGCAGCAGGCGCTTCACGTCGGTGGCCGGCACATGACCTTCGATCAGGTAGTTGCCGACCTTCGCCGTGTGGCATGAGCCGTAGCGCTCGGGCATGCCGAGCCTGGCGCGGGTGGTGGCTACGTCCTCGACGTTGATCGATTTCACCCGGAAGCCGTTGTCGCTCATGTGCTTTTCCCATTCCGTGCAACAGCTGCAATACGGGCTCTTGTAGACCTCGACTTCGGGCTGGTCGGCGGCGCCGAGTGGCGTGCTTGCGAGGGTGGTGGTGGCGAGCAGGGCGGCAAGCAATGCTTTCATCGTGGACTCCTCAGTGTCTTGCAGGGGTGTCGTCGAGCGCGAAGCGCAACGTCTTCGGCGGCTTCCCCGGCACATTGAGTGTGGCGACTGCCTTGGCGCCCTTGAGGTCGAAGGTACCCTTCGCCTCGAAACGGTTGTTGCCGGCCGGTGCCATTGCGACCTCGGTCTTCTTGCCGCCAACGAGCAGCGTCAGCCTGGCCGATCCAGCCGCCGTCGGCACCGGGGTGCCGTGCTCGGTGACATGAATGGTCAGAGTCTCGCTGCGGGCGACGAGTTCTGCCTGATAGTGCCCGGCATCGGCGACGACGCCGCCGAAGCGTGGCTTGCCATGGTCCTCGTGGGCGACCGCGGCGGTGGCCGCGACAAGCGCGGCGAGGGCGATGGGAAGCAGTATCTTCATGGTGAGGCTCCTTTCGTCGGGAAGTTCGCAGGCTTTCAGAATGTTTCGCCCTGATGCGATTCGAGCAGCTGGGCGAGCGGCTTCTCGCCGAAGGCGAGGAACAGCGCCGGCGTCACGAAGGCGTCGAGCAGGGTGGAGGAAATCAGGCCGGAGAAGATGACGACCGCCACCGGGTGCAGGATCTCGGTGCCCGGCGCCTCGGCCTCGAAGAGCAGCGGCGCCAGCGCGAAGGCGGCGACCAGCGCCGTCATCAGCACCGGCGTCAGGCGCTCCAGCGAGCCGCGGATGACCAGCTGGCGGCCGAAGGTCTCGCCTTCGAAGCGAACCAGGTTGGCGTAGTGCGAGAGCTTGAGGATGCCGTTGCGGGTGGCGATGCCGGCGAGCGTGATGAAGCCGATCAGCGTCGCGATCGACAGTGGCTGGCCCGAGAGCCACAGGCCGATGACGCTGCCGATCAGTGCCAGCGGCACGTTGGCGATCACCAGTGCGGCGAGGATGGCCGAGCGGTAGCGGCTGTAGAGGACGATGAAGATCAGGCCGAGCGAGATCAGCGCCAGCACGGCGATGATGCGGGCGGCTTCCTCCTGCGCACGGAACTGGCCATCGATGGTGATGAAGTAGCCCGACGGCAGCTTCGTCTCGGCGATGACGCGGCGCACGTCCTCGACCACGTCGGAGAGCGGGCGGCCCTGCGCGTTGGCCGAGACGACGATGCGCCGGCGGCCGTTGTCGCGGCTGATCTGGTTCGGCCCGTCGCCGTCCTCGATGGTCGCCACGCGCGCGAGCGGCACGCGGCCGTTTGGCGTCTCGATCATCAGGTTGGCGAGTCCCGAGAGCCCGCGCGCCTCTTCCGGCAGGCGCAGCACCAGTGCGAAGCGGCGCGCCCCCTCGATCACCTGGCCGAGCTGCTCGCCATCGATCAGCGTCTGCAGCTGTCGGAGCAGGGCGGAAGCCGATACGCCGTACTGTTCGGCGCGCGCGTAGTCGACGCGCACCTTGATCTGCGGCGCCAGTACCTGCTTTTCCAGCTCGAGGTCGGCGAGCCCCGGGATCGTCGCCAGCCGGTCGCGCAGCGCTGCACCTTCGCCGCGCAGCACGTCGAGGTCGTCGCCGACGATGCGGATGGCGACCTGCGCACGCACTCCGGAGAGCATGTGGTCGATGCGGTGTGAGATCGGCTGGCCGATGCTGACCGTAGCCGGCAACGAAGCGAGCCGCGTGCGCAGGTCGGCGTGGATCTGCGACGGCGGACGGCCAGGCTTGAGGCGCATGTCGAGCTCGGAGACGTGTACGCCCTCGGCGTGCTCGTCGAGTTCGGCGCGGCCCGAGCGGCGTCCGACGTAAGTCACTTCCGGCACCTCGCGCACGAGCTGCTCGGCGAGCGTCCCGATCTTCACCGATTCGGCGAGCGTGATGCCGGGGTTGAGGCGCAGGCCGACGAAGGCAGCGCCCTCGTTGAAGGGGGGCAGGAAGGTGGTGGCGAAGAAGGGGACGCTCGCTGCCGCCAGCAGGGCAGCGACGGCAGCGGCACCGATGACCCGCTTGCGCTCGGCCAGCGCCGTTTCCAGCCCGCGTCGGTAGTGCGACTTCAGCCATGCGACGAAGCGCGTATCGCCATGCATCGACGCCTCGCCATGGCGCAGCAGGTACCAGGCCATCACCGGCGTCAGCGTGATCGAGACGACGAGGCTGGCGAGGATCGCCGTCAGGTAGGCGACGCCGAGCGGGATGAAGAAGCGGCCCTCGAGTCCGGGCAGGGCGAAGAGCGGCACGAAGACGAGGGCGATGATCAGCGTCGACACGACGATTCCCGAGCGCACCTCGTTCGAGGCGTTGACGATCACCCGCAGCGGGGGTTCCGGTGCCGGCTTCTGGCGGTTCTGGCGCAAGCGGCGGATGATGTTCTCGAGGTCGACCACCGCGTCGTCGACCAGTTCACCGATGGCGATGGCCAGCCCGCCGAGCGTCATCGTATTGATCGACAGCCCGAAGTAGCGGAACACCAGGGCCGCGGTGAGGATCGAGACGGGGATCGCGGTCAGCGAGATCAGTGTCGCGCGCAGGTTGCCGAGGAAGAGATAGAGCACGGCGGCGACGAAGACGGCAGCGGCGGCCAGTTTCCACTCGAGGTTGCGGATGCTGGCCTCGATGAAGTCGGCCTGGCGGAAGGTGACGCGCGGCGCCGCCATGCCAACCGGCAATCCGCCCTTCAGCTCGGCGAGCGCCGCTTCAACCTGCCGCGTCAGCGCGACGGTGTCGGCGGCCGGCTGCTTCTGCACCGACAGGATCACCGCTGGCTGGCCGTTGAGGCCCGCGTCGCCGCGCCTGATTGCCGGCGCGAAGCCGACCGACGCCACCTGCGCGAGCAGGATCGGCTGGCCGTTCCTGGCCGTGAGCGGCAGGCGCTGCAGGTCTTCCAGCCGGCTGGTACGGCCAAGGTTGCGGATCAGGTATTCGCGCGAGTTGAGTTCGAGGAAACCGCCGCTGGTGTTTGCCGCGAAGCCGCGCAGCGCGTCATCGACCTGGTCGAGCGTGATGCCGAGCGCGGCCATGCGCACGGTGTCCGGCTGCACCTGGAACTGGCGCACCTCGCCGCCGATCGGGATGACCTGGGCGACGCCGGGGATCGTCAGGAGGCGCGGACGCAGCACCCAGTCGGCGTACTCGCGAGCCGCCATCGCCGGCCGCTGGGCGGCTGCCGGCGCGGCACCTGCCGCGGGCTCGATCGCTGCCGCGGTGGGCGCTGTGATGGGGATCGCGATGAGCAGGATCTCGCCCATGATCGACGCCACCGGTCCCATGTGCGGCACCACGCCTGGCGGCAGCTGCGACTGGATCAGCGACAGGCGCTCGGCGATCATCTGCCGCGCGCGGTAGATCTCGACCTCCCAGTCGAACTGCACGTAGACGATCGACAGCCCGGCCGACGACACCGAGCGCACCGAGGCGACGCCGGCCATGCCGTTCATCGCCGTCTCGATCGGGAAGGTGATCAGTGCCTCGACTTCCTCCGGCGCCATGCCGCCTGCTTCGGTCATCAGCGTGACTGTCGGCTTGTTCAGGTCGGGGAAGACGTCGACCGGCGTCTTCTGCACGACCAGCGCGCCATAGAGGATGAGGACGATGGCCACCGCCAGTACCAGCAGGCGTTGCGACAGGCTCTTTTCGACGATGGTCCTAAACATGGCAGGCATCCTGGCGGTCCGTCCCAACGGTCATGGCTTCCCGATCCACCCTGGAACGGATGGAAGCGATGACCGTTCCGTCGCCCCCGACCCCTCTCCGAGAAGCGGCAGAGGGGAGGTGCGCGAGCTGCCGAGCGACTTTCACGGCAAAGGTGGCCTGTGCCGCCGCGGGGGCCAGCGAACGTCGTGAACATGAGGGTGGGTTCATTTTCAGCGCACCTGATTGAGCAGTGCCGCGCCCTGGACGACGACGCGCACGCCGGCCTCCAGCCCGTCGATGACGGCGACGCGCGTGCCGTCGAGCGGCTGTGTGCGTACCGGGCGCGGTGCGAAGCGTTCGGCGCTCGTCTTCACCCAGACGATTTCCTGGTTGGCGGAGCTCTTCACGACCGCCGCAGCCGGCAGCGGCACGCCCTTGATCGGCGAGCGTGTCTGGGCGATCACCCGCAGTGGCTGGTTCAGTGCCAGCGTTGCCGTTCCGCCGTCGACACGGAAGAGCAGCGGGATCGCCTGCTCGCGCAGCGAGCGGCCGGCGCCGACGAAGGTGAGCAGCACCTCCTGACCCGGTCCGGCACTCCCGTAGGCGCCGGCAATCTCGGCGGCGAGCCGTGGGTCGTAGGCCAGCGCCTCGACGCGCAGGTTGGCCGGGTCGACGATCTCGAACAGCAGTTCCCGCGCCTCGACCACTTGGCCGGCAACCACGCTGGCCGAAGCGACGACGCCAGCGACTGGCGCGCGCAGATCCTCGGGCTGCGAGATGCTCCTGGTGATGGCGGCGAGGCGCTCGCGCAGACTCTGCACGTCGGCCTCGGCGGCATCGACGTCCTTGCGCGCGACGGTTGCTTCCAGCTCGCGCAGTCGCGCCAGGCGCCTTTCGGCGACGCCGAGCGCAGCGCGCAGTTCGGCGGCCTGCGCCCTCTGTCCGCCCAGCTCGAGCGGCGAGACGGCTGGATGGACGCGGGCGAGCAGTTCTCCCTTCTTCACTGCCTTGCCGAGCGACGGAATGCCCCCCGCCGGCGCTTCGACGCGGCCGGTATTCATCGCTTGCACACGGCCGCCGCTACCCGGATCGAGCACCACCTTGCCGGCGAGTTCGACGGTGACGGGATGCTCGCCGCTCCCGGTGATCTGCGTGCGCAGTGCGAGCTGGCGCTGGGTCGTCTTGGGCAGGAAGACGTTGCCGTCGGCAAGTCGTTGCGGACCGTCGCCGCGGGTCAGCGCGGGCGCCGGTTCGTCGCCGTGAACGTGGCCCTCGTGCGCCAGACCGGCACTGGCGACGAGGCTGGCGGCGAAGAGGAGTGGCTGGAGCGTGCGTTGCAGAACTGTCGTGGCGTTCATGCGGCCTCTCCCTTGCGCCGGCGCAGCCGGACGGCCACGACGGCGCCAAGCAGCGTCAATGTCGCGGCGATGCCGATCTCCTTGATGCCGATTCCGGCCGCAATGGCGCTCGTCGCGGCAGAATCGCCGACGACGAGGTCGGTCGCGAGCAGGTCGCTTTGCTCGCCAGCGGTGACGGTGATCGTCAGTGGGTAGGTGGCCGGTGCGGCGAAAGAGGCGGCGTCGAGCGTGTACGTGCCGTCGGCCTGGGCCTCGGCAAGGCCGAGGTGGCCGGCGAAGTCGATCTCGATCCGCGCGCCGGTGATGGGCTCGTTGCTCGCCCAGTCGTCGAGCGTCAGTGTCAGGCGACCGTCATTGATGCGGCCGACCAGTTCGAACACCTCGCTGTGTGCCTCGAAGGAGGGGCGAGCCGCCTCGGCGGCGGATGCCGACGGGGCTGGGAGGAGCAGTGCGGCCGCGCAGACGAGGGCGGCGATGGCGTGTCGCAGGGGATTCATGGCAGGACTCCGATGGCCTGGTTGTAGCGCGAGACGGCGCGTGCGGCTTCGAGGCGGGCGCGCGCGGCGGCGAGTTCGGCCGCGAAGGCGTCGGCATCGACGCGCAGACGCTGCGGCAGATCGATGTTGCCGAGGGCGAAGGCGCGGGCGTACTCGCGGCGCATTTCGATGGCGAGCGTACGCCTGGTTTCGGCGAGGGCGAGTGCTTCGTCGGCCCGCTGCAGTTCGCGCCCGGTGGCATCGCGGTCTGCGTCGACGCGCTGCCGCTCGTAGGACAACAGCGCTTCGGCTTCGACGAGTTCGGCGTTTGCTGCGGCAACCCGCGGGCGATTGCGCGCGTCGGTGGCGAGCGGAATGCGGACGCCGACAATGGTCGAGCTCTCCCAGTCGGCCTCGGCAACAGGCCGTTCGCGACGCATGCCAAGCATGATCTCCGGCAGGTCACGAGAATTTCTGGCTGCCACGTCCAGCCGCGCGCGGGCGGTGGCGATGGCAGTTTCGAGTGCTGCCAGCTGCGGGTGAGGGGTCGTCGGAGCCTGCCGGCGCTGCTCGTTCATCCCGCTCGGAGCCGGCGGCAGCGGCAAGCCGGTGAGCGCGAGGAAGCTCCGCTCGGCGCGGTGGGCGCGCCCGTCCGCCTCGGCGAATGGGTCATCACTGAGATCGGAAGAGCACACGTCTGAACTCCAGTCACTGACCAATCTCGT
>ERZ761609.1062-NODE-1062-length-26638-cov-9.285408_pt1 | contig 26638 bp, 25 predicted proteins | sample MGYA00511163_ERZ761609 | MGnify/ENA primary metagenome ERZ761609 (study PRJEB28899, sample SAMN02445070) | bioreactor sludge metagenome | biome: EBPR sludge | place: Australia: Brisbane, Thorneside Wastewater Treatment Plant | collected 2011-12-16 ... | reverse complement strand
TGGACGATGTAATTGGCAATAGCGATAAGACTCGAAGTGCCTCACCCAAGTTGACGCTTGCTTGCTCGACTGCCGTCCGACCCATGCCGGCTAGTGGATCGCGGGTGTTAGAAGGATTCATTTCTAGGTCTACCGCTCGTCATGAGGCGTGTCGGAACTTGGCCTGATTCGCCTTGTGCGGGACTTAAATCACCTGCGGACAGCGGTTCACCGAACCGCTTGGGCCCGAGCATCATTGCCGCTTCATTGCGTCCTGAATGCTGCGCGCGGTTGCTTTGAGCTGTCCCCGGTTCGGTAGACACAGAGTTAAGCTAATCTCATACGTTCCTCGTACGCGACCGGACTCAGATATCCGAGCGTCTCGTCAAAGACATCGGACGGCGTTTCTGGCCGGCTGGATTTCTGTCTCATGTTCCACTCCTCAGGTGGTCACGACGAGCCCGGAACCCTCCGTTCCTCAAGCCGCTAGTTTTGATTCATAGGTCTTGATGTCGGACATCAATTGGCGCTTAACTGATTAACCCGGAGTATTTTTTGGTGGTATCGCGGTTACGCCGCGCGCTCGGCAGGAGGCATCAGGCGGCGCTTCTTATGCCGACCCGCATAAGCCTTTTTCGCTTGGTCGCACGCCTTCGCGAAATGCGCGATGGACTGACCCTGATCACGCGCGGTGCGCAGACTTTCGACCCACTCCGTGACCTCGTCGGAGAGCCAGAATGTACGGCGTCCGAATTTCACGTGGCGTGGGAACGTGCCCTGCTTGATGTGGAAATAAATCGAAGCACGTGAAATGCCAGTAAATTCGATGACCTGACGAAGGCTGAGGGGACGCACTGCGGAGTCGTAGATTGAAATGCTGCGAGCAGCTGTCATGGGGAAATCTCGATTGTTCGAGTTCAAACCATGACGGTGGTGATCGCCACCGCTGCAGTCTTCCTAGCCTGCAGCCACTTCCAACAACTCGCCCGAGCGTTGGCTCGGCTTGGTCTCAAGGCCAAGACGGGGTTGTAACCCCGTAGACTTCAATGAAGGGCGAATTTTTGCCTCAGCCAATTGGCGCATCGATGGTCTCGACAGCACTGCAGTGATTCCAAACCTCGATAGATGGGTCAAGGGTGTTCGTGAACTTATTTTTCGGGCGCTGGACTTCCGCAGCAAAACGCCGACCAATCCTCCATCAACTTTCGCCGCGGGTCGAGAAGGTTTGTTCGCCGGTAAGCCGCGCGCGCTTCATCGCGGTCGGCATGAGCGAGAGCCAATTCTGACAAGTGATCGTCAATCCCGTGATCTGCACACCAGTCCTTGAAGCTGGACCGAAAGCCGTGGACGGTCGCTTTGTGTGTGTACCCCATTGTGGCAAGGCGCTGCGTCAGGGTCGCGTCGGCAAGCACTCGACCATTCAGTCCAGCAAACACCAACTCGCCGAATGGGTTTTCCCGGCGCGCCTCGGTGAGGATTTCGAGAGCACGCCGAGAGAGTGGAATGACATGGTCATTTTCGGTTTTCATGCGGCGGCCCGATCCTGCGTTCTTGCCGGGGATTGTCCATATCCGCTCAGCCAGATTGATCTCGTCCCATCGCGCGGCACGTGTCTCAGCTGATCGGGTCGCCGTTAGCACGATGAACTCCAGCGAGAGCCGTGTAGACCAAAGCCCTCCGCTTGTGCGGAGTTCGGCAACGAAGCTCGGGACCTCTCGCCATATCAATGCACGATGATGCTCAACGGGTTTCGTCCGCTTGCCGAGCAGCGCCGCCACACCCTCGCATGGATTGGCTTGCTCCCGCCAGCCATGGGCAATTGCAAACGTGAAGACTTTTTGGTCCGCTTGAAGACCTTGCGCGCGGTCTCCTCCTTCGTGGTCCAGATGGGCCTAAGCATTTCGACAACTTCGCCGGTCTCGACCACCGCCACGGGCCTTTCGCCAATGAACGGTAGGACGTTGCGCACGATCATGTTGCTGTAGGTCTGCCGGTCCTTTTCGCCTGAGAGCGTGGGCCCCTTGACGGCCCAGAACCGCTCCCACGCGGCCGCAAAGGTCATTGCACCCCGGCGCAGTCGGCCACTCGCGATCGGGACGAGCGCGGGGTTCTTCCCGTCGGCTATTGCCTTTCGAATCGCCGCCGCGCGCTCGCGTGCTTCCGCAAGGCTCACGTTGTCGGCGAGCTCCAGCGCGTAGTCTCGCGTCTTGCCATGAGCTGTGGCCCTCAGGAACCAGCGCTTCGTCCCCGCGCGGGTTACTTGCAGTCGCAATCCCCCGCGCCGGGCGCTCGAACTTGGCGAACCTTTACGGGGCTTAGACGGTTCAGTGACCGATTGCGCAACGACACCTTGGCTCCCGTGTTTTCGTACCCCTTATTGTACCCCTTATCGGACTCTGCTGGTGGCTGAAAGCGGTGCACGCTGCTGGACACGGCTGGATGGAACACTACTTGCTGATAGTCTCGATGAACGCCTTGTTGCAGCTTAACTTATGCCGCCTTATTGGACGTCCTCAGACGTCAGAGAACTGAATAGGCCGGGAGAGAAAAATCAATCCAAAACAATATCTTGGCGCATCCTCTGGGCACCATCACCCCCGACATTTCCGAACTTGCGCTACGGGTCGTTTTCGCAGCCTTGTGACGGCGCGCCGGCCGACCCGCGCGAAAAATTGCACATCCGGCCCTTTGCTGCTGAGAGAACGCGGTTGCGGGACGGCCTGTTTCCGGTTCAATGACAGCCTGTAGCGCCGCACGCCGACTTTTATATGAACAGGGCGGCGCAAGCGGCAAGCTCACTCAAGCCGGAGCGCCCGAGGCCACCATGTCCGACGCCAAAATTCATCTGCACAAGGGCGACCTCCCTGCCGGTCTTTCGTTTCCGAACGGTGTCGCGGTGGACAGCGAAACGATGGGGCTCATACCGCACAGAGACAGGCTTTGCCTCGTCCAGTTGTCGGGGGGGGACGGCATCGCACATCTCGTCCAGATCGATCCCTCGGGGCCTGATCCGGTTCGGCTGAAGGCTCTGTTGGCGGATCCTAAGATTTTGAAAATATTTCATTTTGCCCGTTTCGACGTGGCCGTGTTCATGCACGCCCTCGGGGTCGAGACAACCCCGATCTACTGCACCAAGATCGCCTCGAAACTGGCGCGGACATACACAGATCGGCATGGTCTCAAGGACCTCACAGCCGAACTCATCGGCATCGAGCTTTCCAAGCAGCAGCAAAGTTCGGACTGGGGTGCTAAGACCTTAAGCGACGCACAAAAGCATTACGCCGCGTCCGACGTGCTGCATCTTCACAAGATCAAGACGCGTCTCGACGAGATGCTGTCGCGCGAAGGACGTTCGGCGATCGCGGAAGCCTGTTTCCGGTTCCTGCCCGTCCGGGCCAGGCTTGATCTCGACGGCTTCGCCGACGTGGATGTCCTGGCCCACTGAACGGCGTTAATTCAACGCGTGCGGGCATGTCCCATTGTCACCCCAATTGGCACCAATATGCTGTGGCCGCTACATGTTCCCGATGACGCGACATGGCCTCGAAGCGGCGGGCGGGCGGGGGCTTGCGTGAACGTTTCCGATATGACCGCTGGAAGGACGAGTTAGACGCGATGGCCGCAGGCGGTGTCAGCGCTGTCGATGTCGATCGCACGGCCGCGTTCCGCGCGGCGGGGCGGCATACCCTGCTCGTCAAAGCCTTGCGTATCGTTCTGCCGGTCATCGGGGTCGCCGGACTGCTTTCATACGCGTTCGTTCTGAAAAGCCAGATCCGGATCGGTTCGGGAACGCTCAAAACCGAGAGCGTGCAGATCACCTCCGAAGATCTGAAGATGAAGAACCCATCTTACTTCGGCACGACCAAAGACAACGGGAAATACAATGTTCGCGCCCGGCAGGCGGCCGTCGGCCTCAGCATGAAAGGCCCGATCAAGCTCGAGGGCATCGATGGCGACATGACCCAGGCGAACGGGACCAAGACGGTTCTTCGCGCGACCCACGGCCTCCTCGAACGGGAGAAGAACGAAATCCAGCTGTTCGACGGTGTCGACATCGATACGTCCAACGGCATCAAGGCACGTCTCAAGTCCGCACACGTGTTCGCCAAGGAACACCGGATCGTCAGCCGGGAGCCACTGAAGGCAGACATGCCGACGGGTACGCTTCACGCCAACAGCATGGAACTCCTGACAGACAAGCGGCACGGGGTGTTCGGCGGCAATGTCGCCCTGCGCCTCACGCCGTCGCAGGATCCGCAGGCATCGAGAACCCCGCTCTCGCTCGGCGGGGACGGCAAACAGCCTGTCGAAATCTGGTCCCAGACTTTCGTCATCGACGATCTCGCGCAAACCGCTGCGTTTACCGGTGGGGTCATCGCGCAGCAGGGGGACTCGCAGCTCAAGGCGCCGGAACTTCATCTAACCTACGAGGGCAAGGCCGCGAGCCCGAATGGAGGTGTCGCCAAGCAGCGAGCGACAGACCTCACGGCAGCGGGCAGCCAGTCTCAATTGACCAAGATGCGCGCGATCAACGGGGTGGTCATCACAGCCGCGCCGGACCGTCGTGTCATGGCCGAAAATGCAGATTTCGACGTCAAGGCCGACACGGCCCTGATGACGGGCAATGTGGAAGTCACGCAAGGGAAAAATGCGCTGCGTGGGGGGCGATTCTGGCTCGATCGGAAGGCGGGGCGCAGCCGTCTCGACAGCCCCGGGGCAGGCGGAAAGGCGGCAGGGCGCATCGCGGCGACGTTCGTCCAGGCGCAAGACGGAAAGACACCCGTCGCGCGCGCGAAGGCCGATGGCGGAAGCAGTGATGGCGGCTTCGGTTCGTTCCGGAGCGATCCTAACGCGCCGATCGACATCGACGCGGAGACGCTGGATATCAACGATGCCACCAAAACGGCGACGTTCCGCGGGAAAGTCGTTGCAAGGCAGGGCGGCATGACGATCACGGCGTCGGAACTCGTCGCGTACTTCACGGGATCGGCCGGGCTGGTCGCAGGCATCGGCAACGATAGCGGCGACAGCAAAACAGCGACGCAGATGTCACGAATCGAAACCCGTGGTGGAACAGTCGTGCGCTCGGCCGAAGGGCAGGAAGCGACGGCAGACACTGCCGTCATGGATGTGAAAACGGATATCGTGACCATGCAGGGTAAGGACGGAGTGCTGCTGAAGCAGGGCCCGAACATGACGCGCGGTGCACGCCTCAGGATCGACGTCAAATCCGGAGAAGCGCGTCTCGAGAACGACAAGACACAACCGATCGTCGTGCCGATGCAGCCGACGCCGGCGCAGGCTAACATCAACGCCAAGCCTGGCGTCGCGCCGCCACAACAACCGACGACGCTCAACTGCTCGGGACAACAGTGTGCGGTCTTCTATCCGCAGCAACTCAAGGAGCAACGGGCGAAGGATGAGCAGGCGAAATCGGGCCGAGAGACGTCACGCGAGAAATCCAAGGACTGGCAACCTTCCACCAGCCCCAGCCCCGTCTACCGGTCGAACTGATCCGTCGTCACAGAACGTCGCCACGTAACCAGCCAGAGCCCACTCCTCCCGATCATGTTCAAGTTCTTCAGCAAGTCGAAAGCCACAGCGCGACCCCGGCCAACAGGCGGAGCGGCACGCGAGCGGACGCAACCGGGGCGGACGGCGTTGCGGGAGGCACAGTACTATCACGAACAACCGGCCTATCCGCCTGCGACGCCGCACGAAACCTACGAGGACGACATCGATCTGGCGCGCGGCGCGCACGACTACCTGACCGCGTCGTCACTCAAAAAGGCGTACCGGGGCCGTCAGGTCGTGAAGGGTGTCAGCCTGGCCGTCGGACGGGGGGAATCGGTCGGGCTGCTCGGTCCGAACGGTGCCGGCAAGACGACGACATTCTACATGATTACCGGGCTGGTGCCGGCCGATGACGGCAAGGTCACCATCGATGGCCGCGACATCACAAGGCTACCAATGTACCAGCGTGCCCGTCTCGGGGTCGGCTACCTGCCGCAGGAGGCTTCGATTTTTCGTGGCCTGAGCGTCGAGCAGAACATCATGGCCATCCTCGAACTCGTCGAGCCGAAGAAGAAGAAGCGTAAAGAGAAACTCGACAGCCTTCTCGAGGAGTTCAAGATCACCCGACTGCGAAAGAGCCCGTCGATCGCTCTTTCAGGCGGCGAGCGGCGCCGGTGCGAGATCGCCCGGGCGCTGGCCTCCGACCCGGCGTTCATGTTGCTGGACGAACCATTCGCAGGGATCGACCCGCTGGCGGTCGGCGATATTCAGGATCTGGTGCGTCACCTCACGAACCGTGGCATCGGAGTGCTCATTACGGACCACAACGTTCGCGAGACACTTAGCCTCGTGGACCGGGCCTACGTGATCGCGGATGGTCAAGTTCTTACACATGGTAACCCTCAGGAAATCATCCAGAATGAAGACGTGAGGCGCGTCTACCTCGGTGATATGTTCGGTTAAAGGTCCTCAAGTATGTCTTGCCAGGAGCAAGGCCGGCGACGGCTGTACCGGGCATCCCAATCATGGCGCTGACGACAAAACTCGAGATCAGGCAAGGCCAGCAACTGGTGATGACACCCCAGTTGCAGCAGGCCATCCGTCTCCTGCAATTGTCGAACCTGGAACTGAGCGCCTTCGTTGAAACCGAAATGGAGCGCAATCCGCTGCTCGAGCGCGACGACGCCTCGGACAGCGGAGATGATCGCGGGCTTCCCGACGCCGGCGACATCGACGGGAGCCAGGGAGAGGGAGAGGAACGCTCTTTCGATGCAGCCGACGTCATCGGTGGCGGAGATGTGGCCCAGGGCAGCGAGGCAGTCGACGCCGATGTCGCGGCGCTCTATCCGGACGCCAGTTCCGCCGAAATCTCCGCAGGTGAAGTCAGGGACGATGGCCCGTCGCAGGGCGATGGGCTCATGTGGTCGAACACGCGCAACACGACGTCGTCGTTCGATGGATCTGAGGGGCTGGACGTCGAGGCCTTCGGAGCCGAAAGCCTCAGTCTCCGTGATCACCTTTTGCAGCAGGCCGGCATCGCATTTCCGGCTGCAGCCGACCGGCTCGTCGCATCGCACCTGATCGATCTCGTCGACGACGCCGGATACATGCGTGAGTCGCTTGCGGACGTAGCCGAAAAGCTCGGGACCGAGGTCGGGCACGTCGAGCGCGTTCTCGGCAGACTGCAGACTTTCGAGCCTTCCGGAGTTTGTGCACGCACTCTCCAGGAGTGCCTTGCCATTCAATTGCGCGATCAAAACCGATACGACGAAGTGATCGGACGCTTGATCGACAACCTGCATCTCGTCGCCCAGAACAATCTGCCTGCACTGCGCAAGATCGTACGCGTCGATGACGACGAACTGCGCGAGATGATCGCGGAACTTCGCGCGCTCAATCCGAAGCCGGGGCTCGCTTTCGGTTCCGCGCCTGTTCAGGCCGTCGTACCCGATGTCTTCGTCAGGCCTTCACGCGATGGCGGATGGTCGGTCGAACTCAACGCGGAGACGCTCCCGCGCGTCCTTGTCAACCGAAGCTATTATACGCTCGTCACGAAGGCGTCCTGCACGGAGAAAGACAAGACGTATCTTGCGGATTGTCTTCAGAGTGCAAACTGGCTGGTCAAGAGCCTGGATCAAAGAGCGCGGACGATCCTGCGGGTCGCGGAGGAAATCGTGCGGCAGCAAGATGCGTTTCTCACACACGGTGTCCAGCACCTGAGACCGCTCAATCTCAAGACCGTCGCCGACAAGATAAAGATGCACGAATCGACGGTCAGCCGCGTGACGTCGAACAAGTACGTCGCAACGCCGCGCGGACTCTTCGAGCTCAAGTATTTCTTCACCTCGTCCATAGCGTCGGCAGACGCTGGCGAGACGGCACATTCGTCAGAAGCCGTCCGTCACCGGATCAAGAGCATGATCGACGCGGAGTCGCCGACCGACATCCTGTCCGACGACAAGATCGTCGAACGACTGAAGAGTGACGGCGTCGACATCGCTCGGAGAACTGTGGCCAAGTACCGGGAATCGATGCGCATCTCATCATCGGTTCAGCGGCGCCGGGAGAAGCAGCTCGCTCGTCAGCTTGGCGCAGCCGACAAGCTGACGGCATGACGGCACGCGGAGCGAGCGAAAGCCGAATAAATGGGCAGTGATACAAGAAAGTGTGCCCCGAGCTGCAATTGACAGACCCCCAACCCTCACCTACTTAGGGTCGCAACAGGGAAAAGTGCCTTGGATTCGCATGTTTTTCCGGTAGTCCTGTCGCAAATCCGGGCAATACGGCCGTCGAGGATCACGTTAGGACCGTGCCTATACGATGCCCGAATAAGCCGTCTTCAGTGCCATTCGGGTATCGGGACGAGAGGCCAACGCCTCGCAAAACAACAATGATGACGTGACACCCATGGATATCAAGGATCTTGTGACGATCGATTCGATCCTCACAGGCGTGCGGGCCAAGGACAAGAAGCAGATGCTTCAGGACCTCGCGACTCAGGCCGCGCGGTTGCTCGGGGTCAGCGGATCGGACCTCTACGAAGCGATCCTGCAGCGGGAGCGGCTGGGGTCTACTGGTGTCGGGCGCGGCGTTGCAATCCCACACTGCCGGTCCAGCAAGGTGCGGGAACTCAGGTGTTTCTATGCCCGGCTGGACACGCCCATTGCGTTCGATGCCCCAGATGGGGAGCCGGTCGACCTGGTCTTCCTGCTCGTTGCTCCCGAAGAGGCCGGCGCGGATCATCTCAAGGCTCTGGCCTGCATCAGCAGGACGATGCGCGACATGTCATTCGTCAAGCGATTGCGCGCAGTGAAGGGACAGCAGGCGATCTATTCGGTCATGCTCGACAGCGCAGCACGACCTGCCGCCTGAACCGCAGCTCGATTGCATTCGACTGGCCCCTTTCATTCGGACGTGCGTCCAGCAAGCACGACATAGGGCGGCTTGTTGGCATTCGCTGACAGCCTGCTTGCGACCGCCCGGATCGCGGCGCGCGACGCTACCCTGCGTTCTGCGACAATCAGGTGTGCCGAGGCTTCGCGCATCAGCGATCCGAGGCCAGAATTGCCGCCCTGAGGTGCGACGAGCACGATTATCGCGGTGTAGTCGTCGAGCCGGGCGGCCACGACATCCCTGTGTTCCTGCACGGAGCCGTCTTCGGGAGACGCTGCCAGGGCCATCAGGTCGACGGCGTTCGATGCAGCGTCACCTTTGACGACGGCGACCGCTTCACCAGAGGCCGAGATCCCTATCTGCGGCGACGAGGCGTCGTCAGCGATCAGCAATGTCTTTTCGCCGGTTGAACAATAATGCTCTGCAAGCCGCCGGGCGATGACCGCAGCAAGTTGCTCATTGCCGACGCCGGTGACCACGAGCGTTCTCCGGCCGACACGCGGAAAGGTCTTCTCGATCGTAGCGTGCATGCGCACGATGTCGATGTAGGAGATGCGCGGGACTGCGGCCGTCTCATCCGGCCGAAATAGGGCGGGCAAGCGAGACGTACGTGGCGGCTCGGCGGATGCTATGTCGGCGAGGCAGGAAAGCCCGGTCATGTCTTCGACGTCACGCTTCAGGTTGACAGTCGTGTCGAACGCCGAATGTACCAGTGCGGCGGACACCGCAAGAATGATCCCGGCAAGTCCGGCGATAACGGTTATCAGGCCGACCCTCGGATACGCTGCGACGGCCGGGACCACGGCTCTGGTTATGACGCGGGCGTTCGTGAACTGCAGAAACTGACGCTGCGCCAGGTCGGCATGAACCTGGAGATTGTTTTCATAGACCTTGCGATAAGCCTGCGCCGTAACTTCAAGTTCCTCGAGCGTCGTGGGCTCGCGATGCTCCGCGTCGGAGGAAGCCGTTGCCGGCACCCGCTGATCGCTGCCGGCGAGCGGTACATCGGCTGGAAGGATCCTGTAATCGCGACGCGCCTTGAATTCCTGAACTGCGCGAGACGCACGGTTCATCAACTGCCGGATCTTCACGATCTGCTCGTCGCGCCATTCGGTTGCCTGGCGGACTGCATCGACCTTCTGATTTACCTGATCGCCCAGATAGACATCCGCAACCGTATTGACGACCTGCGCAGCCGCAGCCGCATTCGATGATGAGAAGCTGATCTCGAGAACGTAGGACAAACCATTGCGGCGCACTTCGAGGTTTCTCTGGAACCCCTCTATCATGCGATCGACTGCAAATTGCTCGTCACCCGTCGGTGTGGCGGACGTTTGGAAGCCGAAGGCGGCCTTGAGGCGCGCCAGCCGCCCCGGAGTGTCGGTGTAAAACGGATTGTCTGTCGGCGTGTAGCCGAGCTTGGCGATTGCTCCAGACGCGATCGATCTCGACTTCAGGATTGCGATCTGGCTTTCAATGGCGGGACTGTCGAGAACGAGTGTTGCTTCGCCCAGCTGTTCGCGGAGCGCCTGAGGAAGACGGCTTTCGATCAGAACCAGCGCAGTCGCGACGTACGTCGGGGTCCGACTGAGGGCGCTCATCCCTCCCAAGGCGGCAAACAGTAGCGCTGCCAGCGATATCAAGGCACCAAAGCGGCCCAGAAAGCGGCGGACGTCGGCCCAGCCAAGAGACTCCGACTCGGGTATGCTGCCAGTTGGTGCGGACGGCACAGACTGTAGACTTCGGAGACGCTGCTGCATTACGCGTCCTCTCTCTTTCTTGGATTATCCGCGGCGATCCGCATGGCCAGCACACGCCCTTTGACGATGCGTGGCGCGCCAGTCACCGTGACAGTGGCAGCACACGAAGCGATCCGACGGTCGAGCCACCAGCGGCGGATGTCCGGACGGAACACGGTATCCGCCGCGATACCCAATTGCGCGTACGCCGGCTCGCAAATCGCCTCTGCAAACGATACCGGCATCCAGGCTCGGCGGCCCGCCGCGACAACGCCGTACCAAGCTGCAAGTGATAAATGCTCGTGCATGTACTGGAGATCGGGAACGAGATAGGCGGCATTGATCCGCCACCTCATCGATAGGGCGATGGCTGCGGATGGTGACAGGCGCGACTTCAGGTCACTCGCCACAGTGAACAGCTTCAATACCTTCGTCGCCCTGCCAGGAACGAAAAACACTAACTCGTCGGGGTCGGCGCTTTCCTCGCCCTGCGACGCATGCAGAAGTCCTGCGATCCCAGCGTGCAACCATTCTTCACCCCAGACGGCACCGCTGTCATGCGGAATGGTCATCGACGGGTCTTGCGTTAGGTGGACAGCAGTGTCCGACGGCATCCGGTGTGCCGGAGTCCGCATCGAGCTGCTCGTTACCGTCCGTATGGGTTCCATGCCGGCATTTTCGATCCGACACCGAAATGCGTCGCAGGAGAATTCGACGTACGCCTCGACCGAAGGAACGGATCAAACGTACCTCAAACAGCTTAGGCCGACGCGTGCTTCACCAATCGGTGCCGTTGATAGAGGCGATGCGCTTGAGGACGATAAGGCCCATCCGGCTTGCGTTCCACCGGGTTCGAGGAGCCCGTGCCCGAAAGGTCGGCAGACCATTGCGCCGCGCATTTTCGGCGTCATTTTGAGAGAGGCGACCATGATCTCTACAGTCAGCGGTGCCAGAATTCGGACTCGCCGGTTTCGCGGTGTCGGAACGGTCATTGCGTGGCTTATGATGATTCTGGCGTCCGGTACTGCTTCTGCCCGGGCAAATGGCTTGGTCTGGGGCGTCAATGGACACCCTTTCACGGCCTATCCCGGAATTCCCTACGCAACCCAGCTCGATCTGGTCCGGGAGCTCGGCGCGCGCTCGTACCGTGTCAACGTGTCGTCGCTCGATCATGTCGAGAGATTGAGGGATCTGATCGCGCTCGGCGCGCGGCGCGGCATCGAAATCCTGCCGGTCCTGACCCCACCCGTCGATCTCGAGACGACGGCACCCGAAACACTTTATGCCAACTCCTTCAATTTCGCATTTGTGATCGCATCCGCGATCCGTCGGCATGTCGATGTCGTCGAGCTCGGCAACGAGCTCGAGAACTATGCGATCATCAAGCCCTGCGAGACGCAATCGGACGGTCGGATCTATTCCTGCAGCCATGGCCTCGGCACGGGAATCGCCACAACCGACTATGAAGGGGCGAGGTGGAAAAAGGTCAGTGCGGTCCTGAAGGGACTTTCGGACGGAACCATCGCAGCCGCGCCGTCCATGCGAAAGGCGATGGGATCCGCCGGCTGGGGCCATACCGGGGTTTTCTCTCTCATGCAGTCCGACGGAATCCGCTGGGATATCTCCGTGTGGCACGCTTATCAGACGGACCCGACGGACATCCTCCAGAAAGTGGCGTCATTCAACAAGCCGATCTGGATCACCGAGTTCAATCATCCGATCAAGCTCGGCATGGATCCAGGGATGCACGCCCGGAAGCTGCAAGAGATGCTTGCTGCCCTGAAGCCAAGGATCAAGCGGTTCAACATCCAGGCCGTGCACATTTATGAACTTCTCGACGAACCTTATTGGGGCGCCGATACCGAAGCAATCATGGGACTTGTGCACGTCAATCGCAGCGATGGCGGAAAGGGGTGGGAAGTCGGCCAGAAGAAGCCGTCCTTCGATGTCGTCAAGGCGGCGATTAGCGAGCCGGCACCTGCCGTGTCCCGCGATTGCGACCTCAGCGACTTCAGAGCCGCGCCCGGACTGCGATCGACGGAGACCGCCGTCTCGTTCGCGTATTGCCTCGTTCTCGGTCGTGCGCCGGAGCCACAGGCCGCCGAAAGCTGGACGACTGTCCTCGCGAGTGGGCGGCCGGTTACCGACCTCATCGTGGCTCTCTCCAAGACAGATGAATTCCAGAGCCGATACCCCGGCGCAAATGCGAGCAATCGCGATTTTCTCTACCTCGCCTTCGACTTGCTGCTCGGCCGCCGGCCGGACGGCGGCGGGCTGGAGAGCTATCTCAATGCCCTGTCACAAGGTTCGATGCGTCGACAGGACATCATCCGGGGTATCGTAACGTCGAGCGAATTCACCACACGCCACAATGCCGTGTTGTCGATGCGGCTGGAAGCTCAATAGTGGTTACGCCCGGGAAATGCGGTGCTGGTCGTTGATGCGCTTGTCAGGCTGGGCGAAATCGAAACCGCACTGACGGCACTCGCCGCATCCCGTTCCGGTCGTCCGTTGCCGTTTGCGACACGCGCATCGCGACGATGATTGCGAGACACAGAAACACGAGGATTCCCGGGTCCGCAGACGCTCCGCTTATACTCGATCCGAGTATCGATGCCAGAGCACCGCCCCGTGCCGCAGCGGCCAGACCGACGCGTTCCTTCAGCGCCGACTTCGATGCAGCACGCTCGGCGAGCCCAGCTTCGCGCGCTAGAGCGACGATGATCACAGAAATGGCGATGGCTCCGGGAATGCCGAGCTGGGAAATGGTGGCCACTATCCAACTCGATGCGCGCGAGCTGCCGAAGCCAATCCCCAGGCCCCACGTGGCCGTCACGGCTGACAACCCCTGAATATTCCAGTAAGCGCGCTCGACCCCGCTTGCGCTGGACGTCTTCCGCAGCAGCATATTGTCGATCAGGTTCAGTATTGGCTCGAAGAACTGGGGTGTCGCCACCCAAGCCAGTATGACTGTGAACATGCCTATGGCGACAGCACCGGCAACGCGTGCGTCGCGAAGCGGTATCCGGCCCGAAGCGATCCTCGCGGCAAGGTGCATGGCACCTGCTGCCGTCAGAACGAACATCGCCATGTAGGCCGTCGAGGATGTCGAAAAGAGAATCAGCAATCCGTTCAGACAGGCGCTGGCGAGCGCAATCTTCGATCCTGTCGCGCGCCAATAGCAAAATGCCACGCCCCATGCCGAAAGAGCCGCCTGCGCAAACGCGGACGCTTCGGAGTGGCCGCCGGATATCCGCCAGAACGAGGCTTCGATCGCAGTGGTCAGAAGTGCGTAGTTAGCGGTGCGAACAGGGGCGAGGACATCCGTTATTCCGGACAGCTTGGCCAGAATATCCACGAGACCCAATGCACCGTTCGTTGCGGCGAAGGCGAGGAGGGCGATCTTCATGATCCGCCACTCTCCTGTCCGACAGAGCCATGCGGTCATGCCGACGAAGGACAAGACTCCAATCAGAAAGTAAAGCGTCTGGGAGATGTTGCCGGACACAGGGGACAGCGGTGCTTCATAGATGCGGCCTGCCACCGGAATGAATGCACTCGCCTCGCCTGCGAACAAGCGTGGCAAGGCAAATGCGCCGGCTGCTGCGTACATACCAAGAAGAAGCATGGCCGGAATCGTCCAGTGACGTCGCAGTATATGCAGCAGGTACCGTGCACTGCCGGGATGAAGAATCGACATGATGATCAAGGCCATGGCAAAGACGGTAAACACCTGGGGCGACGACCCTCCCAGCATCGGCAGGGCTCCGATGGCGGTCGCACCGAAGGCGATCGAAATGAGCAATCCAACGATCATTGACGAGCCGAGAAAGCCGCCGCACAGGGCGATCAGGCAGGTCACAATGATTCCAGCGGGAGACAGGATCATCACGGCGCTCCCGCAGTGCGGTCCGACCGGACATATCGGTGTGCGCTCACCTTGCCATAGACGGGCGGATCGCATTTGTGGCATGGACTGGCCACGGCCCGTTTCCACGACGCCTCGGGGAGGCATGATCTGTGGACATCAAGATCTGGATTCTCGGTGGACTTCTCGCGGCCGCTCTCGGCGTCGGTCTCGCCCTTTTTCTCAGATTGCCCGCACTTGTACTCGCTTCTGCAGTAGTGTGCGCTGGCGCGGCCGTTCAAGCCGCCTCCGTTGGAGGAACCATTTATTTGCAGGTTGCATTTTCCGCGTACCTTCTGATGGTTCTGCAGGCGGCCTATCTCGGCACTGCACTCCTGCGCGGTAACTCCAGGGATTGATCCGCGCAACGGCACCATCACGCCGCCTCGTCGAGTTTCAGAAGTGCGGGCACCGTCTTGATCATGATCAGAAGATCACGACGGAGCGACCATCGCCTCACGTAGTCGGCGTCGAGTAGTACACGATGCGTATATGGAAGCCGGCTGCGACCACTGATCTGCCAGATTCCCGTCAATCCTGGCCTCACGCTCAAATACTCGGCGCGATGTTCGCCATAGCGTTCAAGTTCTCCTAACGAGATCGGCCGCGGCCCGACGCAGCTCATGTGGCCCACAAGAATGTTGTAGAACTGCGGAAGTTCGTCGAGGCTCGTCTTGCGCAGCACATATCCGAAGGGGGTCACGCGGGGATCGTTTTGCAACTTGCGTTCGGTCTCCCACATCTTGCGGGCCTCGGGATTGTTGCGGAGGTAGGCGTCGAGTATCCGGTCTCCATCGACGTGCATGGTCCGGAACTTCAGACACAGGAAACTCTTGCCTCCGCGCCCGACACGCGGATGGGCGAACAGCACCGGCCCTGTTCCGCTCAACCATAGCCCCGTCGCGATCATCAGGAATGCCGGAGACAGAAGAACAAGAGCGGTTCCGGCAACGGAAATGTCTATCAGGCGCTTCAAGACGCGGCGTATCGGCTTCTTCGGTCCGAGCAGCTCAACCGATGCGGTCTTTCCGCTAGATCCTGGGTCCGGAAGTCGGTCGGGCGTTCGAATGACCGACGGGGCCGCTGCAGACGAACCGAGTGCAACGACCTGCGGATGGTGCAACCGATCAAACCGATCGGCAGGCATTTCGCCCGTCAAGGCGTCGTCAACGCGTCGCACGGGCTCTTTTGCTCCGACCATACGCACGAGCAGCCTCCTGACCATGTTGAGATGCAACCATGTCGTCTCACGACTTGATAGTCGCTCAATGCCGCGCTGCTTCAAGGCGCGCAAAGGACGTAAGGGTGGCTGGCGTGTTCCTCCTTGCGCGGTAATCGCGGACGAAGTGCACTGCCGGAAAGCAGTTGGTCGGCCTGCAAAGAAAGAGGCGGGCGACGCTGCCGTCTGCCCGCCCAACTGGCACTCTGTGTGTGACCGGCGCTTTTTTCTAGCGATGGGCCGATGCCAGCATCTCGCTGGCCAGATACGCCACTTCAGTCCGGTTGCGCGCCTTCAACTTCTTCATGATGTTGCGGACGTGCACTTTTACGGTGCTTTCCCTCATGTTGAGCTCGTAGGCGATGATCTTGTTCGCCTTGCCCTTGCGCAGCGCTTCTATGACGCAAAGCTGCCGCTGGGTGAATATCGTCGAGGAGTTCGGGTTGTCCGCGATCGTTTCGCCCCGCGCGCGGCGGTCTTCTATCAGGCTCGTAGCGGGAACATAGATTCCGCCAGCGCTAACGAGACGGATTGCCTCGACTGCAACGTGCAGCGGCAAGCTGGTTGGAACATACCCGCGGGCACCGCGATCCAATGCCGCGACAATCTGTCCGGGATCTTCCAGATCCGACATAATCGCGACCGGCGCGATACATGCCAGTTCCTCGATCGCGGAAACCATTTCGCCTTCCAAGACCCGGCAGTCGGTAGCACCGACGCACGCAACAACGACGGAAGCCGGTGATCTCTCGCAGTTTGCAAGCCACGCGGCCGGTGTCGGAAATGCGCTCACGGTCCAGCCCGTAGCGAGGGCCAGGGATCGCGACAGACACTCGCGCACCAGCGGACGCGGTTCGATCAGCGCCAGCCGCATGCTGACATCGCTGCCGGAAGCAACGTTAGACGATCGTCCTTCGGCGATGTGACGGTCGGACGATGGCGTATATTCCGTACCGCTTTCTGCGGCTTTCGTATTGAAGACGTGCATCACGTGGGTCATGGGAAATACTCACCCTTTGGCGCTAACTCACAACATATCTTTCAGCGCGGGCCACAAAACGACGTCCACAACACGTCAATTTGCTATGGGCCATCCGAAGTATGGGCCACTGCGGCTCGCTGTTCGCGCCTGAGGCGAGGTTATAAAAAAGTACATTGCTCGCTTGTCGGCGCCCACCTCCTGCGGAGGCGGTCTACGCCGGTCGAACCAAAATACGTTCGAGCCGGGGTCGTAGCATTATGGTGCATCCATATACGCTTTATGAGCAATACGCCTTCAGGAGGTTCGGGCACGAATTGTCATTATGGGGGCATGAAAGGACCTCATCGGCCCTGGTTTCGACAGGCCGAAACGTCGCCAGGCCGTTGCCGTTCTTAGTCACATCATGCGCAGAACCCGCATGGTGGACGAGTGCACACCAGAGAAGCAGACAACGATGACGGCCGACCGTATCGCTTGAGACATTGCCGCAGCCGAGAGCTTCAAGATCCCTTTATTTATTGCGGTTTCTTCATAGCCTGGCGCGCCGGACGATGTGCGCGGGGCCTGGCTCGTTGAATAAGCAGACGATGCAAAATTCGCAAGCACGTGAAGTCATCAGGTGTGCGCACGAAATGCTCAATCAGGTGCGAACTACCTGCACGACACGGGACAGTCGATTTCGACCCTTCCGTGGTCGCAGCATTCTCGATCGTTAGTTCATTTCTGACACATCTCAAAATTCCGCCCGCAATTTCTTTGCACCTGGCGTGATGAATGCGCCGGACTTACGCCGGAAGACGTATGCCGAGCGCACCGATCCATGCGGCCAGAAGATCGTCAGGGCGTGAGCTGAGACAGAACGTGCCCAGCGAGGTAGAGGGAGCCGCAAATGACGATGCGGATCGGCTGCGACGATTGAGCGGCGATGCGCCGGACCGCCGAGGGAACGTCGCTTTCCGGGCTTGCAGCGAAGCCGAGACGACGCGCGTTGTCGGCCAGATCGGCAGCCTCGAACGGCCGTTCGTGTGCGCCCGGGATAGGGACTGTTACAATGGCCGCTGCCTGGCCGCGGAAATTCGACAGAAAGCCGTCTGCGTCCTTCTGACCCATCATTCCAACAACCATGAACAGTGGCTTAGGACTCCGCTCCTCGAGCATGGCAAGCGTTTCGGCGATGACACGACCGCCGGCGGGATTGTGTCCGCCGTCCAGCCAGATTTCCACATCGTGGTTACCCTCACCCAGCCATTGGCGAGGATCGAGCCGCTGCATCCGGGCTGGCCACGATACGGTCGACAGTCCCGCAGCGATTCCAGAATCGGTCGTGCCGAGCGAACGCAGATGCAATGCCGCGGCGACGGATGTTCCCGCGTTGACGATCTGATGCGGTCCGATCAGAGCCGGCAACGGAAGATCGTGCATCTCGAGTTCGCTCTGGAAGACCAGTCGGCCCGACTGTTCGAACGCATCAAAGTCCTCGCCCCAGACCGTTAACGGCGACCTCGTAACGCGGGCGCGTCGGCGCAGGACCTCCAGAACGTCAGGCTCCTGGGCCGAGATCACTGCCGGCGTATCGGGTTTCAGGATTCCGGCCTTCGTTTCGGCGATGGCGGTGATCGTGGAACCGAGCTTGTCGGCATGGTCCATGGAGATCGGCGTGATGACCGACAATACGGGACGGGCGACGACGTTTGTCGCATCGAAGTTGCCACCGAGGCCGGTTTCAAGAACGAGAAGATCGGCCGGCCGTTCGGCGAATGCAAGGAACGCCGCAGCGGTTGTGATCTCGAAGAACGTCATCGGCGCGCCGGCATTTACCGCGGCCACGCGCGACAGCAACGCGACCAGATCCGATTCGGAAATCGGATGCGAAACACCGGATGCGTCGGGCACGGAAATGCGTTCGTGAAACCGGACGAGATGGGGGCTGATGTAGGCGTGCACGCGAAGGCCCGACGCTTCGGCCATCGCCTTCAGGAATGCAACCGTCGAACCCTTGCCGTTGGTTCCGGCGATGTGAACCACGGGGGGCAGACGGCGTTCAGGATGACCCAATTTCGCGAGCAGCGAGGCTATGCGATCGAGCGAGAGGTCGATCAGCATGGGATGCAGCGTTTTGAGTTCGGCGAGCAGATCGTCGCTCGAACGCATGGCAGAACCGGCCGTCACGTCAGGCTCCACTGTCTCGGTATCTGGGGCAAATCGCGGTCAGTTCAGGCGGTGCGACCGTCCTTTGGAAGCGCACGCGTCTTCGATTTCGCGTCCGCCTCCCGGCGGAGCTTGTCCCGCTGGTCGGAGCGCGCAGGATCGAAACGCTCCTTGTCGTCGACCGCTTCGGGTTCGAGGATGCCGGAGCCGCGGGCAAGACCTTCCACGACCTTGCCGTCGACGGCGTGGCCGTTCATGCTTTCGATGTAGCCCGGTCTGGATTTGCGGTTCTTTTCGGCAGCGGCGCGGGCACGGCTCACGGGATCGAGCAGGCGGCAGAGGCGCGAAAGCGTCGCGCGCAGGTCATGACGATGGCAGACCATGTCGACCATGCCGTGCGAAAGGAGGTACTCGGCGCGCTGGAAGCCTTCCGGGAGCTGTTCGCGGATGGTCTGCTGGATAACGCGGGGACCGGCAAAGCAGATGAGAGCGCCGGGTTCTGCGATGTGGACGTCGCCGAGCATGGCATAGGACGCCGTGACCCCGCCGGTCGTGGGATCGGTGAGCACGACGATGTAGGGAAGTCGGGCCTCGCGCAGTTTCTGGACGGCTATGGTGGTGCGGGGCATCTGCATCAGGGACAGAATGCCTTCCTGCATGCGCGCGCCACCGGATGCGGCGAACAGAATGAAGGGCGCCTGCTTATCCACCGCATGCAACATGCCGGTGACGATCGCCTCACCGGCGGCCATGCCGAGCGAGCCGCCCATGAAGCGGAAGTCCTGAACGGCAGCGACAACAGTCGTGCCGTCGAGGGTGCCTTCGGCGACGAGGACAGCATCGTCCATGGAGACCTTGGTCCGCGCCGCCTTGAGGCGGTCCGTATAGCGCTGGCCGTCGCGAAACTTCAGCGGATCGGTCGGAACGGCGGCGACGGCCACCTTCGTGTAGGCGCCGCCGTCGAAAACAGACTTCAGGCGTACGTCGGAGGCCATGCGCTCGTGATGGCCACAGCACGGGAATACGAAGGCGTTCTCCTCGAGAGCCTTGACGTCCGTCATCTGCCCGCAGCCGCCACACTTGTGCCAGAAGTTGTCCGGCGGCTCGCGTCGCGTCGTGGTCAGAAGGCCCCTGATCTTGGGACGAACGACGTTGTTGATCCAGTTCACGCTTCGGGTCTCCGAGGTCGCCGCGCAGCCGCCAGCAACACTGCCGACGCTTACGCGGATTTCACCTGTCGCACGCCATTGGCGAGGCTCGCCACCAAGTCAAGAACGGCCGGCACCGTGGCGTCCGTCGCCTTGCCGGCTGCGTCCAGCGATGCAGCCACCGCCGACACCAGCGCCGATCCTACCACAACAGCGTCAGCGCCGCGGCCAATGGCGATCGCCTGATCGGGGGTCTTTACACCGAATCCGACAGCAACGGGAAGAGTTGTCGATTTCTTGATTGACGCAACCTTGGCGCGAACATCTGCGGGATCGGGCGCGGCGGTCCCCGTAATGCCGGTGATGGACACGTAGTAGAGGAAGCCCGAAGTGTTCGCGAGGACGGCCGGGAGGCGTGCCGCATCGGTCGTCGGCGACGCCAAGCGTATGAAATTTATTCCTTTTTTCATGGCTGGAAGACAAAGCTCGTCATCCATTTCGGGCGGGCAATCGACGATGATCAGCCCATCCACGCCAGCCTCGACGGCTGCGTCCAGAAATTCCGGGACGGGAAAGACATAGATCGGATTGTAATAGCCCATGAGGACGATCGGGGTGTCTGCGTCGCGGGTGCGAAACTCGCGGACGAGATCGAGCGTCTTCCTCGTCGTATGTCCGGCTGAGAGCGCGCGGAGGCCGGCGGCCTGAATGGCGGGGCCGTCGGCCATCGGGTCAGAGAACGGCATGCCCAGTTCGATGACGTCGGCGCCTGCGGCGGGGAGCCCGAACAGGATCTTCCGCGAGGTCTCGTAGTCGGGATCGCCAGCAGTCAGGAACGTGACGAGACCTGGCCGGCCCTCCGCCTTGAGCCGGGCAAAGCGGCGATCGATACGCGTTTCTTTCATGAGTGTTCGTTCCATCGGGACAGGCGGATGCGGCGGTGGGGGCGATCAGATCTTCATGCCGAGGTGCTTGGCGACCGTGAACAGGTCCTTGTCGCCGCGACCACACAGGTTCATCACGATGATCTTGTCCTTCGGAAGCTTCGGCGCGAGCTTCGTCACGTAAGCCAGTGCATGTGCCGGCTCGAGCGCAGGAATAATGCCCTCCATACGCGTGCAGAGCTGCAGGGCGTCGAGTGCCTCCTTGTCGGTCGCCGACACATAAGTCACGCGGCCGGTGTCCTTGAGCCAGGCGTGCTCGGGGCCGACGCCGGGATAGTCGAGGCCGGCGGAAATTGAGTGCCCCTCCAGGATCTGGCCATCGCCGTCCTGAAGCAGGTAGGTGCGATTTCCGTGCAGGACGCCGGGTGAGCCGCCGTTCATGGACGCGGCGTGGCCGTTTTCGACTTCGAGGCCGTGGCCTGCGGCTTCGACGCCGTAGATCGCAACCGACTTGTCGTCGAGGAAAGGATGGAACAAGCCGATAGCGTTGGAGCCACCACCAATGCAGGCGACGAGCGCGTCAGGCAGGCGGCCCTCGGTGGCCTGGACCTGTTCGCGAGTTTCCTTGCCTATGATCGACTGGAAATCACGGACGAGTTGCGGATAAGGGTGCGGGCCGGCGGCAGTACCGATGATGTAATAGGTATCCGAAACGTTCGTCACCCAGTCACGCAGTGCCTCGTTCATCGCGTCTTTCAGCGTGCCGGCGCCGGAGGTGACCCCATTCAGCTTGGCACCGAGCAGTTTCATGCGCGCGACGTTCGGAGCCTGACGCTCGATGTCGGTCGCGCCCATGTAGATCTCGCAAGGGAGATTGAACTTCGCACAGACGGTGGCGACCGCGACGCCGTGCTGCCCGGCGCCGGTTTCGGCGATGATGCGGGTTTTGCCCATGCGGCGGGCGAGCAGGATCTGGCCGAGGCAGTTGTTGATCTTGTGCGATCCGGTGTGATTGAGCTCGTCGCGTTTGAAGTAGACTTTGGCACCGCCGAGATGCTCGGTCAGGCGCTCGGCGAAATAGAGGGGCGACGGCCGACCCGAGTAGTGCGTGTGCAGATGGCCAAGCTCGGCGGCGAATTTCGGGTCGGCCTTGGCGGCGTTATACGCCTTCTCGAGATCGAGAATGAGCGGCATCAGCGTTTCGGCGACGAAACGTCCTCCGAACAGGCCAAAGAATCCGCGCTCGTCGGGGCCGGTGCGATAGCTGTTGGGAGAGGCCGGGGGCATTTCGGACATCGTCGTCAGTTCCAATCCATGAGCTGGTACAGTCGTGTACCGGCCCCGGACACTGCGCGCAAGTTCGGGACGCCCGAAGAACGCGGTCAGGCGCTCCGCGCGGCAGCGACGAAGGCGCGAATAAGGTCGGGAGACTTGGCGCCTGGGGCGACTTCGACGCCCGAGGAGACGTCGACGGCCGTTGCGGCCGTGATCCTTATGGCCTCCGCGACGTTCGACGGCGTCAGACCACCCGACAGCATGAAGGGCTGCCGCCGACCAAGTCCGTTGATGATCGACCAATCGAATGCCGCGCCATTTCCACCGGGCAGCACCGCATCCGGTGGCGGTTTGGCGTCGAGTAGGATGTGGTCGACCACAGATGCGTAGGCGGGGAGGCGCCCGAGATCGTCGGTGGTGGAGACGCCGATCGCCTTCATGACGGGGATCGAAAATCGCGTCCGGATCCCCGCGCAGCGGTCCGGTGTCTCGGCGCCGTGCAGCTGCAGGAGGTCGGGGGCAACGGATGTGACGATGTCGGAGAGGAGGGCGTCGGTCGCATCGACGGTCAGCGCCACGATCCTCGTTCGCCCACGTGCGAGAGCGGCGAGGGAGCGCGCGGTTTCCAGCGTGACGTTGCGCGGGCTTCTGGAGAAAAAGACAAGGCCTATCATGTCGGCGCGCGCGGACACCGCGGCCTCGAGGGTCGCGGGCGTGGACAGGCCACAGATCTTGATTTCTACGGACATTCGACGCGCGTCCCGGTCAGCAGCGCGCACACTAGGCGCTGCCGGGAGGCGTGTAAACTCAGCGGCCGATGCGCCCGCACTTCTCTTTTATTTCGGCATTTATCTGCATGCGCCGGCTCGGCGATACATGCTCGAGACCGCTGCCCATGGTCTTCATCGAGCTGAAGGTCGAGCCCATGCTCTTCTCAACGCAATTAATGGCGTTGTCGAAATCGTGAGCCTTGAGTTTGCCGCCGCTTCCGATAGCGGCGAAGAGGCTCATCATCGAGGGCAGGCCTGCCGTCATGGATTCCTGACCGTGCCGGGCAACGGGACTCGTCATATAGACCATCACGGCGGCAACCGCGCCGAGGGTCGCAAGGCCACCAAGCCCGAACGCGACGAACTTGATCAAGTTTTTCGGCGACGTTTCGACGCCGAAATCGATATCTACTTCGTCCCGTGGTCTTCCCATGACGCGTACTCCCGATACACACGCTGTACGCGAAAGTACGACTTCAGCCCTAAAGGCGGGTAAATCGCCCGCGCGCAAATGGATCGGGAAGTTGTGTTCGATCGGATTTCGTTCAGTTCGTAGTTACCGCATCGTAAACGGCAACGGCGGCGGCGAGATCCTCGATGGATGCGCCGACGGACTTGAACAATGTGATCTCGTCCGGATCAGAGCGGCCGGGATGGTCGCCGCGAACGAGGGACGCCAGATCGGCCCGGACATGCTCGCGGGTGATGCGCCCCGATGCGATCGGCTGGAGAATGTCGCCGGCCTCGCCGAAGGCTCCGGGGAACGTGTCGCAGAAGACCGACGCGGTGGCGACGGCATCATCGTCGGTTTCGCGCATGTCCTTGCGGAAGGCGCCGACGCAATCGACGTGCGTACCAGGCTTAAGCCAGCGGCCCTGGACAAGCGGGGTGAACGACAATGTCGCGGTCGAAATCGTATCGGCCCAGCGGCAACCGCTTTCGAGATCGGGCTCGGCGCGTATGTCGAGGCGCAGGTCGCGCGCAAGCGCCTCGGCGCGCGCTGCGGCTTTGGCCGGATCGCGGTTCCAGATGCGGATTTCGCGGATCGGGCGCACGGAGGCGTGTGCGCGGATGAGGTACGGCGCGAGGGCACCGGTTCCGATCATGAACATCCTTGATGCGTCGGAGCGTGCGAGATGGCGCGCGGCGAGTGCGGATGCGGCTGCGGTTCGCCAGACGGTGAGGCGCGTCGCGTCTATGACCGCGATCGTCTCGCCGGTTTCGGTCGTGTTCAGCAGATACATTCCGAACACGGCGGGCTTGCCGGAACGGGTGCCGTTGTCGGGAAACGTGGTGACTGCCTTCATTCCCATGTAGGGCCCGGCGACGGCGCGGCCGCCGGCATCGGTGCCGCGCTGCGTGATCGCCGGCATCAATAACAAGGTCGCGTCGGGTCGGCCGTCGAGGGGAACGGTGTGGTGGTGGCGCGGCGGGGCGATGGCTCCGTCACGGAACATGTCGGACAACACGTCGACGAGCATGGGATAAGACAGGACCCTTTCGACTGTCTCAGCGTCGATGAAACGCATGCGGGTCAACTCCGATGCCACGAGCGACGTGGTGTGAAGGTTTGGCGACGATCAAACCGGGGCAGGAAAGAAGGCGCTGGCGAGCGGATCTCAGCCGACCTTGCGGAGAGCCTTCGAACTCTCGAGCAGACCACCGCGCGCCGCCTGGCGGGCGGCTGTGACATTGGCGTCACGCTCGCGCGCGAGACGATCCGCTTCGGCCTGCCAGCGCAACGCGTCCTGGGTCTTGACGCGCGCGGTCTTGCGCCAGCGACCCTGGGTCATCCAGGTCGCTACGCCGCCGAGCACGACGCCGAGGGTCAGCGAGCCGAGCAGGTAGACGTAGAACGGGAGCGCGATCGACAGCACCGGCGCCTCGGGGCGGAAGGGGTCGAGCACGAGGCGGACGATCTCGCGATTGGACACCGCGAGCGTGACGAGAAGAATGGCCGCGATCAACGCTATCGGGAACCAGATGATACGTCGCAGCACGTCACTACCTCTTTACTGGGGGCGACAACGAGACCAGGTGCAGCGGAAAACATACCGCCGAACCGGCGTCGAGACCTAGAGCGTTCCAGGCTTGGCCTGGGCCGAAAGCGCGGGAACCGCTTCGTCGGTCTTGGTGGCATCCGCTTTGGAAGGCTTCGCAACAGCCGGCTTCTCGATACCGTTCGCAGCCTTGCTTGCCGCAGGCTTCGCCGCAGCCGCCGCCTTGCCGCGACGACGAGCGCGCGGCACTTCCGCTGTCTTGCCGTTCAGGCGCTCGCGAAGTTCCTTGCCGGTCTTGAAGAACGGCACGAACTTGTCATCGACGGAGACGGTCGTGCCGGTGCGCGGGTTGCGACCGATCCGCGCCGCGCGATGTTTGACGGTGAAGGCGCCAAATCCACGCAATTCGACGCGATCACCGCGCGCCATTGCCGAGACGATCTCGTCGAACAACACGTTCACGACGCGCTCGATATCGCGATGAAAAAGATGCGGATTGGCCGCTGCGATTTTCTGGATAAGTTCGGATTTGATCACGCGTGATACCTCCCCCGGCTCCCGTTAGCCACTACCTATCAGAGCCTCAGCCAAAGGCAAACTGAACAGCACCGGAAATGATCTATTTTTCATGAGGTTGCCAAACCGGAGCCAAACCGTCAAGCACAAGACTGCCGGTTACGGACGCGCTTGTGCGCAGGGTTGACAAAGTGCTCTCGTCAATGCCAAGCGCGCGGCCGATGGCCCCGAACAGGCGGCCGAGGCTGGTCACGCTCTCCGACCGCGGCTTCCACTCGATGATGCGGGTCCGGGCCGGGATCTTGCGCTCGGTTTCCAGCCATTTCAGTGCTTCCGCCTCACCGCCGATGCTGTCGACGAGCTTGAATCTCAGAGCCTCGCGGCCTGAAAAAATGCGTCCCTGCTCAAGCCCGGGGACTGACGCCGTATCGATGTTGCGCCTCGTCCGGACGAGTTCGAGAAACCAGCGCTGGCTCTCGGCGACCAGTTCCTCGGTAACCTTACGGCCTTCCGGGGACGCCGGCTCGAAGATGGAGGGGACGGCCTTGAGCGGTCCTGAGCGGACCTCGTTCATTTTCACGCCGACTTTTTCCAGGAGTGCGGAGATCTCCGGGTACTGGAAGATCACGCCGACCGAGCCGGTGATGGTGTTGCCGCGCGCGACGATATGGTCGGCGGCGAGGCCGGCAATATAGGCGGCAGACGCCGCGATGGTGCCGAACTGGGCGACGACGGGCTTTTTGGCGGCGACTTCGCGGATCGCCTCGTACAGGGCTTCGCCGCCGGTTGTCGTGCCGCCGGTCGAGTTGATCGACAACAACAGCGCCTCGGTGTTCTTCGAGGCGGCGATACGCTTCAGCATCTGCAACTGGGGCCGATTGTCGGTGATCATGCCATCGATGGTCACGCGCGCGACGTGCCGCGGCGGCGCGGTCCCGATTTCGGCGACATAGGCGATCGCGCCCAGCGCCAGAGCGACAGCAAGGATGGCGAAAGCACGCCAGATGCTCGCGCGGCGCTTCAGGGCGCGACGATCGAGGACTGCTTCGGTCTCGAGGGCCATGACCAGTTCCGTCTCCAGGTTCTTCCGTCGTCGGCGTTCGCATCAGATGACGACACGCGACGCGAATTGCAAGTCATCGCAGCGGTGTATGGTTGCAGAAA
>ERZ761609.1061-NODE-1061-length-26695-cov-48.021396_pt1 | contig 26695 bp, 22 predicted proteins | sample MGYA00511163_ERZ761609 | MGnify/ENA primary metagenome ERZ761609 (study PRJEB28899, sample SAMN02445070) | bioreactor sludge metagenome | biome: EBPR sludge | place: Australia: Brisbane, Thorneside Wastewater Treatment Plant | collected 2011-12-16 ... | reverse complement strand
TTCAGACGTGTGCTCTTCCGATCTACCGCCGTGGTCCGCGACCCGGCGGTGTGGGCGGCGACCGGCGCGACCAGAAAGGCGGCCGGCCCGAGATAGGCTTCGACATCGACCTGGACAAGCTGATCTCCGACAGCCTTTACCTGGACAACCAGGCGCATGCCGTCGTGAGCCGAATGCGCGACATGGATTCGGGCACCCGTAGCCAGCTTCGCCGCCTTTACAGCGCCATCCGCCGCGCCTGCCGCGCGGCCGAGGCCGACCGTCAGCATCAGTTCGTGATGCTGCGCGCGCGGCTGGCCTACACCATCGCCCGTCACCAGTTGCGCAGCCTCGACGGGTTGGAGAAGCTGCTTCTGCAGGTCACGCGCAAGAACGACGCACGCGGCTATGAGCGCTTCCGCGACCTCTTTGAAGCGATCGTGGCGTACAACGAATAGGAGTCATAAAGGCACAACGCTATGAGTTCCCATACCGCCGAAACCAAATTGGGCCTGATCGGCAAACTGCTCATCGATGGCGAAATGGTCTGTGAAACCGGTCTCCACATCGGCGCGGGCAAAGGCTCGCTCGATTTGGGTGGGGCCGATAATCCCGTAGTGAAGGATGCCTTCGGCCGTCCGTATGTGCCTGGCAGCACGCTGCGCGGGAAACTCCGCTCGTTGCTCGAGCGCAGTGCCGGCTTGGTGGCCTCGCCCGATCTCGTGTATCTGTCCCGGCGCCGTGGGCAGGAAGTACGGATTCACCAGAGCAATGAGCCCGGTGACGAGATCTGCCTCCTGTTCGGGCGAAATCCCGGGCGGATGGAACGCGTCAGCGGCGATGCATTTGAAACGACCAACGCTACGCCGGCCCGGCTGACGGCCTATGACGCCCCTCTCGACCTCGAGTCCATCACCCCGCAGATGCGGGAAAACCTCGACGACGAACTGACCGAGGTGAAGAGCGAAAACGCGATCGACCGCGTCACCTGCCAGGCCAATGCCCGGACATTGGAGCGCGTGCCCGCCGGGGCGCGATTCCGGGTCCGGCTGGTGATGGACGTGCTTTGTGCGGAAGACCGGGAACTGCTGGCCAAGGTACTGGAAGGCCTGCGGCTGCTCGAGGATGACTCGCTTGGCGGCGGCGGCGCCCGGGGCAACGGGCGCGTCCGATTCGAGAACTGGCGGCTGACCTGGCGCGGGCGCGGCTTCTATGCCGCGGGCGAACCTGAGGCGGCGCTGGTCGAAGGCGCAGCGTCCACGGCCGACCTGCAGGCCGCGGTCCTCGGCGGGGATCTGCTCGAGAAACTGGCGTAACCGGCGTCATTCGTCCATGAACCCCGCGCTGCTCATTCGGCTTCGGCCCATCACCCCCTGGCGCATCGGTCCCGGTTCCGGGTCCCGCAGCCAGGCCGGAGCCATTCTGCATAGCGATACCTGGTACTCCGCCATCAGCCAAGCCATGGCCCAGTTCCAGCTTCTCGAGGAATGGCTCAATGCGACGGCGCGGCCGCACGCCGAGCCCGCCGTCCGGCTCAGTTCGCTGTTCCCATTCCAACGGGGGATGTCTTATGTTCCGCCGCCCGCGGGAGTGTGGCCGCCGCCTCCGTCGCCGCGGGTGCGCTGGAAAGGCGCCCGTCTGGTCCCGCTGGGCGCCATTGGCACCCTCTTGCGCGGCGAAACGCTCGACGAGGAGCGCTGGATGGTGGATGGCCACAGCGGCTGTCTGCTGCCGTCAGCTGGTTACGGCGGAGTGGGCCCGTTCCGGTATCTGCGGCGACGGTTTGCCGCCGTGGATCGCGTCTCCGAAGGGGTGGCCGATCCCTACGAAGCCACCGGTGTGCAGTTCGCCCCCGGCTGTGGCCTCTGGGGCCTGATGACCTTCGCCAACCCTACAGCTTATGCCGTGTGGGCGCCCCGCCTGGAAGCGGCCCTGCGCTGGCTGGCCGACAGCGGTGTCGGCGGTCTTCGTTCGCGCGGATTCGGACGCTCCCGGCAACCTGAATTCCAGGCCGGCACCCTCGAACAATTGCTCGAACCCCTGCCTGCGCCACGTTCTGGACGTCCAGCGTGGTGGTTGTTGTCCCTGTTTAGTCCAGACGAGGACGACCAGGTGGATTGGTCTGCCGGCAGCTACTCATTGGTGACTCGCACGGGCCGCGCCCTGAACGGCGAAATGAAAACCGGCGCCCGGCTGGTGGAGGAAGGCTCCGTTCTGGTGGCCCCTGCCGCGCCGCGCGGCGCCATCCGCGACGCCCGCCCGCCTGGTCTGGCCCACCCCGTCTATCGCTCTGGTTACGCCTTGGCGCTGCCCATTGATTGGGGGACCGCCGCATGAACTCCTACCGCCTGACCTGCCTCTCCCCGCTGCTGGTCGGCGACGGCCAAAAGCTCTCGCCTATCGACTACATGGTGTGGAAAGACCAAGTCAATGTGCTCGACCAGATGCGGATCTTCCGTCTGCTCGCGAAGGGCCCGCGGCTGGACGGTTATCTTTCCCAGATTCGCCGCGCGGACCGTCTGGATTTCTCCTCCTGGGGCGGCTACGCCCAGAATTTTGCCAGCCGCCGGATCCCCCTGGAAAGCCCTTCGCTGTCTGCTCACTACGAACGGGCGCGGACCGAAGATCTGTTTATTCCCACTTTTGCCACCAGCGCCGGCCAGCCCTACTTGCCCGCCACCGCGTTGAAAGGACCGCTCCGGACTGCGCTTCTGTTGGCTCGCGCCCAGGAAGGGCACTACCGGGAATTGGAGAAACGGTTGGATGGCGACCGCCCCCCGCGGTATCCCGCCGAGGCGCTGGAGTCGGGTGCTCTGGGTGCGGCCTCGAATCTCTGGCCGCGCGCATTGCGCCTTGCCGACGCTGGTTCGCCGGTCTCGGGCGGAACCCAGGTCTATCTGCTGAGGACGGCGACGCTGGTCTCCCGGAACAACCGCCTCGAACTCGGATGGAAGTCGCCGGTCCGCGGTGCGGTGGAGGGCCGCCGGCCCCAGGATGCCCCGCCGCAGTTTGCCGAGATGGCCCGTCCCGGCACAGTCTTTGAGGGACGCTGGCAACCGCCCCAGGCAGCCGTCTATCCCGAACTCCGCCGGGCGCTTCGCATCAAGGAGCCGGACGGGCCTGCGCTGTTTACCCGCGCGGCCAACCGGGCGGCCGAAGTGCTGCTCGAAGCTCAGCGCCGCTATGCCACGGCCACGGGCCTCTCCAAGGTGTTCGCTTCCGTTGAAGGTCTGCTGGGCCACCTTGCCAAAGCAGCCGCCGAACCTGCCTCCTGCCTGCTATGCGTGGGGTGGGGAGGCGGTTATCTGACCAAGTCTGGGCTGCTTGCCGCGCCTCAAGAGCTTTCGCGGTCGATTCTCCGGCAGCACCCCTTGTATGCGCGCACCATGCAGACCGGCCTGCCCTTTCCCAAGACCCGCCGGATCGTCTTCCTCGACGACGAACCCGCCACCTTGCCCGGCTGGGTGCGCCTGGACTTCCTCACCGCTTGACCGCCCGCTCATCCCGGGTCCGCCTGACTGTGGCCCCTACTGTCCGGGGCCGGTTCTGCCGATGAGCCATGTTAGAATTGAGGCGAATTAGGTTTCCCCGCTTCCAGGGTACGGTCTGATCGCCGGCGGATCGCTGCAAGTGACCTATGTATAACGCTTTCTTTGGCTTCCGGGAAAATCCGTTTAATTTGAGCCCGGATCCTGCGTTCCTCTACCGGAGCCCGCAGCACGAGGAGGCGCTTGCCAACCTCATCTATGGCGTCCACAGCCGCAAAGGCTTCATCGTGCTCACCGGTGAAGTCGGCACGGGCAAGACCACCATGCTCGAGTGCCTCCGGGATTACCTCGAGGCGCAGTATATCGAGTTCGCTTTTCTTTTCAATTCGCGTGTCAATACCGAGCAGTTCTTCGAGATGATCGCCTATGATCTCGACCTACGCTGCAACCACAAATCGAAGACCGAGGTGCTGTTTGCCCTGAACCATCTGCTGATCCAGCAGGCTTCCGAGGGCCGCACTACGGTGTTGTTGGTTGATGAGGCCCACAACCTCGAGTGGGAGGTACTGGAAGAGATTCGCCTGCTCGGAAACCTCGAAAACCCGAAACTCGGCAAGCTCCTGCAAATCATTCTTGCCGGGCAGCCCGAGTTGGACCGCAAACTCGACGCCCCCAGCCTGCGGCAGCTGAAACAGCGGATCGTGCTACGCTGCTCCCTCGCGCCGCTACAACTTTCCGAGGCGATTGAGTATATAAACTCGCGCCTGGCCAAGGCCGGCATGCCGGACCAGCAGGTGTTCTCGCCCGAGATTCTTCAGGAGATCCACCGCCGGAGCCAGGGGATCCCGCGCGTGATCAACGCAATCTGCGACAACCTGCTGCTCAGCGCATTTGCTCTTGAGTGTAAGGACACCACCTTCGACATGCTCGATGAAGTGACCAGCGACATGCGGCTGGAATGGCCTGGCCACCGGCTGCGCGATCGCGCGTCACTCACCGACGATCCGGCCGGCGCATCCAGCGTTTACCTGCCGCGCGAATAGGCGGCGCTATACTACGTATCAGGCCGGTCGTTCCGGCCGTGTGACCAGCCTTGGACTCCTTTCATCTCGATATACTGGTTGCCGAAATCGGCGAAGCGATCCTTCGGGAACTGCGTCCGGCTTCTGCCCCGGGCTCGATCAACCGGCGTGAAGTGGCTCGTTTGATCGACCACACCCTACTGCGCCCGGAGGCTACGGCGGCCGAGGTGCGGCGACTTTGCAGCGAAGCCCGCGACTGCGGCTTCTTCTCTGTCTGTGTCAATCCCTCGCGAGTTGCCCTCTGTGCGTCCGAATTGACGGGAACAGAGGTTGCCGTCTGCGCGGTGGCTGGGTTTCCGCTGGGCGCTTCGACTATCCGGTCGAAATTGATTGAGGCCGAAGCCGCTCTGCGCTCGGGTGCCACGGAGATCGACATGGTGGTCGACGTCGGCGCGCTCAAGGACGGCGCCACGACCCGGGTCCGCTCCGAAATCGCCGCCCTGGCGCGCCTGTGTCATGGTGCCGGCGCCCTGATCAAGGTGATCCTGGAAACCTGCCTGCTAACCGACGAGGAAAAGGTACTCGCCTGCCGTCTGGCGGTGGAGGCCGAGGCTGACTTCGTCAAGACCTCGACCGGCTTCAGCCGCGGTGGCGCCACTGCGGCCGACGTGGCCTTGATGCGCCGGACGGTAGGTCACCGGATCGGCGTGAAAGCCTCCGGCGGGATCCGCACGCTCGATGACCTTCTCGCGATGAGGGCTGCTGGCGCCTCGCGCATTGGGGCAAGCGCCAGCGTGGCCATCGTGCAGTCCGCTCCGGCGGCCATGGATGGCCCCCATGCCTGAAAAGCGCCCTGCCCGGGTCCGCTTTCGTGAACGCGCCGAACTGCTCGATTTCCTGCTGGAAGTTGCCGCGATCACCAGCGAAACACTGCACCTTGAGCAACTGCTGGATAACGTGGCGGCCGTGGTCCGTCAGGTGATTCCGCATGAGCTGTTCGCCATCCTTCTCTACAGCGAACGACGGAAGGGTTTGCGCATCCGCTATGCACGCGGCCACCGCAAGGAGGTGGTCAGCAACCTGATTATCCCTCTGGGTGAGGGCATCACAGGTGCGGCAGCCGCCTCCGGCCAACCTGTCCTGGTCGGCGATGTGCATGGTGATCAGCGCTACCTGAACGCCCTGGATGCCGTGCGCAGCGAGCTCGCCGTGCCCATGGTCCTCCATGGAAAACTCGTCGGCGTGATCGACCTGCAATCCACCGCCCGCGACGCCTTCACCCCGCAGGACCGCGCCCTGCTGCAACTGATCGCTTCCCGTGTCGGCGCGGCGATCGAAAATGCCCGTCTCTACCGCCGGGTGGAGCGGCAGAATCGGACCCAGCGCACACTGGCCCTGCTCGGCCAGGAGTTCTCCTCGATCCTCGAACTCGATGCCCTGCTCGACCGCATCGCCAAGTCCGTGAAGAAACTGATCAACTACGACGCCTTCATGGTGCTCCTGCTCGATGAGCGTGAAGGCGTGCTCCGTAGCCGCTTCAGTCTGAGGTATGACGAACGCGCCCAGGCTCCCAGCCTGAGCCTCGATCAGGGTATCACTGGCGCCGCCGCCACCACGCGCCGCACCGTGCTGGTTGGCGACATCTGCAACGACTCCCGCTATGTTGAGTCACACCCCGGAATCCGCAGCGAAATCGCAGTTCCGCTGATCGTGCAGGACCGCGTTATCGGCGTCATGGACCTGGAAAGCGAGCGCGTGAATTCTTTCACCGAGGACCATGCACGCACGCTCTCCCTCATTGCTCCGCAGATCGCCATTTCGATCGAAAACGCGCGGCTCTATGAGGAGATTGCGCAACGTGAGCGCGCCATCCAGCAGGACCTCGAAGCAGCCCAGCAACTTCAGGCCATCATTATGCCCAGCGAACCACCTCGCATCGAGGGCCTCGATGTGGGTGTGGTGCTCCGCCCCGCCCGCCTGGTAAGCGGCGACCTCTACGACTTCTTCGAATACGACGACGAGCACGCCATGCTGGCCTTTGGCGATTCGAGCGGCAAGGGCGCTGCGGCCGCGCTCTACGGCGCGCTTTTCAGCGGGCTCCTCCGGAGCCTCGCGCCCCGCCGCCGCAGCCCCTCGCTGCTGCTGAAGTCTCTCAACGACACCCTGATGCAGCGGCAGGTGCCGGCCCGCTATGTAACCCTGCTCGTCATGCTCTGGCAGGCCGCCGAGCGGCGCTTCATCATTGCAAACGCTGGATCAACCACACCTCTGGTCTGCCGCCGAGGCGAGATTCTCACGCCCCAGGCCGCCGGTGTGCCGATCGGCCTGCTGGAGCGCGTGGACTATGAGGAGACCACCTTCGACGCGCAGTCCGGGGATCTGTTGCTTCTCTACTCCGACGGCATCTCCGATCAGGTCAACGAGGCAGGGCAGGAGTATGGCCGCACGCGCCTGCCTGAACTCCTCACGAGCCTTTGCGATCTGTCTGCACAGCAGATCGCAAACCGGATTCTCGAAGATTGCCGCGCTTTTCGCGGCGCACTGCCCGTGCACGACGACCAGACCCTGGTGGTGCTGCGCGTGGCTTGACACAGGAACTTCCGATGGCAAATCCTTTCCACCGACAAGACGGAGTGTTGCATTGCGAGCACGTGGACCTCACGCATCTGGTTCACGACCATCCCACCCCGGTTTACGTTTATTCCGCATCCGGCATCCTGGCCAGCTACCATGATTACGCCGATGCACTCACTGGCCTCGACGCCCGCGTCTGCTATGCTGTCAAGGCCAATGGCAACCTCAGCATCCTGCGCCTGCTGGCCCAGGCTGGGGCTGGCTTCGACATCGTGAGCGGCGGCGAACTCGACCGCGTTGTCCGTGCTGGCGGCGACCCAGCGCGCGTCGTTTTCGCCGGCGTCGGCAAGACGCGTGCCGAAATCGAATTCGCGCTGGAAGCCGGCATCGCGTCCTTTAATTGCGAGAGCGAGGCCGAGATCGCTCTGATCGACGCCCTCGCGGGACGTCTCGGCCGCCAGGCCAGTGTGTCGATTCGCGTCAACCCCGACGTCAATCCTGAGACTCATCCTTACATCTCGACTGGCTTGCGAGAGCACAAGTTCGGCATCGACATCGCCATCGTCGAGGACGTGTACGAGCGCGCCCGCCATCTTTCGAATGTCCGTCTGGAGGGCGTCGCCTGCCACATCGGTTCCCAACTTCTAGACCCTGCGCCCTTGCTCGAAGCCGCTCGCAAAATGGTTGACCTTGCGACCAGGCTTCGCGCCTGCGGCTTCGCGATCCGCCACCTGGACCTCGGCGGCGGGCTCGGGGTTCCTTACCGGCCCACTGACCCGCGCCCTGATGTGCGCGAGTTTCTCAGCTCGCTCCGAAACCTGCTCGCCGGCCAAAATTTGACTCTCTGGCTGGAACCTGGCCGCTCGATCGTCGCGGAATCTGGCGCTCTACTTGCCCGGGTGCTCTACCGCAAATCGAATGGCGACAAGGAATTCATCGTGGTTGACGCTTCAATGACGGAATTGATCCGGCCTGCGCTGTACGGCGCCCACCACGAAATTGTGCCGCTGCGCACAAGCCGGCTGCCGGGTACGGTGGTCGCCGACGTAGTCGGTCCGGTTTGCGAAAGTGGCGACTTCCTCGCGCGCGACCGTGAACTGCCTCAACTGATGCCGGGCGACCTAGTCGCCATCCTCACCGCTGGCGCCTACGGGTGGGTGGCCTCCTCGAACTATAATGCCCGCCCGCGTCCCGCGGAGGTGCTGGTGGAAGGCGGCGGTTGGCGTCTCATCCGGCGGCGGGAAACCTACGACGATCTGGTCCGCGGCGAGGAACTCAGCTGACACACCCTTAGTGCTGGTGCTGCTTCTGCGCCCGCGCCGTCGTTGGCGGAGTGATTCCCTTCATGCGCAAGTAGCCCACCATGTTGCCATAGTGGCTGTTCAGGTTAGCCACCAACCCGAGCAGGGAATCGAGCGCCGTCCGCCGGGGCGATTCGCTGATCACGCGGAGCGCCTGCGCGTCGTTCATCCCGCTGAGCACCGCGTCGCAAAACGTGAACGAAGCCTCGATCGCCTGGACCACCTCATCCTTCGACCCATCCGTCTTGCGCGCCACCGGCGCGGTGGCCCCCTGCGCCGTGGCGCACACCCGCAGGTTCATGCCCGCCGTATGCTCCACCCAATCGGCGTAGGCCCGCTGTGGCGGAGTCAACTTGAAGGCGTAATGCTCGGTGGGCATCGCCCGGGCTGCCTCGATAAGGTTCCGCTTCGCATTGCCGTACTGTAGCCGCACGGCATCCATCACGGGCGATTCCTGCCCCCACAGCGTCGCGGATCCAATCACAAAGCAGAACGCGATTTTCGTCATAGTTCGAGTGCCCAGATAAGGCGATTGTAGCCTGCCCGAGCGGCTCACTGTTCTTCTCCCCAGATGTGCTTTAGAAACCACCGCTCGTTCTCTTCCATCACATGCCGCATCTCCTTCGGCTTCGTGATGCCATGGCCGAAACCCTTGTACACCACCAGCCGCGCCTCCGTTCCCTGGTCTTTGAGCCCCTGGTGCAGTTCATAGGCATTGGGCAGCGGGACTCGCGCATCGTTCTGCCCGTGCTGGATCAGCGTCGGTGTGCGCGCGTTCTTGATGTAGGTCATCGGTGACGTCCTCGCGTAGATCTCCGGATCGTCCCAGGGAGTGGCGTGAAGGTACATCCGGGTGAATGGATGAATATCGGTGTTCACGTAGTAGGTCATCCAGTTGCTGATGCCCGCGCCCACACTCGCCGCCTTGAATCGCGGACTCTCCGCCGTCGTCAGGAACGCGGAAATATAGCCACCCTGGCTCCATCCCATCGTTCCGACCCGCTCCGGATCGATCAGCCCCAGTTTCGCGAGATGGTCAATGCCCGAAACCACATCCCACGCGTCGCCCACGCCCAGGTTTCTTACGTTCAGGGAACGAAACGCCTCTCCATAGCCGGCTGACCCCCGGTAGTTCGGCCGCAGAATCAATGCACCGCGCTCGGCGAACCGCTCAAGTGGGTAATATCGGTCGGGGCCCTTGAACGGCCGGTCAGTCCCCGTGGGTCCGCCATGGATTACCAGCAGCAACGGATACTTCCGGCCCGGATCATAGTTTGCGGGTTTGATTAGCACGCCCTCTATCTCCACGCCATCCTTCGATTTCCAGCGAATCAATTCGCGGCTCGCTAGTTTGAATTCTTTGAATTGCGCCCGGTAGTCGGTCAGTGGCCGCCGCTTTTGCGTGCCCGTTTCCACCAGATAAAGTTCAATAAAATCGTTCGGCTCCGCGCCAGCGGCCAACGCCTGGCGAAAATCGCGGGTGAACGATGCGGCGAATGCGCTGAATGATTCGTCTCCCACTGCGCGCCGCCATCGCCCGTTTTCCGGATCCACTGCAAACACGAAGGATTGGGTCCTCTGTGCTCCAGCAAAGTAGATCCCCCGTGGGCCCCAGCTCAACAGACGCGGGTCCTCGTCAAAATCCTCGGCCAGTAGCCGCGGCGCTCCACCCTCCACGGAAACCACTGCGATCCTGGAGTTGGTGTAGTAATAGTATTGCTGTCCATTCGCTGTCGTAAAGGCAATGTGCCGTGAATCAGGACTCCAGATCGGATTGGATTCCGGTCCAAACTGCTCGACCAGTTTCCGGATACTCCCGTCCTCCAACCGCAATAGATAAAGATCAATCGTGGCCGACGAGCTCAAGTCGGGATTCCGGCCCGCCGTGAAAGCAATGTGCCGGCCATCGGGGGAAACCGCGAAACCCGTCACATGAAAATCCGCGCCGGAAGTTAGCGTCCGGCTCTCTCCCTTCCCGCCCGCTGACTCCGGCAACTTCACATTGTTGAGGTGTGCGTGCCGGTAGTCCCGCTCCACCACCTCAAACTCCCCGTAGGTCTCCTTCCGCTCCTTCAACTGCTTCGGCTCCGGCCCCACAGAGGTATAGACCATGGATTTCCCATCCGGCGCCCATTCGAACCCCTGCACTCCCGCTTCTTCGGCGGTCAGTGCCCACGCCTCTCCGCCGCGAGGACTGATCAGCCAGATCTGCCGCTTGCCATCGCGCTCCGAAGAGAACGCGAGCAGTGAGCCATCTGGCGACCACCGCGGACTCGATGCCGATTTGGGTCCGCGGGTCAACTGGAAACGCTCGCCAGTCTCTGTCCGCGCGAGCCAGATCTGCGTCATGAACGCGTTTTCTTTCCAGTCCGTCGTCTGCTCGACGTAAGCCGCCAGACTGCCGTCGGGTGACATGGCGGCGTCGGAGAAGCTCCGGAAACTGAGGCTTTGCTCAATCGTGGGGACTTGCGCCGCGGCTGCGAATGCGCATACCAATAGAGGGATCAAACGGCTCATTAGCCCATTTTCCGGGAGGTTTCCCCAATGGCACAAGTAAATTCGCCGCGCTGGTCACGGCGCGCCGCACTCTCCGTCCTCGCCGCGCCCCTCGCCGCCCAGCAGGGCAGGGAAGCGCCCGTTCAGCCGAAAGACCCGCTCAAGATCAGCAGGCTCGAAACCTTTCTGGTCAAGCCGCGCTGGCTTTTTCTCAAAGTCCACACCAACGCTGGCATCGTCGGGCTTGGCGAGCCGCTCCTGGAAGGCCGGGCCCTGACTTGTGCCACCGCGGTGAAGGAAATTGAGCCTTACCTCATTGGCAAGGACCCGCGTGCCGTCGCTCATCATTGGCAGGCCATTTACCGCCATGCCTTCTATCGCGGCGGACCCATTCTCACCTCGGCTCTCAGCGGCATCGACATGGCCCTCTGGGATATCAAGGGCAAGGCCCTGGGCGTGCCCGTCTATGAACTCCTCGGCGGTCCCACACGCAACCGTGTTCGCGTCTATGCCCACGCCCGCGACCCACAGCGCATAAAAGAAGCCCTCGCCCAGGGCTTCACCGCCTTCAAGACCGGCCCCGCCCGCCGCCGCGGCTTCCCCCGTCACATTGAGACCCCGGCCGAAGTGCGGTACGCCGCAGAGAAGTTTGCCGAGATGCGCGCTCTTGTCGGCGAGGATATCGACATTGGTGTCGACTTCCATGGCGCCATCAGCCCCGCCCACGCAAAGATGCTCATCAAGGCCCTCGAACCCCACCACCCCATGTTCATCGAGGAGCCCTGCCAGGCGCAGAACCATGACGTGATGGCCGAGATCGCCCGCTCCACGCACCTGCCCATCGCCACCGGAGAACGCGTCTTCACCAAGTGGGGCTTCCGCGAGGTGCTCGAAAAGCAGGCCGCCACCATTCTTCAACCCGACCTCTGCCACGCCGGCGGCATCACCGAATGCCGCCTTATCGCGGGCATGGCCGAAGCCTACTACGCCACCATCGCGCCACATAACCCCCTCGGCCCCATCTCGCTCGCCGCCGGCGTCCAACTCGCCGCCGCCATCCCCAACTTCCTGATTCAGGAACAGGTCTCACTCGGCGAGGGCTATCTGAAGCAGCCGTTCCGCGTCCGCGAGGGCTATCTCGACCTGCCGCAGGGCCCCGGGCTGGGTATCGAACTGGACGAAAATGCCATGGCCGACAAAATCGGTCACGACTGGCGCAACCGCGAAAGCTACGACGACGATGATGGCAGCGTGACCGATTGGTAGGCCCGCCAATGTTAGAATGACAAGTTTGACCACCGTCATCCACCCCCCGGTGGACCGGCGCCGCCGTTTGGCGGAAGCTCTCACCAGAGCCCGCCTCGACGCCCTCGCCGTGGCCCACCTGCCCAATGTGCGTTACCTCACCGGGTTCACCGGCAGCAATGCGTTATTGCTGCTGGCCGGACAGCGGGCGCTTCTCTACACCGACCCTCGCTACACACTCCAGGCCCGCGCCGAATGTGACATCCCGGTCCGCATTGTTGCGCAAGGGCCGCTTTGGACAGAGGTCGTGCGGGAAACTCAACGGCGCGCTGTTCAAACGTTGGGTCTTGAAGCCACCCACCTCAGTCACGCGCAATGGCAGGCGGTCGCTCAGTCGCTGGGCCGTCTCGTCCGCTTGAAGGATGGCTCCGGCCTCGTCGAGCGCCTCCGCTTGATCAAGGACACTCAGGAGGTGGAAGCCATCCGCCGTTCGGTCGCGCTCGCCGCCAAGGCTTATTCGAAGGCCATTCGCAAAGCCCGTACCGGCATGAAGGAACTGGAGCTCGCCGCCGAACTTGACCACCAGATGCGCCTGCTCGGCGCTGAGGGTCCCGCCTTCGAAACCATCGTTGCCGCCGGTGAACGCTCCGCTCTGCCGCACGCCCGTCCCACCACCCGGCCAATCGGCGCCAATCAGATACTATTGGTGGACATGGGCGCCAGCCTGAACGGGTATGCCAGCGATATGACGCGCGTCGTCCACACGGGTCCTCCTTCCGCCGAGGCCAAGCGTCTGTATGATGCCGTGTCCGCCGCTCAAGCTGCCGCCGTGGCTGCCGTTGCGCCCGGCGTAACGGCGAGCCACGTCGATGCCGCCGCTCGGAACGTCCTGCGAAAACACGGTCTTGCCCGCTACTTCACCCATTCCACCGGCCACGGCCTCGGTCTTGAGATTCACGAAGGCCCGCGCCTCGGCCGCCTGGTCGATACCATTCTCGATCCGGGCATGATGCTCACCATCGAGCCGGGGGCCTACATCAAAGGATTCGGCGGCGTCAGAATCGAGGACACGGTACTGGTCACGCCCACCGGCGTCGAAGTTCTGACCCCCACCAGCAAGGAATTTTTGGAAATCCCATCATGACTATCGAAGAAATCCGCGAATTGATTCAAACGGTCGTCACCACCGGTGTCGCCGAATTGGAGGTCCAGCGAGGCGAAAACCGGGTTTGGATCAAGCGCACCGGCGGCGCCGTGAATCAGGAGATCGTAGTGGGGGCCACCGCACCTGCCCCCGCGCCCACCCACGCTGCCGCGACCGTTGCCCCCCCGCCCGCGGCGACTGCTGGCGAACCCGACTTGACTGACCCCACCCTGGCCCCAGTCAAGTCGCCCATTGTCGGCACCTTCTATGAAGCCTCCTCCCCCGGTTCCGAACCCTTCGTCAAAGTCGGCGACTCAATCCGCCCCGGCAAGGTGCTCTGTATCATCGAGTCGATGAAGTTGATGAACGAAATCGAAGCCGAAATCAGCGGCACGGTCGTCAAGCGCCTCGTCGAAAATGGGCAGCCGGTCGAATTCGGCGAAACCCTCTATCTCGTCAAGCCCAATTAAAGGGCGGCCCTTCGCATGTTTAAAAAGATCCTGATCGCCAACCGCGGAGAGATTGCCCTGCGGGTCATCTGCGCCTGCAAGGACCTGGGCATCCGCACCGTCGCGGTTTATTCCGAAGCCGACCGCTACAGTCTGCACGTCCGCTTCGCCGATGAGGCCGTCTGCATCGGCCCCGCCAAGAGCGCCCTCAGCTATCTCCATATCCCTGCCGTCATCTCCGCCGCCGAAATCACCAATGTCGAGGCCATCCACCCCGGCTACGGTTTCCTGAGCGAGAATGCGGACTTCGCGGAAGTGTGCCGCGCCTCCGAGATCATCTTCATCGGACCCTCCCCCGAGGTCACCCGCATGATGGGCCTCAAGCAACAGGCGCGCGCCGCAATGAAGGAACACGGCGTCCCCATTCTGCCCGGCTCCGAGGGCATCCTTTCCGGTGTCGAGGAAGCGCTCGAAGTCGCGGAAAAGATCGGCTATCCCGTCATCCTCAAGGCCAGCGCCGGCGGCGGTGGCCGCGGAATGCGTGTCGTACGCACGCCGGCGGAATTGCCCCACGCCTTTCATCAGGCCCAGCACGAAGCTGGCGGCGCGTTCTCCTGCCCCGACCTCTATTGCGAGAAGTTCATCGAGCGCCCCCGTCACATCGAATTCCAGCTGATGGCCGACCACCACGGCAACGTCGAAATCTTCGGCGAACGCGAATGTTCGGTCCAACGCCGCCACCAGAAACTCATCGAGGAAGCGCCTTCGCCGGTCCTCAAGCCCGAGGTCCGCGAGCACACCATCGCCGCCCTCAAATCGGCCTTCGCAGCCATCGGCTACACCAACGCCGGTACTGTCGAGTTCCTCATGGACACCGACGGCAGCCTCTACTTCATCGAGGTCAACGCTCGCATTCAAGTCGAGCACCCGGTCACTGAATGCATCACCGGCGTCGACCTCGTCAAAACCCAGATCCGCGTCGCAGCCGGCGAGTCGCTCCCCGATATCCTCGGTGGACCTGTCAACTTCCGTGGCCATGCCATCGAATGCCGCATCAACGCCGAGCATCCCGAGACCTTCGCTCCGTCCCCCGGACGCATCCAGGCCCTCAACATCCCCGGCGGCATCGGCATCCGCGTCGACACCGCCGCCTATCAGGAAGGCGTAATCCCGCCCTACTACGACTCCCTGATCGCCAAGCTCATCTCCTACGGCCAGGACCGCAACGAGGCCATCGCCCGCATGCAGCGCGCCCTCGACCTCTTCGTCGTCGAGGGAATCCACACCTCCATCCCCCTGCACCAGCGCATCCTTTCCGATCCCGCCTTCATCAACGCGGAGATCGACACCCACTACATCCAGCGCTTTCTCGAAAAGACAAAGAAAGTCGTGGTGGAGGACTGAGCGCTTTCACTCCCGCCGGCCACGCTTCAGCAGCCAAACCTCGGCGAGCCTCGATTGCTGCCGCCAGTTCAGGTGCCGCTCGTCGCCCGCCCGGTCCCACGTCAGCACCAGCACACCGTCGAAGATAAGATGTGCGGGCACGGGGAACTCCTTAAACTCGTGCATCTCCCGCCCATCCACCGTGGGTTGAATCCGCTGCCCGTCCATCAGTAGCAGCGCCTGCCCGTAGCCCGTCGTTCGCACCACGTACTCGCCTTTCGGGTCCAGCCCCTCGTATTCCACCCGCGCGGGCCACATGGTCACCTGCCACGCCAGCCGCGCACGGCTCTTGCCCTGATCCCACCACCAGAACAGCGGTTCGTCCTCGCCCATCACCACTCGCGGCGACCTCGCCAGGTGCCCCACATCGTCATAGAACCCGCCCGGACCCGGATCTTCCCACGCCCCCAGTTCCTTCAACCGCTTCACCCGCTCTTCTTCCGAGGCCATTCCCCGCACCTTCGTGAACTCATCCTCCAGCCACCACCGGTTGTTCAACGGCTGATCGATGAAGTCCAGCACCGCCCCGCGCTCCGCGCCGCTCGCTCCATATTTCTTTACGCTCGTTTGCAGTCCCACCGACTTGAACAGCCGCTCGCACAGCTCAATAATCCGCTCACGCAACTCCGCGCCCGCCGGCGCGCTCACCGCCTGGTTCAACACCTCCATCGCCCGGTCCATCGCCACGGCCGCACCCAGCGTCTCCGCCTGCACCAGCACCGCATTCGCCTCCGCCTCCAACTGCCGGTCCTGAATCAGCCGCCGCCGGACGTAGGCGTCATATTCCGCCCGCAGCACGCACATCTGCCAGCGCCAGTTGCCGGCCAGTTCGGGCGCACGCCGGTCCAACTCACGCCACAGACGTAGCGTGCCTTCTACCGCGCCGTTCGCATCCAGCGGTCCGCGCCAGTTCCGCTCCAGGGCGAAGATCGCATCCGCAATCTCCTCAGCCATGGCCGGCGCAAAGTGCAGCCGGGCGTATTCAATCAGAATGTCCCGCGGCAGCCGCGCCGGATCCCAGCCCAGCGCATCGAAGATCGTCTTGTTTACGTCATCGTGAGCGCCATCCGAATACGACAGAAACCCATCGCTCATCGGCGCATACCGGTTGTGAATCGCCGCGTACTCCGCTGGGCGCGGGTTGATCGCTTCGCGGCCCAGCGTCAGTGCCAGTGCCTGATCAAACTCAGGTACCTCATACTGGCTGATCTTGTTGTGCGTGATGTCCGGATATAACCGCAGTTGCACATCGGCCCGCAAACGCCGCCGCGTCGCCGGAATCGGTGGGCTCGACGGACCCGCCACAATCCCCCCAAACCAATCCGGCTTCGCCCGGTCGAGCCACAAATACACATACTCCGCCCGCTCCTCCGAGAATCCCTGCAGCGACAACCACACCTTCGCCTTCGGGTGCACTGGAGTCAGCCGCTTCGCAATATCCTCCAGAAATGGCAGAACCAATTCCGGAGGATTGTGCCCCGGATCGCCGCCCGGCACGAATACCCCCGTCAATTCCGGCAACTCCTTGAACATCGCCCCCATCTGCGCCAGCATCTCCGTCCGCCGCGCCACATCATCCAGATCAAACGACGCGGGCGTCCACAGCCAGTAATCCAGGCCGTACCGTTGGCAGATCTCGCTCATCGCCCGGTTCATCTCCCGGCGCGGCACCTTCATCAGCGGATCCTGGCGCTCGTCCTGCGACGGGATGTTCTCGATGCTGTTGGTTCCAAACAACGCCAGCTCCCGGATGTACTGCTCGTACTGCGCCACCGACCAGGCATCGTAGGAATTGGCGGTCGGACGGTAGCCCAACTGATGCCCGCGGATCGCCGACCTCGGTGCGGTCGCCACGTCCACCGCGCCCGGCAATTGCAGCTTGCCCTTGCCCCAATCCAGTTGCCGCAGCAGATGCCCCACTCCATAGAGAGCGCCCCGCGCGTCCCGCGCCGAAATCCACACCACCGGCTGTCCGCCCACCGCATCCGTCTTCAGTCGGAAGCCCTCCGCCGCCGGAGCCTCCGGCGCGCTTCCGCGCCATCCTTGCGCCGCGCCTGCCGGAGTGATCGCAATCACCGCCCGTCCCTCCGGCCACTCCGTCACCACCGGCAGCCGGATTCCGGAACGCTTCTCTGCCTCCTCCACCAGCACCACCGCGGCGGTCTTCTCGGCGGGAGGCACCGTGCCCGCCCGCACCACCACCGCCGCCCGAGCGAGGTCAATCGATTGGGCTGCCGCCGGCAGCATACAGAGGAAGACAGTCAGAAGAAGACGCATCAAGACAGGAGTATCACACCCCGCCCCTCACGCCACTCCCCATCGCTCCCGTAGTGCTGCCCATCCTCTCCTCAACCACCGGATCAGTTTCGACAACAGCCAGAAAAACAAAACCAATAGAACGATGCTCACGAAAAATGTCAGCAGCGGATGCGCCACCGCGAACCACACCAGCCCTGGCACAGCCAGATCCCCCAACAGGCTAAGCCCAGCATTCGACACCGGCTCGGGACTCTGATTCACTGCCAGCCGCGTCGCCGCCTTCGTCGTGTGGCTGCTCAACGCCACGCCCCCGCACAGCAGCGCCAGCCCCACGCGAGGCACGGCGTCCAGTTCGCCAAACGCCGTCAGCGCCAGCCCCGCCGCCCCCAGCGGCCGCACCACGGTGTGCACCGCGTCCCACGCGCTGTCCAGCCAAGGCACCTTGTCCGTGACGAACTCCATCACATACATCACGCCCGCGATGATCAGCACCGCCGGATGCGCCAGCACCGCCAGCGACGCCATCTCCGGCGGCAGCGTCAGCCACTCGAAACGCAGCGCCAGCCCCAGCGCCAGCACCGTCGCGTACAGGCGCAGCCCCGCCGCCAGTCCCAACCCCAGCGTTGTGCCCAACAGATTCAAAACGTCCATCGCTCGTGGTCCACCAATCAGACTAACGCCGCGCCGCCCCCGCGGGTTCCGTGAATCCGCCCCCGGCGCCGCGCTACCCTGATGGTTCGTCCATGCCGCTTCCGCTCCTTGAACTCCGCAACGTCACCATCTTCCGCGGCTCGCGCCCGGGCCTAGAGAACGTCTCGCTCTCCATCGCCCTCGGCGAGCACGTCGCCATCCTCGGCCCCAACGGCAGCGGCAAGTCCACCTTCATCCAGGCTGTCACCCGCGAACTCTACCCCCGCTACCCTCCGCCTGGCTGCGAGGTCCGCATCCTCGGCCGCGACACCTGGAACGTCTTCGACCTTCGCCCTCTGCTTGGGATCGTCACCAACGACCTCGCCACGCAGTGCACCCAGCCCTACTCCGTCCGCGAAACCGTCCTATCGGGCTTCTTCTCCTCCATCGGCATCTGGCCCAACCACCATGTCACCCCCGCCATGGAAGCCAAAGCCGCCGAGTTGATGGACCTGCTCGAAATCTTTCATCTCGCCCAACGCCCCCTGAACGAAATGTCCTCGGGCGAGGTCCGCCGCGCCGTCATCGCCCGCGCCCTCGTCCACGACCCCAAGGCGCTCGTCCTCGACGAGCCCTCCAACTCGCTCGACCTCCGCGCCCAGGCCGAACTCCGCGAAACCACCCGCAAACTCGCCCAGGCCGGGCTCGGCATCCTCCTCGTCACCCACCACCTGCCCGACATCATCCCAGAAATCGACCGCGTCATTTGCCTCCGCCAGGGTCGCGTTTTCCTCGACGGACCCAAGCACTCGATCCTCACCGAAGACAATCTCCGCGAACTCTTCGGCGTTCCCTTGCGCGTCGAACACCGCGACGGCTACTATGTCGCCTGGTAATTAAACGAACCGCGCCTCCACTTCGAGCGCCACTTCCAGCCGCGCCTCATACTCGGCCCGCGAAATCTCCACCGCGCCCAACCGCTCCAGGTGCTCCGTCAGGTACTGCACATCCAGCAGCACATAGCCCCGCTCGCGCAATCGCCCCACCAGATGCGCCAGCGCCACCTTCGACATATCCCGCACCCGGTGAAACTTCGACTCAGCAAAAAACGCGCCCCCCAGCGCCACGCCGTACACACCCCCCGCCAGCACGCCATCCACCCACACCTCCACCGAATGTGCTTTGCGCGCGCAGTGCAGGTCCCAGTACACCCGCAGGATCCGAGCGTCGATCCACGTCTCGTCCCGGTCCGCGCACCCCTCCATCACCCCGATGAAGTCCTCATCAAACGTCACCTGAAAGCGCCCCTGCCGCAGCGTCCGCCCCAGCGACGTGGACACCCGGAACCCCTCCAGCGGAATCACCGCCCGCACCGGCGGCTGATGCCAGGTAATCACCCGGCCCGTCGCCATCGGAAAGCAGCCCTCGCGATAAGCCTGCTCCACCGTCTCCGCATCCAGGTCGCGGGTCACTCGGACAATGTCGATCATCGCTTCCCGGGCGTCCCCTCAAACCACACCCGCTGCGCGTTCTCGTCAATCACCGCCCGCGCATCCGCCGCCGGCACGCCCAGCCGTCCCTCGCGCAGCAATTTGATCTCCTGCTGATACACCACCTCCTCGCCCATCACCGGATAATTGCTCCCATACATCAGCCGCTCGCGCCCGAATGCCCCGTGCAGCTTCTCAATCCAAGGCCGCAGGTTCTCATACGGCATCAGCCCGTGCGAATGCATCCCCGACACCTGCACCATCACATTCCCACATGCTGCCAGTTCCAGCGCCGCCTCGCTGCCCTCCGACCAGCCCATGTGAGTCACCACCACCCGGCTCCGGGGATGATCCCCGGCGAACTGACCCAACTCCTTCACGACGCCATCCACCGGACGGTCCGCCACGATGTGCAGCCCCAGCGTCGCCGCCCAGTCCCACAACACGCGGTGTTTGACCACCGCCTCCGCCCGGAACCGGATCCCCCGGAACCAGCCCCGCCCAGCCCAGTGCGTAATCTCATCCATCGCTCCCGGCGCTTCCGTGTCCACCAGAAACACCGCCCGGAACCGCGCCGGCTCCCGCCGCACGATCCCCTCCAGGTAGCTGTTGTCAAACTCGCCATGGTGCTGCGCCAGCACAGCGCGCTTGACCCCCGCCGCGCGCATCGACCGGTCCAGTTCCTCGTAGGGCCGGTACTTCCGCAGCCCGCAATGCGCGTATGCGTCCGTAATGTCCACGATGCTGATTGTAGCGCCGCTACTCGATCGCCCCGAAATGCGCCCGCATCAGTCCCACCATCCATTTCCGGTGCGCCTCGATAAAGGCCGGAAAATCGCCCGGCCGCGACGGGTCAAACCGCGGCCCCTCCCAATCCGCCACCTCCACGCCCTTCTTCAACTCCTCGTTGCCTTCCAGTTTCACATTCCGCGCCGGGCCCCACCCCTCGGCGATCTCATACGTGCCATCCTTGCCCCGGCTCACCGCATGCCCCGACCTCGCCTTGCCCCCCATCACATACCGGTTCCCGCGCAGCGTCACTCCATCGGCCCAACCGTCCCAATCGGTCAGCAGGAGCAGTTGCACCTCCATCCCCGCCCCGATGTAGATCCAGTTCTCCTCGATCACCGCGTTCTCCACCGCGCTCACGTGAAAGATCCGCGCCCGGTCGTTCCGGCTGATGTTGCGCCGCACCACTGTATCCTTGTTCCCGATGTTCTCCTGCTCGTTCCGCTTGCCCGGCGAGCAGATCAACATGAACCCGCCTTCGTTGTCGTGACTCAGGTTGTACTCAAACCTCGTCCCGCGCGAGTTGTAGTCGCTGTCGAACCCCTGCCCGTCCAGCAGCGTCTTCACCTCCGCCGCGCGGTTCAGCCGGAACAGCGTCCTGTCCGCGCTCCACGGCCAGATGCCCGCGTTGTAGCTCCCCGCGCGCGTGTTCGCCCCGCGCACGATGTTGTGTTCCACCAGCGCCCCCTCCGTCGCCCACGGGACAATCCCGTCGCCGCCCGCGTCTGCCACATAGTTGTCGCGGATCACCACGTTCATCGACGGAAACCAGCGCGTCCGCTGCCAGTGGTAGCTCTGCGCCGCAATCCCGCTGCGGTCTACCTGCCAGATGATGTTCCGCTCAATCCGCAGACCGTCGAATCGCGTCGGCTTCTCATTGCCCTGCGTCCGGAAGATGATCCCGCCGTTGTCCTTCTGCTTGTTCGTCCCGTTCACGTCGTGGATGTACAGGTCGCGCACCACCACGCCCTCCACCGTCCCCGCATTGGAAGCCACGATGTGAACGCCACGCTTCGGACGGTTACCATCCCCGCGGTTCATGATCTCCAGCCCTTCCAGCACCACATGCGGGAAGTTCCTGAGACGCACTGCGTCCTCCTCCACGCCTTCAATCCGCGGACGCGCACCCGTTCCAAACACCGTCAACACCACCGGCTTGCCCGCCGCGCCGAAGCCTTGCGGCGCCAGCGTTCCGCGCCACACGCTCCCCGCGCGAAACCGCACCTGATCGCCCGCCCGCAGCATCGCCTTGTTCACTGCCTCCAGCGTCTGCCACGCCCTCTCCGGCGAAGTCCCCGGATTCGCATCCCGCCCGTGCTGCGAATCGACGTAATAAGTCGCCCCCTGCGCGCACATCCCTGCAAAGACGATCAGGCCAGCAGCTTTCAACATGCCCCCATGCTATCAACCGTCCCGCCGGTGCGATACGATAACAACATTACTGGCTGAAACGGGATGCTCCGCCTCTTCTTCGCCTTCATCATCGGCGCCATCGTCCTTGCCGCCGCCCCCGGCGTGGACTTCAACCGTCAGGTCCGCCCCATCCTCTCCGACGCCTGCTTCCACTGCCACGGTCCCGACCCCGCCACGCGCATGGTCAACCTGCGCCTCGATACCGAGGAAGGCGCCCGCGCCGTCATCACGCCCGGCAACAGTGCGGAGTCCAAACTCGTCGCCCGCATCGCCCACGAGAAGCGCCCGCTTCGCATGCCGCCGCCCACCTCCGGCCTTACCCTGACAGACCAGCAGATCGCCACCTTGAAGAAATGGATCGACGAAGGCGCCAGGTGGGACGAGCACTGGTCCTACCGCAAGCCCCAGCGCCCCACGCCGCCCGAGGTCAAAGCCAAATCCTGGCCGCGCAATCCCGTCGACCAGTTCATCCTCGCCCGCCTCGAACGTGAAGGACTCAAGCCCTCCCGCGAAGCCCCGCGCGAAACCCTCATCCGCCGCCTCTCCTTCGACCTCACCGGTCTTCCCCCGGCGCCCGCCGAAGTCGCCGCCTTCGTCAACGACCGCGCCCCCAACGCCTACGAGCGCCTCGTCGACCGCCTCCTCGCCTCCCCCCACTACGGCGAGCGCATGGCCATGGAGTGGCTCGACCTCGCCCGTTACGCCGACACCCACGGCTTCCACATCGACTCCCATCGCGACATGTGGCCCTGGCGCGACTGGCTCATCCGCGCCTTCAACCGCAATCAGCCCTTCGACCAGTTCACCGTCGAGCAGCTCGCCGGCGACCTCCTCCCCAACCCCACCCGCGACCAGTTGATCGCCAGCGGTTTCAATCGCAACCACATGATCAACTTCGAAGGCGGCGCCATCCCCGAGGAATACCAGGTCGAATACGTCGTCGATCGCGTCGACGCCACCGCCACCGTCTGGATGGGCCTCACCATGGGCTGCGCCCGCTGCCACGACCACAAGTACGACCCCATCAGCCAGAAGGACTTCTACCGCTTCGCCGCCTTCTTCAACACCATCGACGAGGAAGGTCTCGACGGCCGCTACGGCAACGCCAAGCCCTTCCTGCCCCTGCCCAACGACGACCAGCAGCGCCGCCTCGACGAAATCGATGCCACCCTCAAGGCCCGCCGCGCCGAACTCGACCACGAGTTCATCGACTACCTCCTCGCCACCTGGCAGCGCAACCAGTTCAACCGAAACCCCGCTTCGCCCACCCGTGGCCTGCGCGCCTGGTATGAACTCGACGGCAATCTCTCCGACATCTCCGGCCACTTCCGCCACGGACGCCTGCTGACTGGCGACATCGCCTTCGGCGCGGGCCCCATCCGCACCGCCGCCAACTTCGATTCCGCCACCGTCGCCGAGCTCCCCGCCGCCTCACTCGATCCCGCAGCGCCGTTCAGCCTTAGCCTCTGGGTCCGCGCCGGCCGCCAGCAGGGCCAGCCCATCCTCCAGCAACTCGACCTTACCGGCCCCCACCCCAAGGGCTTCGAACTCGCCCTCGTCACGCCCCGCACGCTGCCCCGTCTCCGCCGCGGCCACCCCATCGAGATCCGCTTCCTCGGCGGCGCGAAGGGCGGATCCCTGATCGTCCGCACCCGCGACTACGTCTTCCTCCAGAACGCCAACCACCACCTCGTCGTCACCAGCGACGGCACCCGCCGCGCCGCCGGTCTTCAGCTCTTCGTCGATGGCAAGCCCGTCGAACTCGAAACCATCCACGACTCCCTCCCCGCCGCCTTCCGCGTTGAGGCCCCCATCACCATCGGCGCTTCCAAACCAGGCCCGCCCTTTAAGGGCCGCCTCGACGACCTCCGCTTTTACGACCGTCCCCTCGCCAGCGACGAAATCGCCCAACTCGCCGTCCACTACCCCGTCGGCGTCCTCCTCGCCACGCCCGGCAAGCGCAACCGCGAAACCGCCAACCTCCTGCGCGACTACTACCTCAAATACGAAGCCCCCGCCGGTCTCCGCGCCGCCTACACCGAACTCCTGGCCCTCCAGGACCGCCGCGTCGATCTCGTCGAGGAGATCCCCACCGTCATGGTCATGCAGGAAATGGAGAAGCCTCGTGACACCTACCTGCTCGGCCGCGGCGATTACACCCAGAAGGTCGAGAAGGTCAGCCCCGGCGTCCCCGCCATGCTGCCCCCGCTGCCCTCCGGCGCGCCCGCCAACCGCCTCGCCCTCGCCCGCTGGCTCGTCTCTGGCGACCACCCCCTCACTGCCCGCGTCGCCGTCAACCGCTACTGGCAGATGCTGTTCGGCTACGGCATCGTCAAAACCAGTGAGGACTTCGGCAGCCAGGGCGAACCGCCCGTCCATCAGGAACTGCTCGACTGGCTCGCCGCCGAATTCGTCGAAAGCGGTTGGGACATCAAGGCCATGGTCCGCCTCATTGTCACATCCGCCGCCTACCGCCAGCAGTCCCACGTCACCCCCGCGCTCCATGAACGCGATCCCGAAAACCGCCTCCTCGCCCGCGGACCCCGCCAGCGCCTGCCCGCCGAAATGGTCCGCGACAACGCCCTCGCCGTCAGCGGCCTCCTCGTCGACACCATCGGCGGTCCTTCCGTCCTGCCCTATCAGCCCCCCGGGCTCTGGGAAGAACTCGCCTTCGGCGAAGCCTTCACCTCCCAGGAGTACGAGCAGGACCAAGGCGACAGGCTCTACCGCCGCGCCATGTACACCTTCTGGAAACGCACCGCGCCGCCCGCTTCGCTCGTCACCTTCGATGCCCCCGACCGCGAAAAATGCGTCTCCCGCCGCGCCGTCACCAACACGCCTCTGCAGGCGCTCGTCACCCTGAATGACCCCACCTACGTCGAAGCCGCCCGCCACCTCGCCGCCCGCGTCCTCGCCGAACCCTCCGCCCGCAACGACGACGCCCGCCTCCGCCACGCCTTTTCGCTCGTCACCGCGCGCGCCCCGCAGCCCCAGGAACTCCGCGTCCTCCGCACGGCGCTCGCCCACCAGACTGCCACTTACCAGCGCGACCGCGAAGCCGCCAGCGCCCTGCTCGGCGTCGGCGAAAAGCCCGTCAAGGCCAACCTCGATCCCGTCCGCCTCGCCGCGTGGACCAACCTTTGCACCATCCTGCTGAACCTCGATGAAACGGTGACCCGGGAGTAGCCCCGCCATGAACCCCGAACGCGAACTTCTGCTCACTCTCACCCGCCGCCACTTCTTCGGGCGCACCGCCACGGGCATCGGCGCCGCCGCCCTCGCCGCGCTCCTGCCGCGCTCCGCCCAGGCTGGCGGCGGCCTCGAGGGCCTGCCCCACTTCGCCCCCAAGGCCAAACGCGTCATCCTCCTCCACCAGTCCGGCGGCCCCTCGCAGCTCGACACCTTCGACTACAAGCCCGGCCTCGCCAAGCATCGCGGCATCGACCTGCCCGACTCCATCCGCATGGGCCAGCGCATCACCGGCATGACTTCCGGCCAGTCCACGCTGCCCGTCGCGCCCTCCATCTTCAGCTTCCAGCGCTACGGCCAGACCGGCACGTGGGTCAGCGAACTCCTGCCCCACACCGCGAAGATTGTCGACGACCTCGCCATCATCAAAACGATGCACACCGAGGCTATCAACCACGATCCCGCCATCACCTTCTTCCAGAGCGGCTTCCAGCAGCCCGGCCGCCCCTCCATGGGCGCGTGGGTCAGCTACGGCCTCGGCAGCGACAACGAAAACCTCCCCGCCTTCATCGTCCTCGTCTCCCAGGCCCACGCCCTCAACACCGATCAGCCCCTGTTCTCGCGCCTCTGGGGCAGCGGCTTCCTGCCCTCCTCCCACCAGGGCGTCAAGCTCCGCGCCGGAGCCGACCCTGTCCTGTTCCTCAACGATCCCCCCGGCATCGAAAAGGACACCCGCCGCTCCATGCTCGACGCCATCGAGCAGATCAACCGCCTCAAGCACCGCGCCTTCGGCGACCCCGAGATCGAAACCCGCATCTCGCAATACGAGATGGCCTACCGCATGCAAACCTCGGTGCCCGATCTCGTCGATCTCTCGAAGGAACCCGAGGCCACCTTCGAGATGTACGGCCCCGAATCGCGCAAGCCCGGCACCTACGCCGCCAACTGTCTGCTCGCCCGCCGCCTCGCCGAACGCGGCGTCCGCTTCATCCAGCTCTACCACCGCGGCTGGGACCAGCATAACGACCTCCCCCGCGACCTCCGCCTCCAGTGCGAAGGCACCGACCAGCCCACCGCCGCTCTCGTCGCCGACCTCAAGCAGCGCGGCCTCCTCGATGAAACCCTCATCGTCTGGGGCGGGGAATTCGGCCGCACCGTCTACTGCCAGGGCCGTCTCACCGAGACCAACTACGGCCGCGACCACCACCCCCGCAACTTCGTCATGTGGGCCGCCGGCGGCGGCATCAAGCCCGGCGCCCGCGTCGGCGAAACCGACGACTTCAGCTACAACGTCACCGCCGATCCCATCCACGTCCACGACCTCCAGGCCACCATCCTCCATTGCCTCGGAATCGACCACAAGCGCCTCACCTACAAATTCCAGGGCCGCCATTTCCGCCTCACCGACGTCCACGGCAAGCTCATCAAGCCCATTCTTGCCTGAGGCCCGGAAATATCCTCCGGTAATTTTTGACTGCCCCCCTTCCGATCCTCACGCAAAATCAACCACTTCCCCATTTGGCACGCCGTCTGCATATGGCAAGGCCATGTGGACACAACTACGCATCGGAATTCTGGGCGCCGTGCTCGGCGGACTCGCCATCGGCGGCGTCACCTACTTGAAGGACCGGCCCAAGGCGCCAGCCCCCGAGGTTGTGCCCGTCGCCGAAGTCCCTGGCTACGTCGGCCCCGTCTATGATGCCGACGGCCGCCTCATCGGCTATGCCCAGCCCGCGGCAGATCGGAAGAGCGTCGTGTAGGGAAAGAGTGTAGATCTCGGTGGT
>ERZ761609.1060-NODE-1060-length-26706-cov-19.950771_pt1 | contig 26706 bp, 21 predicted proteins | sample MGYA00511163_ERZ761609 | MGnify/ENA primary metagenome ERZ761609 (study PRJEB28899, sample SAMN02445070) | bioreactor sludge metagenome | biome: EBPR sludge | place: Australia: Brisbane, Thorneside Wastewater Treatment Plant | collected 2011-12-16 ... | reverse complement strand
AATTAAAGTGCGGGTGAGAGGCATTACCTCAGAAGGGATTCCATTTGATAAGGAGGAGACAGTAAGGGTATCCTTCAGAGCTAATTAATGTCATTCATTCATCAAATGAATAAACCCGTTCCGGAGTAAGACATGCTGTAAGTCTGAAATCATTCTCGTTCGAGTCTTCTATTTTTTCGATCGGATGAAAAAAGGAAACGCCAATTTTTTGGCAATCTTTTCTGCACGATGAAAGAAACCGATCGTAATATCCTTTGCCATATCCAACCCGGTGACCCGTCTTATCGAAAGCAAGCAATGGAACAATCACCAAGTCTATCATTTGATGTTCAGTGAGCTCACCATGTTTTGGTTGTTGGATTCCCCAATTATTTGCCTCTAATTGTTGAGGCCCTTCAAAATAGAAATTTTCCAGAAGGTCAGTCTTTTTGTTGATGCGAGGAATGGACAGCCGGATGTGCGGAAACTCCCTTTTGATTCGATCAATGATCAGCCAGGTGTCGAATTCTTTATTGGCAGTAATGGGAAGAAAACTATGGACTACCTTGATGGAGGATAAGTCAACAAAAGAAAAGAACTGCTCACAAATGGCATGATTAAATTGCAAATAAATAGGTTCTGCAATCTCCTCTCTTTTCTCCAGGTACAACTTTCTCAGTGCTTTCTTAATCATTCTGGCTATTTGGAATAAGGATACATCAACAGGTTAAATTGAAAATCAAAAGGATCAAACGCAGCAAGTACTTTTTGAATGAATTTTGGATCTTCCTGATAAAAGTTGAGGAAGTTGTCGCTTCGTTCCTGCAAGCTACCATGGGGAAAAAGATAATCCTTTACATCTTCCATCTGTCGAAGTTTATCAGAATGATTTCTCTTTTCTGCCTTTAGTAGCTTCTGTTCTATTCTTTCAAAACTCCTTGCTGTTCTTTTTGCTTCGGCTTCAACCAATGGGCCTAGTGTAGGGTCAATTTTAATGGCTCGGGCTTTCACCTCATTGAGCATGGTGTTTACATTATTTAATTCCTGCGTAAGCGTCAAATTGTGATACGTGTTTTTAGAAACCCAATCGTTGAAAAGGAAATTTTTCTCATGGAATAATTCCTCCACTCCTAGCCCGGTCTTTTCAAACTTACGTGCTGTTGGACCATCCAGCACCAGAGCAAAATTTCTTGGCATTAAAATCGGAAAAGGAACTTTAAAATAATCAAAGACACCTTTTAACTGAAGCCAATAAATGACCTCTGCAGGGCCACCAAAATAGGCGAGGTTGGGTAAAATGACCTCCTGATACAGTGGCCGCAGAATAACATTGGGACTAAATTTTTCAGGTTCGTTTTTAATCATGTCCCTGATTTGATCATCAGTAAATTGAATATCGGTATCAACAACACTGAACCCATCGGTTGTTTTTTCCAGGCGGCTTCTTAGGCCGTCTGTCAGATAGAAGAAATTGATGTCACGGGCATGTACTTGCGTGGAATAGCCTTCTTCATTTAAAGCTGTATTGGTAGCTTCTACTTTGGCCTTTGCGGTATGACTGAAAAGATCATCTTCAATAATCTCTGTCAATTGAGATTTTAAAGTGCGATCATCCGCGTCTATTACTACCAGCCCCTCTTTTCCAAACAGTTCATTTACATAATAACGAACTGCATCGCTGAGGTTGTTGTGCTTTAGATATGCATTTTCAAATACAGAAATATCCCCTGGTAGGTCAGCGATAATATTTTTTAGACCTTTCGGGTCGAAACGACCAACACCACCTTTTTGATCGGTTTCCCAGGTGTGTTTTTTTCCATACAACTTAAAATAACTGATCTCTTCAAAATCGTGATCTTCTGATGCCATCCAATACACCGGAATGAAATGAAATGAAGGGTAAGTTTTTTTTAATTCTTTGCAGGCATTGATTACAGAAACAATCTTATAAATAAAATAAAGTGGGCCCGTGAATATGTTAAGCTGGTGACCTGTAGTAATAGTAAAGGTATTGGTTTCTTTTACCGCATTGATATTTGTTTCTACGAGTGCCGAAACCTCAAGATCTTTGTATTGTTCTTTCAAACAAGTGTGAAGCACGTTTCTGGATTGATCAGAAAATGATTTTTGTTTGTCCTGAATTTGAGCTTTGAACTCAGTGATGCTGGGAAAGCGATTGTAAAATTTCTTTAATGAATCCTTTTGATGAATGTAATCGAGAAAAAAGGGCGAAAATATTTTAGTGTCCTTAAAAGGAATTTTTATGTGCTGCATAGTCAACAATAGCTCTTGGTTCGGATTAACATAACTCGACTAACGACTTTTTGGACTCATAAGTTTGTGATTTTACAGAAGTTACTCAAACGGGTTGCGCAATCAAATCGAATTCAGATGCATCAACCACTTTTGCCATTACGAAATCCCCAATACGGAGGTAGTTTTCCCTGGCATCAATCAGCACTTCATTATCAACTTCCGGAGAGTCATATTCCGTTCGGCCGATAAATTGACCTCCCTCTTTCCTGTCGATCAATATTTTGTAGGTATTGCCAATCTTCTTTTGGTTATTTTCCAATGAAATACGCTGTTGCAAATCCATAATGGCATCTACGCGTTCTTGCTTAACATGAGCGGGCACATCGTCTTTCATGGTGTGTGAAAAAGTATTTTCCTCATGTGAGTAGGGGAATACACCCAATCTGTCAAACCGTGATTGTGCTACAAAATCCAGCATCTCTCCAAATTCACTTTCGGTCTCACCAGGATGCCCTGCAATTAAAGTAGTACGAATGGCAATATCAGGTACTTTTTCACGAATGGTATGAATTAGAGCTGTAGTCTTTTCTCTGGTAGTTCCCCGCTTCATCAGTTTCAGCATTTTCGTTGACCCGTGCTGAAGGGGAATATCGATATAGTTGCAAATGTTACTTCTTTCGGCCATTACATCCAGCACATCCAAAGGAAAACCGGTGGGGAAAGCGTAGTGCAATCGTATCCATTCAATGCCTTCTACATCAGAAAGGTTTTTCAGGAGGTCTGATAATACTCTTTTCTTATAAAGATCCAGTCCGTAGTAAGTGGAATCCTGTGCAATGAGGAGTAGTTCTTTGGTTCCATTGCTGGCCAGATGTTTAGCTTCTTTTACTAATTCTTCAATAGGTCTTGAAATATGGCCACCCCTCATCAAGGGGATAGCGCAAAAGGAGCATGGCCGGTCGCATCCTTCAGAAATTTTTAAATAGGCGAAATGACTGGGGTTGGTAAGAATGCGCTCACCTACCAGTTCATGCTTGTAGTTGGCGTTGAGTTGTTTGAGTAATCGGGATAAATCACGGGTGCCAAACCACGAGTCAACTTCCGGAATCTCAAGCTCAAGGCTGTCTTTGTAGCGTTGGGATAAGCACCCTGTTACATATACTTTTTCAACGAGGCCTTCCTGCTTGGCGTCTACATAACGCAAAATCGTATCGATCGACTCTTGTTTGGCATTATCAATAAACCCACAGGTGTTGATCACTACAATATTTGAGTCATCTTTTTGAGACTCATGCGAGGCATCAATCCCGTTGCCTTTGAGTTGCGTAAGCAACACTTCGCTGTCAACCGTGTTTTTCGAGCAGCCCAGTGTCACAATATTGACTTTTGTCTTTTTTGTTCCTTTTGTTTTCAAATCGCCAGATACTAATGAGGAGGGCAAAAATACAAAGGATGGGGCAGTTAAGCTTCACCCTATCGAAATGATATCTTAAACTGTTTTACAAAACAGTGATGGCATACGACATCAAATACTGATTTCTACCTCCAAATTAGTGCAGAACAAAGATTTGGCCTTAATGTTGATGGCGTATCTTTGCTGCCTTAAATGAGATTTTCTGCCCAGATATTGATCTTTTGTATTGTCAGCTTCCTCGCAGGAGCCTGTTATGAAGACCCAGATTGCATCGATCTGCGCAACGATTATGTGGGATTCACCTTCAAAAAATTATTTGACAGGCAGGCCGATACGGTGGGGGTCCTGGGAATTACCACTTCAGGCACGGATAGTGTTTTTTATGAATTTCTTAATGTGGGCGGAAGCATACAGGTTCCGCTCAACGTGACGGCATCATCTCAATCCTTTATTTTTAATCTGCTCACCGGAACTTACTCCATGATGGTGGACTATAAATCTCAGCCCCAGTTTGAATCAGTGGATTGTGGCCCCCGCATTGTGATTACTGATTTGAATGTATCGCAACACAATTTTGACTCAATTCAAATTACCAATAATGTGGCTGTTACTGCTAAGGGTGGGAGTAATATTGATATTTACCGTTGCCCGATTACCAATAATTTCAAATTGGCTTTTCGGCAGTTATTGGCCGATACGGTAGCCAATGGAACTGCCCTCATAGAAAACCTTCATAATGTTCGTTTAGATTACCAGCCTTTTCTCTACCATTTTAATGCAAAGGCCAGCTCGGTTGTTGTGCCCTTGAACCTTGCCAGTACGACCACCAATGTTTTGATTGATTCAAAAGATAGCGGTTTGTCAAGTCTGGACATCCGTTACCAATTTGAAACGGCCAGTATTTTCGAAGTGTGTGGCAATCAGAACTTCATAAAGAACATTGAGGTTGCGGGGACGACTAACTATGATTTTATAAAAGTGCAAAAGGATTCAATTACCGATCCACCGACCACCAATGTAACATTGTTTAAATGCCCTCAAACGAATCTTATTGAGTTTCAATTGGCGGGAGCCCCAGCGCAAGGTTTGTTAATAAAAAAAGTTACTGCAAGTTATACCTCAGAGGTATTTTATCAGGATAGTCTCACCACCAAATTGGTGCTCCCTCTAAATGAAAACCAGCCTCAGACAAACTATACGATTGAATTCGAAGGTGCCACAAAACAAATCAGTATTGGATATGAACGCACATCTCAAACCTTTCATGGGCAATGTGTGCAAACCTTATTTTCAACGGTAAAGGTTTTGTCCTCTGATTTCACAACACCACCTGTTACTAAAAATGATTCAATTCAATTTCCAACGGTAGTCAATTTTGAAATTACTAACGACTAACATATTGCTTTTGCTTTGCTCTTTGGGGGCGGTGGCTCAAAAGGCCGACACCATTAAGAATAAGTATATGCCTACCGGAATTCGCTTTGGCACGGATCTGATCGCATTGGCAAAAATACCTTTGTCTGATCAGTTTGATGGGTGGGAGGTAAGTGCTGATGTTGATTTTTACAAATATTACTTTACTGTTGAATATGGGAACTGGCAAAAGTCAAGGCTGTCAGCAGATCAAAGCTATTCTAATGATGGAAATTATTTTAGAGTAGGAGCTGATGTGAATCTCTTATTAAAAGACCCTGATAAAAATATGTTTTTTGTTGGCTTGCGTTATGGGCGATCTTCTTTTGATGAACTCCTAACTTACAATTTAACAGACGCTGTCTTTGGGGATGTGGCCGAAGTGAGATCAAACACGGGCATGGTGTCGGGGTGGGGAGAGGTTACCGTGGGGCTGCGGGTAAAATTATGGAAGGAGCTCTGGATGGGTTATACAGCCCGTCTCAAGATGTCGCCTTCCATTGACGAAAGCGGGGAGTTTATTGTTTATGATATTCCCGGGTATGGACTGGCCTCAAAGCGTACCTATTGGGGGTTTAATTATCAATTGTACTGGAGAATTCCGGTACGGAATTAGTCTTTCTTAAAAAGGGAATCGACAAATTCCATTTTGTTAAATACTTGCAGGTCGTCCACCTGTTCGCCCACGCCAATGTATTTTACTGGTATTTTAAACTCATCAGAAATACCGATAACCACACCTCCTTTTGCCGTGCCATCAAGTTTTGTTACCGCCAGGGAAGTCACTTCGGTGGCTTTGGTAAATTCTCTCGCCTGGATCACGGCATTTTGACCAGTACTTCCGTCCAATACCAAAAGTACTTCGTGTGGTCCCTCCGGAACTACCTTCTGAATGACCCTCTTTATTTTAGTCAGCTCATTCATCAGGTTTACTTTGGTGTGGAGTCTACCGGCTGTATCTATGATTACAATATCTGCTCCAGTTTCTACACCTTGTTTTACGGCATCAAAGGCGACAGCAGATGGATCTGTATTCATTCCCTTTGCTACTACGGGAATGCCTACTCTTTCGCCCCATAACTTTAGTTGATCCACGGCTGCAGCACGAAAGGTGTCGGCTGCTCCCAGCAACACATTCATTCCCTTTTTCTTGAATTGAGCAGACAGCTTGCCGATGGTAGTGGTTTTGCCAACACCATTCACGCCTACTACCATAATTATATAAGGCTTGATGTTTTTAGGTGTGCCAAAATCATCTAAATCTACTGTGTTGTTTTCCGAAAGAAGGCTGGCTATTTCTTCTTTTAGAATTCGATCAAGTTCAGAAGTGCCCAGGTATTTGTCCCTGGCCACTCTGGCCTGAATTCTTTCAATTATTTTCAAAGTGGTTTGAACACCCACATCAGATCCAATTAAAACCTCCTCCAGGTTGTCGAGTACTTCATCGTCTACGGTTGACTTACCGGCAATGGCTTTCCCCAACTTACCAAAGAAGCTTTCTTGTGTTTTCTTGAGCCCCTGATCCAGGGAATCCTTTTTTTCTTTGGAAAACAGATTGCCAAACATGATTTGATATTGAATTCTAAAGGATACAAAAAAAGTCCCTAAAAGGGACCTTTTTAAATAATTTTAAATGGATACTATTTTTTAGCTAAAGTATCTTTAACCAGTTCAGCGGGTACGATCTCTTCTTTAAAAGTATAGGCACCTGTTTTTTCAGAACGAACGGTACGAATCACTTTCGCGAAATTTTTTCCATCAATTTTCTTTAAGGAAGCAACAACTTTCTTTGCCATGATTACTTAATTTCTTTGTGAACAGTATATTTTTTCATGATAGGATTGTACTTCTTAAGCTCAATGCGCTCAGTTGTATTTTTCCTGTTTTTAGTAGTGATGTATCGGCTCATCCCTGACAAGCCGCTGGTCTTGTGCTCTGTGCACTCCAAAATCACCTGTATACGATTTCCTTTCTTAGCCATTGTGGTACTTTTTTAATATTACTCAGAAAAGGTTCCCTTCGCCTTCGCGTCTTTCAACACAGCTGTGATACCTTTCTTATTAATCGTTTTAATAGCGTTGGTAGATACTTTCAATGTTATCCACTTATCCTCTTCAGGAATAAAAAAGCGCTTTTTTTGAAGGTTTGGATAGAATTTACGCTTCGTTTTGTTATTCGCATGCGAAACGTTGTTTCCTGTCTGTGTCCTTTTTCCTGTAATTTGACAAACACGTGCCATAACTCTCTTTCTTGGTTAATTAATGCCCTTTTTCAAAAGGGACTGCAAATATCGCTAAAAGAGCCCTAATTATCCAATATGCCTACAAAATAAAGCGTGTAAGTTTCATCTTATTGAAATATGAGGCTCGGAGCCATCATTATACTGGATTTTCGGCCTAATAGATAACAAACTTCTGGCCGTATGTCTTCCCTCCATAGTGAAACCGCGCAATATATAACCCAGGAGTCATTCCGTTTACTGATAACGAATAGGGCTGATTTCCGCTAATAAACAGAGGCTCGGTTAATTTTTGACCAGTGATGGTAAATAATTGCATCAGCAGTCCCCTGTCTGTAAGTATATAAAGCGTCTCATTTGAGGTAAGGGGGTTGGGGTAAATTGTGACCTCGGGTTCGTCTGGTAATAATTGTCCTCCATCATTTTTTAGGATCACCATACCACCAGTTACTGTTCCTACTGAGATTGCCGGTTTGTCACTGTTGAAAAGGTTAACCACCACAGGTTTTATTCTTGCGCCCAGATTTTTGCCGGTATACGCTTCACTAAAAGAGTCGTAAATGATTTCGTTAATGGGTTGTGGAGCATTCATAGTGCCACGAAAATCGCCATATACAGTAAGATTGCCGCTTTGATCCCCGATCAGTAAGTCCTCCCTTCCGTCATCATCCAAGTCTGCAATGCTTGTGTTGAGATTTGTTCTGGTGAGGCTTGACGAAAGCCCCATGAGTGCGTTGTTTTCTAATGTAAAGCTGGATGCGCCCACAGATCCTATATTTCTCCAATATTCCAGTGCGCCAGTGCTTTTGCCTAAAAGAATATCAATTAAGCCATCCTGGTCAATATCGTGCAGCAGTATATTTTCATTGTTGCCTAATGTGAAATCGACTGTCTTTACTTGTAAGTCGTCAAAACCAATGGCATTCGGTTTGTTGCCAGCAATGTAGAAGAGGTTGGTGGTAAGGTTAAGGGCTTCTGAAGCCAGAAAGGTGAGGTCAAGATTGCCATCTCCTGTAATATCAACAAACTGAGGCTTCATGTTGTAGCGAGAAAGAATGGATAGCCCGAGGTAATCATCAGTAATCCATCTGAAGGAGGGTAAAGAGGCAGTGCCTACATTTTCATACTGAGCAATCACTCCTCTGAACTGCGTATTGGCATAGTTACCAATGAAAAGATCCAGGTCGCCATCGCCATCTGCATCTACGAAAGTTGGATAGGCATAATCGCCCACTTCAATCATTTCATCCTGTAGAAAATTATTGCGGTCAAAAGTAAAGTTGGGTGATTGGGCAGTGCCTGTGTTTTTATAGAACCAGACAGAGTTTGTAAATGGGTTGTTAAGACCCGTTCGGCCAAATACTGCCGGTGAAACCAATAGATCCGGTAGGCCATCAAAATCTACATCTTCATAATAAGCTGCTGGAAAAAGCGGCATGAATGCAGGTTTGATGGGAGGGAAGGAAACGGCCTTATTGATATCTGCATTTTCAGAGGTGCCTTCATTTTCTAATAAATAGAGAGTTGGACAATCCTCTTCAGAGAAAAGGAGGTCTTTATTCCCATCCCCGTTTACATCCAGGGCAAGTATGGCTTTACCTACATTATGATTGGTTTTGCCTCCCGAAGCTGAACAAGCTTGGCCAAAGGCAAACTCCCCACAACTACACTCTTCAAAATCACCCCAACGTTGATCTAATCTTTCAAAAGCAAGGGAATCGCATGACCCGAAGTTTTCCATACTCATATTTTTATGGTATTGCACGGTGCCGGGATTGACAAATCGCATATGAAGAATATCCAAATCACCATCGCCATCCATGTCGGTGATGCTAGGGATATCATTGGTGCCGGGAAAAATGTTTGTTTGATTGGGACGAATAACCACTGACCCATCCGAACAAGTTGTTTCACTATAGGATGTGGTAGTTAACAGTATCGAAGTAAAAAGTCCTTGTGTTCCGGCAGGAGCACAGGCAATGGGGGGCGCAAAAAACCTCAGGCTTTCCCAACTAAGCGTGCCTCCGGGTTCGGTAATATTTTTATAAACGGCTATGCCAATGCTATTGGCTGTGAATATATCTTTTTTGCCATCGCAGTTATAGTCACGAAGCAGCACCCATTTGCTTATTTCTTTCGGAAAGTGGAGTTCATATTCCGGATGGTAGGCGTATTCGTTTTCCTGATTCAGGAACGTGCTTATTTTATTGGCAGCTCTGTCGAAGACAACGAGGTCTTCAATGCCATCACCATTGAGGTCCATGGTATTGATTTGCGCTGAATTGAGCCCTCCAGCCCAGGGCATCTTCAAAATTTTGCCATTCTCCTCAACAGGAATGCTTTGGTCCATTACATAAGTAAACTGAGCCGATGCGGATAACGGAAGCAAAACCAGTAGAAAGAAAAAGACCCTTAAACGCATCAATGAATTCTGAAAAAACGCAATCTCATTTTGTAAATTATACACTGATAACGTTGGTCAGTATCCCGCTGTTATCTTAGCTTGCAAGATACTGTGATTTAATCATTACAGGGATTATATTATGGCTACGGACATCAAAAATCTCTACAAGAAGTTCATTCAATCGGGAAAGGTTTCAACAGACACAAGAAAGATCACCCGAGGTTCGGTATTCTTTTCGTTGAAGGGAGAGAAATTTAATGCCAATGAATTTGCGGCAGATGCCCTTGAGAAGGGAGCCGCGTATGCTGTAGTGGATGAGGCAAAATGGGTGAAGGATGATCGGTACATACTTGTGGATGATGCACTGCAGGCCCTTCAGCAACTCGCCCGCTATCACCGCGATCAACTTACCATTCCAATCATTGCACTAACTGGCTCCAATGGAAAGACCACAACCAAGGAACTTTTGAAAGTGGTGTTGAGTAAAAAATACAAAGTGAATGCTACTGTTGGCAACCTCAACAATCATATTGGTGTGCCACTTACAGTTTTATCGATCGATAAAACTTATGAAATAGCAATTGTGGAAATGGGTGCTAACCATCTTGGGGAAATCGCCTCGCTGTGCGAGATAGCCAACCCCACCCACGGATTGATCACTAACATTGGGAAAGCCCATATTGGAACATTTGGTGGGTATGATAATATTGTTCGTGGAAAGTCAGAGTTGTATCAGCATCTTATCAAGACCGAGGGCGTTGTCTGGATTAATTCCCTCGATTTTGTGTTAAAAAACATGAGCAAGCGTTTTGAATCTCCCTTGTTCTATCCAGCAAAGGGTGACTTTTATCATTGCAAATTGCTTTCTGCTGACCCTTACTTAAAAATAAAAACGGAAGAGGGAGAAACGATTCAAACCCATTTGATAGGGGAATATAATTTTGAAAATGTAGCTGCGGCACTGTGTGTCGGAAAGTTTTTTGAGGTGGATCCCGCTGCAGCAAAGCAGGCGGTTGAAGATTATACTCCTGACAATATGCGTTCACAGGTAGTCATTAAGGGCACCAACACAATTATTCTCGATGCATACAATGCCAACCCCAGTTCTATGGAAGTGGCAATAGAAAGTTTGGGACGAATGAATGCGAATAGGAAGGTGGCTATACTTGGCGATATGTATGAATTGGGGGGTGAAAGCGAAGCAGAGCACAGGAAAATTGCAGAATGGCTAAGATCAAATGGCATTGATGAAGCTTTACTGTGTGGAGAGCTAATCAAGGTGGCGGCAGGCGGTGACACTTCAAAATATTTTTCTACAAAAGAACAATTGATTGAGTATCTCCAATCACACCCAATTCAGGAGGCTACCATTTTAGTAAAAGCTTCTCGTGGAATGGCTCTCGAAAAAGTGATTGACTATTTATAGTATAAAACTAAAGGCATGGACTTTTCTCATATCCTTAAATTTCTCAAAGCACTCGCCAAGAATAATGATCGTGTCTGGTTTGAAAAGAATAAAACTAAATACATTACTGCTAAGGAAGACTTTGATGAGTTTCTCGCCAAACTGCTCAGTGAGTTAACGAAATTTGATAAAAGCCTTACTGGACTCAATCCTAAAAAATTGTCATTTCGAATTTATCGTGATGTGCGTTTCAGTAAAGACAAAAGCCCCTATAAAAATAATATGGGTGCGGGCTTCTCACCTAGAGGGAAGATGATTCAGGAACCGGGCTATTACCTGCACATTCAACCGGGGAATAAAAGTTTTGTGGCGGGCGGGCTTTACATGCCCGACTCATCCCATCTTGCCAAGATCAGGCAGGAGATAGATTATAATTACAAAGCGTTTGAAAAGGTATTGAAAAATAAAAAATTCAAAGCGTGGTTTGCCGGATTGGATGATTTTGATAAGCTGAAAACCGCACCCAAGGGCTACCCAAAAGATCATCCTCATCTTGATTTACTGAAACACAAGAGCTTTATCGTATCGCACTACTTTACTGATAAAGAGGTGCAGGACAAGAAATTTATAAAAAACGTGGTGGAAGGCTGTAAAGCCGTGAAGCCATTAAATGATTTTCTGGCGGAAGCATTACTATAACCGTGAAATTGAAATTCTTTAACAAGTCCAATCTTTAATACTTCCGTTCGTAAAGCTATCTTTGCGCCTTATGGCGAATACGGACGATAATATTTTGAAAAAAGTGATAGCTCATGCCAAGGAGTATGGGTTTGTGTTTCCTTCCAGTGAAATCTACGATGGATTGGCTGCAGCTTATGATTATGGGCAAAATGGTGTAGAGCTGAAGAATAACATCAAGGAATATTGGTGGAAATTCATGACCAGGTCACAGGATAATATAGTTGGGATTGATGCTTCTATTTTTATGCACCCCACTACCTGGAAAGCTTCTGGTCACGTTGATGCCTTTAATGATCCGCTTATTGACAATAAAGATTCGAAAAAAAGATACCGTGCTGATGTATTGATCGAGGAGGCAGTAGCGAAAATTGAGGATAAAATAAAAAAAGAAGTAGAAAAGGCGGCCAAACGTTTTGGGGAGTCATTTGATCCTGAAATGTATTTGACCACCAATCCAAGGGTGGTGGAGTATCAGAAAAAAATTGATGACATCAACGTATGCATGAAAGATGCCATTGAGAAGCCGGACTTAGAGGCACTGCGTCAGCTGATCATTGATTTGGAGATTGCGGATCCTATTTCCGGATCGCGCAACTGGACGGAGGTACGTCAGTTTAATCTAATGTTTTCAACAGAGCTCGGTTCTGTAGCTGGGGATGCCAGCAAAATTTATTTGCGCCCTGAGACTGCGCAAGGAATTTTTGTGAATTTTCTTAACGTGCAGAAGACAGGAAGGATGAAAATACCTTTTGGCATTGCACAAATCGGTAAGGCATTTCGTAACGAGATCATTGCGCGTCAGTTTATTTTCAGGATGCGAGAGTTTGAACAGATGGAAATGCAATTCTTTGTGAAGCCAGGTGAAGAGATGAAGTGGTATGAGTTTTGGAAAGAAAAAAGAATGAAATGGCATAAGTCACTTGGACTGGGAGAAGAGAATTATCGTTTTCATGACCATCTCAATCTGGCGCATTATGCCAATGCCGCATGCGACATTCAGTTTAATTTTCCTATGGGTTTCAAAGAATTGGAAGGAATTCATTCTCGTACAGATTTTGATTTAAAAAGCCATGAAGAGTTTTCGGGCAAGAAACTACAGTATTTTGATATAGAGGAAAACAAAAGCTACATTCCTTACGTGGTGGAAACCTCTATTGGATTGGACAGAATGTTTTTGGCTGTGTTGTCCAGTGCCTATACGGAGGAGAAATTGGAGGATGGAAGTGAAAGAACCGTATTAAAAATACCTGCGGCACTCGCTCCCAACAAGGTGGCTGTTCTGCCATTGATTAAAAAAGACAGACTACCTGAAAAATCAATGGAAATCATAAACGACTTGAAGTTGGATTTCAATTGTTACTACGAAGACAAAGACACCATTGGTAAAAGATACCGAAGAATGGACGCCATTGGAACTCCATTCTGTGTAACGGTGGATCATCAAACAATGGAGGACAACACGGTGACGCTTCGCGATAGGGACACGATGTTGCAAGAGCGTGTTGATATTTCTACATTAAAAGACCGATTAACTGATTCTTGCTCTATGAGTGCGCTTATTAAAAAGATAGCGTAAAACAATGACAGCCCTTTTTCTGATAGCGGGTGTTGTTGTTATTGTGCTATTCAGATATAAGGGTGAGCTTCAGAAGGGGTACGGGGAAGCGGTACGTTCAGCCGGTTCTATCAGGAGCAAGGTGATGCCGATGCCCCTGGTGTATCGTGAAATTTTAACCAAGTATTTTTCTTACTACAACAAACTCTCTTTGAATGATAGATCAAGGTTTGAACAAAAACTTTCTCATTTCATTTATTCTAAATTTTTTATCCCGAGAAATTTTGATAGAGTTACAGATGAAATGAAAGTGCTCATTTCGGCAACAGCTGTGCAACTTACTTTTGGATTGGATGTACACTTATCTCATTTCAAGAGAATATTGATTTACCCCAATGACTACTATTCATCCATCACCAAAAGTTTCCATAAAGGAGAGGTGAATCCAGCTTTTGGAATGATCGTGCTTTCATGGCAGAGTTTTGTATTGAGTTACATTAAACCCGCACCAGATGGTATTAATTTAGGGATTCATGAGTTGGCAGATGCCCTGCGCCTTGAAAATATAATTCGAAACGATGAATACCAGTTTTTTAACGAAGGGCTTTTGGAGCAGCTGGATGCTTACGGAGCTAAAGTTTGTGACGTTCCCGATCACGCACAAGTTAGATTTTTCAGGCCTTATGCCTGCGAGAACCCACACGAGTTTTTTGCTGTAGCCATTGAGAATTTTTTTGAACGCCCCACGCAGCTGTACAAAGAAATGCCTGGGTTGTACAATGTTTTGTGCGCGTTGTTGAATCAGAACCCCGCCATTTATGCAGCCCGTGTTTAGAAAGACAAGGTGGCTTGGTTATCATTGTAAAAAAATTACGCAATGCAGTGGTCTTCTTTATTGTCTTCGCAAAGGGTAGGGTCTAAGAAATCCAGCACTGGTGTATTCCGCAGTGCCTTTGAGCAGGACTACGACAGGATTATCTTTTCACATCCGTTTCGCAGGCTACAAGACAAGACACAAGTACATCCACTCCCTGAGCATGATTTCGTTCATACCCGACTTACACATAGCCTGGAAGTATCGAGTGTTGGCAGGTCGTTGGGTAAGAAAGTGGGAGAAACGGTACTCCAACGTCATTCTACTTTGTCGGATTATTCAGCTTTTGATTTTGGAGCCATCGTAGCGGCAGCATCTTTAGCACATGATTTGGGCAATCCACCTTTTGGACATTCAGGGGAAGATGGAATTTCTGAATTTTTTGTTCATCAGCAGGTAGGACAAGCTTTTAAATCTTTGGTATCAGAGGCGGAGTGGGCTGACCTTATTCAGTTCGAAGGCAACGCCCAAGGTTTTCGGATTCTTAACAAAAATCAATACCAGGGACTTCAGCTCACCTACGCTACGCTGGGGGCTTTTACAAAGTATCCATGCCCATCAAAAATGGAAGGCCGGGATAAGAAGAAAAAGAGCCAAAAGAAATATGGGTTCTTTCAGACAGAAAAGGAGCTTTTTGAGGAGGTAGCCACCCATTTGGAGTTGCGTCAGAGTGGACAGCAGGCCTGGTGCCGGCATCCGTTAGCCTTTTTAGTGGAGGCGGCAGATGACATTTGTTATAACATCATTGACCTGGAGGATGGATGCCGATTAGGGCTTGTCAGTTTTGAAGAAACGGTGGAACTCCTTGCCGGAATCCTTAAAGAAAGTTTCGACAGGAATAAGTTGGATCAAATTCCAAGTCAGGACGAAAAAATAGGGGTGTTACGTGCGCTGGCTATAGGGCGGTTGATAGATGAGTGTACCTCCGTTTTTGTGGACAATGAGGCTGGTATCTTGAATAATACTTTTGATCAGGCGCTGGCCGATCATTGCCAATCGGCCAATGCCCTGGAAGCGATTGCCCATCTTTCTATTGAAAAAATCTACCGGGCCCGCCACGTGGTGGAAATCGAATCTGCTGGTTATGAAGTGCTTCCGGGTTTGCTGGAGGAGTTCTCAAAGGCCGGAAAATTCAAGATTGAGGGCCAACTTCCAAAAAAATATGAAAATCTCTACCGGTTGCTCCCTCCGGAGATAAGATTGGCAATAGAGGAAGTCCCCGATTCGCATTATTTGATGCTGAGGAATATCATCGATTTTGTGTCGGGAATGACGGATAGGCATGCAATTTCGCTTTACCGCAAAATCAAGGGAATATCATTGAACTAAGTTGACCTAAAAGCCCTGAAATTCAGGACTTTTTGATTTCCATTTATCCAATTCCTAGCCTTAGTTCAAGGCAAAAATCCTTAGCTTTGCCGTTTCATAAAATTTTGCGCTCGATTCAATGTGGACTCGTCTCGCACATTTCATAATTAAGTACCGCCTTCCGCTAGTTATACTCATCGGATTGATCACCCTTTTTATGGGTTATCATGCCAAGGATGCCGAAATGAGCTATGATTTCAGGGGAACCGTGCCTGCCAATGACCCGGAGCAAGTCTTCTTTACAGAGTTTCGTAAACAGTTCGGAGAAGATGGAAATGTGGTGGCTGTGGGGCTGAAAGACAGTGCTATTTATCAATACGAAAATTTTGAACTGTTGCGCCAGTTTTGTTTAGAGGTGAAGGACATGACTGGCGTAAATGATGTGATTTCGTTGCCTCGTATTAAACAAATTGAAAAAGATACAGCAGAGACCCGATTTATTCTTACAGATGTTTTCCCGGATAAAATAACCAGTCAGGCTCAACTGGATAGCCTGTTAATAGAGGCTAAAAAACAGAAATTTTATATTGGTCAGATTGTAAACGAAAAGAATGGAGCCATTGCCATTCTTGTTTCTATAAAGAAAGAGGTACTTAACTCATCGAAAAGAGTTGGACTGACGGATCAGATCACAGAGGCTGGGGAAGCTTTTTCTGAAAAGACAGGGATTGCACTCCACTATGCAGGCTTACCATTTGTTCGCTCAGTTATTACAAGCCAGGTAGGTCAGGAGTTGAAAATATTTCTTTTGGTTTCCGTGATCATCACTGGAATTATCCTGCTGGTATTTTTTAGGTCGTTGAGGGCAGTCATTTTTCCACTCATTGTAATAGGCATAATTGTAGTGTGGGTATTGGGCACTATTGCCCTCTTTGGTTTTAAGATTTCATTGCTCAGCGGTATGATCCCACCCATTATTGTGGTGATTGGAATCCCAAATGCGATTTATCTGATGAATAAATATCATACGGAGTTTGTTTCGCATGGTAATAAGATGTTGGCAATAAGTCGTGTGGTACGCAAAGTAGGGCTGGCTACTTTTATGACCAACCTTACAACGGCAATAGGATTTCTCGTTCTGATTTCTGCAGATATTACTATTCTCAGGGAGTTTGGAATTGTAGCCGGGATCAATGTGATGGCCACCTTTGTGGTGAGCCTGATTTTAATTCCTGGTGTCTTTTCATGGATGCCACCTCCATCAGCCAAACATTTGAAGCACCTTGATGTAAAAGCTTTTGACAAGGCGCTCAATGCGGTGGATTTGTTGGTGCATAGGCATCGAACAATAATCTATGGGGTGGCTGTAACTACTGTTGTTTTTGCAGTTATAGGAATGGCAAAACTCCATTCCGTCTCATTCATGGTAGATGATCTTCCCGCTGAAAGTGTTGTAAAAAGGGATCTTGTTTTTTTTGAAGAGAATTTTAGTGGGGTGATGCCGCTGGAGATAGTTTTAAATACCGGTAAGAAGAGAGGTGTAATAGATGTAAAAAATCTTCAAAAGATTGATGAGTTTGAACAGTTTCTTGCTCAACAGGAAGATATTTCCAAACCGGTATCATTGGTCAGTTTTGTGAAAGCAGCCAAACAGGCTTTTTATAATAACAATCCTGATCGCTATACATTGCCTGATAATCGCGAGCGAGGGTTTATCCTCAGGTATATGAAAGGACAATCAGATAGCTCTGGATTGTTTAAGTCGTTTGTGGATGAAGACATGCAGGTTATGCGCATATCTATGCAAGTAGCAGATGTAGGGTCAGATAAGATGGACTCTCTTATAAATCAGGTTATTCAGCCCAAGATAGACACCATGTTTGCTGATACGGACATGACTGCTACGATTACAGGAACCACTCCTTTGTTTATCAAGGGGAATAAATTTTTGATTGAGAATTTACGCGGAAGCTTGCTGCTGGCATTTGCGCTGATTGCGATCACAATGGGATTGTTATTTGCCAATATTCGGATGATAATTATTTCATTGATTCCCAACTTTATTCCTATGATGATTACTGCAGCCCTCATGGGATATTTTGGAGTACCCCTTAAACCAAGTACTGTTCTTATTTTCAGCATTACTTTTGGTATTTCAGTGGATTACTCTATTCACTTTTTGGCGAAGTACAGACAGGAATTGCATGCTACCAGCTTTTTTGTGCCAGTAGCTATAAGTAACTCCATCCTTGAGGTTGGGAAAAGTATGATTTATACTTCTATCGTATTGTTTTCAGGGTTCATCATTTTTACTTTCTCCTCTTTTGGAGGAACAATTGCGCTGGGTATGCTTACGTCTACCACTTTACTTATTTCAATGACAACCAACTTAATTTTGCTGCCTTCTTTGATCATGACCTTTGATCGTGGCAGTTATAAGAAGCGAGCTTTAATTGATGATTTTAATCCTGATCCTTTCCCCAAGTCTGAAGACGATTTTGTGGATCTTAGTAAAATTAAAATTCATAATAAGCACAGTGCGGCAGAGTAGGATATAAGTATAATTTAATAATAAGTTTCAAGATTTTTAAAATGAACCATGTCGGTACGATATAACGAAGACAAGGAACTGGATTTTGCGAAGATAGCTTCAGAAGTGCTGGAATTTTGGAAAGCAAATAAAATATTTGAAGAGTCTGTAAGTAGTCGGGAGGGAAATCCTACATTTACTTTTTATGAAGGGCCACCCTCTGCCAATGGTACACCTGGTATTCACCATGTGATGGCACGCACGGTAAAAGATATTTTTTGCCGTTTTAAAACCTTTGAAGGATATCAGGTAAAGCGGAAAGGTGGATGGGATACCCATGGTCTTCCTGTGGAGTTGCAGGTGGAAAAAGAATTAGGAATTACAAAAGACGATATAGGAACCAAAATATCAGTTGAGGACTACAACAAGAGGTGCCGCGAGACGGTGATGAAGTTTAAGGATCAATGGGATGACCTTACCGTGAAGATGGGATACTGGGTAGATCTTGATCATCCTTATGTTACTTACGAAAAGGATTATATCGAGTCACTGTGGTGGTCGTTGAAGCAACTCTATGAAAAGGATTTGTTATACAAAGGCTATAGTATCCAGCCTTATTCACCAGCGGCAGGAACCGGACTAAGTTCACACGAGTTGAATTTGCCAGGTTGCTACAAAGATGTGAAGGACACTTCTGTTGTGGCACAGTTTAAAGTGAAGAAAGATGAAAAGTCGAATTCGCTATTCAAAAACAATAAAGGAGATGTTTTTATTCTGGCCTGGACAACCACTCCGTGGACACTGCCTTCCAATACAGCACTCGCTGTGGGGGAGAAAATAAGTTATGTTCAGATAAATACTTTTAATCAATATACACATCAACCTATAAGTGTTATCCTTGCTAAAGATTTGGTGAGTCGCTATTTCTCCGATAAAAACAAAGACATTAAACTGAGTGATTATAAAGCTGGAGATAAAACTGTTCCATTCGAAATAGTGAATGAATTGAAGGGATCAGATTTAGTAGGCATTCAGTACGAGCAACTGATGCCTTATCTACAACCCTTCTATGATGCAGACAAAGCATTCCAGGTAGTAGCTGGTGATTTCGTGACAACGGAAGACGGAACGGGTGTAGTGCACACTTCTCCTACCTTCGGAGCGGATGACTTTAAAGTAGCCAGACAAAATGGAATTCCTGCGCTCACTTTAAAAGATATTGATGGCAGTGAATTGCCCACGGTAGATCGCAAGGGGAAATTTGTGAAAGAGATTGGAGCCAAGTTGCTGGAAGGTGTGAATAAGTTTAACATTAAAACACACAAGCCACTTACCGAAAACGATTTTTATGTAAAGAACTACACCAATGAGGATGAAACGCATCCTGATTATAAGAATACGGATGTTATTATTTCTATCATTTTAAAGGAAGAGAACAAGGCCTTTAAAGTAGAGAAGTATGAACACACCTATCCGCATTGCTGGCGTACGGATAAGCCCGTTTTGTATTATCCTTTGGATTCATGGTTTATAAGAACCACGGCCCTTAAAGAGCGCATGGTGGAGCTTAACAAGACCATCAACTGGAAGCCTGCCTCAACGGGGACAGGCCGTTTTGGAAATTGGTTAGAGAATTTGGTGGATTGGAATTTGTCCCGTTCACGTTATTGGGGAACTCCATTGCCAATTTGGAGGACCAAGGATGGTAAAGAAGAAAAGTGTATTGGATCTCTTGAAGAGTTAGGTAATGAGATTGCACACGCGAAAAAATCAGGTATAGAGAATCCCGCTTATAAAGACCCTTCATTTGATTTGCATCGACCCTATGTGGATGAGATCGTATTAGCGAGTGCGTCTGGTGAACCTATGCAGCGCGAAGCTGACTTGATTGATGTGTGGTTTGATTCCGGAGCAATGCCCTATGCACAATTGCACTATCCATTCGAAAACAAAGACGTATTTGAAAAAAGCTTTCCCGCAGACTTTATTGCAGAAGGGGTAGATCAAACCCGCGGATGGTTCTTTACACTGCATGCCATTGCTACTATGCTTTTTGATAGTGTGGCATTCAAAAATGTAATTTCCAACGGCCTTGTGCTCGACAAGAGTGGAAATAAAATGTCGAAGAGTAAGGGAAATGTGGTTAACCCGTTTGAGATCATTGATAAGCATGGGCCGGATGTAGTGCGCTGGTACATGATTGAGAATGCGCCACCATGGGACAATCTTAAATTTGATGAAGAAGGTATCGTTGAAGTAAAGCGGAGATTCTTTGGAACTTTGCTTAACACCTATTCTTTCTTTGCCATGTATGCCAATATCGATGGATTTGTCAAGGAAGAGAAAAACAATGTGGCTTATGAGAGATTAACCCCGCTTGACAAATGGATAGTTTCTAAGTTGCAATCTCTCATAGAGGAGGTTACTGCTGCATACAATGATTACGAACCCACCAAGGCCGCCAGGGCCATTCAGGAGTTTGTGAATGACCATTTGTCCAATTGGTATGTGCGGCTAAACAGGAAAAGATTTTGGCAGGCTACGGCCGGTGACAAGATGGACATGACTGAAAACAAGAAAGCAGCCTATGAAACACTGCATGAGTGTATCATGGTGGTGGGTCAATTGATGGCACCTATTTCTCCTTTCTTTTCAGAGTGGCTTTATAAAAACCTTACGGATAATATCCGAGAACAAGCCAAAGCAAACAATTCTCCGTTGCGTCACGAGTCTATCCACCTGACTGATCTGGTAAAGCCACAAGCCAACAGAATTGATCATGAATTGGAATTGTCAATGGATTATGCCCAGCGCATTAGTTCGCTTGTTCATTCTATTAGAAAGACCAGTAAAATAAAAGTCAGGACACCGCTTCAAAAGGTAATGCTTCCGGTTTTGGACGATCAGTTTGCATCAAGGGTAAAAAATGTTGAGGACATTATCAAAGCAGAAGTAAATGTGAAATCAATAGCATATATAGATGATACTTCCGGCCTTTTGGTGAAAAAAGTAAAACCCAATTTTGCTAAACTGGGGAAACAATATGGGGCAAAGATGAAAGATGTTGCTGCTGTGATCGGCACTTTTTCTAAAGAGGACATATCTGTCGTGGAGAAGGGAACATTGACTAAGGATGGGTTTGATTTTGTATCAGAGGATGTAATTATTAGTTCTGAGGACATCCCAGGATGGTCAGTGGCTTCGGAGGGCGGTATAACGGTGGCACTTGACATTACCATTACAAATGAACTGAAGCAGGAAGGTATTGCCCGTGACTTTGTCAACAGGATTCAAAATCTGAGAAAAGAAATGGGGTTGGAAATTTTGGATAAAATTGAAATAGAAGTTGAAAAAGATATTGCTCAAAATGGGCAAGAGTCTGTAACCGATGCGCTTGCGCAGTTCAGAGAGTATATTAGCACTGAAACGCAGGCATTGAGCCTGGTGTTAAAGGATAAGGTGGCAGAGGCTAAAGAAGTGGATATGGATGAATACATGTTGAAAGTGAAGATAAGTGTTAAATGAGAGCGCGTAAATATTTCTTAATTGCCTTAGTGGTGATCTTAATTGATCAATGCAGCAAGTTGTTGGTTTACAATAACATGTATTTGCACGAGGAGATCAATGTAATCGGTGAATGGTTCAAGTTGCACTATCTGCTCAATCCGGGTATGGCGTTTGGGATTCGTTGGGAAAATGAATTTGGAAAATTGGCATTGACTATTTTTCGCATAGCAGCAATGATAGGGATTGCCTACTACCTCTATCAGATGGCACAAAAAAAGGCCCATACTGGTTTCTTGATAAGTATGGCGTTGATACTAGGGGGTGCAGTAGGGAACGTTATTGATAGCACATTTTATGGCGTACTTCTGGACAATCAACCTATTGGTTCTTACTCCCCCTGGTTTCATGGGCAGGTAATTGATATGTTGTTCTTTCCATTGTTTGATTTTACCTGGCCGGAATGGATGCCTATGGTGGGCGGAGAATATTTTTTATTCTTTAGCCCTGTCTTCAATATTGCGGACTCATCAATATTTATTGGCGTAGCTACAATTCTTATCTTTCAAAAAAAATTCTTTAAGGAGAGTCTCCCTGATCAAGAAGACAGTGAGTTGAATGAAACTAACAACGAAGTAATTCAGTTAACCAAAGAAGCAGAAGAAGGTGAGGTAACTCCTTCTGGAAGTACTGAAACATTGGAAGAAGAGAAGCCAAAAGACATCAATCCTTCAGCCAGCGCATCCTGATAAAATATGGCCGAACAATTAATAATTACAGGAACAAATAAAGCGGATAAGTACAAGGAGCTATTGCCTCAATTGGAAGCACTTATCAGCAGTGAATCTGATTTGATTGCGAATCTGGCAAATATCTCAGCTGCCCTACGGGAAGCTATGAATTTTTTCTGGGTAGGTTTTTATTTAGTAAAAGGGGATGAGTTAGTGTTAGGCCCATTTCAGGGGCCTATCGCTTGCACCCGCATTCGAATGGGAAAAGGAGTTTGTGGAACAGTTTGGCATGAAAAGAAAACGCGGATTGTTCCTGATGTCAACGAATTTCCGGGTCACATTGCCTGCAGCACGGGATCTAAATCAGAAATTGTATTGCCCGTATTGAAGAATAACGAAATGGTGATGGTGCTGGATGTAGATAGCGATCAACTCAACGACTTCGATGAAGTAGACGAACAATATCTGGGACAACTTATGCAGATCATTGAACGTTCGTTATAAGAACTTTTAAGCCAAGATTACATGACGAACCTGCATCATTTTTACACTACTCGTAAAAGTGAGTTTAATGAAACATGTGAAGCACTAAAAAAGACAATCCAAAAGATTGCCTGGTTGAGAACTGGTGTGGCGTTGTTGTTTTTTTATGTCATCTATCTGGCATTTTCAAATACCACTTACTGGTATGCATTACTTCCCATTATTATTCTGTTTGTGTTTCTTGTTTCATGGCATGGGAAAATTCAGACCCGGTATGACCTGAATCGCAATCTTGAAAAGCTAAATCGGTTGGAATTAGGCGTTCTCGAAAACAACTATTTCGAATTTAATGAAGGGAAAGTATTTGTCAACCCTCACCATGCCTATAGTTATGACCTGGATTTGTTTGGATCTGGTTCGTTGTTTCAATTTTTGAACCGGTGTGGAACAGCTATCGGAGAGAAGAAGCTGGCAGAAAGCTTGTTGGTGGCTCAGCCAACAACTGACGCAATTATAAAAAGACAAGAAGCAGTTAAAGAGTTGTCCCAGGATGTTGAATTTCGTCAATGGTTTTGGGCACAGGGTCATTTGTTGCACGACAGTACACTCGAAAATGAAGGTCTGTTTAGTTGGCTGAAGGAACCGGATGTGTTGCTTGGAAAAACTTTGTATAAAGTATTGCTGGTACTTTTTCCAACAATATCATTGGTTCTTATTGGATTCACTATTTATGATTTTTGGTCTTACTTTCCTGTTCTTTTACTTTTTGGGGGAGTACAAAATGCTGTAGTTTCATTTAAATCAAAGGAGGTTACAAAGGCAGAACTTGCTTTATCTCACCACAAAATACTTTTCGATAAGTATGCCCAGTTGATGAATAAAATTGCTGAAGCCAAATTCACCGGTAGTCATTTACTGGAAATTCAGAATGAGGCCAAAGACGCATCTGTTCGTATGAAGAAGTTTTCGCAATTGGTGAATGCGTTTGAAGCAAGAAAAAATGGTATAGCTTCGATGTTTGGCAATAGCCTTTACCTCTACGATCTGCAATGTCTCTACCGGCTCGAAAAGTGGAGGTCAGTGAACAAACTGATGGTAAAAGGTTGGTTAGACAAAATTGCTGAGGTAGATGCGCTTAATTCGTTGAGTACCTTTCATTTCAATAACCCCGACAATTGCTTTCCAGTGCTTCACGATGACCTAAGTATTCAATCCCAGGAAATGGGTCATCCATTGATTGCCTCAAAAAGTCGCGTAAGTAACTCTTTCAAAATTGGTCCGGAGAATATCATGTTGATCACAGGAGCCAACATGGCTGGTAAAAGTACTTTCCTGAGAACAGCAGGAGTGAATTTGATTTTAGCACTCTCAGGATCTTCAGTGTGTGCCAGGTATTTTGCCTGCCCTCTCGTTTCTTTGCACACCAGCATGCGCGCCACTGATTCACTGGTGGATCATCAGTCTTATTTCTATGCTGAGTTAAGCCGACTGAAAGCAATTATGGGAGAGGTGAGGAGTGGTAAACCCATGTTGATTTTACTGGATGAAATTTTACGGGGCACAAACTCAAAAGACAAACGAGAGGGGTCAATCGGTTTGTTAAAACAGTTTGTCTCTCATGATGTGCTTTTAATGCTGGCGTCTCATGATGTTGTATTGGGGGAGTTAGAGAAAAAATTTCCATCGGCCATACGCAATTATTGCTTTGAAAGTGAGATTGAGAACAACGAGCTTACTTTTGATTACACCTTGCACAAAGGCATAGCCAACAAAGCCAATGCTACCTTTCTTATGCAACAGATGGGAATTTTACCAAAGGCATAAGCCTTTTTTAGGCGCTCAGTCCATATTTACTCTCAGCACCAGCCCTGGTGATTTTGTCGGGATATGAATTTTGTTAACTTTAGTTGCAACAAAATCAAACCCTTTCCTCATGAAAGCTCAACTATCACGCAGAGATTGGTTCAAATCTTCCCTCGCTTTGACAGCCGGACTTACCTTAAGCCCAATGTTCGTTGATAAACTTTTTGCCGGTCCGGTAAGTGCAGCAGAAAGACATCAATGGGGAATTAATCCTTATTCGCCTAATGGAAACAACATACGGTTGAACGCGAACGAAAATCCTTATGGACCATCCGACAAAGCCAAAGAAGCCATCATTCAGAATTTAGGTGAGAGCAACAGGTATCCGTTTGTGGCGCAATCGGAGTTGAGGAAAATGATTGCGGACAAAGAAGGGGTGGATGCAGATCATGTTCACCTGGGAGCTGGTTCGGGTGCAATTTTGTGTGAAGCGGGTGTAGCGTATGGATTGAACAATGGAGAGATTTTATCTGGATTTCCAACCTTCACGGAGATGATGGATTATGCTAAGGTATTTAATGCAAAATGGGACAAAGTAAATCTAAACGATAAGTTGGAGTTCGATTATGAAGCCATGGCTTCGAGGATCAATTCAAAAACCAAACTTGTTTTTGTATGCAATCCCAATAACCCGACAGGTACTCTCGTAGATCCTTCTATAGTTTCCCCTTTTTGTCAGGACATGTCAAAGAAAACTTTAGTGTATTCTGATGAGGCGTATCTCGAGTTTTTAGAACCAGAGATGCAAAAGAAAGTAACTAACATAGACTTGGTGAAGAAGGGAATGAATGTAGTGGTGTCCCGTACTTTTTCAAAAATATATGGCCTTGCCGGACTTCGCATAGGATATATTGTGGCTAAACCAGATTTGATCAAAAAAATATCCCAATATCAAATGGGTATCCCTGTCAGTCAACATGCCATTGCAGCAGCAAAGGCCAGTTTGGGTGATACGGAATTTATGAGTTTGAGCAGAAGCAAAAACACGGAAGCCAGAGGACATTTGGAAGGCTACCTAAAGAAAAAGGGTTTTAGCCACGGGAAATCCCATACCAACTTTATGTTTTTCCCCGCACCCATTGATGGAAAAACGATTCTCTCCAGGATGCAACAGAAAAATATTCTGATGCGCATTTGGGATTATCAAGACATGGAATGGTGCCGCGTAAGCATAGGCTCATTGGATGAGATGAAACAATTCACCCAGGCATTCGATGAGGTAATCTCTTGATTAAGCTTTTACTGGTTGCAATTGACTATATATAGAATCCTTTTTGCCAAGTTCTTTTAGGATTCTATAATGTCCAATCATGGCATCCCTGAATCTTCGGTTCGATTTGTAAGGATGACCAAATTCTTCAGCGGTTTGCTTTACTATTGACGACAATTTTTTGTAGTGAACGTGGCATACGTTTGAAAACAAATGATGCTCCACCTGATAGTTCAAGCCGCCTACATACCATGAAAGTATTTTATTGTTTTGTGCAAAGTTGGTAGTAGTATGCAGCTGGTGAATAGCCCAGGTATTATAGATATTGCCTTTTTCGTCAGGGAGTGGGTATTCGGTGCCATCAACGACATGTGCAGGTTGAAATATAACGGCAAGAATAAAACCAGATACATAGTGCATAACGAAAAACCCTAATAGGATTTGCCACCAGGCCAATGGCAACACCAATAATGGAATTCCGATTATGTAAGCATAATAGAATATTTTAGAAAAAATAAGAATGCTCCATTCTTTCCAAATATTGGCTCTTTGCTTCTTTACCATTCCATCCTTTTCATACCTGGCCAGGCGTCCGTAATCTTTAAAAACAATCCAAACGAATGAAAGCAGTCCATAAAAAAGCCAGGCATAGATATATTGAAAACGATGAAAGGGTTTCCAAGTGGTGTGGGGGGAGAAACGAAGTACGCCCCTGGGAGTAATATCTTCATCAATTCCTTCTATATTGGTAAAAGTGTGGTGCAAAACATTGTGTTGCACTTTCCAGTTAAAAGCAT
>ERZ761609.1059-NODE-1059-length-26729-cov-58.649809_pt1 | contig 26729 bp, 27 predicted proteins | sample MGYA00511163_ERZ761609 | MGnify/ENA primary metagenome ERZ761609 (study PRJEB28899, sample SAMN02445070) | bioreactor sludge metagenome | biome: EBPR sludge | place: Australia: Brisbane, Thorneside Wastewater Treatment Plant | collected 2011-12-16 ... | reverse complement strand
CCGCCAAACAGCCCATTCCTTCCGAGACCATCTCCCGCGAAGGCTGGAAAGCCTGCAGTGGGCTCACGGGGTCAAAGTCCTCGTCCCCCCATTGCAGAATTCGTCATGCCACTTGTTATGAGCAACTTACAGACGAACCACCCAGCCTCGCCCGCACCAAGCAGGCAAGCACGGACGAGCCAGAAGACCAGGTCTGCCTACCGGCCAAACCGGCCCGCTCCACCACTACCCCTCTGGAGCCAAGCCCACCGGCGCCTCGCCAAAGACTCCATTCCTCACCGTTCTGTTACACTCAAGGTGACCCCACCATGAGATTCGGCGTCGTTGTTTTTCCCGGCAGCAACTGCGATCACGATGCCTGGTATGCCGTGACCGCCAACCTCGGACACCAGGCTGATTTCCTCTGGCACGGCGACCGCAACCTCAAGGGTGCCGACTGTGTCATCCTCCCCGGCGGCTTCTCCTATGGCGACTACCTCCGCTGTGGAGCCATCGCCAAGTTTTCGCCCGTCATGGAGAGCGTCAAGCGCCATGCCGCCGAAGGCGGACTCGTACTCGGCATCTGCAACGGCTTCCAGGTTCTCACCGAGTGTGGACTGCTGCCCGGATCGCTCGTCCGCAACCGCAACCTCAAGTTCATCTGCAAGCCTGTGGACCTGATCCCCGCCACCCGCAACTCCCCCTTCACCCACGCCATCCCCGCCGGCGCCACCCTCACCATCCCCATCGCCCACGGCGAGGGCTGTTATACCGCCACCCCCGAGACCCTCGACCTGCTCGAAGCCGAGGATCGCGTCGCCTTCCGCTATGCCGATAACCCCAACGGCAGCCTCCGTGATATTGCCGGCATCTTGAGCGACAACCGCAATGTCCTCGGCCTGATGCCTCACCCCGAACGCGCCACAGATCCCCTGATGGGCTCCGTTGACGGACGCCTCATCTTCGAATCCCTCATCGCCAACCTCACGCCCGCCAAATAACCGTCATGAGCGAAATCACCCCCGAAGTCATCGCGGCGCACCAACTGACGCCGGATGAATACGACCGCATTGTCGCCATCCTCGGCCGCACGCCCAACCTCACTGAACTTGGCATTTTCAGCGTGATGTGGAGCGAGCACTGTTCCTACAAAAGCTCCCGCCTGCACCTGAAAAAGCTGCCCACGCGGTCGCCCCGCGTCGTCCAGGGGCCGGGTGAAAATGCCGGCATTCTCGATATCGGCCAGGACGCCGAAGGCAACGACTGGTGTATCGCCTTCAAGATCGAATCCCACAACCATCCGTCGTTCATTGAGCCCTTCCAGGGCGCCGCGACGGGTGTCGGCGGGATTCTTCGCGACATTTTCACGATGGGCGCGCGGCCGATTGCCGTGATGGACGCGCTCCGTTTCGGCCCGCTCGACCATCCCACTTCGGGTGCGCGCAACCGGCGCATCCTCGATGGCGTCGTCTCCGGCATCGCGCATTACGGCAACTGCTTCGGCGTGCCCACCGTCGGCGGCGAGACCGTCTTCGAACCTTCCTACAACGGCAATCCGCTGGTCAATGTCTTCGCCCTGGGCGTCTTCCGGAAGGACCAGATCTTCTACGGCAAAGCCAGCGGCGAAGGCAATCCCGTCATCTATGTGGGTGCCAAGACCGGCCGAGACGGCATTCACGGCGCCTCGATGGCGTCGGCCGAGTTCACCGAAGAGTCCAAGCAGAAGCGCCCCAATGTCCAGATGGGCGATCCCTTCATGGAAAAACTCCTGCTGGAAGCCTGCCTGGAAGCCATGGCCACCGGCGCCATCGCGGGGATTCAGGACATGGGCGCCGCCGGGCTCACCTGTTCGACTTGCGAGATGGGCTCACGCGCGGGCACCGGCATCGAGTTTGACCTCGCGCATGTCCCGCAGCGCGAGAAGGGCATGACCCCGTACGAGATCATGCTCTCCGAATCGCAGGAACGCATGCTGCTCGTCGCCTTCAAGGGCCGCGAAAACGAAGTTCTGGATGTCTTCAAGAAGTGGGGCCTCGACGCCAATATCATCGGCCAGGTCACCACGGACGGCATTCTGCGCGTCAAGAACCACGGCGAAGTGGTCGCCGAAATTCCCAATCGCCCCCTGGCCGACGAAGCCCCTCTCTACGACCGCCCGCACACGCAACCGCTCCGCATCGCGCCTCTCGAAGCCCCCGCTTTCGCTTCCGCGGATCTCACCGCCGACCTCTTCACGCTCGCCGCCTCCGGCGATCTCTGCGACAAACGCTGGATCTGGGAGCAGTACGACTACATGGTCCGGACCAACACCCTTGCCGGACCCGGCGGAGACGCGGCGATCGTCCGCATCAAGGAGACCGGCACCTCCGTCGCCATGGCCTTGGACGGCAATGGCCGCTACACTCTGCTCGATCCCCGTGAGGGCGTCAAGCTGATGGTCGCCGAATGTTGCCGCAACCTCTCCTGCGTCGGCGCCGAACCCGTCGGGGCCACCAACAACCTGAACTTCGGCAATCCCGAACGCCCCGAGATCATGGCCCAGCTCGTCGAGGCCATCGAGGGCATGGCCGAAGCCTGCGCCTTCTTCGAAACGCCCATCACCGGCGGCAACGTCTCGCTCTACAACGAAACCCTCGGCGATCCTATCTTCCCTTCACCCGTACTCGGCATCGTCGGCCTGCTGCCGACCGGCGAACCGGCCGGCATCGGCTTCCGCGAAGAAGGCCACGCAGTCTACCTCCTCGGCGGTCTCGGCGATGCCGACGACCGGCGCATGGGCGGGACGCAGTATGCCAAGCAGGTGCTGAAGGACCTCTGGGGGCTTCCGCCGCGCCTTGACATGGCCTTTGAAAAGCAGGTGCAGACCGCTGTCCGTGAAATCGCCCGGTCCGGCATCGCCCAGTCGATCCACGACGTGAGCGACGGCGGCCTCGCCTGGGCTCTCGCCGAATGCGCTTTCCCGAACGGCATTGGTGTCGTGGCCGAACTGGATTCGGATCTGCGCCCTGAACTGCTGCTGTTCCACGAAGGACCCTCGCGCGTCGTCGTTTCGACGGCCGATCCGGCAGCCCTCGAAGCCCTGGCCGCACGCCATGGCGTGCCCGCTCTTCGCCTGGGATTGACGGTCGCAAACCGCCTGTCTCTCGCCAATCACGGCGCCACTCTGATCGATACTCCGGTGGACGCTCTCAAGGAGCGCTGGTCCACCGCGCTGGCATCCCAACTGGAGGCGGAACTTCATGTCTGATGGCTTGCCTTTCGACAAATTCAAGGAAGAATGTGGCGTTTTTGCCGTCTACGGGCATCCCGAAGCCGCCAATCTGGCCCACCTTGGGCTCCACGCTCTCCAGCACCGCGGCCAGGAGAGCGCCGGCATCTCCGCCAGCGACGGCAAGATGGTCTACACCCACAAGTCGATGGGCCATGCCGCGGACATCTTCACCGCCGGCGTATTGAACCGCCTCCCCGGGCACATGGCCATCGGCCACACCCGCTACTCCACCGCCGGCGACACCGCCATCCTCAACGCGCAACCGTTCTCGGTGGACTGCCACAAAGGGAAGATTGCCGTCGCCCACAACGGCAACATCACCAACGCGCGCGAACTCCGCCGCGACCTTGAACTCGCGGGCTCCATTTTTCAGGCTTCCAGTGACACCGAAGTCGTGCTCCACCTCGTCGCCCGCTCCGGCCAACCCACGCTCGAAACCGCTCTCCGCGAGGCTCTGCTCGAACTCGATGGCGCTTATTCGCTCGTCTTCCTTGCCGGGGACCGCGTCATCGTCGCCCGTGATCCCCACGGCTTCCGCCCTCTCGCCATCGGACGCATGAACCTGCCCTCCGGGCCCGCATACGTCTTTGCCTCCGAAACCTGCGCCTTCGACCTGATCGATGCTCACCACATCGGCGACGTCGAACCCGGTGAAATGGTCATTGCCGGGCCCCAGGGGCTCACCCGCCAATACTTCACCCCGCCCGCCAAGAAGACCTCCCAGTGTGTCTTCGAACACGTGTACTTCTCTCGCCCTGATTCGGTGGTTTTTGGCCGCTCCGTCCATCAATCCCGCGAAATGATGGGCCGCCTGCTCAGCCAGGAATGTCCTGTTGATGCCGATGTCGTCGTTCCGATTCCCGACTCGGGCGTGGCCGCGGCGCTTGGCTACTCCCACGCTTCCGGCATTCCCTTCCGCCATGGCCTGATTCGCAACCATTACGTCGGCCGGACCTTCATCGAACCCTCCCAGGCGATCCGCGACTTCGGCGTCCGTCTCAAATTGAATCCCGTCCGCGAACTGCTCGCCGGCAAACGCGTCATCCTTGTTGACGACTCGCTCGTTCGCGGCACGACATCGCAGAAGATCGTCCGGATGGTCCGGACGGCCGGAGCCAAGGAAGTGCACCTCCGCATCAGCTGCCCGCCGACCATCTCCCCCTGTTTTTACGGCGTCGATACCCCCACCAAGCGCGAATTGATCGCCGCCAACCAGAGCGTGGAAGAGATCCGCCAGTTCATCGGCTGCGACACCCTGGCGTACCTGTCGATCGAACAGTTGACCACCGCCGTCGAGGATACTGACCGCCGCTACTGCTATGCCTGTTACACGGGCAATTATCCCACGCCCCTCGTCAACATCGAGGACCTGATGAACTCGCGCCCGAACCGCTGACCGATGCCCCAGGTTTCTTCTTCCTCCCTCGCGGTGCCGCACTCGCGGATCCGTGAAATCGCCGATCTCGCCATGTCCATGGACGGCGTGCTGCGCCTCTATTTCGGCGAATCCACCCTGCCCACGCCGGAATTCATCCAGCAGGCCGCCATCGACGCAATGCGCGCCGGCTACACCGTGTACACCGAGAACGCCGGCCTGCCGTCTCTGCGCCAGACCCTCGCTGCCCACTACCAGCGCCTTCACCAGGTGGCGCTGGACCCCGCCTCCGAGATCGTGGTCACCGCCTCCGGCGTCCAGGCGCTGAACATGGGCATCTCCACTTGCCTCGATCCCGGCGATGAAGCCATCGTGCTGACCCCCGCCTGGCAGAACCAGATGTCGATCGCCCGGATGGCCGGCGCGACGCCCGTCGAAGTGCCGCTCGTCTTTCAGGACGCTCGCTTCCACGTCGATTTTGCAGCCCTGGAGCGCGCAGTCACGCCCAAGTCGCGCCTGCTGGTTTACACTTCGCCATCCAACCCCCTCGGCTGGGTCGCTACCGTCGACGAACAGCGTGCCCTGCTCGACTTTGCGCGGCGACACGACCTCTGGCTTTTGGCCGACGAAGTTTACGAGCGGCTTTACTACCCGGCCGATGCCCCCGCCGGCACGCCCACGCCCTCCATTCTTCGCCTGGCCACGCGCGACGATGCCGTGATCGTCGTTCAGTCCGTTTCCAAGAGCTATTGCATGACCGGATGGCGCATTGGCTGGATCGTCGCCCGCCGCGACTTCGCCGAGCGGGCCACCAAGCTGAACGAATTCGTGGTCTCCTGCGCGGCGGGCTTCTCCCAGCGTGCCGCCGAAGCGGCGCTGGTTCATGGCGAATCCGCCATTGTGGAAATGCTGGCCCACTACCGGGCTAACCGCGCGCTGTGTCTCGATGCTCTCCGCGGCCTCGACGGGGTCACCGTTCCCGAACCCGACGGCGCCTTCTATCTCTTCCCAACGATCGCCGGCCTTCGTGACCCGCTCGAGTTTTGTAAGCAACTGCTCCGCGAGGAGCACGTCGGCGTCGCGCCGGGGTCCGCTTTCGGCTCGGGCGGCGATTCATCGATCCGGATCTGCTATGCCGTCGGCCGCGACGTGCTCGAACCCGCGCTCGACCGCCTCGCCGGCTTCCTCCGGCGCACGCGCGATCAGCGCGACTGATTCCCGCCCGTCCAGACGGATCTCCTTCGGCTGGTCGGCCCGCTGGAACAGCCAGCAGCGCTCCACTCGCAAGCCCGCCGCTTCCGCCGCCCGGCGCAGCACCACGTCGTCGAGCAAATGCACCGCCCTCGGCATCTGGCTGAACTGCCGGTGCCGGGCGTACACGCTCAACTTGGCGATGTAGCCCGGCCAGCGGACGCCCGCCTCCACCCGCCGCGCATACTCCTCCCAAAACCCCTCGAAAATGGCCTGAAACGGCGTTACCGCCTGCAAATACAGCCGCCCGCCGGGCTTGAGCCATCGCGCGACCGCCGCCAGACCCCGCTCCAGTTGCCGCCCCGTGAGAAAGTGGACCACGTTTGAAATGTGCACTGAGTGCAGCGTTTCCGGCTCGAAGAACAGGTCCTTGGGGAAGTGTCCCGGCCTCAACGTCAATCGCGACCCAGCAGGCGCGCGCCGTTCGAGTTCCTCGAGATGTTCCGCGTGGAGGTCGTTCGCGATCACCCTCGCGCCTGTCCCGAGCGCTTCCAGGCACGCCGCTCCGAATGCCGCGCCGATATCGAGCACCGGCGTCTCGCCCGCCCGGCGGCAGTCTTCCACCCAGGCGCGGCTCAGTTCGCTCACTTCGGCCGACACCCAGCCCATCCGGTTGCGCGTCAGCACCCGCCGCGGGCGACCGTCCGGGTTATTCAGGGAACGCGGAGGCGTCGATTCCGGGGATGATCCGCAGCGCATTCTTGTAATAGAGCTTCTTCAGCACGTCGTCGGGCAAATCCAGACCGTACATTTTCCAGAAAGCGTGGCGCTTCCGGTAGTAGTCAAAGTATTCGTCGGCCGTCTCCAATACCCGGAAATAGTATGGATATTCGGTCGGCTGCCAGGAGTCCTTGCCGAACAAGACCCGGTCCTGGTATTTGACGAACCACGCCCGCGCGAACCTCGGTTGCCGTCCGAGTTCCGCCAGCACTGCCCCGATCTCCGTGTACACGTTCGGACATTCATCCAGCAGGCGGCCCAAACGGCCCAAATCCCCGCCAAACCAGCCCAGATGCGCGTTGATGAACGTCGTTTTCGGATGCTTCCGGAACAGATTGTGCTGCTCGGCGATCAGCATCTCCCAGGGGTCGTTCCGTTCGGGCGGCCGCCGCCGCCCGGGGATCTCGTGCAACTCGATCCACCGCTCGTTGAACTTGTCCACCGGTTCCCAGAACTGTTTCGGGTCCGCCGTGTGAATCAAAACCGGCTTTTTATACTGCGCGCAAATCTGAAAGACCATGTCAAAACGCGGGTCGTCCGTCTTGATCCGGCGCCCCTGGCCGTCCTTCAGATCCATGCCAAAATTCTTGAAGAACTTCAGCCCGGCCGCGCCGTTCTTGAAGTCCTGTTCGAGTTGAGCGGCCACCCGGTCGGGGAAGTCCGGCGCATCGATGTCGCGAAAATCGAGGCTGGCGAAGATGACGAATCGCCCCGGCGCCATCTTGCGGCTGCTTTCGACCGCATTCTTGAGACGGTCGCCGTAGCCGCCGCTCAGGTTGACGAGCACGCGCAGGTTCAGCGCGTCCATCTGCTCGAGGAGCAGCGCGTAGCTCTCCGCCGGCATCGGAAACCGGTGATGCGAGTGGGCGTCAATGATCGGGTACTTCGCTTTCGGACGCAGGTTCTCCGGGACCACCAGCGACGACTTCGGCTCGTACTCGCGGATGTCCATCGTCTGGCCGGGAGCCAATAGCGGCAGCAGTAACAGCAGTGCGCGGCGCATGAAGCGTATTGAACCACAGTCCGCCGCCGGGATGGCGCTGATAAACTGAATGGTTGCCACCCCTGTTCTTCATTCCGTTCTTCTTTTTGCTGGCCCAAGGCCCGCCTGGCCCGCCTCCCGCGGGCCCATCCGAACCCGCGCCCGCGGAGTCCGCGGCCACGGACGACGCCACCCGCGCGGCCGAGGAGAAGGTCACGGCCCAGCGCACGCAACTCAATCTTCTCGGCGCCGCCGACACCAAGTCCGGCGAAAGCCGCCGCAATGAGAACGTTCAGTTCAACCTCGTTGACAACAACGCCCAGAAGGAACTCAACATCCGGATCGGCATCACCGCGACGCCGGTCACCGAATTCGACCAGGCCCGCAACTACTTCGGCGCCGAGTATGGCGAAGCGCCCTCGCCCGTCCTGCATGGCGCGCCGTTGACCGGCGCCGGCATCCATGGCCGGGTCTTCTGGGGCCATCTCAACTCCATCACCACTGCCCGCTCGTTTTTCCAGGTGGGCGAAGTCCAACCCGCGCGCGAGAACGATTATGGCTTCCTTCTCCAGGCGCCCGTCTGGCGGGGCGCCCGCTGGGAGATCGAAGGCACGCAGCGCAAAATCCGAGGCCAGGTGAATGGTAATGTCCTGATCCCCCTCGCCGATGAACGGACCCCCCTCGCTACCGATCCCCGCGCCCGCGCCTTCATCCAGCGGATTCTCGACGCCTACCCGAACGTGCTGCCGAACCGGACCGACATCGACCGGCGCATGCTCAACACCAACGCGCCCCAGACCATCAACTCCGACTTCCTGCGCTCCCGCCTCGACCAGGACCTCGGCGCTTCGCGCGGCCGTCTCATTGCCGATTACCAACTCACGCTCCAGCAGGTCCAGGCCTTCCAGTTGATCCGTGGCCAGAACCCCGACACCAACACCCGAGCCCACCGCGCCCGCCTGACGTGGCTGAAGCAGACCGGCGCATCCGGCGTCCTTGAAGTGACCACGGGCTTCGACCGCGTCCGCAGCCTGCTGGTTCTTGAACCCAATAACCCTGGCCCGCATGTCTTCATCGGTGGGGGCGCGCTCACCTCGATCGCCGGTTCCACCATGCTGCCGGTGGACCGCGCCCAGAACGAGTTCCGCAATGGCGTCCGTTACCGCCGCACGGCCGGACGCCATGAATTCCGCCTCGGCTTCGACCTGATGCGCCGTCAGTTGAACGGCCGCGATTCGGATAATCACAACGACTTCGGCACCTGGGCCTTCCGCAATAACTTCGGCCTCGACGCCATCGAAGCCCTCCGGCATGGCCTGGCGACGACGTTCTGGCAGTCGTTCGGCCTGATTCACCGTGGATTCCGGACCTGGGATCTCGCCGGTTACGCCGGCGACCGCTGGCAGGTTACCCCCCGGCTGACCCTCGATTATGGCCTCCGCTGGCGTGCCTCCACCGCCCCCACCGAGGTCAATGGCCTCACCAATCTCCCGTACCGCTCCGACTGGAACAACCTCGGGCCCACGCTCGGCCTCGCCTTCCGCCTGCCGGACCGCTGGGGTGTCTTCCGCGCGGGCGCCGCGCTGCAGTATGGCGAAATTTTTCCCGCCAGCTATCAGCAGTCCCGCTTCAACCAGCCATACAACATCAAGAACATCGTCAACGATCCCGACCTGCTCAACCCCCTGGGCTCGATCGTGGGCACCCCCCGTGGCGTCCTTTACGACTTCGCACCCGAACTCGTCTCGCCTTATGTCGGCCAGTACACCGCTGTCTGGGAACTGACCCCGGCGCGCGGGTGGACTGTTCGCGCCGCTTACGTCGGCTCCCGGGGCGTCAAGCTTCTTACTCACTGGTACTTCAACCGCGCCCGCTGGGCGACCGGCGAAATCCCGAACACCGGCATGATCAACGAAGTCCGCCCCAACTCCGAATTTCTGGACATGCGCCGCCTCGTCAACGGCTCTATGTCCTGGTATGACGCCGGGCGGCTGACTGTCACTTCCTCCCGCTGGCGGGGCATGAACCTCGAACTCTCCTACTGGCTTTCCAAATCGCGCGATCTTGGAGGGGACTATACCAACACCGCTTACGACGTCGATTCCTTCCGCAACGCCTCCCAGACGGAGGTGAACGTCCACGGCGACCTCCGCGCCCTCAGCCGGTTCGATCAGCCCCACGCCTTCCTCGCCCGCGTCAATGCCGAACTGCCGGTGCTTCGCCGCGCCCCCCGCGCCGCCCGCCTGCTGCTCGGTGGCTGGACCGCGTCCTCCGTTGTTCTGGTCAAATCCGGTACCCCGTTCACGGTCGGCACCGGTTCCGACGCCCCCGGCTTCGGCAATGTTGATGGCATCGGCGGCGACCGCCCCAATGTCGTGGACCCGTCGATCCTCGGCCGCACCATCGGCAACCCCGACACTTCCCGCGCCCGCCTGCCCCGCTCGGCCTTCGCGTACCTGCCCATCGGCGCCGACCGCGGCAACCTCGGCCGCTACACCTTCCGCCGCGGGGGCATCTACAACGTGAATGCGGGCCTGCTTCGCCAGTGGATTCTCCCCGGCGATGCCCGCCTCCAGTTCCGCGCCGACTCCGTCAACTTCCTGAACACCCCCCAGTTCGCCGAACCCGGCGCCAACATGACCGATCCGAACTTCGGCGCCATCACGAACACTCTGAACGAAGGCCGCAACTTTCGGTTCAACCTGGCGTTCCTCTGGTAGCGACGTCCCGGCCGCTGTTGTAAACTCCCCGGCACCCTCTTGACAGGGAATATATCGTGTTGCAATATAGCGGTAGACGGTATATCGAGAGACGATACAACAACCGGAATGGACTACACCAGACAAAACTTTCTGCCGCTGACGGAATCCACATTCCTGATCCTGGCTTCCCTGGCGTCGCCGAAGCACGGTTACGCCGTGATGCAGGACGTCACGAAATGGAGCGAGGGCAAGACCCGGCTTGGTCCCGGCACGCTCTACGGAGCGCTCACCAAACTCCTTGAACAGGGCCTGATCCAACGGACGGACGACCCGGAACCGGGCGATGAACGCCGGAAGCACTATGTTTTGACGCCTCGTGGCCGTCTGGTGGTGGAAGCCGAGTGCGCCCGTCTGGAGGCGGCGGCGCTTCTTGGGCGGAAACTTCTGAATGGAAAGGATGAATGACGATGCAAGGCGAATCGGCCACCTGCTCCCGAGTGAAGTGGTTTTGGGCCTGGGATGCCCCGAAGGAGGAAAAATGGCTCGAACGGATGGCCCGAGAGGGCTGGTTTCTGGTCAGTGGCGGCATCGTGTTCCGCTTCGTCCGGGGTACCCCGTCGGAGTGCCGCTACCGGCTTGATTACCGGAGCGAGACCGGTCAAGCGCTGAGCGAGTACATCGACCTCTGCCGCGATGCCGGTTGGGAACACGTCGATCGCTTTGCGAACTGGCATTATTTCCGCTGCGCGGACCCCGCCGCGCCGGAACTGCACACCGACCCCGAATCGCTCGCCGCGAGTTACAAGCGGCTGTTGGTCCTCCTGATCGCCCTGCTGGTTCTGAACCTGGGCCTCTCAATCAATGCCCACTTCGGCAGGCGCGTCGGGATCGACAGCTTTTTCCAGGCGATCCAATGGGTTCATTTCGGCGTGGTCGGCTTGCTCACTTACGGGATCTACCGCATCAGCGGTTTCATTCGCCAGCTGCGTGCTTCGACCCGGCATCGCGCCCCCTGACCGGCGCCTGGGGGCAGGCCGATGGGCAATCCAGTGGGCCTGCCCGCGCCACAGTCGCCTCAGCCCGCCTCGTCAAACGCCTGCTTCAGCCAGCCGAGCAGTTCGCCATCAACCTGTTCGGCGCCGGTCAATTTCACTTTGAAGGTACACATTGATTTCGGAGGCATGGCCTCCAGCCGAGCGGTTGGCGTTGCGTCTTTCAGGTTCAACCCCACTTCCACCCGCGTATTCGTCGCCGGACCGACCATCGCGAACTGCTTTTTCCTTCGCAAACTCCAGTACGTTTTCTTTGGTGCAATCTCAACCTCGCCCAGCCCTTTGACCTGCGCCATCACGGCGTCGTGTACCGGCCGCAGCGCCGCCTTCGGACCGGCGTAGATCGACGCAAGGCCGTCGTCACCTGCTGCCGTCTTCTCTTCCGCCTGCCTCGCAATATGTGCGAGCGTGTTCGCGTCGCCGTAACCCAGCCCGAACTTCTCCTTCAGCATGTCCCGGATCGCGCCGTGCTTCTCCAGACCGCTTTCCTGCACCAACTGTTTCAATTCCGCGAGGCTTTTGCCCGTCTTTGCCTCGATATTGGACAATTGGGTCGCCAATGCTTTTTGAGGATCACTCATTTTGGTACTCCCTTGGACTGCCGGACCAGAAAAGTGTAACCGATTTCCCGGCGTGGGAACATTCCTTTGCGGTCAGTGTCCAATCCAGCAGACGCCGGCGTTCTCCTTCAAATGCCAGGGAAAGGGGAACAGCACCATGTTTGAGATGTCGTTCGTCGAGGGCCGGGCCCGCACGCACAAGGGCTGGACCGTGATTGTCTCCTTCGTCTTTCAGGTCGGTTTGATTGTGACCGCCCTGCTGATTCCGCTGATCCGGCCCAGCCTGCTGCCCGCCCGCCTGGTTGCCGCCATTCAACTCGTCGCTCCACCCGGACCGCCGCCGCCTCCGCCGCCTGCCGCGGCGCTCGCCGCCACCGCGAGGCCCGTGATCCGCCAGGTGGTTGCCGGTCAACTCGTGGTGCCAACACGTGTGCCGGAACATGTCGCGCTGATTACCGATGATTTCGATCAGTTTGCGCAGGCCGGCCCCGGCGTCTTCGTGCAGGGTGGTGTTCCCGGCGGGACGGGCGCTGGCCTGGGCGGGCCCGGGTTGAGCCCCTCCCTGCTGGCCACGCCGCCGCCACCGCCGCCTGTCCGCACTGAGCCGAAGGCGCCGCCGCAGATCCGCCGCATCGAAGTGGGTGGCAACGTGATCGAGGCGAAACTGATCCGTCCCGCGGTGCAGCCAGTCTATCCCGCGCTGGCCCGCCAGGCCCGTGTTCAGGGGACTGTTGTCCTTGCGGCGTTGATCGCCCCGGATGGCCGGGTGCGCAATCTGCGCGTCCTCTCCGGCCACCCACTGCTGACGCAGGCGGCTCTCGAAGCCGTCCGCCAATGGCGCTACCAGCCGACCTTCCTCAACGGGGACCCGATGGAAGTGGACACCACCGTTCAGGTGATCTTCAGGCTGCAGTAGGCGAGACGACCGAGAGAATTACTCGAACGTGGGGGGCATGCGCCGGAAGCCTTCAAACTGAATGAGGGTCGCCAGGATGTGCGACCCTCCTCCCAAGGGCGAGGCGCGGTACTCGTAGCCGAAGGCAGTCACCAGGCCGCGCCCGGCCCGGTACTGGGTGCCGACGGTGTAACGTCCATACCAGATTTCCTGTTGGCGCAAGATTTCAGCGCTCGCGAACGGCAGCCATTTTCGTCCGCTTCCGTTCGCATTCCACATCAGGCGGTTGCGGAAGCGGAAATAGTCCTTGAACTCGGCCGACACGAAACGTTCCATCACCGTGCGCGCGTCCACGGACCAGCGCCGACGTTGCAGTGCCCGGAATTGTGCGCCCGTCCAGATGCGGTGAATGTGAAAATCCTGATGGATCACCCTCTTGTTCTGGTCCATCCAGTAGTAGCCCGCCAAGCCGATCAATCGGGGCCTCAACTGGACCTGCAGTATCGGCCCAATCCGGAACTGGTTGAAGGAGCCCATGTTCTCGAAGGTCCTGACGCGCGAGTGTACCTGCAGTGTCCAACCGGGCTTGAAGTCCAGGTTCAGGTTGAAAATGTGCAGCGACTCGACGTCCTTGACCGGAGATTGGCCAAATGAAAGAGTGGCCCCAAAAAGCAGGCCGAAAAGAAGGCGCATGAATGTTACAGCTCTATTACAGCACAGGCGCGCCGGGTGACTGCTTGCCCTCTCCCGCGCCCCGGTGCCATCCTTCAATCGTGGACTTCCTGCTGCATCCTGTTGAAACCCGCGTCCTTGGCGCGCTGATCGAAAAAGACCTCGCGACGCCGGATTACTACCCTCTTTCGCTGAATGCCCTGACCAATGCCTGCAACCAGAAGACGAACCGGGAACCGGTTACCGCGTACGAAGATGCCGACGTTCGCGGCGCCCTGGAATCGCTGCGGGATCTTCGCCTGGCCGCCTTCGTCATCGAATCGGGAAGCCGGGTCGAGAAATATCGCCACCGGATGAACGAGATGTTCAACCTCTCGCGCGGCGAACTGGCATTGATGGCCGTGCTGCTGCTGCGCGGCCCCCAAACGCTTGCCGAACTCCGCGAACGCACTAACCGGATGCATGCGTTCGCTGACCTCGATGCCGCCCAACATGCCCTGAACAAACTCGCCGCCCGCGAGCCTGAACCCTTCGTCCAACTCCTCCCCCGGATCCCCGGCACCAAGGAGCCGCGCTGGGCCCACCTTTTCGCCGGCGAACCTCAATTCACCGAAGCCGCCGCGCCTGCGCCGGCGTCATCGCCGCTGAACGACCGCATCACCCAACTCGAAACGGAGCTTCGCCGGTTGCGCGAGGAGTTCGAGGCGTTCAAGGGGCAGTTTTGATCTTCAAGTCATGCAGGATCTGAAGCTGACCGCCGTCTTCCTGAAGGTCCCCGAAGGCTACGTCGCCTTCGTCGAGGAACTCCCCGGCGCCAACACCCAGGGCGCCACCCTGGACGAAGCCCGAACCAATCTCCAGGAAGCCGTCGCGCTCACGCTGGAGGCCAACCGGGAGGTGGCTGGTGCCTTCCCCAGAACATGAATTGATCGCGACCGACGTTGCGGAAGGCTACCCAACTCCTGGGAACCCGGCATCCGCCCACTCCCGGAATGTTGCCAAATATGGGGTCACGGCAATACTCTGTGGCGCCTCGTGCTGGAGAGATTCGGCAATCCTATCGGCATCTGGCGCCACCACCAGCAGTTCTTTGCCTGGAGATTCGCCGAACGCGGTTAGTAGGGGCTTATACGAGCTTCGATCATGGAAATTGAAACTGTAGCCAATCGCGACAGCAAGCCTGGATTCTCTGAGAAGGGATTGAGCCCGCTTGTAGGACTGGCGTACGAAGCTGTCTGCCAGTCCCTGCACTTTGTCCGGCACGGGTGCGATGATCTGGTTCTTCGGGTGATCCTGCCCTGGCTCTCCACTATACCCTCGAAAATTGGCGGCATTGTATAGCGGATCGAAGAGGTACAGCGGCACGCTGCGCCTTGTCAGTACGTCCATCTCCAGTCCGGGATCGAAGCATGTCTGATAGTTGAATGTCCGAACATAGATGCTGCCGTGTAGATGCAACACCTGTTGGCGGGAGTCTTCATCGTTCTGATCCGGCGCGTTCCAGTCGTAGGTAACCTTTACGGGAAGTCCGAATCCGTCATGCGGATACCATGTCTCACGGCGGAACAGAAAGGTTTCGACCAGGGAATCGTAATTGAACGTCAGGAAGTGACTGGTCGCGAAGAATTCGGATTCGAAGAACTTGCTGTAACAGCTCGCTACACCTGGATCAGAGAGAGGGCGCGCAATTTGGTCGTCGGCGCTGAAGAGCCGATCAACGAGTGCTTCAACTGGCCTGTAATTCAGGCGCGCCAGTTCTTCAGCAAAGAGGTCCTCCACGGACTTTCCCGGCGGCAGTTCTGTCAGACCAAAGCAAAGATCCAGCGTTTCTTGAACCAAAGGGTAGCCACAGTGCTTCTTGGAAACGCCGGGACCAGCGCCAGTCTCTGCATTAGCGTCAATATTGAATCCCGCGCCCAGAATGAATGCTGGCATTCGTCGTCATTATCGCGTCCGCCCGTGCGCGAGGCAAATGGAGAGTCCGGCCAGAGGCAAGATTTGCCCACGTTACCGGTAAGCGTCCTTGCGATTCCGGACAGTGTGGATATGCAGGGTCTGTGGGTGTTCTTCGGTGAAGCGGACGCGGTAGTCGCCGACGCGCAGGCGCTTCTCGCCCGCCTCGCCCCTCAGTTCCTTCACGTCCCCGATGCCGTGCTCGGCGAAGCGGTGGATCGCCGCGAGGATGTTCATCGCGATGTGCTGGGGGATGGCGCGAATGTCGGACTTGGCTTCAGCGGAAAAGACGATCCGCCTCAAGCGGCCGGGTCCTTGGCGGCGGCGCGAATCTGTTCCATGCTCAGGCCCAATTCGACTGCTACGTCTTCAAGCGGGATGCCCTCGTTTTGACGAAACCATTCCTTGGAGCGGGCGACCGCGGCTTCCTCCTCCGCGGTGATCTCCTCGTCCTCTGCCGTGTTGGGCACCATCACTTCGAGCAGGGTCCTGATGGCATTCACCTGCTGCGGCGCCAGACGGTCGATCATGGCATGGACGTGTTTGCGGTCCTGTTGTTGATTCACGGCCATCTCAGCGGCCCTCCGACACCAGTGTAAGCCAGCCTGTGTCACCGGGCGAAGAAGAGGACGTGGCCGCAGTCGTCGCAGACCATGGCCTGGGACTCTTTGTTGGCCCAGTCGAGGCCGAAGAAGGTCATGCCGCGGCTGTTCAGGAGCACTTTTTTCTCCCAGAACTGGTCGTGGTTGCACAGCGGGCAGCGAATGGAGCGCCCCTTGACGATCAACTGCGCGGCCACCCGGTTCTTCTTCTTCGCGGTCTCCGGCATGCTCTCGAAAACGTAGGGCATCGCGATCTCCTTATAAAGAAAGAGACGAAGGGTCCGGGTGCGGGGTTCACAAAACCGGATGCAATTGACTATTGTACATGTACAATAGTCAATTGCCGGATTGGCGTTCTTCCAGCTCCGCCCAGCGGGCGTAGAGGGTGTCGACGGCTTGTTGGGCGGCTTGTTCTTCGCGGTAGCAGACCTCGATCCGGGCGGGGTCGGAGACGGTTTCGGGGGCGTGGAGAGCCTGCTGGGCGGCCTCCAGACGCGTTTCGGCCTCCATGATGCGCTCTTCCATGGTGTCCCATTCGCGCTGTTCGAGGTAGCTGAGTTTCTTCTTCGATGGCGGGGTGGCGTTGTTCGTGGCGGGGGGCTTCGGATCGCGTTCCGGAAGCGGTTTTTGAGTCCGTTTTTCCCGCAAATAAGCGTCCCATTGCGCGAGATCGGCGAACAGTTCCGCGCCGCCCTGACCGTCGATACCGAGGATGCCGTTGGCGACGCTGTCCATCAGATAGCGGTCGTGGGTGACGAGCACCATGGCGCCGGGGAATTCGGCGAGACCCTCTTCAAGGACTTCCAGGGTGGGCAGATCGAGGTCGTTGGTGGGCTCATCGAGCAGGAGGACGTCAGCTTCTTCGAGCATCAGACGGGCGATGTGGATCCGGGCGCGTTCGCCGCCGGAGAGGCTGCCGACGGGCTGGGGGAGCTGTTCCTCTCTGAAAAGAAAGCGTTTAGCCCAGCTATTCACATGAACGGGGCGGCCCTGATAGATGACCGAATCGCCTTCGGGGGCGAGGGCGCGGCGGAGGGTCTGTTCGGGGGGGAACTGCTCGCGCATCTGGTCGAAGTACACGATTCTGAGCTGATCCGCACGCTTGATTGTGCCTTCGGAAGGGGCCAAATCGCCCTTCAGAATGCGCAAGAGCGTGGTTTTGCCGCAGCCATTGGAGCCGGCGAGGCCGAGGCGGCGTCCGGGGGCGAGGACGAGGTTCAGATTGCGGAAGAGGGTCCGGCCGGCGACTTCGGCGGCGAGGCTGTCGAGTTCGATGAGGCGGCGGGTTTTACGGTCGGAGGCGGTGAAGTCGATGGCGGCGGTGGAGGTGCGGGCGCGCTGCTCCATGTCTTCGAGGGAGGCGATCATGCGGGCGGCTTCGTCAAGGCGGGCCTTGGACTTGCGGGTCCGGGCCTTGGCGCCGCGGCGGAGCCATTCGACTTCGCGGCGGACGCGGGCGGCGAGTCCCTCGCGTTCCTTTTCGCGGGCTTCGAACCAAGCTTCACGTTTTTCGAGGAAGGCGGAGTAGTTTCCGGCGACGCGGAAGGCGCCGTCGGGGTAGCGGCGGTTCAACTCCATCATGTGAGTGGCCACGTTTTCAAGGAAATAGCGGTCGTGGCTGACGATGAAGGAGGCGAAGGGGGCGGTGGCGAGGAGGCGTTCAAGCCACTGGATGCCCTCGATGTCGAGATGGTTGGTGGGTTCGTCGAGGAGGAGGAGGTCAGGTTGTTCGGCGAGGGCGCGGGCGATGGCGAGACGTTTGCGGGAGCCGCCGGAGAGTGCGCCGGCGAGGACTGCGGGGTCGGAGAAGCCGGCCTGTCCGAGGATGACGGGGGTTTGGGCGGGTTCGCGGGCGGCGGCCTCGATGATGGCGGCGGCGGAGAGGGCGGGGTCGAATTCGGGGTCCTGGTCAACGAAGCTGATGCGAAGGCCCTTGCGGGGGGCAACTTCCCCGGAATCAGGGGTTTCGCGGCCGCCCAGGATGGCAAGCAGGGTGGATTTTCCGGCGCCATTGGGGCCAATCAGACCGTGGCGCTCGCCCTCTTCGATATTGAGGGAGATGCCGGTGAAGAGGGGGAAAGCGCCAAACTGTTTGGTCACCGAGGCGACGTTCATCAACAAAGCCATGTCCTTCCAGTGAAGCACAGGGGCGGGCGATGGCATGGTGCAGGCGGGGGAAATCGATGTGGGCATCCGGGTGCGGGAGATATGAGCATGCAGTTTCGTTTTCTCGTGTTGGCTCTCTTGCTCACTTGCGGTTCGCTTTGCGGTCAGTCGTTTGGAGGGGGCGTCAAAGGTGGATTTGGGCACAATGCGGCGGATGCGTGGTCGAGGGGGGAAACCAGAGAGTCAATTCGACACACGATGGGGCTGTTCGTGGAAGTTCGTTTGCCGTTCGGCCTGGCGGTGGAAGCGGATGCGCTGCGGCGGCCGGCGACCTACACCTACGAGAGCGGCACGCCGGGGTGGGCGTTCCGGGAAGGGCGGGCGGAGGGCACGGCCTGGGAGTACCCGGTGCTGCTGAAGGCGCGGATTGGGCTCTGGAGGTGGAAGCCGTTTGTGGTTGCCGGACCCACATTCCAGAGATTTGGCGCGATGTCGGGGAGCCAGAGTTGCGCGGGTCCGGCGTGCGGGGTGGGCTTGGGGCCGATTTCTGTCGATTTTCCGGGGCGAACCGAGCGCGGATTCAGCATGGGGGGCGGGCTGGAGCGGCGTTGGGGCCCGGTGTGGCTGTCGGTGGAGGGGAGGCACTCACGGTTCGCGCCGGGGGTGGGGATTGTGCGGAGTGGACAGACGCTGGTGCTGGTGGGGGTGGGGTTGTGAGGTGTGGGGCGGGGGGTGCTCTGGGGGCGGCAAAGCCTGGGCTGTCGCTGGGTGGCCGGGCTGGCGAAATGGCCCACTCAAGTGATTGGGCGTACCTCTCGCGCAACCATCAGGATGAGCGTGCAGCCTTCCAGCCGGTGCTGAAGCGAAGAGACCGATAGGCTTGGAACGGGTTCATGCAGTACAGGCCGAAGTAGTCGCACACATCGGGGATTTTGCGATTTTGACGCTTTTTGCCGGGCGAACTGACTTCAGTTGTGACGACGCAACGCTCATCGGGCCTTGCGAGCGCGTATGCGATGAGGAAGGGGTCCTGGCCGACTTCAATGAGTTCGTTGTCTGTCAAATCGGGCGCATACCCCTCTGTGACGACCTTGTTCACAAGTGATGGATCGACAACCTCCTTGAGGCGGAGGACATCCTTGTGAGCGGTCATCCAATCGAGTAGCGGATCATCCTTCTTTCTCCCTGCCAAGACCTCATCCAGGATTTCGACGGGAAGCTGGATGCATCCATTGATTGCCTGATGGCTGACCCACTCCCAGAACTCCGGGACGCTGTCGAGCGGGTAGTACATGTTGCTGGCGTTGATGAGAACGTTTGCATCGAAGAGATGCAGCATTACCGGGTTCCTCTCAAAGAGAGGAGAGGCTCCACGTTGCGAGGCTTCACTCCGAGTACAGTGCCCGCCTTGGTGTAGGAAATCGTTCCATCATCGAGCGAGCGGCGAACCAGTCGCAGGAGAGTCTGGCCCACGCGGTGCCGACGGACCACGTAGTAGTCAGGCCCACCCTCGGCGTTTCTGCTCTTCGCCGCTTCGCGTTGCCTGAACCGCAGATACTCGTCCCGGAAGCGCTGGCTCAGCGTGGCCCAGGTTGTCTTGTCGATGGAGCCAGTCCGGTAGAGCCTGTACGCGACCATCGATCTGCTGACGTGGAGGGTCCGCGCGAGTCGTTCAACGTGATCAGAAAGGGCATTGACGCTCTGCTTCTGAACGGGTGCAAGGGAGCCAACATCGAGTCCTGGAAGTAGGAATTCACCGGCGACATCATTGCAGTAACGCTCGATCCGGTTCTCGCCATCCTCCGCGCTGATTCCGGTATGACCCAGCCAAAGGTGCGCGAGTTCATGCAGTGCGGTAAACGGCCATGCCGCTTTCGCGTCCTGATCATTGATCACGATCATGGGCGCGATGCGATCGGCGAGTGCGAAGCCCCTGAATACTTCCAGTGGGATGTTGGTGTGATGGCTGCCGAGGTTTCCGAGGAGGAGGACAAAGACGCCGCTGGCTTCGATGGTCTCTCGCAGGTAACTGAACGCCTCATCAGCGGACTTGGCGGCGCGGTACGCGGCCAGGCTGAAGTTAAGTTGGCCAGCCATTCGAGCGGCGAGCGTGGGGGCGGGGAGGTCGATGGTCACCGAGTTGACGATTTCGACTGGTTCGGCGTTATCGTCTTCGAGCATCGACCGGATGAGACCCTGGCGCGCCTTGATGTCCCTGACGAGGGCATCCAGTTCAGGATTGAATCTCTTGCGCTCGGGCAGGGTCCGGAAGTCCTGGCCGCGATCCCCGATCTTGGGTGGTTCGGCGAGATAGAAGACCAGAAGCGGCCGGCGGTAGACCTTGGCCATCTTCAGGAGGACGCCGCGGGCTGGCTCGTCTTCGCCGCGTTCCAAGGCCTCAAGGCGTTGTACTCCACTCCGGCCGCGGGTATCGGTGAAACCGAGGGCAAGTGCCGCATCTTCGATTGACAGCCCTGCGGTTCGCCGTGCCCAAGTCAAGATGCTGGGTTGGATGGCGCTCATACGACGAGCCTCGCGTTAACTCCCTGTCGTCTTTCACTCGAATTGTACCGTGAGGCGCATCCAGTGACGAGCACTGGGGCGCAAACTGTCAGGCTGATGCCGAGCATGTCCCGTTGTCAGGGTTGCCGGAGCGTGCAGGCAGGACCAGCATCTCCGTGGCAAGTACAACGTGCCAAGCGTATACGAGTGGTCGAGCACCGGTTTGTGTGACCGGATGGTACAAATTCGGCACTGGGATCGAGTCCAGATTCCAGTCCGGGGGCGTGGAGCCAGTCCATTTGCGGTATACTTTGTTTTTTGGAGGTGAGTCTTCTCAAGTTTTCGCCTCGCGAAAACCTCCTTCCGATTCTGGCTTTCCCGAGCCGGTTCCCCTCTGCTTGCGTCTTTTTTCCCTGCTGACTGCCGTTTGTGCGGGGATCCCCTTCGAGTGCATAACCGGGTACCGGTGTGTTTGCGGTGTCTGGAGGCGCCGAAGCCGTTTTCGGCGGAGGTGTTCTGCCCGCGGTGCCGGATGGCGTTTTCGGAGGCGGAGCACCTGGGCGAGGGGGGCGAGTGCGAGTTGTGTGCGTCAGGGGTGACACAGTTTGCGGCGGCGTACAGTTACGGGTTCTATGAAGATGAACTGCGGGGGCTGATCCTGCTGCTGAAGTACGGAGGGATCCGGACGCTGGCGCCGCGGATGGGGGCGTGGCTGGCGGATGCGCTGCCCCGCGACCGGCGGTTTGACGCGATTGTGCCGGTGCCGCTGCACTGGTGGCGGCAATTGCGGCGGGGATTCAATCAGAGTGAGTTGCTGGCGGCGGAACTGGGGCGGAGGACGGGGCTGCCGGTGCGTGCGGGGGCGATGAAGCGGGAGAGGGCGACGCCGAAGCAGTCGTTGCTGGACAATGCCGGGCGGCAGGCGAACGTGGCTGGGGCGTTCCGGGTGGAGCGTCCGGCGGAGGTGGCGGGTCGACGAATTCTTTTGCTGGATGATGTATTGACGACCGGCGCGACGCTAAACGCGTGCGCGGCGGCGTTGAAGAAGGCTGGCGCATCGCACGTCAGCGCGCTGACGCTGGCACGGGTGGATCACCGCGTGCCGGCGACCTTTGAATCCGCAGTCCCCGCGCCTTCGGGCAGCCCCAATGCAGGAGCGACCGCATGAATGTCAATGGGACGGACCGGCTGCACAGGCCGGTTCTGGTTTTGAACGCGAGTTACGAGCCGATCAACATTTGCGCCGCGCGGCGGGCGCTGGTGTTGATTCTGAAGGGTGTGGCTTCGGCGGAGGAACTGGCACCGGGTCTGCTGAGCAGCAGACGGGTGGCGTTTCCGCTACCGAGCGTGATCCGGTTGCTCGAGTACCGGCGGATTCCGCACCAAAGCCGGGCATTGTCGCGCAAGAACATCATGATGCGGGACAAGTACACGTGCCAGTATTGCCACAAGGTGTTCAACAGTGCGGAGCTGACTCTGGATCATGTGATCCCGCGGTCGCGCGGCGGCGAGACGAGTTGGGAGAATCTGGTGGCGTCCTGCAACCCCTGCAACAACCGGAAGGGCAACCGGACGCCGGATGAGGCGAACCTGAAGCTACTGCGGCCGCCGCGGCCGTTCAGTGCGCACACGGGCCGTCAACTCATGCGCCTGCTGGCGAAGAGCGACGAGCAGTGGAAGAAGTATCTGTTCTACTGAGCCGGATTTGAAGGCGGGGGCGGCGCCGGATTGGGCTGCGGCTTCTTCTCGGCCTTCTTTTCCTTGACGTCCTTCTTCAAGGGGCTGATGATCATGTGGGCGTTGCGGCCCTCGAGCCGGGGTTGGCCCTCGACGGTGCCGTGTTCGGTGAGGTCGCTGGCGAAGCGGAGCAGCAGTTTGCGGCCGAGGTCGACGTGGGCGATCTCGCGGCCCCGGAACTGGACGACGGCCTTGACGCGATTGCCTTCACCGAGAAAGCGGATGGCGTTTTTCTTTTTGAAGTCGTAGTCGTGGTCGTCGGTATTGGGGCGGAACTTGAGTTCCTTGACCTGGATCACGTGCTGCTTCTTCTTGGCCTCGTGCTGTTTCTTCTTCTGCTCGTACTGCCACTGGCCATAGTCCATGGCCTTGGCGACGGGGGGCACGGCGGTGGGCGCGATCAGGATGAGGTCGAGGCCCAGGTCCTGGGCCCGCCGGATGGCTGCCTGGGTGGGCATCACCTCGACGGAGCCATCAGGGAAGACAGCGCGAACCTCGCGCACCCGGATGGCTTCATTGACATTCTCTCTGACGCGGACGCGGGGACGGAACCTAGAAGGATACATGCGGAAATTGGGTGGGGAAAGACATTGTCGGGTTGATTTTACTCCTCAAAACAGAAAACGGCCCTACCGGATTGGAGCCCGGGGCGGCCGTCCTGTTCAAACGAATTCGTGAGCAGCTTCAGTCGTTGCCCTCTAGGGACACTATACTACGGATGTGCTTAGGGCTCAATGGGGTAGTGGGGATTAACCGGCGCGGAGTTCGGCGATGGTGGCGCCGTTGCCGCCTTCGGATGGGGAGGCGGGGTAGTGTTTCTCGACGGCGGGGTGTTTGGCGAGGAGTTCGTGGACCATTCGTTTGAGGACGCCCATGCCGTGGCCGTGGACAACGCGGACGCGGGTAACTTCGCCGAGCATGGCGGCATCGAGGAAGCGTTCGAGCTCTTCTTCGGCGTCGAGTGAAGTCTTGCCGATGAGGTTGAGTTCGCGGGTGAGGGTGTCCCATCGGGGACCGGCGCCGGAGAAGGTGACGCCGGAGGGGAGTCTGGGGGCGGCGGAGGGGCCGGGGGGGAGGACTTCGAGGACTTCGGCGAGGGGGATCTGCATTTTGAGGAGACCGACTTCGACTTCGAGGCGGTCCTGGCCGACGAGGCGGAGGACTTTGGCGGGTTGGCCGACGTCGCGGAGGCGGACGCGGGCGCCGGGCTGGATGGATTCGGGGGCGGGCGCGGGGGCGGGTTGTTCGCCACGGGCGACGGTCCGGACGGCTTCGTGGAGTTCGCGTTTGGTGGTGGCGACCTGGCGGAGAGCGCGTTCGGCCTGTTTGCGCTGTTCGGGGGCGGCGAGGACGCGTTCGATGGTGGCGCGGGCTTCGGATTCGAAGCGTTTCTGGGCTTTTTCGACCTGTTCTTCAATTTCGCGGAGGCGGGCGGCTTCGCGGCGGGCCATGTCTCTTTCGAGAGCGCGTTCGCGGGCTTCGAGCTGTTGCCGGCGAGCGCGAAGGGCTTCGGCTTCGGCGCGGGCGGACTGGACGGAGGCTTCGAGTTCGCTGAGGAAGCGGGCGATATCGCGGCCGGTGGAGGACATGGCGGAGCGGGCGCGGCGGATGAGGCGTTCGGGGAGGCCGAGTTTGGCGGCGATATCGAGGCCAGCGCTCTTGCCGGGTGCGCCGGTGCGGAGGATGTAGGTGGGGGCGAGGGAGTCCTCGTCGTAGCCCATGGAGGCATTGAGGACGCCTTCGGTGGTGGAGCCGTAAACCTTGATGGCGAGCAGGTGGGTGGAGGCGAGGGTATAACAGCCGCCGCGGCGGAATTCGTCGAGGATGGCGACGCCGAGGGCGCCGCCTTCATCGGGGTCGGTGGCGCGGCCGAGTTCGTCGAGCAGGACGAGGGCGCCGGACTGGGCGGCTTCGACCATTTCGCGGATGCGGGCGACGTGGGCGCTGAAACTGGAGAGGGAGTGTTCGATGGACTGGTTGTCGCCGATGTCGGCGAGGACGTCGGCGAAGACGGGGAGGGTGGCTTCGGCGGCGGGGACGGGCCAACCGGACTGGGCCATGAGGGCGAACGCACCGGCGGTTTTCATGGTGACGGTCTTGCCGCCGGTGTTGGGGCCGGAAATGAGGAGGGTGCGCAGGGGGCCGTCGAGGGTGAGGGTGAAGGGGACGACGCGTTTCCGCTGGCGGCGAAAGAGGTCGTCGAGGAGGGGGTGGCGGGCGTCCTTGAGGTGAAAGACGGGGGCTTCGTCGGGGGAGAGAGTGGGGACGATGGAGTTGGTCTCTATGGCGAAGTGGGCGCGGGCGAAGATGGCGTCGAGGGAGGCGAGGGCGCTGGCGGCGAGGCGGATTTCGGCGGCGTGTTCGCGGAGGCGTGCGGTCAATTCGGCGAGGATGCGATGGATTTCGCGGAGTTCTTCATCGGAGAGGCGGACGAGGTCGTTGTTGAGTTCGATGGTTTCGAGGGGTTCGATGAAGAGGGTTTGTCCAGACCCGCTGGCGGCATGGACGACGCCAGGGGCTTTCTTCTTGGCGGAAGGGACGACGGGGACGACGAAGCGGTCGTTGCGGATGGTGACGAACTCTTCCTGGAGGAGGCCGTCGTCGCGGTGGAGTTTAAGGAAGCGGTCGAGGGATTCGTGGATGGAGCGTTTCTGGCGTTCGAGGTCCCGGCGGATGCGGGCGAGGGCGACGGAGGCGTGGTCGTCGAGGGAGCCGTCGGGGAGGATCTTGCCGGCGATGGCGCGGAGGGCGGGGCGGAAGTCGCCGATCTGCTGGGCGTGGGCGGCGAGGAGGGGGTATTGGGGGGCGAGGGGGGCGAGGGTCTGACGGACATCGGCGGCGCGTTCGAGGAGGGTGGCGATGGCGGTGATTTCGAGGGGGTCGAGGACGGAGCCTTCGATGCGTAGTTTGGCGGTGGAGGCTTCGGTATCGGGGAGGTTATCGAAGCGGAGGGAGGTTCCGGAGGCGAGGCCGCCGCGGGGGGAGAGGGTTTGGGCCTGGGTGAGGAAGGCGAGGGCTTCGGTGGTTTCGGCGTGGGCGGTTTCGAGGGCGGGGCGTTCGGTGGTGGGCTGGGTGTGGTTGATGAGTCGGCGGCCGGCTTCGGAGCCGGCATAGCGGCGGATGAGAGCGCGGAGGGATTCGTATTCGAGGAGGGTGAGACTTTCGGGGTTCATCGCCATCCACCATCATCGCAGCGACGAGGGGATGACGGGTTGGGGCAAGGAAACGCCCGGGCGGGTGGCCCGGGCGTGAATCGGACAGGAAGGATTGCCAGAATTATCGACGGCCGCCCGTGCAACGATCGGTACTGAGTAATTGCTGCAGTCTTTCAGCCGGAATGGGGGCATGCTCTCCGTAAACAGCCAGACCGATCATGGGAGCATTTTTCAGATTGAATGGAGCGAGGGAGGGTGGAATGGGTTGATCGGGGAAGGACAAGGCGACGCCGGTGTCCCCGGTGGTGACCCAAGCCAGAAGTCCCTTCGACAGGAAGACGCGCGCGGAGCCCCTCCACGGGGGGAGCATGGATTGGCCGGGAGCGTGCTGGGCTACATAAACGCGAGGGAGGTGCCCTGTCGCCTTTTCCGGCTGGACCAAGATCGTGGTGGCGGCGCAGCCTGGCTGGGCAATGACCTCGACTTCGGCCGGAAAGGCATCGACCGCCGGGTTGGAGTTGTCGTTTGCAGCCGAAGCGGAAAGAAGCAGGGAAAGCGGAAGTAGTAAGAGAAAAGCGAAGTGGTGCTTCATCGTTTGAGATACCTTTTACTGCAGAGTCGATGAGCAGCATATCCTGGCGCTGTGCCGGCGTCAATCCCCACTATTTGGGAATTAACCGCACACAAAGTCAGTGGGTGAAGAGATAACGGGCCGTTGTTTCCATGGAAAGTCAGCGTCCAGTTTGGATTTCTTTGGCGCGGTGGAGGACGCCGGGGGTGCCGGGGGCGATCTGGCGGTTTTGGAGGGAGGCGAGGGGGACCCATTCGGCGGCGGCGACGTCGCTGGCGGCTTCGAGGGTGCCGGAGAGGAGTTCGCAGAGGTAGTCGATGATGACGTAGTGGTATTCGGTGCGGCCGTCGATATCGGGCATGATGCGTTCGAAGACGGCGGCGATGGCGGTGGGCCGGACGAGGAGTCCGGTTTCTTCGAGGACTTCGCGGACGACGGCGGATTCGAGGCGTTCGCCGGACTCGACGAGGCCGCCGGGGAGGGTCCACCAGCCTTCGAGTGGGGGTTTACCGCGCTGAATGAGGAGGACTTCGTCGCTACGGAAGACGACGGCGCCGACGCCAAGCAGGGGGCGGGCGGGATAGTGGCGGCACCTCTTCGACGACGATCCCCTGCGCGGCGTCTGACACCGGCTCGGGCGGGCG
>ERZ761609.1057-NODE-1057-length-26749-cov-9.644939_pt1 | contig 26749 bp, 28 predicted proteins | sample MGYA00511163_ERZ761609 | MGnify/ENA primary metagenome ERZ761609 (study PRJEB28899, sample SAMN02445070) | bioreactor sludge metagenome | biome: EBPR sludge | place: Australia: Brisbane, Thorneside Wastewater Treatment Plant | collected 2011-12-16 ... | reverse complement strand
GTCCAGTCCTATCAGACCAGCGCCGTAGAATCCGTAGTAGATTGCTTTGCTGGGCAACCGCTGATTACGGGCGCGACCTATCGCATCGATCCCGGCAAGAATAAGCAGGTCTCTTCTTTTGAAGAAGGCTTCCGCAACGCGGATTTTGCTATTCCAGACACGCAAATTCTAAAGAACATTCAGGCCGTGCAGAAAAATCAAAATCTGCCGGTCTCTGAAAAGCTTATTTCCAGCGCCCAGTGCAAGGTTAATCTGGACGTGGAGATGGAGACCGGTACGGGCAAGACCTACTGCTACATTAAAACCATCTTCGAGATGAATAAGCGGTATGGCTGGAACAAATTTATCATCATGGTTCCCAGCATCGCCATCCGCGAAGGTATATATAAGTCTTTCGAGATTACCGCCGACCACTTCGTCGAAAGCTATGGTAAGAAGGTGCGGTTCTTTATCTACAATTCAAAACAGCTTCATCATCTGGAGAGCTTTTCTTCTGATGCGGGCATCAACGTCATGATTATCAACATCCAGGCGTTCAATGCGTCTGGAAAAGATAATCGCCGCATTTACGATGAATTGGACGACTTCCAGTCCCGCAAACCCATTGATGTTATTTCCAGCAACCGCCCCATCCTTATTTTGGATGAGCCGCAGAAGATGGAAGGTAAGGCGACGATGGAGGCTCTACCGAAATTCAAGCCGCTGATGATCCTGCGCTACTCCGCCACGCACCGCACCACGCACAATAAGGTGCATCGACTGGATGCGCTCGATGCTTATAACCAAAAGCTGGTCAAGAAAATCGCCGTGCGCGGTATTACCGTCAAAGGGTTGGCGGGATCGAAAGCCTTTCTTTATCTGGAATCCATTCAAATCTCCAAAAATGCGCCACCCGTGGCCAAGGTGGAGATGGAAATCAAACAGGCCAATGGCATCAAGCGCGTCGTGAAGCGCCTGAGCAAGGGCGACAACCTCTATGACCTGTCCAATGGTCTCGACCAATATAAAGGCTTCGTTATTTCACAGATCGACTATACGCAGGATACCGTAGAATTCACCAACGGTGCAGTCCTGACGGCTGGCGAGGCCACGGGCGACGTGACTGAAGCCGCCATCCGCCGCATCCAAATCCGCGAAACCATCAGGGCGCATTTGGAGAAAGAGGCGTCTCTCTTTGCCCAAGGCATCAAGGTGCTGTCGCTCTTTTTCATTGATGAAGTCGTGAAATACCGCGACTACAGCCGCGAGGACGCCAAGGGCGAATACGCTCGTATTTTCGAAGAAGAATACGAAAGCGCGAAAAATGACGTGTTGGGAACACTGGCTTTGGAAAACGAAGGCTGGCGCAAATATCTGGAAGGCATTCCTGCTGCGGAGACGCATAAGGGGTATTTCTCTATAGATAAGAAAACCAAGCGCGATATTGATCCTGACACGGACGCGCGCGGGGAGAACGCCGGTCTTTCCAGCGACGTAGAAGCCTATGACCTTATCCTGAAGGCAAAAGAACGCCTTCTTTCGCGTGAAGAGCCGACACGCTTTATCTTTTCCCACTCCGCCTTACGTGAAGGCTGGGACAACCCGAATGTCTTCGTCATGTGCATGCTCAAGCACAGCGACAACACTATCTCGCGCCGTCAGGAAGTAGGCCGTGGCCTGCGCCTGTCCGTCAACCAGGACGGAGAACGTATGGATCATCCCGCTACGGTGCATGAGATTAACATCCTCACCGTTGTTGCCAGCGAGAGCTACAAGGACTTTGTTGGCAACCTTCAGCGGGAAATCAGCGAATCCCTGTCCGCCCGGCCGCACAAGGCCAATGAAGAATACTTCAAGGGTAAGGTTATCCAGACCGCCGATGGCGGAACGCTGGAAATTACGGCGGCACTGGCAAAAGCTATTGAACGCTACCTTGTCAAAAATGACTATACGGACACGGATGACAAGATCACCGACGCATATCACAAAGCTAAGGCAGACGGTACACTTGCAGCTCTTCCCGATGATCTAAAGCCGTATGAAGTTGGCGTTATTGCTTTGATCGACAGCGTGTTTGATGACTCCAAGCTTCCCAAGCCGGATGACGGGCGCAAGAAAAAGCCCAACCCCCTGAACGATAACTTCAATAAGAAGGAATTTCAGGAGTTGTGGACGCGGATCAACAAAAAAGCGATCTACCGCGTAGAGTTTGACTCGGCGGAGTTGGTCAAGAAATCCATTGACGCCCTCAATAAAATGAAAGTGGAACAGCTCCGCTACGAAATCCGCGCAGGGGTGCAGGTCGATCAGATCACAGATACGCAACTGGCGACTGGGGAGGGGTTTGCTGTTTTTGATACGCAAACAGGTGCGTTAAATGCATCTCTAGGCTCTCAGGTTGAGTATGATTTGCTGGGCAAGATTGCCGAGAATGTTCACCTGACCCGCAAAACGCTGGCAGAAATTTTGGCTGGAATGGGAAAGGCCGTTTTCGATCAATATAAGCAGAATCCTGAACACTTTATCTCTGAAGCTTCGCGTCTGATCAACGAACAGAAGGCTACAACCGTCATTGAGAAGCTCACCTATGATGAAGTGGCTGGTAAATACGATACTAATATCTTCACGGCGGCGCAAAGCGGGCAGGACTTCTCCCTCGCCAGTGAGAAACTCAAGAAACATATCTACGATTATGTTGTTACGGACTCCAAGAACGAGCGTAACTTTGTAAAGGAATTGGACGCCAGCGCCGAGGTTGTAGTATATGCCAAGCTGCCGCGCGGCTTCCTCATCCCCACGCCCGTGGGCGACTATAATCCTGACTGGGCTGTTTCGTTCACCGAAGGAAAGGTCAAGCATATCTACTTCGTTGCTGAAACTAAGGGCAGCATGTCCTCGATGGAGCTACGCAAGATAGAAGAAGAAAAAATCAAATGCGCTCGAAAATTCTTTGAGCAGATCAATTTAAAAATAGAGAAAGACAAAGTAAAGTACGACGTCATTTCCAGTTTTGATAAGCTGATGGATGTCGTTGGTCTGAAGGCGGCGGCGTAATGTTAAGTTCAATTGCGCGACTTGTGCTTACCAGCACGGCGATTTCTCCTGTGCTGGTAACTTATGCCTGGGTTGCATTTAAGTCCGAAAAAAATTGGGTTGCTTTGATATTGTTCTTGTCGTGCGTCGCTCTCACGTGGATATGTCTTAAGCTTCTTGCATATGCTCAGAGAAATTTAGAAAGAAGCAAGTTTAAGGTTACCTCAGTTGAAGCGGCGGATAGAGAAAATATGGGGTTTCTTCTCTTGTATCTTCTTCCGCTGTTTACTTCATCTTTTGACTCTTTGAATTGGGATTTTTGGATACCTGCTGTCATTACATTTGGTGCAGTGGTTGCTACTGGATACAGCTATCACTTCAACCCATTGCTGGGGATAATGGGGTGGCATTTCTATAAAGTTGGAACGGCAGAGGGTGTTACTTATATTCTGATAACAAAGAAACAGATTCGAAACGCTTCTGAAACTGTTGAAATAGGTCAGCTGACGGAATACATCGTCATGGATATGGGAGAAACAAAATGACTCAAAACCTCTTCGCCGCATGTCGTCATAATGGAAGTCTTGTCGTGCGACGGGTGCGATTGGATGCCTCTGTTCAAGCATCAGTTACGGCGTTATTCGCTTCCCAAGAAAGCAGCTTCCGAAGCGGTGTTGATGAAGAGGTTGATTTCAATGGCGCATGGAACCCTGATGCCAATGAACTTCTAACCATAGATATTCCGACAGAGGCGGAAGTTTTTGAGGACGCCATAAATGCGAATGCGAGTAGCATTCAAGATATCGATACATCAAACTTTATAGATGAGGGGATTCGGGCGCTGTTTACGGGGGCAGTGGTGAATGGAAACTCCAAGGTGCTTGTGCAACGCTTTACTTCTATGCAGTTTCTACAAAGAAAATGGGCGCTCTTACAGGATGGGAATGCATTTAGACAGCTGACAGAGCCTGCTTTTTCTTTAGATAATTCTCTGACCTGTATTATTGAAGACGATAAAATAAAATTTAAAAGCCAGCATAAGCTACGTTCAATAATAAATATGCAGGATATTTACAGAGAAGCGACAGATCAGGAAGTTAGGGATTTTTCATCTCATGCGAGTCTGGAGGTCTCAGATATCGATATATTTCTTAACTTAACGGATCAAACGGCTAGGAAGCTTATTAGTGCTATCTCTAATAACAATACCCTGGACCAGTATCCAGTGACTGATATTCAGGCCGCCGCAAATAGGGTGGGGGTTACTATTGACGTTCAAGGGGGGAAAATCGTTATGCCCAACACCCGCGCCGACGTAAAAAATCTACTTCGGTTCTTGGATGACAGCTTATATGAAGCGTCATTAACGGGTCAGCGTTATATTACGAATTCAAAGAGAACCGTATAAAACAGCAGAGTTCATTGGCAGCCTATAACTTGTCCTCTTAATACCGCATAATCCTGCAAAGCCAGAGGAAATACTGCTTCCGTAGGTGCAGATTCGATCTCGTCTGCCAGCCGTCTCTGGAAATCACGGCTGTATTCACGAATGGGTGGGCAAGCACAGGCCGGATCATAATTTGCCATCGCGCAGGCGGTCAACAAGCTCACCACGATTGCGAGGGGCATCCAGCGTCGCACGAAGTTGTGCATCTTTGATCTCCAATGATTTCTTGAGTTGATCTACACGCTCGGCATTGCGTCCTGCTTGCCGTGCGCCAAGCAGAACCGCCGCCGCCGACAGAGCTGCCGCGCCCCAGCCCACGATCCGCAGGAGGTTGCCGGACAACCATGTTTTGATAATTACCCACATTAGCGAAGCCTCTTACGGCGATCATCGATCCGCGCCCAGAGCATGACTCCGATGCCGATCAGGGTCACGGCCAGCAATGCCCACTTTGCGGCATCCAGATACGGCGCGATCCCAGCAAGTGCATCGCGGGCAGGGTCGATGGTTTGCTGGACGGCCTCCACTACGCCGAGACCAGCGGTCGCGGCGGTCGCGGCCTGTCCACCTTTCACGGTGCGGGTTTTTTGGAGGCTAGGTGCTTCCGGCTCTACCCCAGCCAGGACTAGAGCTTTGGTAATTTCAGCGTCGGTGTAGGGTTGTTGGCCGTTTTCGTGTCGAATGATGGCGCGGGTAACTGCGCTCAAATGCTCGAATTTGTGCATATCAAGGGGACGATCTGCATCAAAGCCGGTGTCTCTGGCGACGGCAGAAACATATGCCGTCGTGTTGTTCTCGTTTGCAGGCGCCCAACGGCAGATGATCTGCCGGATGCTGCGGAGCTTGTGTTCGTCTTGATAGGCGATTAGCGTCCGCGCCAGCGCACGGATGCCGTAGCTGGCCGTTTTAAAAACGAAAAACTCGGCATCCGTCTGCGGCGTAGCGAGACCTTGCCACGGATCGGAAGTACGACGGAGGTTGCCGGGGTTGTTATTGCGGATGCCCCGTGCGGGGGTTTTTGCCGTTGTCATGATATTTCTCCTTTTTATCCACCGATTTTCACGCCAGCGAGATACGCAAGGCCGATGACGATTGCCATGAGGGTCGTCTTGATGACGACGGACACAGCGGTTTTGAGAGCTTCTGATTTGACGGCGCGGCAAGCACGAAGCCAATCCCGCAGATCGCGGATATCGGCTCCGGCCTCTGTGTCGCTCAGACCGATCTCCGCGAGGGCTTGCTTTGCCCCATTGCAAGCGGCCTGGGTAAGAAGCGTTTGAAGTTCAAGCCGCGTGAGGTTGATGTTATCTTCCATGATTTATGTTCCTTCTGGATATGGTGGTTGTTCAGGCATTGGGCCGATGCCCGTCTGGAAAATTTCGCGGAGGCTAGTGACGTATTCCTGCCATTCAACTGGAAACAAAATTCCCGCTTTGACGCACCGTAAAGCGGTAATATCGGATTGGATCAGCGCGTCATAGGCGCGATCTTTTATTAATCCAATTAACTCTTCCTCGGTGCTCGGTCTCGTTTGCCAGACCTGAACTAGCTCCTCGTCAATAATAAAACCTGTGACGATCTCCGCATCCGTATCGGCGGGTTTTGTAGTTTCCGTGACTTGGAAGAGACTTGGGATTTCGGACTTGGGAAAATTGGGGGGATATTTTGTTCCGTCCGCGCTGACATAGGGGGCGTTGTCGGCGATGGGGGTGAGGGTTTCGTCTGTGTACATTTTTATTTGTCCTTGTTATCTCCAGCAGACCACGGACATGATTGCATTCGTCCAGCTTCCCGACGCCGTGGCCGTGATAGTCGGTGTGGTTGCCCCTGCGGGGAAGTATTTTGATGCCGAGGAGAAGTTGTAATTCGTTAGTGCGCCGCTATCGTAGTCTTCAACAAGACCGCCCCATGTCCACGATACGGCGTTCTGTGAGCCTGTGTGGCCGATGACAATGGATTTTACCGGAGGCGAGATGCTGCTGATGGTAGTTGCATTTGAGGATGCTGTGGTTGTTGTTGCGTTTGCGTAAACAGTAGTGGATGTCAAGAAGCGCAGAACGTAGATGCAAAGTCGCGTGCTGACTTGAGCTTGTGACCAGTTAATGACTATGGTGGCTGTCGTTCCCGTCGGGACAACAGCAGAGACAATATATTCCGCACCATTCGATAGGTTTTGACCCGCGACTTGCGTGAAAGCCACGCCGCCAATTGTGCCGCTAATGCTCCCGCCGGAATCGCGCGCGCCCTTGACGCAAACGACGACAAGGCGGTTCGGATCGTCAGCAGGGCCGATGTCTGCGGTGTAGCTATAAGACGAGGCCGTGCCGGATAAAATCTGTCCGACAATAAAAGTGCAAGTTGGTTCTGGCTCGCTGAAATGTATAACAGGAAACGTAAGCATGACCCCTCTCTTTATATAAACACGGCGGCGGCCCCATAACCGGAGGAATAGCTATTGCTTCCGGTCATCGTTAATGTGCCGGAACCTGGACCATCGGATTTTGCATGGGCCATTATCCAGCTTGATGCGCCGCTACCGCTGGTGCTGTAGGCATCAGTAACGACGTCTTTCAAAACACCCGCAACAGAAGCGGAGTAAGATGACTCAGTAGAACGTGAACGGGCGATGCCAAGAATGACGGATGGCTGTGAGGGCATCGTTCCTGTAATGTTATAGTCAACGCCAGAGACCGCGCCTGTTAGGGTTTGGTTGAGTGCCGAAACGCCAGTCAATACCCAGCCACATATCCTCAAAGCAGCTGAACACGCCAGATTGACCGTTGTGCCAGATGGAACAAAGGCGTAGCCCATCACCAATGGATCAGATATGGAGGGCTGGACAATAATGGTCGCCGCTGTTCCGTTGATGGTTGGCGTAGCGAAGGCACTGGAAGCGTCTTGTTCCTTTTGTGCGGCGACGACCACGATACGGTCTGGACGTTCAGGGCCAATGGAAAGGCCACTAACTGAAGCGGCCACAGTCATGCCAAGAAAGGCAACGTCGGGTGCGCCGCCGCCGAATTGGCTCATGGGAAAGGTAAACATTACGAGAAGGCTTTCTGGCAGACGCCGTACATATTCGTGCCATCTGTCACGAAGGTGAGAATGTCGACAGCATTGGCGGCGGTTGAGAGAACGGGCGTGACTCCGTTGGGGAATTTATAAACGGCGTTGTAGGCCAGCGTTCTGCTTCCCGTCGCATCCTGTTTAACGATCAGGACGTAGGTTGCACCCGCGACTTTGTTGCTGGGGTTGCCGAGGGTGCGGTTTCCTGCCAGCGTTACTGTACAGACTTGGTTACTTGAAGCATCCCAAGTCACCGTCGACGCGTCCGTCAGGGTGGTGGCGGTAAAGTTCTGGGTTTTTGTGTAGCCTTGAGCGACGTTGGTTTTGGAGATGTTCGCATCATAGGCTTGGACGTTTGTGCCGATGGCGAGGCCAAGATTAGTACGGGCCGCGGCGGCGGTGTTGGCTCCCGTTCCACCTGCGGCGATAGCTGTAATACCGCTTGCGTTCAGCAGAACAAAGTTTGTGCCATCGAATATCAGCAAGTAAACGCCGCTTGCCACTAGCATCCCTGCCGTTAGGTTCGCGCCATCGAGAGTTTTGATATTTTTTGCCGTAAGCCCATTGATGGCGAGGGTGGATGAGCCTGTATTGGCGTTGGCGGGGCTGAGGGTAACGATCTGTCCAGCAACATAATCCGTGATCGCGGGCGTCGGTGTAATGACGTAGGTGTTGGCGCTCCCTGTGTCGGTGGCGAAGTTTAAAAGGCGAATAGTTGCCGCCCCCAAATACGGAGAAAACGTGTTTGTCGTGCTGTTAACCTCGCCCAGGACAATCCAGTCCGAACCATCATGGACTTTCATGAGCCAAGGCGTCGCGCTGTCGTCCACCCAGACCATCCCCGCCTCGGCATAAGTGGGCGCGGTCGATCCCTTGTGGTGGTTTAAAAGAGCGCGTTTGGCATTATTGTCCTGAGTGCGGTAAGTGAGACCAGAGAGGTTTGCGCCCAAAATAGGGTTGAATTGTGTCATGTCTCCTCCTTAAGTTTTCCCGTAGCCCTTGGCGATGTAGTCGAAGGTTCGCGCAATCCCCGCGTTTGCCCCGTCAAAAAACTTGATGCTGAAACCTGTCGGGGTGCGGTTGGTGATGGTGAAGTGATCGCCCGTCTCCATGTCGCTGGAGGTCACTCCAATGACAGGCGTTTCCTTGAAGGCATAGAGGAAGGAAATGTTCGAACCGTCAGGAAGCGAGATCAGGTTTTTCTGCGCGTCCGTCCGGTCAGGCATATCAATGTTGACGAACAGTTCCGACGCCAGCGGTGAAACTCCTGGCTGGAAGCTGAACAGCAAAATGCGACATTGGAATGCCCGCGCCGTATAATCCCCCACAACAAAATTCATCCAGTCGCTCCAAACGGGAGAGTCGGATGGGTCGTCATTGGTGGTGCGGACTTGAAGCTGGACGTTGTAGGATGTCGAGTCTGCGCTCTGGTCAAAATCCCCCATCAAATCGACGTTGATGACGGTATCGAAGTTTTGTTGCAGGCTTACGCCATCGACGGCAATGCTGGCGGTGAGTTTGGAGGTGTAAACATCTCCTAGATCGCAGTTATTAAAAAAGTAGTAAGTGCCGGAAGACAGGATACCGCTATCCGTGAAGTCAAGATTTTCTGCGGCATCGACATCTTCGAGATCATCGAAAAGGTCTGCACTGTCGAGCCGGAGAACGCCAGAATCCGCCGCCGTGCCATCATGGACACCCAGATATTTCGGCTGCTCCGTCAAGACTGTGACGGCGTTAAAGCCTTCAACATCGGCGATGGTTGAAACCACTCTCGCCTCGTTGACGCTTTCGCGCCCACCGAAGTCCATCGCCTTGATCAAATACGTCCCGACCAGGGCCGGAACTGTAACCGAGGTGGCGGGTGCGGATGCCCTTAAGACCAGATCTACCGAACTTGCCCATGTTGCACTGCCGGACGTGTCGGGCGAGAATTTGATGCGGTAGTGGTTAAGGTCGATATTCGGAACGGCGTCCCACGACAAATGCGCCGTCTGGCCGTTGACGTTGACCTGGAAACCCGTCACATCGGAAGGCGGCTCTGTCGCGCCGATGACGTTCTGGTTAGTGATGACTGTCGGCAGCGAGGTCAGGCCGTTGCTGTTTTTATACGCAAGGCTAATGTCGTAGTATTCAGCCGCCTCGACATCGATCACCCTGATCTGGTTGCCAGACTGGATAAAACTGGCTGACCGGAAGGTCGTTTCTCCGTCGGCACGGATTTGCACATCGGTGAACAGAACGCCCGAATAAAGGGGCGTTGCCAGTGTCATCGTGATGGTAGAGGAGAACGATCCGTCTGGGTTACGGATCAAGGCTTCTTCGCCCGTCTGGACGCTGATGACAACTGGAGACGGCGGGCGTTTCAGGTCTGCCGGAACGGTGATGTTGCTTTCGTAAGGCGGGATCGTACCAACATCTGCCGTATGAACGGCAGGTGCGGCATCGACACAAGTAATCCGTGCGGTCAGGTCGGACTGCGGCTCGATACTCTTGACGATACACTCAATGCTTTCCACCCCCGTCTCGCCAAAAAGAACGAGATCGCCGACACCTGGCGCCTCGGCAAAAGACAGAGGTGTGGAGAGCGTGAGGGTCTTGGTTTCTCCGGCGACGGTGGTCAGGGCGCAGATCAGGCTAGCGCCATCAGCCTTGCGGACGCGGATGGAGTAGCTTTTATCTGCTTCCATCGTAAAAGTATCGTCAACGACGACAACCGTCACGTTGTCGCCGTCATCTTGCAGAGCTTTGATGCGGGCAGAGCCAAGGCCAACCAGCAGAACGTCATGGGTAATCCGGATCAGATCGCCTCTTGTGCAGACGATATGCTCGATGTCCGTATTGAAGCTGAAGGTTTCAGGACGCAGACGTGCTGTGGCGATATGGTAGCGTCCGTCCTTCCAAGCTTGATCGGGATTTGTAATCCCAATCAGCTCCAACCCCTCAAATTTCGTGGCATTGCTGGCATCGTAGCCGTCGTCGTAAACAATCCTTTCGTCAGCTTGCCAGTCATTGTTGCGGTTCAGGAACTTAACCCGAAAACCATGCGGCAGTTCAGGGAAGGCTTTTTGCGATTGGAATCCGAAGCTATTGCGCGGCGTGAAATGCTGTGCCGGAACGCTTTGCACCTTGTCCTGCACCACGCGCCATTTACCGTCGATGACAGCAGGGCTTGCGCGTCCTGCGGCGGCGATGTCGGCAAGAAGGTCGTGGACGCTGAGTTGGCTGTCCACCACATAGTTGAATTCACGCCCCGCCGCCGTGCAGTCTTCGTGCCATTGCTGGAGGGCGGGCAAATCAAGGCGGCTGTTGTCGAGCGCGCGAGCATTGGCCTTCCCCTGCAAGACCTCGCGGTAAATAGCGGCGGGGTTGGCGGTCTCGCGCACGACCCAGCTTGAGCCGTTCCAGTCCGGCAGGATGGAGCTGACGATACCGCTGAATTGATCGACCACCCCGTTGAGCTGGTCGGTCGCCCTGATCCGCAAAACCGTAACGGCCAGTCCGTTGATTTTGACGGGGTTGTCATTGCGAAGAGAACGCAAGGCCGTCCAGACGACTTCATCGATGATCGTGTCGCTGGTGCTGTCTGCTGTCGTGCGGCGTACCCGCACGTCGTATTGTCCCCGCGTAACCTTGAAGCGAAGCCCTTTGCGGACGGCGGCACTTTGTTTTGCCGTGATACTGAGGGCGGGCGTATCTGTGCCAGCGTTGACCCACGCGCCTGTTCCGGTCGGGGCGTATTCCACCTCGATATTGACGGTCTGGTTGCTTTTGCTTCCGCTACTGCCGTATTTCGCCAGGCCACGCGGAAAAGTCACGTCGATGCTGATTTCATCGACATTGTCTTCCGTTGTCCGTACTTGCCAGTCGGCGGCGGCTGTGAGGGTGACGGAAAGATCGTTCTGGTTGATCTGCTTCGTGAAAAGCGTTAACGGCTCGTCAGTTTCATAGCCTTGGCGTGTTTCGACTTCCACATCGTCAAATTCATCGATGCTGGTGTCGCCGATCCGCAAGTCGCTGATCGCAAGAGGGCCATAACCCCAGACAAAGAGCATACGGACGTATTGGTCGTTGCCGACAATCTCCGTAAAGGGCAACGCCCCGTAGGGCGGCATCATGCGGTGCTTGCCAAGGGGCCGCGGGATGGCGTTGAAGCGGAGGACTTGGTTTTTGCCCCCGCTGATAAACTGCGTGGGTTTTTCTGTAATGCTGGCGACGCTTCCGCCGTTCTTCTGCTTCGATGGCGGGGCGATGGCGTTAATCACCAGTCTGCCGACAACGCTAACAATCCCCGTAGCTATGGAAAGGCCGCTAATGCCGCCGACCGTCCACGAGATCAGCCCCGCAGACGTAGCCGTAGCAAGCCCTGTCGCGGTCGCCAGCGAGGCTCCGAGGGCTGGGGCGGCAACGATAAGGGCGAGAGACAGAACCGTCGCAATGGGGTTTTTTCCGCCTCCTTTGCCTGGAACGACACGGATGGTGACGACCGTCCCCGCCTTGGGCCGGACGGACAGCCACATGGTTTGCGGAATATAGTCCCCGTTCACGAAAACATGGGCAAAACGGACGGAAACGCGGGGGATAGCAAAAAGGACGATTTCAGCAACCGTCCAGCCCTGCGGGATTTTCTCCTTGATGTTGCGGACACGAAACGGCTCAGGACAAGCCGTCAGCCAGACCATCTGTTCCGGTTTCTCCATAGCGATAAAATCCTGTGACCCTTAAAGCCCAACGGGCAGATGCGTAACTGTCGAGGACGCTTCCGATGCCGACCTCGGCGTGGAGCATTCGGCCTCTCTCAATGACGAGACCGACGTGGATGGGTTGCCCGCGCATTCGCAGAACCACCACATCGCCGAATTTTTCTTCTCCGTGTTCGATAGGAATCCAATGCTTGCGCTCTTCTTCGATGAGTGGTGCAAGCTGGTCTTCGCGTGTCGTGCTGTCGTAGTAAGTCGAGTAAGACGGCAGGGCGACACCGAACTGTTCTCCCATGACGAGCCGGACAAGCCCCCAGCAGTCGACGCCCTTCCGGTCACGGCCATGCTCTTTGAAAGGCAAGCCAATGTAGTGGCCGACCCAAATTGGGATGGACATTTGCTGAAACCTTTGTTTTTCTTTCTACGTAAAGGAGAACAGAATGAAAGATGAGGACTTAATCCGTCACGCCTACGACCAAGTTGTTAACTACGGGGCTAGACTTTTTTCTTTTGCTTCAGGAAGGCCGCTAAAATCAGATGGCCCGTTAGATAACAGGCAAAAATTACTCGCTCTAGATGACCTCGCGGCTTTTGCTTACCATGCACGCCGCCTGATGGATTTGACTGGTACAAAGGAAAGATTTTTACAGCAAGAAATACCAGGAAAGACGCAAGGGAAGAACGCTATTGGCATTTCTCGAATATTGAACGTAATTGTGCATAGTGAGAGAATTGAAATTCTACGAACTGAATTTGATGCGGCACTTCTCGGTTCAAGCGTTAATGAGGTTATGGAGCTGCTTGTCAATAACAGCGCCATGGCTGAAAAACTCATTCCTGTCACAGTTATAATTAAGTCAGATCACAGCGACCATATGACTTTCAAGCTAGAAGACCTGATAGAAAGATTCCAAGAAAAGATTTTAGCCCGCATTATAGAGGTCTGTGACAAAGCCAAAATATATTTGGACGCGGATGACTATTAAAATAGACCTGGGAAATCCGCTGGCGAAAACACCCGCGCTGGGTAAGGTTCGCCGATGAACTCCTCCAGCGTGAGGTCGCCCTCGACTGTGAGCTGGTCGTAACTGATGTTGGCAAGCCGAAAATCCAGAAACTCAGCCTCCACAACGTCTGGCGTTGCCGCCATGACGATACGAATGGTGACGAAGGGAGCAGAGCTGATGGTACGGATGGCGAGGACAATCTCGCGGCTGATGTTGTCGATACGCAATTTGGCGCGTGGTGGCCTGTCGTCCACGTCGTCAGGCAAAATGACCTCAAAAGGAAAGGCCACATAGTTGTCGCCGCCGTGCAGGACATCCTGTCCGCTACTGTTGACGCGGATCGGTTCTTCCAGATCTGGGTGGCTTACGCTGATCAGGACGACGAATTCATGTTCCGTCTCCTGAGCGTAAACGGCCTGTTTTAGCTCGGCGCTGACGTTGCGGCTCATGGCTGTACCTCGAATTTCAGGGCCACGCGCCAACGGCCTGGGCCGAAATACTGGCGTTGTGGCGGCGCACCGAATACAACGGTTATCGTGCCGACATCCTCTCCTGGCGTGGGAAGCTCGAAGGGAAGCGTTTCCTTGATGGTGTCCTGAAAGAACGTGACCAAGGCATCCCACTCTGCCGTCGTCATGACCATCGAGCCGGAGATGGTGCGGATGTTTGCGGTGGTTTTTCGGCGACGTTTCGGTGGCCCCGCATCCATCGTTGTGGTGATGACGTTATCGGGCAAGCTATCGCTGAAATCCGAAGCGGCGAGCCGTTGCGGAAGTGTTTCAGGCCAAGAGAAGGACATGGGTTACCTCGACGCCAAGCCGCCCGACCGCGCCAACGCCCGCGAAGAACGGGAACCTGGGTCGCTGAAAAGCTGGGCGTTCATTTCGTCAAGCTGAACGATAAGATCGCGCCCACCGGAGGCATTGGGTTTTTCCTGCACCGTTGCTTTCGCGCTGGTGTTGTTGTTGATCGTGACATTGACCGTGCCGCCACCCGACATCGTAACGGGGATGGTGCGTCCGTCCGGCAATGGCACATAGGCTTCTGGCTTCCGCCCTTCACCGAACATGGCGACCTGCGGGGAGTTGGCGATGCCACCGTTGGCGTAACGGTGCAAAGGCAAAGCCCCCGCCGAGGTCATGATGCCGCCCTGTTCAAAGGGCAAAAGGCCGGAAATGAAAGAGGCAAACCCGCCGCTTTCAAGGCTATTGAATAACGGCTCGGTGATCGACTTCCGCACCGTCATGCGGAGAATATCGTCCATGATGGAATTGAAGAGATCGCCGAGAGATTTCAAGCTCCGCCCGCCTGAATTGACAAACTCGACAATCGCATCCTCCGCGCCGGACATGGCGTTGGTAAAGAGCTTTTCAATGTCCTTTGCGGTATCCTCGGCCTGGTCGCGGTACGCATGAAAGGCGCGGAGCGCACCCGCTTCCACATCTTTGCGGGCGGCAAGGTTATCATCTTCTGCTTTGGCGACAGCGCGGTTGTAGGTGTCTTGGCTGATCGCGCCAGCATCTAACAGCCCTTTCAGGCGCAAGATTTCCGTGGCGTAGGCTTCCGTAGCGGAGCGCGTGTCCTTGGTGACCTGTTGGCCCTCGCGCTGAAGCTGGGAAAGGCTTTTTTGAGCCTCTCCTTGGTCGTAAAGGGAAGCTGCAAGTCGGGCGACTTCATCGCGCTGTTCTTTTGTCGCGCCATCAGAGAGCCGCGAAACAGCGTTTTGAATGAATGCCGCCCGTTTGTCCGAAAGTTGCCCGATCTGGTTTCCGAGATCGTTGATAACTTTCTGGTTGGCCTCGGAGGCACGTTTTGCGGCTTCCTGGGCGGGTTTTTCAATCGCCGCAATTTTGCGCTGGGCGATGGTTTCTGCTTCCTTGATCGCGCTGTCGACAGAGGCGGCGTTGCTCCCGTCTTTCTCGCGCAGGGCATCGAGCCTTTGTTTCGTGACCGCCAGCTCTTGGTTGACCTTGGCGATGCGCTCGGCGGGTTCGGTCATGAGCGTGTCGAGGGTGGCATCGAGAGCCTTCCTCTGCTCGGAAAGCTGCTCGTTCCGCATATCGCGGGCGGCTTGCTCCTGTCCGGCGACGGCGGCGGCTTTTTCCTCGGCGGCCTTGCGGGTCTGGTCTTTGGCTTCTTGAAGGATGCGGTCGAGGTCAGCTTGCAGTTCTGCAACACGACGCTCTTGAAACTGGATCGCGCCGTTGTTGAAGCCGAGGACATTGTTGTCGCGGATGTTCTGCAAGGCGTCTTGGGCCTGGAGGAGCCTGTTTTGCGCCTTGTAGATTTTCTCTCCCAAGGTATCGTCCTTGAGCATCCCGCCAAGGCTTTCCACGACGCTGGCAAGCCCAGAGAGTGAGCTTTTGGCGGCGGAACTGACAGCTTCCGTCTGCCCGATACCCTTCAGCAAATTATCCCAAGCATCGGAAAGGCGGTTGGCGGCTCCAGCGAGACCTCCTGCTTCTGCCTTACCCGCGCCGCCGACCTTTTTCTCTAGAGCGTCGAGGATGATTTTCTGGGCTTCGGCCTGTTTGCCGGTCTCGACCAGATTCTTGATGGTGTCTTGCTGGCTCTCGCTCAATAGACGGTAGCTTTTTTGCAAAGACCCCAGCCCATTGATCGGGTCTTCGAGGGCTTTGCCAAGGCCAGAGATATTCGACTTCAGGTCGCCGCCAAAGGTGGCTGACATATCTTGCGCCAGTCGCAGGGTACGCGTGAAAGTTTCCCCTGCAACGGAATGGAAGGTGGCAAGCACCGTCGCCGCATCCTGCACCTGTTCGGCGGTTGCCAGCGTCGACTTTTCGATTTCCTCTGCCGTCGCCGCGATTTCCTTGGCGGTGAGGCCAGAGGAATTTCCCGTCGCCCGCAAGACGGCTTCAAGGCGGGTGAAAGACTGTTCGGCCTGTGCCGCCGCCTCCAGCCCCTTGACCAGCCCCAGAGCCAAAGCCCCCAAAGCCGCACCCGCCGCGAGACCATAGGGGCCGATCGCTTGGAGTGCCGCCCCAAGCGGCCCCAGTTCTCCTGTCATACTGATGGCAGAGCCTTTGACATCGTTGGCGGCGGCATTGATGGCAAGCAGAGCCTTTGATGTCGGCTTGCCCGCCAGCTCGATCCGCTTGAGGGACTTTTCGCCCGTCTCCCCAATCTCGCGTAGTTCGGCTTTGACCTTCCCCCCATCGAGGACGGTCAATCGGATGGCAAGGTTGCGCTCGGTCATCTGTTTTTCAGCTCGTCAGCGATTTTTTCATTGAGGGCCGCGGTCACGCCCGCGTCGCAGGCGGGCAGAAGTTCCGCCGTCGCCGCACAGCTATAGCCCAGCGTTTCGGACATCTTCAGGTAGGCTTGGAAATCCATGCCCATGACGGTCGTGTTGATCATGCGGAGTTGACTTGAGGTTTTGAGGGTGACATCCCAGGCTTGCCACCCCTCTAACGTCAGCGGTTCGTGCTGGCGGTAGGGGCAGATTTCGCCTTTTTCATTTGCCTTGCTCTCGGCACAGGGAAGACCGGATGCGGCGCACCCATCGCAATAAGAAGGCCCGCCGCCAAAATGCCAGCGGCAACGAGCCGTCAGACGTTTTTTTCCTGTTCCAGCAACAAGGCGGGCGCGAGGTAAAGACGCTCGAAAGCATCCGCCACAGGCCAGAGGTCGAGTAACGCATGGATATTGTCCGGCGAAGGCGGCAGGACGTTTCCGGCATCGTCACCCACACCCTCCCACTCAATGACGGCGACTTCCGCGAGACATTTCAGGAGCGACGTGCCGCGCTGGATCGGGTCTGCGGGGTTGTCTTTCAGTGCGGCGGTGCGGGCGGCCATGATGACCGCCGTCGATGCCGGACGCACGAAAAGACGCAGATTAGGAAGAATATCGAGCCAGTAGTTTTCACGTTTGAGATTGAGGGCAATCATTAGGCGTAGGTCTCCACATCGTTGTTGAGGGTGACGGTCAGCATACGGGCGGGGCTGGAAGCCTTTGCCGCTTGCCAATCGAAGGTTGCTTGAATGCCGCCAGGGCCACTGACGGCAAGTTTCGGCTTGGGAAGGAAAACCTGGTGCGCCGTGAAAACGAGGAAGAAGTCCTCGCTGATCGTGTAGGCGAACTCCAGTTCGATGGGCGTGTTGTTGGTGGCGGCGTCGATCAGCGCGGTGTCTGCGAAACGGACGTCGATATTGCCCGTCAGCGCGGCGATGGTTGGGTCTGCGCCCTCGATCTTGCCATCGGATCGGATGGTTTCGATCCTCTCCAGATTGTTGCTGTAGGTGAGCTGTGCGCCTGTGACGTTACCTAAAACCGACCCATCCTTCTTGACTGAGCCTTGGAACTGGTTGAAGCGGGTCAGGCTCAGGGCTGTCGGTGTCCCGCCGCCGCTACTTGAAGCGCGGCTCTCGCCTTGGGCGATGCAGTTGATGGTGGCGTTTGCCGCCCCAGATCTGGAGAAGTTGAGCTGGAGAGAGTTGGCGCGGATGCCGGAGCTGAGGAAATAGGCCGGAATGTCGGGCATTCCAACCTCCAAGGACAGGCTCGGCAAGGCGGCAACACCGGAAACGAAGGTGTGAGTGTAATTGTCGCCATCTTCTTCCGTCGTCGGTGCGCCAAGAAGAGCCTTCAGCCAGAGGCCAAAGTTTCGCAGATCGACAGGGACGACGACGTTGCCCTCCACGCGGATCACGTCGCGGATCGGGGCGGCAGGATCGCGGCCTTGTCCCAGAAGGTCGGAGGCGATTAGGCCCTGTTCCGAGCCGAGATCAGACGAGACGAAGGGAAGCTGGTTATAGTTCCCGCTGGGCGGTGTGCCGTAGCTGGACTCAAATTTACCCACAAGCTGGGTATTCGCGCCGTATGCACGAGCCATGTTTTTCTCCTTTTGTTAATGAAATTCAGCCGAGTGGATCGGCGGTGACGTAGATCAGTTCCAAAGTCACGGTGGCGGCTTTAATAGAGGCCGCGCCCTCGACGGCGAGGGTGCTGGTATCAGGGGCTTGCGCTGTGACGATGTCGCAAAGACCGCCCAAGGTTTTGTTCTCGGCCACCATGACAGCGATTGCCGAGAACAGGCCATCCAATGCCTCGTCGCGGGCGGCGGCGGTATTCTTTTGAACGGCGACTTCCAGCGGTATGCGGTGCTGCCAATAATAAGATAAGGGCGATAGGATTGCCTCTGGCTCCCCTGGCTCTCCGTCGCGCATGACAATCAACCCACCCTCTGGAATTTTTTCAGGGAAGGATTCATTGCGGACGACCTTCACGTCGGAAATGGTCTGCAAAGCGGTGAATAGGGCTTGCAAAATGGTTTCTCGCGCTGTCATGTGGTCGCTTTCTCGTCAGGCCAAGCGGCAACTACCAACTCAGGGAGCTGGTCGATCCATTTCTTGGCGACGCTATCGATATCAAACCGCTTCTTGAGGGTGACTTCTGGTATCAGCAGAAACATGACGACGGTGGCGACACGTCCTGTTTTGATACCCCGCGCGCTAGCGGCGCGAGCTTTCCCTTTCTTGGTAACGCGGAAGTCGTCGACCACCAGAAGCCCGATCTTTCGGTTTCCCTGTGGCGGCACATAGCGCAGAGGGATATTTGCTTCGGCAAAATCGGCGGGTGTCAGGCGGCGGCCTTCACGACGAATGACGTATTTCGTCGGGATCGCCAGAAACCGCCCGCGCTTGTTCTTGATGGTCACACCTGTGGCAAACGCCCCGATGATCTCAGGAGCTTTGGTGTAAACAAACCCTGCGGCGTTGACGCTCATGCCGCCCTTGGGGTAAATCTCGCCACGCCAGCTCTGCGCGAGGCGGTTGCCCAGCCCCGCACCTGTGACTTGATGGCGCAATTCTTCTTTCAGGCCGTCCGTCGCTTGCTTTACGCCACGGCTGACGGCGGTTTCCGCATCCTTGACCTCTTTCGCCATGACAGCTTTGAGGTCTCCAAGAATGGCGGCTTTTAACTGCATGGACTGACATCCAGCGTCCAGACCAGACCTTCTCGATCCAATTTGGGTTCGCTCTGTACATTAAAGGTGTCTGCGCCGAGTGTGATCTTATCCCCTACGGTGGGTTCTAGGACTTCCGAAGCGCGCACATCGAAAAGCATGGTGGTGGTGTGGAATTGCCCCTCGCCAAACCCCACCACCGTATCGGGCTGTTTGGCGATCACTCGCACCGGATAAGGTGTCGATGTGCCATAAGCCAGATAGGTGGCGGGCTTGCTCAAGACGGGATCAGCGAAAAGCTGATCTATCATGCCAGGAAAGGCCACGATTACGTCCGTTTGGCTTTGATGAGGGTCTTCGGACGGGTGCAGATCGGAAGCGGGTTCGACTGCGTGTGCAGTTTGACCCAGCGACCGAACTCCTGATCCACGGCCTGTTTCGCGTAGCGCGGCAGGCCGAGGGTGTTCGCCGTCTCCACGAAGTCGGCGGGCGCGTTGTACTGCCGGAACAGCCCAGGCACGCCGACAGGGAAGAAGTGGGCTTTGTCCGTGGGGATAAAATCCACACTCCCCACCTTGCCGCGATATTCTTCGAACACGATGCCGGCGTATTCGAAGCTCTTGCGGACAAGACCCGCCCGCAGGAACGCACTTTCCTGATAGCGGCGATAGGCTTCTTCCACTTCGGGATGGCTCACCAGATCGTCGAAGAACGTCGCGGAGCAGAAGGCGTGGACGTAGGCGTAAGGCGACGCCGCCAGCTCATCTTCGATCTTGCGGATCACGTCGTGGCACTTTTTGCGAACCGCACCTTTGGCGGGCGAGGCATTGTCAAGATCGAAGTCGATCTCGCTATATGCCGACACGCCAAACTCGGTGAACAGGTCGTAAAGAACCGTCGAGCCATCCGCGTCAAGGACTTGCCCCTTGATCGCGCCGATCCGCAGGTGTTCCAGCGTGGCATCGTGCTTACGTGCCATTTCCGCGAGGCGGAAATTGACCACGCTTTGCACACCGTCCAGCATACTTTCGCTCCCGAAGGAACGGACGTTCTGCACCTCGTCGGCCAGAACGGTGTCCTCCAGGGCGATATGCGGCACGACCAGAGAACGAGCTTTACGCTTGTTGTGCTGGTTTTGCTGTGCGGGTGCGCCACGCTGGCTGGTTTCGATGAGCGACAGAGAGCCTTCGCGCTCTTCGATCATCACGGACGTGGTGGACACGCCGCTTTCATCGAAGAGGCCAAGCTGCCCCAACCGCCCAGGGACGAACGGGATTTTGTTGATCGCGTCCGTGAGCGACGTCAGCGAAAACGCTGAGTTGCCAAAGATGTCGAGTGTAAGCATATGTATTTCTCCTTATCGTGCGATGATGTCGAGGGTTTTGAGCTGGGCGAGAGCCGCAGCTTTCTGGTTTGTGTCCGCGCCGGAGAACCAGATCAGTTCGGCGGCGTTGACTTCGGCGTGACGGGCGACAACCACACCGTTCTTATCGGCGGCGGTGGCATCCACCGCGTCGAGCAGGATCGCCACGGCGGTTTGAGAGCCGTCCGTGTTGGCGGGGTTGTATTCCTTGTACTTGCCGGAGCCTACGGCGACGGTGATCGTGAAGCGGTCACCCGCCACGAAGTCCGTCGCGCCATCGGCGATGGTGAAGTTGACAGCACCCGCAAAGGGTGTGCCGACCACAGCCGTACCAATGGTCACGCCGTCAGGGTCTTCAACCGAGAACGTGCCGAGGTTGCTCCCAGGCTCGATACAGGTTGCGGTATAGACCCCCGCCTTGGCGGTTGCGCCCGCCGAGACCGTGCCAATTGTGCCGTTGCCTGTGTTGCCGGAGACCGCGGCCCCCGTCGCCGTGCCGACCGCGACCTTGCCCAGCACATGACCAGGTTGCAGGTTTTGGCCGGAAAGAACGGTGATGGCTTCGCGTGACAGACTGCCGTTGGCCTCTGTCACGAGGAATTCGGCCTTGTGCTGGCCTTCGGTGAGTTCGGTCATGGTTAGTTTCCTTTCTTGTTACGCGCCGCATAGATCGCCGCCGTGTCGATCTTCGGTTCTGCGTTGGTGGGGTTGGTGTTGGCGGGGATTTGTCCGGCGATGGCCGTCGCATCTGCTTGCGCGGCGCGAGATTCCAAGAGCGCCTTCCGCACCTCGGCGGCGGGCGTGGACTTGGAAATGAAGGCCAGAGCCTTGTCGGGAACGCCCGCGAGCTGGCACAGCTCGGTGATTTCCGTGACGTAGGACATGGCTTCCGTCCGCGCTTGTTGCTGGAGAGCAGCGAGATCGGGTGAGGCCTCCATGCTCGTGGTGGGTTGTTCTTGAGTTTCGCTCATCGGCGTTTCCTTTCGTTTCAGGTTGCGGTTGATAGAAGTGGATGGACGGGCGACTTTCTTGGTGAAATCGGACAAGGCGTCGTCCATCGTCCCGATCCGGTCTGCAAGTCCTGCGGCAAGGGAAGCCTCGCCGAAGTAGAGCGCCGCTTCCGTCGATTGGATGGCGGCGAGATCAATCCCGCGCATCCGTGCGACGGATGCGGTGAACAGCCCGTAGATGCGATCCACCTCCGCTTGCAGTTGGGCGCGGGCGGGATCGCTCAAGGGTTCATGTGGGGAAAGGTCGTTCTTGCGCTCTCCGGCGTAGATGGCGGTGTATTTCAGACCAGCGTCCGCTTCGGCCTCGCTCTGATCGAGATGAACGGCGATCACGCCGATGGAGCCGACCCCGCCTGTGCGCGAGAGATAAATGCGCTCGGCGGAGGCCGCGATGGCATAGGCGGCGGAAAAGGCTTCGTCATTGGCAACCGCCCAGATGGGTTTGTGCTTCCGTGCCGCGAAAATCTTGTCGGCAAGGTCGAACACGCCGCCCGCTTCGCCGCCAGGACTGTCGATGTCAAGCAGGATGCCCTTGACGGCATTGTCTTGCAGGGCGGCATCCAGACGTTCCGCGATCAGGCCATAGCTCGTGAGACCACTTTGTGCCTCCAGTCCGACCGTCCGGCGCACCAGCGTCCCGACGACGGGGATCACGGCAATGCCGCCCCTGATCTCGTAATCCCGCAGGGTTGGTTTCGTGCCGAAAGGCAAAGCCTCTCCTTGCAGACGGGGAATGATCACGCCGAGGACGGTGTCCAATTTGGCGCGCGCAATCAAAAGGGGCGTGTCGAAAACACGCCCCGCGATATGGGGTAACAGGGTCATTCTTTACCTTCGTCCGTTTTGTCGTCGGGATTGTTTTCTTGTGGTACAGGCTGTTTGGGGTCGCCCAAACGGATGCCCAAAGCGTCCGCCCGTTGTTGGTCGGCGGCGATACGGCGGTAGGTTTCGTCCACGTCGTACCCTTCGGCTTCGATGATGTCGCTGGGTGCTTTCCAGCCACATTCCTGCGCGATTTTCTCGGCCTGACGGTCTTTGAGAGGGTCGACCCATTCCCATTTCGGCGTGATCCACTTGACCGCCGCATACTTGGCGGGGTCGCGGGAGAAGCCTGGGAAATTGAGCGCGCCAGCCAGCACGGCAGTCTCCATCCAGCGTCTCCACACAGGACGGCAGAATTGATAGATCAGCGTCGCGTGTTGGAATTGGTCGAGGCGACGGCGGAACTCCACCGTTCCGGCGCGGATACTGGAGTAATTTGCGGCCTTGAGGTCGCCTGTGACATTGGTATAGGGAACACCCAAAGCCGCCGCAATAGCCAGCAACGTGCGGTACTGGAACATTTCGTAAGAGCCGCCCACGTCGGCGGGAGAAGAAAACTTCACGTCCTCTCCAGGCAGAAGAACCTGCATCGTCCCAGGCGATAGCCCCGCGACGGCACTTCCATCCGCATTGGTTGCGCCTTCGCCTAGCAGATTGTCTTCGGGCGCGTTTTTGGTAATGAAGCCAGCGAACAGGGCCGCGACCTTCTTGCGATCCAACTCTGCATCGTCGTACTGGTCGAGCAGGTAGAGCTTCACCAGAGCAGGAGAAATCCACGGCACACCACGAATTTGTCCAGGGCGCAATGGACGATAAAGATGGAGAATTTCGCTGGCAGGGACGCGCACGATTTCGCCCTTGCCGCTTTGATCTGTCGTGTCGCCTGGGTGCTTGCGATAGAAGTGATACGCAACCCGCCGCCCGATCTTGTCAAACTCGATGCCGCACCGGATTTGGTTACCGTTGCCGCCGATCTCGTTCTTATCAAAGGGCAGATGCTCTGCCTCCAGCAGTTGAAGCTGGAGGGGAACGCCAAGGCCGTCCTCCGGCCTACGAGGCCGGAAGCGGACAAAACATTCTCCCGCCTCGAACATGGCGCGGGCGGCAAGAGCCTGCAATCCGTAAAAGTCCGTCAGCCCATCGGCATCAGCCTCATCCGTCCATGCCAGCCAGACCTTTTGCAATTCGTCCTTCATCGCGGTGTCTGTAATGAGGCTCGACGGTGCGATACCCGCGCCCACAGCGTTGGCGACGAAGCTGTCGGCAGCGTTGGAGGCGTAAGGATTGGAGCGCACGATCTGCCGTGCGCGGGCGCGGAGAAGATCGCCGCCCGACGACAGCAGGGTATTGAGGTTCTCCTGCGTTGCCTTCCATGCGACGAGGCGGCGTGTCTGCATCGCCCCCTCGAAAGCAGAACCGGACAGCTTCTTTTTAATGCGGGAAAGAAAGCTCATCACAAATCCTTGTCAGCGTAAATTTTGATCTGACGGGTGTGCGGCTGACCGCTATCCCGCGCCAGAGCCGTCTCGACTTCGTTCAGCGCGGCCTTGAGTTCGGCCATAGAACGGTATTCGACGTTCTTGCCGTCGTAAGACAGGCGCAGAACGCCGCTGGCGATGGCCTGTTTCAAGGCATCGCGTTGCGCGGTGGTGTAGGTCATAGGTAATTGCTCCTGATAACCCGCCGTGTCGTGGGCGGGGTTTGTGTCGGTTTGGGCGGCTCTGGCGTGTCGGTTGAGCGCGGAGCGTTGCGCCCCAAAGCCTGTTCCAGCCGTTGCCACGTCGCATCCTCAAATCGGTCGATGCCAAGTGCGGATGCCGCCGCGCGCGCATAGATGCGACAGTCCAAGGCTTCGTTTCGTTCACGGAGTTTGCGCCATTCGCGGTGCGGAAACCCGCGCTTGTCCTTGACCGTCACCAGTCGTTCGGCGGTGAGCTGTTTAAAATATTCCTCCCCGTACTTGGGAAAGTGGCAAAAGCCTGGGGGATGCGTGTCGCCCGCGCTCAATTGTTCGTCCGTCGCCTTGTCTTTGCGAAGACAGCCGTAAAGCTCTGACTTGCAAAAAGACGATCCGACAGGCCAGACCAGGAGGCCGCGCCGTTTGCGCTTGCCGCCCGTCGTCACGTCCATGTGGCTCGGTGTGCCGATGGCGGCTCCAAGACGCTCCACGCCTTTGATGGCAATGACACGGGCGCTTTGCCGCCGCACCCAATCATAAACTTCCTGCGTGGCGTAGCCCGTGTCGATGGCAAGGCGCATGATCGACAGCTCGGCATGGCTGGCATGGGTGAAGGTTTCAGCCATCACCTTGTCCAGTTCTCGCCAGACATCTGGCTTGACAGGGTCGCCCTGCAAAACGCGATAGTCGATTGACCAGCTTTCGCGGTCACGCCCCCATGCGACGATCTCCAGCTCCAGACGGTCTTTTTGAACGTCCACGCCCGCCGTGAGGAACAAGCCGCCCTCCGGCACTTCGCCGATGCGGAAATCTTCGCGGCGGTCATAGAGCCTTTGCCATTCCGGTGCTTCGCCGGACTCCGCCCATGTCCGTGCCTCGATGGTGTTGACGTAAACTTTCATCGCGGCATCGTCTTTTGCGGCGGCTTTGCGCTCGGCGATCTGCGCCCAAGTGAGCCACGGGCTGTTGAGACCGGACAAGTGAAACCCTGCCGCCTTGCCCGCGCCGGATGCTTCTGCCCGCCATTCGCCGCGCGCGTTCATCCATGCCTTGCGGTGGCTGGGGATGGCGACGCCACAATGGGCGCAGAAATAAGCGGCCTCTTCAGGCTGATCCTTCGGCCATTGCAGACGCTTTTCTTCCAGCACTTGATAGCCCTGACAATCAGGGCATGGAACCCACCAGCGACGGCGGTCGGAAGCTTCGTATTCCAATTCGATCCGGCTGAAGCCTTGGATCGTCGGCGTGGAGACTAGAAAAATCTTCCGGTTGGCGAAGGTAATCGTGCGTTGGCTGGCAAGGGAAACAGGGTCGCCTTCGCCGTCCACGTCGAAATCGTAAGCGTCCACTTCGTCCAGAAAGAGATACCGCACAGGCATCGACCGCAAGCCGACCGCGCTGTTTGCCCCCGTCATGACGAGGATGCCACCTGGAAACTCCTTGCTCTGCACCGTGTTTCCGCTATCGCGGGCGCGGGCTTCCTTCACGCGCTCCCGCAGGACGGGGGTACTGTCGATAAGCGAGGCGACGCGCTGTTTCGACCAGCGTTTTGCCATTTCCACGGTCGGCTGAACGGCCAGCATCGGCCCTGGAGAGTGGTGGATGACGTAGCCGATCCAGTTGTTTCCGGCCTCCGTCCCGCCAATCTGCGCGCCTTTCATGAAAATGACCTTCTCGACCGGATTCCCAGGCGAGAGGCAGTCCATGATCTCTTTCAGATACGGTGTGCGTTCCGTGCGCCACGGCCCAGGCTCACCGGAGGCCGTTTGCGAAAGGAAGCGATGCGTGTCCGACCATTCCGACACCGACAACATGGGATCGGGGCGCAACGCCATCGCGGCGTGCGCCAGACATTCTTGCAAAGCATCCATGTTATTCCGTGGGCGTATTTGAAAAGGTCACGGCATCCGCCGCATCGGTGAGGACTTGGCGAAGTTCTTTCTCCAGCAGATCACGAATGACCTTGGGGTCGCTCTCAGCAGACAGCACAGGCGCCATGCGATCAGGAAACCCAAGGATGCGGTCGCGCAAGACGCGCAAGGTATTGAACCAAGCGACCTTGACCATATCGACCTTTATCAGCGTACCGGACTTCTCCTCGTAGGACAGTTTCGCTAGTCGCGCATTGTAGGCTTCGCGGACGGCACGGCTTTGCGCGAAGCTAGGGCCGCTGTTGATAATCGGCGGCGTGACATGATTTTCCTGCGGCGCGACATCACTTTCCGTCTTCCTCTTTTGAGCCGGATTTGATTTTTCTCTCCATGCGGCATCGGCCTTCTCGACGTCGATTGTGCCGTCCGGTTCTTTCTGGATGCGTCCCGTATTGAGGGCTTTGTGGACGGCGACACGGGACACGCCGCGATGGCGGGCATAAGCGCTGATGGATAATTTCATGATCTTTTTCAGGCATTCTTCGCCATCCGATTGCTCAGGTTCGAGTGGATTATCCTTGTGGATGAAGCGTTCATGGAGGTGTGGAAAGGAGGACGATCATGTCCAAGAAAAGCAAATCATCCAAAGCCGCCGCCAAAGGCAAAAAACTCTCCGAGCCGATGAAGGCTGGCCTTAAGTCGGTCGCCGCGACATCAGGGACTAAACTCTCCAAGGTCATCGCGCTTTTGAGCCGACCAGAAGGCGCGACCCTTGAGGATGTCATGAAGGCCACGCACTGGCAAAAGCACACGGTGCGCGGGGCAATGTCCGGCGCACTCAAGA